>Ga0102924_1004336_pt1 | contig 14347 bp, 12 predicted proteins | sample PaiPotPPM11metaG_FD_80116 | JGI IMG/M metagenome (GOLD analysis project Ga0102924, IMG submission 80116) | Iron sulfur acid spring bacterial and archeal communities from Banff, Canada, to study Microbial Dark Matter (Phase II) - Paint Pots PPM... ... | reverse complement strand
GTCGGGGTCGGGGTCGAGGGTACCGGTGCAGGCACGGACGTCGACGGGCCCGTTTCGGCCGCGCCGCGACCGAGGAGGAAGGCGCCCACGACGAGCGCGCTCGCCGTCGCGACCGCGACCGTTCCAACCAGCGCGCGCCCTCGCGAAGGGCGGGAGCCGCGCGGATCCGGCGTCGGCTCGGCACGGTCTTTCTCCCAGGTTTCGACCAGGCTCCGGCCGAGCCGGGGACGTGCCGTCAGCGGGCGAGTCGCGATCGTCTCGTCCTTCGATGCCGCTTGAGCTGCGGGCGCGGGTGCGTTCGACGCGACCCGCCGTGTCGAGGGTCCCTGCCACGCCCCCACCTCCGCGCGAGCGGCGAACGTCTTCGTTCCGACCTGCGTCGCGGTCGGGCGAGACGGCGGGCGCTGAAGCAGCGGCTTGCCCTCGCTGCCGGGCGGTGGCGGCCGCAGGCGCACGTCGCGTACGCGCGCGCCGAGTTGGCGCGCGAGGTCGCCGAGGTCGACGCCCACGAGAAACTTCCGCAGCGACCGCGCCAGATCCTCGGCCTGTTGCGGTCGTGCGCCCGGATCGAGCGCCATGGCGCTCGCGACGACGTCGTCGAGCGGCAAGAGGCGGATCTCGGCGTCGCTCGGCTTCGGGTGCGGCGCGCGCATCGCTGCGACGATCTCCTCGGTCGTCCGCCGCCGGAACGGCGCCTTGCCCGTCCACAGCTCCATGAGCAGAACCGCCACGGCGAAGACGTCGGCCGCGGGGGTCAGCTCCTTGCCGTCCATCTGCTCGGGCGGCATGTGACCCGGCGAGCCGAATACGCCGTGGCCGCTCGGCGCCGTGGCGACGGGGGCGGAGATGCCGAAGTCGATGACCTTGATCTGGCCCTCCTCGTCCACCATCACGTTGCGCGGAGTCACGTCGCGGTGCACGACGTTCATCCGCCGGTGCGCGTAATCGAGGGCGCGACACACCTCCACGCCCACGTAGGCTCCCTCTTCGGGCGAGAGGCCCCTCTCTACCCCGGAGGCGCAGGCGCGCAGGAGGTCCGCCAGGCTCGCGCCCTCGACGTACTCCATCGCGAGGAAATACGTCCCAAGCTCCACGCCGAGCTCGTAGACCGGCACGATGTTCGGATGGGCGAGGGCGACGGTCGTCTTCGCTTCCTCGACGAAGCGGCGCACGAACTCCTCGTCGCACGCAAGCTCGTCGCGCACCTGCTTGACCACCAGCTTTTTCTCGAATCCCCCGGCGCCACGGAGCGTCGCCAGAACGACGCGCGCCATGCCTCCGCGCGCGAGCTCGCGCTCGAGCACGTACTTGCCGAACACTTGGGGGTACATTCGCAGGGTGGGCCGTTGCCCCGCTTTCCATCGTAGCAAATACGCGTTCGTGCTCGCGGCGGCCGTCGGGGTGGCCGGTTCGTGCGACAGGCACGGCCAGGTTACGACGCGGACCGTCACGACGTACGTGCCCGCGGCGTGCCCGGTCGACGGCGCCGCGTACGCGGAGTACTACGCGATCGGCGACTACGAGCCCGCTGGCGCGCCCGAAACGGGGCACTTGCTGAGCGCCGTCGGAGCCGAACTGCCGGAGATGGACCCGGCGGCGCGCGAGCTGCTCGTCGTCGCCGACGAGAGCGACCGAACGTGGACCGGGCGCGCTGCCGTCGCCGGCGCCGGGGACGTGGACGTGCTCCTCCTTCCGTCGCTGGCCTCGTGCCCCCTGACGACGAACGTCGGGGCCCGCGCCGGGTCGAGACTGGCGAGCCTCGGCGGTCCGGGGGGGCGCGTGCTCGTCGTCGGAGGCAGCGGCACGTCCACGCCGCAGACGTACGTGGCGCGGCTGGACACGGGCGCGGTCGCGGTCGCGAGCCCCGACCTTCGCACACCGCGCGTCCGCGGCGCGAGCGTGACGCCGTACGGCGACGGGGCGCTCGTCGCGGGTGGCGTCGGGGACGCAAACGTCGCTCTGAATACGGCGGAGATCTTCGACACGCAGGCGAGCGGTTTCGATCAGCGCGACCCGCCGATCCTGCTCAGCGAGGCCCGGAGCGATCAGGGCGCGGTGGTCCTCGCGACCGGCGAGACGCTGCTCGTCGGCGGCGTCGGTGCCGACGGCACGACGATCCTGTCGTCGATGGAGGTCGTCGACCCGGCGACGGGCACCGTGCGCGCCGAGGGGGTCGCGAGGCTCGCGGTGGCCCGGCGCGACGCGACCGTGCTCCGCCTGGCGTCGGGCCAGATTCTCGTGGCCGGAGGCGAGGACGCCAACGGGCCGGTCACCCGGCTCGAGTGGTTCGCCGCCGACGCGAGCGCACCGACGCGATGCGCGACGGACCTGGTCGCCGGAAGCGCGCGCTCGTTCGTCGCGCTCGAAGGCGGCGGTGCGCTGGCGGTCGTGGCGCCTCCGGCGGGCGCGCAACCTGGCTTCCAGAACGTCTGGGTCATCGACGCGGACTGCGCGGTCGAGCCGGCCGCGCCCATCCAGGGGACGCTGAGGGAGCCTGTGCTCTTCGGCGGAGCGGGGGGAGCGCCCATCCTCTGGACGGGGGACCGCTGGCTCCAGTGGTCGCCGTGGGAAGGGGCGTTCGTGGCGCTTGCCGTCCTCGACGATGCTCCGGCGCGGGTCGGCGACGCATGGACCGCACCGGACGCCGGCCTCGCGATGTGGCTCGACGGCTCGACGTTCTCGCTCACGACGCTGCGCTTCGACGCCCGCGGTCCGTATTCGACGCTGCCCCCCTCGCTCCTCGTGACAGACGCACACGAGCTCGCGCCCGATCGCCTGCCTTCGCCCGGTGTCATCGCGTTCGACTCGGCGATCGGCGGCCTGGTCCTCGAGCCCGGAGCGAGCGCCTTCGTCACGGACCGGACGTACGCCGACGTCGCGATCGACCTGGCGTACCCCACCGGGGAACCCGCGGTGATCGTCCTGCGCGACGCGCTCGGATCGGAGCTCGAGGTCGGCGGCATCTCCTGTCCGGCCGCCACCGCCCCGGGTGCGGCGTCCGTTCACGTCGAGAGGCACGGGACCGCCGTGAGCTGGTCGCGCGCCGGCGGCCAGGAAAGGACCTGCCCGTCGGGGGTCGCCCTGGGGGCACGCCTGTCCATCGGCCTGCGCGGAGCGACGTCCTCCGTGCGCAGCGTCGCGAGCGACCTGCGGATCCGTCGTCTCGGCGCGCCGTAAGAGCCGCTTACGCGGGGACCCCGACGAGCTCCGCGATCTGCTGCGCACCTTCGCGCCTTACCATCGACGCGAGCCCTCGGGCGATCCGTCCCGGAGCGCCCGGCCCGCCGTAGATGAAGCCCGTGTACATCTGCAAGAGATCGGCCCCGGCGCGGACGTATGCGATGGCGTCCTCCGCCGTCTCGATGCCGCCAACGCCGACGACCGTGACCCTCCGCCCGAGGCGGGCGCGCACCCGGCGCACGACCTCGAGCGCTCGCGCGCGGAGAGGAGGCCCGCTCAGGCCGCCCGCGCCGATCGACGCGATGCGATCGGCGCCGGTCGCGAGGCCCGGGCGCGCGATGGTCGTGTTGGTCGCCACGACTCCTGCGAGGCGAACCTCTTCGACGACGGCGAGGAGGGCTTCGATCTGTGCATCGTCCAGATCGGGCGCGATCTTCACGAGGAGGGGCCTGTCTTGCGCGCGCGCCGCGAGGGTCGAGAGGAGCGTGCGAGCGTGGCCGCCCTCCTGCATCGAGCGCAGGCCGGCGGTGTTCGGCGACGAGACGTTGACGACGACGAAGTCCGCCACGTCGCGCACGGCGTCGAGCGACGAGGTGTAGTCGGCGACGACCGCTTCCAAGTGGTCGACGGGCACCACGCGCGACTTCCCGATGGAGACGCCGACGGGGGCGCCCACCGCACCGCGCGCGCCCCGGAGACGGCGCGCGATTGCCGCGGCGCCGCCGTTCGGGAAGCCGAGGCGGTTGATGAGCGCTCGGTCCGCGGGAAGGCGGAAGAGGTTCGGTTCGGGGTTGGCGTCCTGCGGGTGGGCGGTGACCGTGCCGACCTCGACGTGGGCGAACCCGAGCGAGGCCAGCGCGCGAGGACGGCGGGCTTCCTTGTCCAGGCCGCCGGCGACGCCGAGCGGATGGGCGAACTCGAGCCCCATCGCGTGGACGATGAGGCGCTCGTCGGGGGGCGGCGCCATGACGACGCGGACGCAGGCCCGAAGCGGCGCGATGCGCTCGACCGGAGCGAGGGCCGCGAACGCGACCTCGTGTGCGGCGGCCGGCGGTAGCGCGAAGAGGAGGGGGCGGATGACCGTGCGGAACATCGGTCAGCGGGTGAGGCGTCCGACGGTCGAGAGCAAGCGGTCGAGGTCGATGGGTTTGGCCAGGTGCTCGCTCACGCCGGGTGCGTTCATGGCCGAGACGACCACGACGGGAATACGCGAGAGCCTTTCGTCCGCCTGAAGCTGCTCGAGGACTTCCCATCCGCTCATCACGGGCATCATCAGGTCGAGAAGGACGAGGTCCGGGTGATGGTCTCCTTCAATTTGCCGCAGCGCCTGTAGCCCGTTCGCGGCGCAGGCCACGTTGTACCCCTCTTCGCGGAGCACTTCCGCTACGACGTCTCGTATCGCTTCGTCGTCGTCCACGACGAGGACGCTCGCTCGCCCGGCCATCACTACCTCACGAGTACAAACCTACTGGAGGCATTAGCAGCATGGGAGGCGGGCGCATACCGTGGCGAACCGAGCGGCACCGGTCGAGCCTGCCGCGGTAGCGCCAACGGGCGCGCGAGCGGATTGCCCGGCTCTCGCGAGATCGGCCCCGCCGCTGCGCTCGCCCGTGCGCGCCTTCTGCTATCGTTTGCGCCGTGATTATCGGAGTACCCAAAGAGATCAAAACGCGGGAGTACCGCGTCGGGATGACGCCTGCGGGCGTTCGTAGCTTGACCTCGCGCGGGCACAAGGTGCTGGTCGAGCGATCGGCTGGCGAGGGCAGCGGTATCAGGGACAGCGAGTACGCCGCTCAGGGCGCCACGCTCGTCGCGACCGCCGCGGACGCGTGGAGCGGCGAGTTGGTCGTGAAGGTGAAGGAGCCGCAGCCGAGCGAGTTCGGATTCTTCCGGAAGGACCTCGTCCTCTATACGTACCTTCACCTGGCAGCCGAGGCCGAGCTGACGAAGAAGCTAGCGCAATCGGGGGTCTCTAGCCTGGCCTACGAGACGATCCAGGTCGAGGACGGAAGCCTGCCGCTGCTCAAGCCGATGAGCGAGGTGGCCGGTCGCATGGCCGTGCAAGTTGGGGCTACCTGCCTCGAGAAAGAACGCGGCGGCAAGGGCGTCCTCTTGGGCGGGGTGCCCGGCACGCGGCGCGGGCGCGTCGTCATCCTCGGCGGCGGCGTGGTCGGCAGGAACGCGGCGACGATCGCCGTGGGCGTCGGGGCGCAGGTCACGGTGCTCGACGTGCGCGCCGATACCATGGCGTACCTCGAGGACGTCTTCGGCGGCGCGATCGAGACGCTCTACTCGAACCCCATCAACATCGAGGAGACCATCGTGCGCGCCGACCTGGTCGTGGGCGCGGTGCTCGTCGCCGGTGCCGCGGCGCCGAAGCTCGTGAGCCGCGAGCTCGTGAGCAAGATGACGAAAGGCAGCGTCATCGTCGACGTGGCCGTGGATCAAGGCGGCTGCATCGAGACGTGCCGCCCGACGACGCACGATAACCCCACCTACGAGGTGGACGGCGTGGTGCACTACTGCGTCGCGAACATGCCGGGAGCCGTCCCGCACACGAGCACCTGGGCGCTCACGAACACCACGATCGCGTACGCGGTGAAGGTCGCCGACCAGGGTCTGGTGGCCGCCGCGCGCACCGACCACGCGCTCCGGTTGGGCCTGAATACCTACCGCGGCCACGTCACGTACGAGCCCGTGGCCGACGCGCACAAGCTCGAGTTCGTCCCGGTGCAAAAGCTCTTGGGCTGAAGGCGGCGCGATGAGCGAGGCACCGTGGGCCGCGCTCGTGCGCGATGTCGATCTCCTCTGCCTGGACGCAGGGAACACCGTCATCTTCCTGGATCACGCCCGCCTCTCGGCTTCGTGCGCGCCGCTGGGCTTTCGCGTGGACGCGCAGGCGCTCGTGCGCGCCGAGGGCGAAACGAAGATCGCGCTCGAGCGCGGCGAGGAGCTCACGGCGGGGTGGTCGCAAGCTCACGACGCGGCCGCGGTCGGCTGGGGGAAGACCGTGGGGACGATGCTGGTGCGCGCCGGCCTGTCGTCCGGGCGCGTGCCCGAGCTGCTCGACGCGCTGTGGCCCGAGCACTGCGCGCACAATTTCTGGTGCCGGGTGCCCGAAGGCCTCGTGCACGCGCTCGCGCTGGCGCGCGCCGCCGGGGTCCGTGTCGCCGTCGTGAGCAACTCCGAGGGGGTCCTCGCGGCCTTCTTCGATCGCATCGCCATCGGCGCGGCGTTCGATCTGGTGGTGGACAGCGGCGTCGTCGGCTTCGAGAAGCCGGATCCGCGGATCTTTCGCGTGGCGCTCGACCGCTTCGGTATCGGTCCGGAGCGGGCCTTGCACCTCGGTGACAACTTCTCGACCGACGTCCTGGGCGCGCGCGCCGCGGGCATTCGCGTCGCGCTCGTCGACCCTTTCGGGCACCTGGAGGGGCGTCACCCGGACGTGCCGCGTGTCCCCGGCGCGGCCGAGGTCGCGCGAGCGCTCGCCGCGCGAGCTCGCTGAGCCTACTCTCGCCCTCACGATGCCTTCCGACGCGAAGCTCATCGCCGTCATCCCCGGTGACGGCATCGGCCCCGAAGTCATCGCGCAGGCGCTGCGCGTGATCGACTTCTACCGCCAGACTCGGGGGCTGCCGCTCACGGTCTGGCAGCTCGACCTCGGCGCCGAGCGCTATCTGCGCGACGGGACGACCTACCCGAAAGAGGTGCACGCGCGCGTCGCGAACGAGGCGGCGGCCGTCTTGCTCGGCGCGCTCGGCGATCCGCGGGTGCCCGGCCTCGAGCACGCCCGCGACATCCTCTTCGGGCTGCGCTTCGGGCTCGACCTCTACGCGAACGTGCGGCCGGTGCGTGCGCTCGCGGATACGCTGGTACCGCTCAAGGGGCGCTCCGCGAAGGATGTCGACTTCGTCGTCTTCCGCGAGAACACCGAGGGCATCTACGTCGGAATGGGCGGCCAGTTCAAGCGCGGCACCCGCGACGAGGTCGCGATCAACGAGGACGTGAACACGCGCAAGGGCGTCGAACGCATCGTGCGGGCGGCTTTCGAGTACGCCAGGGCGCACGGCAAGAAGCGCGTCCACATGGCGGACAAATCCAACGCTATGAAGTACGCGCACGAGCTCTGGTACCGCGCATTCTTCGAGGTCGCCGGCGACTACCCGGGGATCGAGGCGAAGCACGTCTACATCGACGCGCTCTGCCTGTACCTGGTGCAAGACCCGACGCCGTTCGAGGTCGTCGTGACCTGCAACCTCTTCGGCGACATCGTCACGGATCTCGGCGCTGCACTCCAGGGCGGCCTCGGGATGGCCGCGAGCGCGAACGTGCACCCGCGCGTTGCGCGCTGCTGCGACGGCGCTCACGGCGACGGGCGCGTCGCCATGTTCGAGCCCGTGCATGGCTCGGCTCCGCCCCTCGCCGGCAAGGACGCGGCGAACCCTCTGGCGAGCGTTCTGACGGTCGGCATGATGCTCTCGCACCTCGGCTGGCCGGAGGAAGAGCGCCGCCTCGAGCGCCTCGTCGCCCGCGCGATCACGGAGAAGATGTGCACCTCCGACGTGGGTGGCTCGCTCGGAACGCGCGCCGTGGGCGACTGGGTGCTCGCCGAGCTCGCCCGGTCGTTCTAGTGAGGAATGGGCGAACGACCTCGCGTCGCGAAGTCGCGGAAATGGGCCCTCTTCGCATGAAGCGCGTTTTCTTCGTCGTCCTGCTTCCGTTCGCCTGCCACAACGCTCCCGACGAGCCCGTCGCGGCGCGCGACGGCGCTCCTGCAGTCTCCGCTCCGACGGGGGAGGTGGGAGCCGACATCGCCGCCTCGTCGTCCGGCGCAGCGTCCGGAGCGTCCCCCTCCGAAGGAGGCCGCTCCGATCTGCGCGAGTTCTGCTTCGACGCGTTCGGGGCCGACATCGAGCGCCTGAAGGGTGTCTGTTCGGCGGAGGACCTGTCGTTCACGCAGGGTATGGAACGCGGCGCGGCCAAGCTCTGCTCCACGGACGTCGCGGCGGCCCTGTCCCGCGGCCGGGCCACGTTCGACCCGGACGCCGCGCGTTCCTGTGTCGAGATGCTGCGCTCGAAGGCCATGGTCCAGTCCAGCGAGACGGACACGTTCTTCGCGCACTCGCCGTGCGACCGGGTGCTGCTTGGGACGCAGGCTGAGGGCGCGGCGTGTCGGTTCTCCGTGGAGTGCAGGGAGGGGCTCGCGTGCGTCGGCTATCGCAGCGGCGTCGACGGCGTGTGCAAGAAGCCCCCGGGCGCCGGCGAGGCCTGCTCGGAGCAAGCCTACGGCACGATCCTCAACGCATCTGCCGTCGCGCTGCACCACCCGCCGTGTGCGCGCGGCGCGTGGTGCGACCGCACGACATGTCGTCCGCGCACGCCGGCGGGAAAGACGTGCACGAGGAGCGACGCGTGCGACGAAGGCCTCGTCTGCACGGTCGGCAAGTGCGCCGTCGCGGCGCCAAAGGGCGGCGCGTGCAGCACGAGTCAGGATTGCTCGTTCGGCTTGTGGTGCGATCGGCGCGGCGGCGCGAGCGCGGGGAAGTGCGCGTCGAAGCGGGAGGCGGGACAGCCCTGCACGTCCAACGACGACTGCAAGGGCCGCTGCGACATCCCGAAGGCTGACGCCGGCTCCTCGGGTCCCGGCAGATGCGTGCCTGTCTGCGGATCGGGGTAATCGCGCGCGAGCGCGTCTGGGCGGCACAATCCCGCCCCAAAAACGACCCCGACATTTCGCCCCGCCTTCGCGCCGATGGCACGAAAGCGCGGCATCGTCGTCGTGCCCGGGTGGAGGACTGGATGGCCGACTACGACGTGCGTTCGCTCGAGCCGAACGATTTCGAGCGTTTGATGACGCTCGAGCAGACGCTGTTCGGTGACAAGGGGGAAAAGACGCTTGGCCCCTTTTACGTGAGGCTCTGCTGCGACTTGTTCAACGACACGTGCTTTCTCGCGATGTTCGACGGGGAACCTGTCGGATACATGCTCTCGTTCGTGCGCGGCCGCGAGGCGTACTGTTCCACTCTCGCGATCGCGCCCGCCCACCAGCGCACGCGCTTGGTGTACCGGTTCGTGCAGTCGTTCGTGGGCGCGATCGCGTCGCGCGTAGACGCCGTGTGGTTCACCGTGCACGAAGCGAACGCCGACGCACGCGCGCTGCACGCGACGCTGGGCGCGCGGGAGACGGGCGTTCACGACGCCTACTACGGGCCGGGCGAGCCGCGCATCGTTTCGCGCATCGATCGCGTTGCGTTCGACAAGCTGCGCGCAAGGATGCGCCGGCTGGGGCTCCTGGCCGAGCCGGCGGCGGTGGCGTAGGCGGCGGTGCTCGCGATGAGCGACGTCGCCGAATCGGTCTCCCCGGCGGGCGGTACGCACGCGGGGGTGCGCGCGCGCGCATTCGTGCGCGCGCTCGGTCTCGTGTCCTCGGTAGGCCGTCTCATCCTGGATGCCCGGACCGACGCGAGCCCGTCGGCGCTGGTCTTCGCGCCGCGGGCGCAGCGTACGGCGCGGCGTATCCTCTCGGCCCACGGCGTCGAGGTGAGGACTGCGGGGCGAGCGCCGGAGGTCCCCGCGATCCTCGTCGCAAACCACGTCAGCTACCTCGATCCGCTCGTCGTTTCGTCGGTGGCCCCGTGCGTCTCGATCGCGAAGGGCGAGACCGCCGGATGGCCCCTCATCGGTCGTGGGTTGCGCGCGCTCGGCGTCCTCTTCGTTCGTCGCGGCGACGCCCATAGCGGCGCGGTGGCCCTCCGGCGGGCACTTCGCGCGCTGCGCAGCGGCGCGGCAGTGCTCAACTTCCCCGAGGGGACCACCTGCGACGGGCGCGAGGTAGGCCCGTTTTGCCGCGGATGCTTCGGACTCGCGCCGCTGGCGCGGGTGCCGCTCGTCCCGACGTCCATCGTCTACGACGACGAGCGCGTGCCGTGGTACGGCGGAACGGCGTTTCTGCCGCACTATTGGAAGCTCGCAGGTGCGCGATCGGTCGTGGCGCGCGTCTCGTTCGGAGAGCCGCTCTCCGCGGACGAGGTGGCCGATGCGGAGGACGTCGCGACGGAGCTCTCGCTGCGCGCACGATCCGCAGTCGCCGCGATGGCCCGCCGGGCTCGAGCGGAGCGCGCGTGAGTCCGGAGCCAGTCGAGGAGACAGAAACATGCCGCAGTCACCCGCGTTCGCCTACATCCGTCAAGGCAACACGCCCTTCTTCCGCTTGCCGACGGTGAACGTCGAGGCCGGGTCGCCCTATGCGGGGCTGGACGCGGTGGTCATCGGAGTTCCCTTCGACGCAGCCACGACCTATCGGCCCGGCGCGCGGTTCGCCCCGTACGAGGTGCGTCGCGTCAGCGCGCTCGTGCAAACGTTCCATCCGACCCACAAGGTGGACGTCTTCGCAAAGCTCCGTGCCGCCGACGGGGGCAACGTCGCCGTGCCACCCTTCGCCCCGCCGCTGGCGCGCGAGGTCATCGAGAACGAAATCGCAGCCGTAGCAGCTGCCGGGGCCGTGCCGTTCGCCGTCGGAGGCGATCACTCGATCGCGCTGCCCGTGATGCGCGCTCTGGCCAAAAAGCACGGCCCGCTCGCCGTCGTGCACGTCGACGCTCACCTCGACACGAGCGACGCCGAAGTTTGGGGTGACGCGTTTCACCACGGAACGCCGCTCCGCCATGCGATCGACGAGGGACTGATCGAGCGCGGCCAGCTCCACCAGGTGGGGATCCGCGCGACGTGGGGCTACCCGGAAGAGGGAGCGCTCGCGGCGGGTCACGGGGCGACCCTTTACGACGTCGACACCCTCGCCGCTCGCGGGATCGCGAGCGTTTCGAGCCACATCGTGGCCTCCGTGGGTCAGAGGCCGCTGTACATCACGTTCGACATCGACGGCGTGGACCCTGCGTTCGCCCCGGGCACCGGAACGCCGGTGCCGGGCGGCCTCAGCTCCCGGGAAGCGATCGCGCTTATCCGTGGGCTGGCGGGCGCCGACGTGGTCGGGATGGACCTGGTCGAGGTGTGTCCTGCGCTCGATCACGCCGACATCACCTCCCACCTTGCCGCCCACCTGCTCTTCGAGGGGCTCGCGCTGCTCGCGCTTCGCCACGCCTAACTTTTGGAGGTTCGAGGGAGAGGCGGCGAGCCTTCGTTGCAAAAACGTCACTCTTGCGTCGCTCGAGTGACAAGCTACATGTTGTGAGTGGGCTGGCTTCCTCCTCCGTGGCACGAGTACCCTGACGCTGAAGGCTTCGACGAAGGCTGGTGCAACCTCGGGACCGCCATTGGCGCCCGGATGAGCGTGGTCGGCACCTCCGTGGGCGGTCGGCCCCTGAGGCGGTTCGACGTCGGAGCGCCGGACGGACCCGCGGTGTTGCTCACCGGACTGGTGCACGGCATCGAGTTCGTTGGCTCGCTGGCGCTGATGGAGGTCGTTCGATCCATTGCCAGCGACCCGCGGAGCGACCTTCTGCGCCACGCGCATCTGGTCGTTCTCCCCGTCGTCAATCCCGACGGGCTTCACGCCAACTGCGCGCGGCTCGCGTCCGGGCGCCGCGCCTTCCACCGCTGCAACGCGCGCGGAGTGGACCTGAACCGCAACTTCCCGCGATTGACCAGCGAGATCCCGCTCAATCCATTGGGCGGCTCGCGGTGGCGTGTGTCGCCTCATTACGTCGGGCCACGACCTCTCTCCGAGCCCGAGACGCGCGCGCTGCACGACGTCGCTCACGAAGTGCGCCCCAGCGTTTCCGTCGGCTTTCACTCGTTCGGCGAGCTGCTGCTCTATCCCTGGGCTTTCACGACGCGGCCCAACCCGCGCCGCTCCAAGTACGAGCGAGCGGGGCGTGCGTTCGTCGGGGGACTGCGCGGCGCCACTTACCGGGTGATGCAGGCCACCGACTGGTACAGCACCGTCGGCGATATGGACGACTGGCTCGATGCCACCTACGGCACCCTCGCGTTTACCGTCGAGGTGAGCCGCCCGATGCGCAGGCTCTCGAACCTTCGCCGGCTGTCGAATCCGTTCGCGTGGTCGAATCCCGTGGAAGTCGCGCCCGCGGTCTCCGGAATGGCGCCCGGGGTCGACGCTCTCGTTCGAGAGGCGCTCGCGGCGTAGTGTCACGAGTCGTGGTCGTATTGGACCCTATACTCGGGACAACTGGCAGCTAGTGCTTGCAGAACGCGGCTGCGTTCGCCGGGATCCCGCCGGCAGTGCCCCCTTGTAACGGGATGTTCTCGATGAACTGGTGGTTCTGGTAGTTGAACGGCGGTTGTGCGTTGCTGCTCACCGAGTCCACGCAAAGCTGGTTGCCCGTCGTCGGCGGATTGGTGACGCCGTCGAGCTGTTGATCCGCGTGATGCGACGGAGTCGTCGCGACGTCGCAGGACGACAGCATCCCGCCGCTAACGTGCGCGACGATCGTGCCGACAGTCCACAGGTCGCCGCTCGCGTCGTTTCCAGGAGTCACGAGGAGCGGCATCGTCTGGCCGGTCACCGGGTTATACCCTACCGAGAGGACGCGCTCGCCGTTGCAATACAGGTTCACGTGCGGTCGCGCGTTGCTCGTGCCGCCGTGATTCCCGTAATGGTTGACGCCGACGACGAAGACGTCGCTGTCGTTCGGATTGTCGATGTTGATGTTCTCGGGTGCGCAAAACTCGGCGGTGTTCGTCGGATCGTCGACGCCCTTGTCGCAGGTGATGTTGTCCTGATCCAGCCGCGCGTTCGCGCAGGGGGGAGTTCCGCGGCTGGACCACCCTGCGCACGCGGAGTTGGGGGACATGGGATAGGTCCATTGGGGCGAAGGGTTGCCGTAGTAGCAGTCCTCGCCCGCCCCGCTCGTCGGATCCGAGCAGGTCATATCCCAGCCGTGCGCGGAACAGGACATCCCTTGCAGCTCGGCGAAGTGGAGGTCGATGTCGTTGCCCGCCGGGTTGGAGGACTCGTCACCGCCTACCGTGTCCCAGCACAGCTCGGCGCGAATTCCGGGCGCGCGAACCTGCACCTTCTGAGTGCACACGTAATGCGCCCCGTTCAGATCCCACTCGCCCTGGACGAGGTAATCACCGCTCAGCCCGAACGCGGGATGCACCTGACCGCCCGCGACGCCATTTCCGTAGCTCGCGGCTTGAACGCTGATGAGGGGTTGACCCGGAGCGGCGAGGTACTTGGGCGGATTGCTCGTCGCCGAGTACTGGACCGGCGTCCTGGTTCCCTGGCGCGTGCCGGCGGCGGTCGAGTCCGCCTGGTTGTAGATGGCGAAGGTCGGATGCGGCAGGACGTTGTCGCAATCGCCGCCGACGACGGTCCACGTCCAGTTCATCGCGTTCGGGCGCTGCGCCGGGTCGACAATCCACTGCGATCCGTCGATGAGCGGGATGTTCTTCGGATCCGGGTAAGGCTGCTCGACGACCGGAGCGGTGGGGCACTCGACCGGTACGCTCTGGCAAGCGCAGCTCATCGAGCGCGGGTTCTCCGGAAGACCATCGCAGTTGAAGTCGCCCGCGGCGCACACATCGTCGGGATACGGAGGTTGGGCTCCTCGGCAGACGCCGGACCATTTCGGGAACTCGCCGCCCGCGCAATCCAGCGAGCCGAGCGAGTTCACCGTGCACCAGCCGACGGGCTGCTTGGTCCCAGGGTCGGCCTGAGACGCAGGGACGAGGTAACACGGCCTCGTTTGTCCATTTCCGGGGCAGCCGCACCCCTCGTCGACCTGGCCGTCGCAATCGTCGTCGAAGCCGTTTCCCGCGGTGCCGTTGAGCAGCGATGCCGATACGCCGAGCGCCTGCAGCGCCTGGTCCGTCGGTCCGTCGCACTCGTTTTGCGTCATGGTGACGCAGCGCTGCGGGAGCGGCGGCGTTCCAGCGTCGCCCGAGACGCACGTCATTCCGTCGATCGTGGGCGTGCCGTCATTCGCGAGCGACGCATCCGTGAGCCCCGCCTCGGAACCGCTGCTCGATCCGCCGAACACCGACCCGTCCGGGGTGAAGCCCCCACTCGAGCCGCCAGAGCTCGATGCGCCGCTCGACCCGCCGGGGCTCCCCGGACCGGCGTCGCCGGAGAAGCTCGACGTTATCGTCGAAGAGCAGCCGCCCGCCAGCGCGAGGCCAACGAGGCCAACTGCAGCGAAACTCGAAGCGCGCCCAAACTGACTAAGAAGAAACATCGAGACTTACC
>Ga0102924_1004335_pt1 | contig 14349 bp, 16 predicted proteins | sample PaiPotPPM11metaG_FD_80116 | JGI IMG/M metagenome (GOLD analysis project Ga0102924, IMG submission 80116) | Iron sulfur acid spring bacterial and archeal communities from Banff, Canada, to study Microbial Dark Matter (Phase II) - Paint Pots PPM... ... | reverse complement strand
CCTTTCTCAGGGTCGCCGCAGTCGGGGTGTGCTTGGTCAGCTTTGCCAGCGGCTCAGAGATTTCATCCTCGACCACTGATGCCGCCGAGAAGGCAAGGATCGCCTTGCCCAGGGCGCTGGCATGGAGGGGAAGCTGCTGGCCCACTTCCAGGATCTGAAGCGTAACGTCCGGTCGGAAGACGTGGTGGATTACGACCACCGATGGGCCGTGCATCACGCCCACCCGAACCGCGGCGTTGGTGCGGATCGCCAGCCGCTCGGCGAAGACGGCGGAGCGGGCTCGTAGCTCGTTGAGGTCCAGGTAGGAGTAGCCGAGTTGCAGCAGGCCGGGCCCCAGCTGGTACTTCTCCGAGCCTCGATCCTGCTCGACAAAGCCATTGGCCTGGAGCGTCTGGAGGATCCCGTGCACGGTGGGGCGGGCGAGCTTGAGGCGCTCGGCGAGCTCGCTGACGCCGAGGCGGCGGGGGCCGCCGGCCAGCGCCCGGAGGATGGCGGCCGCGCGGTCGATCGACTGGATTGATGAATTGCGTCGAGGTCTTGGATTCGGCATTGCTGAACGCATGTCGTTAATGTAGACTAACGGAAAGAGCCGTCAAGGAGGAAACTGACCGTGGTCGGGATTGTACTGGTGTCGCATAGCACGACCCTGGCGAACGGGTTGGCCGAACTTGCCGGACAGGTGGCGGGACCCGAGGTGCCGATCGCACCGGCCGGTGGCGGTCCAGATGGCAGCCTGGGAACGACCGACGAGACGGTGAGAGCTGCCATCGCTGCGGCGGATCGTGGGGATGGCGTGGTCGTCCTGGGGGATCTCGGGAGCGCAATCCTCACCGTGCGCCACGTGCTCGAAGGCAACGGCAATGGACACATCCGTCTTGTCGACGCCCCCTTCGTCGAAGGTGCCGTGGCGGCAGCGGTGGTATCCAGCGCCGGACGCCCGCTCAGTGAAGTCGCCCAGGCGGCCGAAGAGGCGCGGAATGCTCACAAGTTCTGAGCGTCTTCTGAAGCTCCCCGATGGAGTCGACCTGCACGCGCGGCCCGCTGCCGTCTTCACCCGGACGGCTCTGGCGCATGAGTCGAAAATCACGGTCGGTGCCGGCGAAAAGGAGGCGGACGCGAAAAGCCTGCTGAGCCTGCTGGCTCTCGGAGCGAAGGGAGGCTCGGTGCTACGGCTGCGTGCTGAGGGGAAGGACGCCGAGGCCGCCCTCGACGCTCTCGGCGCCGCGCTCGACGCCTTCAAGTAAGTCTGCCTCGCGGCGCATAAGCCTCTCCCCCTCGGCCGCGGAACCGTCGTGATTGCGTTGGTCTCGGTAGCGCTCAGGATCGCCGCCAGGGCCGGCCGGCCTTCCTTGACTATCAGTGTGCGGAGCGCAGCTTCGCGAGTTGTTGGGCCGCGCCACGCGTGGCTTCGGCCGCCTTCTTGGCCCCGGCCTCGCGAGCCTCCGGCAGGATCGTCCGGGCCTGGGCATCGCCTGGCGGCCGGAGGACGCGAGCCAGGCCGACGGCCATCCCGGGAGCAGCCGGTACCTCCCGGATGACGCCTTCCATGTCAGCCCTGGCCGCGCACCGTCCGATCGAGCGCCCGGATGATCAACACGGCGGAGGTTGCCCCCGGATCCTGGTGACCGATCGAGCGCTCGCCCAGGTAGGAGGCGCGACCCTTCCTGGCCTGCATCGGGACGGTCGCCCGCATGCCGGCCTCAGCTGCCGCCGTCGCTGCATCCAGCGCCTCGGGAAGCGCGTCGCCCGCGGAAAGCCGGTCCTTGAAGGTACGGACCGCCGGCTGCAGGGCGTCGATCATCGTCTTGTCGCCCGGTTGCGCCGCCCCCAGTTCGACGATCGCCGCCACCGCCGACTCCAGTGCATCCGCGAGTTGCGGCCCGTCGAAGGTCGGTGCTTCGCCGAGCGTGCGGCCCGCCCGGCGCAGGGCCGAGCCCCAGAGGGGTCCGCTCGCCCCCCCCGACGGTCGAGACGAGGGTCTTCCCGGCCGTGATCAACATCCGACCGGGAAGACCGCTCTCATCCTTTTCCAGCGCCACGACAACCGCGTCGAAGCCGCGCGTCATGTTGATGCCGTGGTCGCCGTCGCCAATGGCCGCGTCGAGCTGAACGAGGTAATCGCGTTGCGCCTTGATCGCGCCGCGCACCTCGGTCATCCAGCCACTGATGGTGGTAGCGTCCAGCAACATCTCGCCGATCACCGTTATCTCATATCCCCCAGCGGAGGGCCGGCGTGTGTACCGGCGCATCCCAGAGTTTTGTCATCGCGTCGTCCAGTTCGAGAACCGTTAGCGAGCCACCTGCCATCTCGAGCGACGTGATGTAGCTTCCCACCAGGTTGCGTGAGGCGGTATAGCCGCGTTCCCGGATGCGTCGCTCGATCTCACCATAGAGAAGGTAAAGCTCCAGTTGCGGCGTGCCGCCCATACCGTTGACGAAGAGGAGGAGGTTTGCGCCCCGCCTTGGATTGAGGTCGGAGATGACCGCCTCGACCATCAATTCGGCGATCTCGCCCGCTGATCCCAGCGGCGCGCGCCGCCGTCCAGGCTCACCGTGAATGCCGATCCCGACCTCCATCTGGCCCTCCGGAAGGTCGAAAAGTGGCTTCCCCGCCGAAGGCGGAGTCGCGGACGACAGCGCAATCCCGAAGGATCGGGCACGCTCGTTCACCTGGCGCGCGGTTGCGGCTACCTCGTCGAGCGAGTCGCCCCGCTCGGCGGCGGCCCCGGCGATCTTTTCCGCCAGCACGGTGGCGCCGACGCCGCGTCGTCCGGCCGTGTAAAGCGAATCCTTGACGGCCACGTCATCGTCCATCAGCACCGACTCGACCTTGATGCCGTCGTCGGCAGCCTCCTCCGCGGCCATCTTGAAGTTGAGGACGTCACCGGTGTAGTTCTTGACGATGTGGACCACGCCGGCGCCGCCGTTGACCGCCCGGGTAGCGGCCGCGATCTGATCGGGGACCGGCGAGGTGAACACTGCGCCCGGTGCGGCCGCGTCGAGCATCCCGCTGCCGACGAAGCCGCCGTGCATCGGCTCATGCCCGGACCCGCCGCCCGAGATCAAGCCGACCTTGCCTTTGATGGGGGCATCCTTACGCACGACCAGCTGATTCTGCTTATCGAAGCGGATAAGGTCCGAATGCGCCGCGGCGAGGCCGTTGAGCGACTCGGCTACCACCTGCTCGGGATCGTTGAGGAACTTCCTCATCTGTCGGACCGTCGTTGCCATGCGTGTCCTCCTGTCTTAACCCGCGTTCAGCGGACTGTGCGAGTAGTGGCTTCCGCTGTCGTCCGTCCATTCGGGTCGGCGGCAAGGCGGTCGGGCTCGGTGACTGCTTCCTGGATCGGCATTGTCACGATTCGCGGGTTGGCAAGGAAGTCGTAGAGGAAAGCCGCGGCGGATGCGCCGACCAATCCCGGTACCAGGTAAACGGGCAGGTATTGTGCCCAGTGGGTGGTCCCGCCGCCGAGGGCGAGGATCAACTGGGGCGAGAAGGCGCGTGCCGGGTTGAGCGAGGCCCCCGTGATCGGGCCAAAGATCAAGATGATGGCGACGACCACGCCGCCGATGACCAGGCCGGCAAACTGGCTGGGGGAGCGGGTGTCGACGATGCCGAGGATGGCGAACATCAGGAGGCCGGTACCGATCAGCTCGCTGACCGCAGCGGCGAGGTAGCCGGTACTCGTCTCATTGAACGAGGTTGCCCCGGCGCCGAGCGTAATAGCCTGGTGTCCGAAAACGGCCCAGATGGCGAGTGAACCGAGGACCGCGCCGACCAGCTGCGCTGCCCAGTAGGTCGGGACGTCCCGCCACTTGAAGCGGCCCGTCACGGCGAGGGCGAAGGTTACGGCCGGGTTTATATGGCAGCCGGAAACCTTTCCGATCGCATAGACAAGGGCGGTGATGATCAGGCCGAAGGCGAAAGAAATCGCGAGGAGGTCAGCCTCTGTAACCGCCGGCTTGGCGGCGCCTGCGAGTACGAGCGTTGCTACGACGGAACCGGGCCCGACCAGCACCAGGGCCGCGGTGCCAAAGATCTCCGCTACCACTTTCTGAACGGTCGAATACATTGTTCCCCTCCTTCCGGGGTTTTCTCCTCGAGGTGGCCAGGTGTCGACGCCGAATCCGATTCGACTATGTCGAATAGCAACCCACCATACTTCCCTTCCCGGGGTTTGTCAACGGGCATGCCATTCGGCGGCGTTTCCAAGCGGTCCTGTGGCAGCATTGAGGCTGTGACCGCAAGGCTGGCCTCGACCAGGAGCGCGCTCGCCGGCCTGATGTTTGTCTCCCTGGCTGGGAGCGCCGACGTCGGAGAGTTCCTGGCCACCCGAAGCGCGATGTTCACTGATGCGCCCGGGCGGGCGGCCGGTTCGGTGCTGGGGCTGCTCTTCTGGCTGGCGCTGCTCGGGGTCGCATCGACGCGATACTTCACTGGCGACAGACCGGCCAGCAGGCGACTCACGCTCGCCCTCGCCGGGCTGGTCGCGACGGGAAACGTCGCACTTACCCTGATACACCTCAAAGCGGGCATCGGAGGATGGCGACCGATGCTGGGTGGCGGCCTCGGGATCGCCGCTATCGTCCTGGCGCTGGCCGGTCGTGGCGAAACCGAGCCTTCACCATCCGTGACCAGGCGGGCCGTCACCAACAAATAGCGGCAGGAATAGCCGCCTCGGTGATGCCCGAGTGCACTTCGAGATAAATGCCTTGACATGCCCTCGGGCTGCTGCTACAAAGCCGGGGCGGAGTCTCTACCGAGGAGCAAAGACGTGGCAGCACTGCAATCCGACGAATCGCCCGGCGAGCTGGATGGACCGCTGACCCCGTGCGTTCGATGCAAGGTGCCGACGGAGGGCACGCTCTTCGCCTCGGCGAACGTTTTCACCGGCCTGGACGACGGCGGCCAGCGGGTCACCCAGTGGCTCAAGCCGATCCCGGTGTGCGAACGTCACCGCCGGGACCTGGCCGCCGACATGAGCGTATTGAGTTGGTGCTCGCGGGACGAGGCATGGGGGCTTGCCGGGCGGCCCTGCGGCGTTTGCGGAAAATTACTCAACATCAGATACCACCGATCCTGACCGGCTGGCGGCTCCGGGTCGGACCCGGGCCCTTGATATCCTGCGATCATGTCCACCGGCATCCTGCTGATGACCTACGGATCGGCCACGACCTCTGACGGCGTCCGTCCGTACCTGTCGAGCGTGTACGCGGGTCGACCCGTGCCTGAAGAGCTGATCCGGGAGTTCGAGCGCCGCTACGAGGTGGTCGGTCGATCCCCGCTGGTGGACATCACGCTGAACCAGGGTAGGGCGCTGCAACGGCTGCTCGACGCTCAGGAAGGCCCGGGACGATACCGGGTCGAGGTGGGCATGCTGCATTCGGAACCAGGTATCCGGGACGCGGTACGTGAGTTGACGGCGGGTGGCGTCGACGGCATCATCGCAATCGTCCTCGCCCCGCAGTTCTCGCCGATCATCCTGGCCGGCTACCAACGCTCCCTTGGTGCAGCCTCAGCAAGCCTGGAGCATCCGGCTCAGATCCATCTTGCCGGCGCGTGGTACGACACGCCAACCTTCGTCGCTTCGCTGGCGCAACGGCTGTTGGCCGGGTTGGACACATTCGGGCCGGGGAAGGATCGGGTGCCGGTGATCTTCACAGCGCACAGCGTCCCGCTTTCGGTTATGCAGAAGGACCCGGCTTATATCACCCAGCTGACGAACACCGCCACTGCGGTGGCGGATGCGGTCGGTCTGCCGCGCTCGCGCTGGCAATTCGCTTACCAGAGCGCCGGACATTCTCCCGAGCCCTGGCTGACACCGGACCTGCTAGATGTCCTGCCGGTGCTCCGGGAGGCTGGGCATACCGAGGCGCTGATCGCGCCGTTGCAGTTCTGTGCCGATCATCTCGAGGTTCTCTACGACCTCGACGTCGCGGCCCGCGAGCAGGCGGAGGCGGCCGGCATCGCCTATCACCGCATGGAGATGCCCAACACGTCGCCGGCATTTATCAGTGCGCTCGCGGATGTAGTCGCGCGTGAGTCTGCCCCGGTCGGCTGAGAGTCCGCCGGCGCAACCGGTCCGGCAGGTCGAGTTGCGAGTGCTCGATGGCCCGAACCTCTATTTTCCCTGCCCTGCCATCAAGCTGACTGTATCGGTCCCAGGCTGGCTGACGGCCTCGGAAGAGCGGGTTGAAAGGCTCGCGAATCGAGCCGGGCTCTCGGCCGTGGCGAAACCCGGCGCGGCCGGCAGCGAGCAGAGGCGCCGGTATGTAGCGCGCCTGGCCGGCCAGCTCACGCGCAGGCTCGCCCGGGCGACCAGAACCCGGCTTGCCGTGCGAGCCAGGCCAGGGCCTGAAGCGGATGAGATCGTGGTGGCTTTCCCCTGGCGTCGCCGGAACGCGGCCGAAGCGTTTGCCGCAGAGCTGCCAGCCCTGCTGCTGATCGGTCTTGACGGCCGCCGTTCGATCGAGCACGCGGTGGCGGAGATGTCTGACCGCCTGGAAGCGGTTGAACCGGGTCCTGCGCCGACCGTCCTCAGCCCGACGGTGCCGATCGTGGCGGTGACCGGCACCAACGGTAAGACCACAACCGTTCGCCTGACCGCGCATATCGCACGTGAGGCAGGATGGACGGTGGCATGCACCACCACCGACGGCGTCTACCACAACGAGACGATGATCGAGGATGGCGACTATTCCGGATTCAGTGGCGCCGCCCGCGCGCTGGGCAGTTCCGGACTCCAGCTGGCTGTGCTCGAGACGGCCCGGGGTGGGATCCTGCTGCGGGGCATCGGGACCTCGTACAACGACGTCGCGGTGGTCACCAACATCACCGAGGACCACCTTGACCAGTACGGGATCCGGACACTCGACCAACTGGCCGAGGTCAAAGCCAGCATCACACGCATCACCAGGCCGGACGGCTGGGCAGTGCTCAACGCCGATGACCCGCGTGTGCTGGCGATGCGACGCCAGGCGACCGGGCGCACCTGGATCTTCTCCCTGGACGTCGACCACCCGGCAGTCCGCACCACCCTGGACGATCGCGGACGTGTCACGACGGTTCTGGACGGGTCCCTGGTCGTGATGAGCTCGCGCCGGGACGTCCACAAATTGCTCGCCGTCGAAGACATTCCGGTCACCCTCGCCGGGATCTCCAGCCACAACCTGCGCAATGCGATGGCCGCAACCTCCGCCGCGCTCGCTGTCGGTGTGCCGGAAGAAGGCGTGGTCAAGGGGCTGCGCTCCTTCATCCTCGAGCCGGAGAGCAACCCGGGCAGAGCGAACCTTTTCGAGCTCGAGGGCAAGATCATCGTCGTCGATTACGCCCACAACGAGGACGGCATGATCGGGCTGATCGAAATCTGCCGGGGATTGCGTGCTCCCGGGGCTCGGATCTGGCTCACCTTCGGGATCGCCGGCGATCGAACCAACGCCATCGTTCACCGGCTCGGCTACACGGCGGCCCGCGGGGCGGACCGCGTTGCGGTGGCGGAATTGCGCCGCTACCTCAGGGGTCGCGACCCGAAGGACCTGGTCGAGCGGCTACAGGCCGGCGTGGTCGACGGAGGCCACCCGGTACCCCCGGCCTTTCCCGACGAGATCACGGCGCTGCAATGGATGGTTGCCGAAGCGTCCAACCGCGACGTGCTGGCCATCACCGCGCTGGCACAGCGGCCCGAGATCTTCGCCTATATGAAGCAACACGGCGCCGTCTCGCTCGGACCGGATCGCGTCAAGGCACTCGTCCGGCGTTCCCGCAACCGCTAGCCCGGGTTCTGCTCCCCGTTCCGCGCGACGGCGCGACGCGCTTCGAGATCGCGCCAGGTGTCAGCCGGCTTGTCCACGCAAAGCAGCACCAGGTCCCCGGGTTCAGCTCGGGTAAGCGCTGCATCGATCGCCAGGCGCTCGTCGACTATGATCTCGGCCCGCTGCACGCGCGACGGCTTCGCCTGCTCGACGCCTTCCATGACGTGCGCCGCGATCTCGCCCCGCTGACGCCCCCGCGGGTTGGCGTCCTCGCGGACGATCAACTCGTCGAAGTAGCGGGCGGCAACCTTGCCCAGCTCGCGCATGTCTTCATCACGCCTGTCGCCGGGAGTGGCGATCACCGCGATGCGGCGGCAGATGGGTGGCTTGACCCCGTCAGGCACGGTCAGGCGCTCTACGAAGTCGCCGACTGCCTCGAGCCCGTGCGCATTGTGCGCGTAGTCGACTATCACCTTGATCCCGTGTAGCTCGAAGAGGTTGAGGCGCCCGGGGGCCTCGTGGAAGGACGGGTGGAAGCTACGGAGTCCCTGCCTGATGTCGTGCACGTGTGCCCCGGCTGCGTTGGCCGCAGCTGCAGCCGCGAGCGCATTCTGGATATTCATCCGGGCCCGACCCTCGAAGGTTGCCGGCACCATGTGAACCCAGGTGATCTGCGTACTGCGGCGACCCTCGCGCATGACGATTATCTCTCCGCCGCTCGGGTCGGGCTGCAGCACGAAGGCCTTGCGCCCCCGGCGAACCCATCGCTCCACCAGCTCGTTATCCGGCCGCATCGAGAAGAGGGTCACCGACCCGCTGCAGTGGTTGCGCATGTCGGCCACCAGCTCGTCGTCGGCATTCAAGACTGCCGTACCGTTGCGTGGCACAGCCTCGACGATGACACGCTTGATGGCAGCCAGCTGCCGAAGCGAGTTGACCTCCTTCAGGCCAAGGTGATCACCGGTGACGTTGAGCACCACGGCCACGTTGTTCGAGCTGTAACCGAGCCCTTCCCGGAGGATGCCGCCGCGGGCCACCTCGAAGACCGCGAAATCGACGCGTGGATTCTGCAGCACCATGCGTGCCGAGCGAGGACCGCTCGCGTCAGCCTGCCTCACCAGCCGGCCGTCGATGTAGATGCCGTCGGTAGAGGTCATTCCGACCTTGTGTCCGAGCCCTTTCACGATGTGCGCGATCATGCGGGCCGTTGTGGTCTTGCCATTGGAGCCCGTTACCGCGACGATCGGTATCCGGGCGGGCGTACCGGTGGGGAAGAGCAGGTCGATGACCGCCTTGGCAACGTACTGCGGTTCGCCTTCGGTTGGATGGGTGTGCATCCGAAAACCGGGCGCTGCATTGACCTCGACGATCGCGCCGCCCGTCTCCCTGACCGGTTGCGAGATGTCGGGTGCAAGGAAATCGATGCCGGCCACGTCCAGCCCGACTACCCTGGCCGCCTCCTCCGCGACCTCGATATTGTCGTGGTCGGCCTCCCAGGTCCGGTCGATCGAAATGCCTCCGGTCGACATGTTGCCGGTGGCGGCGAGCTTGACCAAGTGGTCTTTGGGCGGGACGTCGTCAAGGCTGAAGCCCTGGCGCCGCACCAGTTGTTCCGCGGCGTCGTCGATCTTGATTCGCGTCAGGACCTTCTCGTGGCCGATGCCACGCCGCGGGTCGCGGTTGGTGATCTCGACGAGGGCGCGCACCGTGTGCTCGCCGTCTCCAATGACGTGGGCAGGCATCCTCTGGGCGACGGCCACCATGCGGCCGTCTATCACCAGCACGCGGTAATCGTTACCGCTGACGAAGGTCTCGACCACGACCACGCCACTTCGTGTCTGCCGTACCGCCTTCTCGTAGCCGTCGCGGACCTCGGCCTCATTGCGCAGGTCGAGGCCGACGCCCCGGCCGTGGTTGCCGTCGAGGGGCTTGGTCACGACCGGATACCCGAGGCGGCCGGCAACCGCCACCGCCTCATCGGCTGAGCGCACCGTCTCGCCACGGGGGACCGGTAGGCCCGCGGACGCCAGCAGGGAGGTGGTCAGCTTCTTGTCTCCCGCGATGTCGACGCCGAGGGCAGACGTCCTCGATGTCATGGTGGCGCGGATGCGCTGCTGGTACTTTCCCTGCCCCAACTGCACGAAGGATTGGTCATTCAAGCGGATGAAGGGAATATCGCGCCGTGCCGCCTCGTCCAGGATTGCCTGGGTCGAGGGGCCGAAGGCGGCGCGCTCGGCGAGGAGTACGAGGCTTTCCAGCTCGGCAAGAAAATCGAAGGTCGGGTTGGCCACGACCAGGTGATTCACAAGTCGGACGGCCATCTTGCCTGCGGCGATGCCAACCTGCTCCTCGTTGTAGCCGTAGATGACGTTGTAGTGCCCGGGCGCCCCCGCCTTGCGCGTCTTGCCTCGCGTCGTCGAGCCGCCCGCCTCCCGCTCGAGCTCGATCGCGATGTGCTCGGCGACGTGCCCCAGCCAGGTCCCGTCTTTGAGCCGCTCGATGAACCCGCCCGGCCGGTTCAGCGAGCAGCCGTGGTCCTTGATGCCGGGCAGCAGATCGATGAGGGCGTCGGTGAAGAGCGGAAGAGTGTTGGATGGCCAGTACTCGAGCGAGCCCAGGTCGACGAGGAGACGGATCGCGGGTTCATAGGACCAGTAATTAGGTCCGCGGAGTACCTGGCTCTCGATGATGCGCAGATCGGGTTTGGCTGGCGGTCGCGGGCCGGTCGGCTGCTCACTGTCGCCGTCCCGCTCGACCTTCGCCTCGGCGCGCGAGTCGCTCACTCCGACGCCTTGCGGTCCTCTTGGCGGTACCGCCGCCGTTCCGGGGCGCGGCTGTCCGCGCCTTCGGCGGCGACCTGGCGAGCGAGCTTACCGATGCGTCCCTGGGCGAGCGTTGTCACGCGCTCATTGCGGCTTACGTCGAGCGGCAGGACGCGGCGGCTGCGAAGGTCGAACCGGTATCCGGAAGGAAGGGAATGCAGCCGGACGTTCGAGACCATCATCGGTTTGTGCCCACTCGCGTGAAAGGCATCCGTGATGACGTCGGAGCCGTCGACGATCGTGACCGAACCCCGGCCGATGACCTCGAGCACGTCGTGTGCGTCCACGATTGCCGCCGTATCCTCGTCCAGGCCAAGCCCGATGAGCGCCGGGGATTGAGCCACGACGGCCAGGAGGCGGCCGAGTCGCGTTCTCTGTTCGAAATGCTGGTCGACCACGACGTTGACCAGCAGGCCGAGCCCCACGGATACGTGGGCCATTCGATGCTTGGGTGTCGCGCCGGAACTCCCGAAGGCCATCATGTGGGTCGCGGCGGCGCTTGCACCCGCGGATGTGCCGGCCACGACCGCGCCCCGACCGTGAGCCTCGAGAATTGCGGCGCCAAGCTTGGTGCCGCCGATCACGGACGAGAGTCGCAGCTGGTTGCCTCCCGTCATGAAGACCCCGGTGACGTCCTTCAGAGTCTCAACCACCTTCGGGTCGTTTGCCTCCTCACGGGTCTCCGGTCGAAGGCCGCGGACGTCGCTAACGCCGAGGCGGGAAAAGATCTGCCGATAGAGTTCCGTGGCAGCGTCCCCCAGGGTCGAGGCGGTGCTGATCACAGCGATCCGGGCTGCGGGTCCGCCCGCGAGGAGCGCGAAGCGGGCGAGGATGACCCTCTCCCCAAGCTTGTCCTCGGCGCCGCCGATGACCATGACGGCCCCCGGGGCTGACCCCTCCCGGCCGGGGGCGAGGCGAATTGAATCTACGGCGTCTTCCATATATTCCCGTCAGTCTAACTTCAGATTCACCCGGCGGTGCATTCAAGTTCGGCAATCCGTCGCTCTCCGGGCCTGGCCATGGAGAGATAGTGTTACCCGCGACTCCCTCCAAGCTTACATAACTGCTATCATATGTAAGCCGGCGATCGGCAAGGGAGTAGCGAATGAGGCGCGAGCGCGACGCGGTGGGCGCTGACGCAAGAGTGCTGGCCCAGGAAAAGGAGCCTACCGCGGGGCAAATCGCCGCCGTCGAGGGGGCGGATCCCGATCGCCTTCTGGATGGGGAGGACCCGGAGACCCTGCAGGTCCACGACGCCGATCACTGGATTCGCGTCTACCAGGACCTGCTGGCCTTCAAGCGCCAACTGCTGGCGACGGCAAACGAAATAGTCCCTGACATGGCCGACGCCGCGCGTGACGAGGTGGGGAAGACCGACATCGTTGCCATGGACGCAGAGGCTGGAAAATTTCAGCGACGCCTCGAATACTGGCAGTTGCGTCGCGATGAACTGGTGACGAGGGCGTGATGCAGCCCGGCCGCACCACTAACGAGCGGGCCGTCGCGGAGGGGCCCGAAGGCTCCGACGTTGATTCCGAGACCCTCGTTGGCGTCATCGAGGCCTTCCCCATCGGAGTGGGCCTGTTCGATGTCGAGTTGGACGAGTTCGTCTTCCGCTGTGGCAACCGCGACTTCGTGCGCCTGCTTGGCCTGGCTCAATCTCCGCGGCCGGGTCAGCTTCTCGACCAGGTGTTCGAACGTGATCAGCGCGATGCCGCGGTAGAGCTATTCAAACGGGTCAAGGCCGGGCGGGAGCCACGCAGCTATTTCGCCACTCAGGGCGCCGAAGGCTCCGAGGCTGAGCGGATCTGGAACCTCGATGCTTATCCGGTGCGTCACGGCAGCGATCCTGTCCGCCAGATCATGGTGTTGGTGCAGGAAACGAACGAAAAGCAGGGGACGCGCCAGCGTCAGGAACGCGAGGCTAACCGCTTGCGTGCTAGGGCGGAGCAGCTTGCCGACCTGGAGAAGGCTAAGTCGGAATTCCTTCATCTCGCATCGCACGAGTTGCGGGGTCCGGCCGCCATGTTGCGCGGCTACCTGTCGATGATCGAGGACGGCTCGCTCGGAACACTTCCTCCCAAGATGATGCCGATCCTTCCCGTTCTGAAAGCGAAGGCCGCCCAGATCAACATGCTCGCCAACGAAATGGTCGAGGCAGCGCGCCTCGAGGACCGACGCCTGCAGCTCAAGTTGAAGCGTGTCGACCTGCACGAGGTGGTCAAGCGGATCATTCGCAGTGCCGAGTCGACCATGACTCCACGCCACCGGATGACGCTCGAGCATGAGCCGGAGATGCCACTGACCGTCCTTGCCGATGTCATGCGACTCGAGATCATTATTGGGAACCTGCTGGACAACGCGATCAAGTACTCGCCCGACGGCGGCGAGGTGATCGTCCGCCTCACGAGGGTCGGCGAGCCGGTACTGCTATCGGTCAAAGACCACGGTATAGGCATTGATCCAGATGACATGGAGCGCCTCTTCGTTCGCTTCAGCCGGCTCGCGCCACGCAGTGATGTCCCCGGCACCGGCCTCGGCCTCTACCTCGCTCGCGAGCTGGCCCGGCTGCACGGCGGGGACATCCTCGCGACCTCGACGCCTGGCGAAGGCAGCGAGTTCACCTTGAGTCTCCCCCTTGAGCGGACCCAGAACTGAGAGGAGCGTCGAGCAAAAGACCCTCCCCGGTCTCAAGCGTGCGGCGGCAGGCTGTCGAGCGTGCGACCTCTGGAGGGATGCGACGCAAACAGTCTTTGGCGAGGGTCAGACCGGAGCTCGCCTGTTCATGGTTGGAGAGCAGCCCGGCGATCGTGAAGATATCGAGGGCGAGCCTTTCGTCGGCCCCGCCGGTCGCCTCCTTAATGAAGCCCTAACGGAAGCTGGCATCGATCGAGGGGCCGTCTACATCACGAACACGGTTAAGCACTTCAAGTGGAAGCCGCAGGGCAAGCGGCGGCTGCATCAGAAGCCCAATGCTGCCGAGATTTCCGCCTGCCGCCCATGGCTTGACTCGGAAATCGAAGTCATCAAGCCGGAGCTCATTATCTGCCTGGGGGCGACCGCCGCTCAGGCGTTACTTGGGCCGGCCTTCCGAGTCACGCGTCAGCGGGGCGAGTTCATCCGGCAGCCGGGCCTGCCGCTGGCGATGGCCACGGTACACCCCTCGTCGATCCTGCGTGCGGCCAATGAGCAGAGCCGCCAGTTCGAGATGGAGGCTTTCATCAGCGACCTCCGCCGGGCCGCGGAGCGCCTGAAAGTTAGATCCGGGTCAGCGCCAGAGCCAGCGCCATAGCCCGGCCCGGCCGAGGGCGCGCCCGATGATCTTGTTCTTCGCCCGGCGCACGATCCGGTGTGGATTTCCTGAGGCAAGTGTGGAGACGTCGTTCGCGAGCCTGGCGGCGGCGTACATCTGGGAGACGAGTCCGCGTCGCCTCACTCGAAGATCTGGCCGATCAGGCTGCCGGCGTCCCGCGCCAATTCACCGCGCTCCGGCTCGTGAGCCTCGATCACCTGCAATAGATCGCTGGCCTGCCCCGGCTCACGCAAACCCAGCGTCAAGCCAAGCGAGAGCCAATAGTCGGCCGTCTCGAGCAGGTTGGAGTGGGTGTCCTCGGGAGTCTCCTGGAGAACCTCGCTCATGGATGCGATCAGGGCCCGGCCGTAGCGGGCCCACCGGTCGTCGACTGATTCCTGCATGGAAACAGGGTAAACTGCGAGGGCCTCGCGCGGGGAGGTGGCAGAGTGGTCGAATGCGAGCGCCTGCTAAGCGCTTGAT
>Ga0102924_1004332_pt1 | contig 14356 bp, 7 predicted proteins | sample PaiPotPPM11metaG_FD_80116 | JGI IMG/M metagenome (GOLD analysis project Ga0102924, IMG submission 80116) | Iron sulfur acid spring bacterial and archeal communities from Banff, Canada, to study Microbial Dark Matter (Phase II) - Paint Pots PPM... ... | reverse complement strand
ATGCCGCCCGCGCATAGACGTGGTGAAGGCCGCCCAGGATCGGTCGGCTAACGACTTCGCCATGCGATATCGGCGGACTTGGCACCGGTGTCTCCAGCTCGATCGTGCGATGGCGACGATCATGGTTGTAGTAGCACACGAACTCCGTGAGGAAGGCGAGCAGATGCAGTTCGTTCACCACGATGACGTGGTCAAGGCACTCCTGGCGAAAGGTCCGCACCACCCGTTCCGCGACAGAGTTCGCCAGAGGCGTCCGGTAGGGCGTTCTGACGTCTCGGCTGCCGGCACCGGCGAGCTTGCTCCCGAAGTCGCCGCCGTACACCTTGTCTCGGTCACGGATCAGGTGTCGCGGTTGACGGCCCCAAGCGGTCGCTTCGATCGCTTGTCTCCAGATCCATGCAGCCGTCGGGCTGGCGGTAACGTTGAAGTGAATCAGCTCCCTGCGCTCGTGGCGGATGAAGAAGAACACATATAGGGTTTGGAAGCCGATCGTCTCCACCACGAACAGATCCGCCGCCCAGATGCCCCTGATCTGGTTGCGTAGGAACGTTCTCCAGGCCTGACTTCTCTCGCGCTTCGGACCTCGCCATCGATAGCGGCGAATCGATCGATTGCTGACCACGATCGCGAGCTTGAGCAGCTCGCCGCGGATGCGCTCGGTGCCCCAAAGCGGGTTCTCTTTCGACACGCGAGCAATCAGCTCCCGGACTTCTGGGCTCAGGCGTGGCCGGCCCAGCCGACTGCGCGACCTCCAGCTCCAGTACAGGCGCCAACCTCTTCGATGCCAGCCGATCACCGTCTCCGGTTGCACGATTCTCAGTTGACGAGTCCATCCTTCCGCCCAGAGCCACCGCATCCAGACCCAAAGGATTCGATCCCGGTTGTGCAGACGCGGCTTTGGCTTGCGACGAAGGAGCACCTCGATTTGGTGTCGCAGGACCAGATTCTCGAGCGCAAGGTCTCGGCGGGAACGACAGCAATCAATAAGCACGCGAAGCAGCATCAAGAGCAAGCCCAGCCCGCAGACGCCCGAGCCCCTGAAACCGCTCACGCATCCAATAAACCCAACTCCAGCACAGCCGCCCGCTTCCGCAAATGGTCCCTGGAGATCGTAGATCGTGTCTGCATTGCTTGCTTGAATAGCCCCGGTCCCGCCGATCGCGAGACAACAGCCGACACCAATTTCCTTTGTAGACGTGTACCCGAAGTTCCCATGTGTATCCGCGACAACGCAACCGGCCCAACCAACGTGAAGCGGGCCTAGCTGGGCTCCAACCGATACACACAGCCCGCCCGTCAGGACCACCCGTTTGGCGGATTTCGCTTAGGTGTGCTACATCCGTGCTACACCAATACAGCGGATCTATCACATTGGCTCCGCTTACTGGATGAGTCTGAATTCAGAAACTGGTCGGGGGGACGGGACACTATTTGAACCGCTCTAACGAGTTCGAAATGTCGTTGCTGGGCCTCCTCCGCGGCTACGCTCCCGCCGCTCAGCACGGTCACTAGGCGGTGAGAGCGTCCCGGGCTACCCACCGACCGCGCAGACGACCTGGCGGAGCAGCAGAGAGGTGGGGACTGGACCCAATCCCCCCCGGACCGGCGTTAGCGCCGTAGCGGCTTCCGCCACTGCCTCGACATCGACGTCTCGTCGGCGAGCACCACGGCCTCGGACCTGTCCATCGTCCGCGCCATCGCCGTCGCCCACGACGCCGCGCTCACGGCGAAGGCGGGGGCGCAGGCCGGCTCCCAATAGAGATCCACTTCCCACTTATAACGTTCGCAATGCGACGGTGGGCGGCATCCTAGATGCTCGAATGGCCGGCATCAGGCCAGCGAACGCGCCGATCAGGATGGCCGAGGCGATGCCGCCCGACCACGCCTCGACGGGGATGACGATGGCCCAGCCCTTCGTGCTGGCATACACAGCCGTTGCCGCGGCCCCGGCCAGCACACCGACGACGCCGCCCGCGACGGCGAGCAGGATCGACTCGGCGAGGAACTGCGTTCGGATCTGGTTCTTTGTTGCACCGAGGGCGCGACGGAGGCCGATCTCCGAGCGGCGTTCCAGAACCGAGATGATCATGATGTTGGCGACGCCGACGGCACCCACGATGAGTGCCACGACTCCGAGGCCGAGGAAGAGGCTGTTGAAAGCCCCCGCGGCGGCTGCCCGGGCGGTGAGCACGTCGGACGGCTGGCTGACGTTCACCTCATAGGGTGCCTCGGGGTTGGCCGTCTGCGCGAGCAACGACTGCACCGCCGCCTCATGACCGGTGGCGGCGCGCACGTAGATCGTGCTCGGCGGTCCGGCCTTCTCCTCGCCCCCGACCAGGCTGATGTAGCCGAGGTATTTCTGGGCGGCCGGATAGCCGATTAGGGCGCTGGCGTCGATGTCGGGCGCCAGCGGCGAGGGGTTCAGGATGCCCGCGACGTTGAACCACTGGCCGCCCAGCCAAATCCGCTGATCAGGAAAGACCCGGTCGATGCCCAGCTGTCGCGCCGCGACCGAACCGAGCATCGCGACCGGCTCGCCGGCGGTGCCCTCGTTGAGCCAGTCGCCGCGCGCCACGCCGGTGTTGAGCACTGAGAGCAGGTTCAGGCTCGTGGCCCGCACCTCGATCCCGCGGGTGTTGGCCACTGGGATCATCGAGTTGCGGTACACCTTCTCGTCCTTCATGAGGGCGGTGTCCGCCACCTGCTGAACGTTGTCCAGGAGCGTGATCCGCGCCGGCGCTTCGAGGGGCAGATTCGCGGCCCCTCCTGTGAAGCTCTGTCCGGCTTCGACGGTCAGCATGTTCGTGCCGAGCTGGTTGATCTCCGCGATTAGCCCGGCCTGCGAGGAGGCGGACAACCCGAGAACCCCCACGATGGCTGCCGTTCCGATCGCGATTCCGAGCGCGGATAGCGCGGCGCGCAGCGGTCGGGAGCGCAGCCCGACACTCGCTACCCGCAGCCCGTCATCAAGCCTCAGCCGTCCGCCCTTGGCACTCATGGCGCCTCTCCCTTGGCGATATCTGAGACCACCTGCCCGTCCAGTAGCCGAATCTGGCGAGGCAGCTGATCGGCGAGGCCAGCGTCGTGGGTGATCATGACGATGGTGGCGCCGGCAGCATTGAGCTCGCGGATGAGCTCCATGATCGATGCGCCGGTGGCGCTGTCGAGGCTCCCAGTTGGCTCGTCGGCGAGAATGACCGCCGGGTGACCGACTAGGGCCCGAGCGATCGCGACCCGCTGCCGCTCGCCCCCGGAGATCTTGGTCGGCTTGAATTTCGCGCGTTGGGAGAGGCCGACTCGTTCGAGCGCCTCATCTGCGCGCCTGTACCGCTCGGCGGCGGGGGCGCCGGCGTAGAGCAACCCGTCGGCGACGTTCTCACGCACCGTGGCATGTTCGGCCAGGAAGAACTGCTGGAAGACGAACCCGATCTCCCGAGCTCGCAGCAGCGACACCTCGCGGTCGCTCAGCCGCGCCGCGTCGACCCCGGCGATCCGAACCACGCCAGTGCTGGGCCGCTCCAGAGTCCCCATGATGTGCACGAGCGTGGACTTGCCCGACCCCGAGGGGCCGACGATCGCCAGCAGCTCGCCCCGCCGGACGGCAAAGGACACTCCTCGGAGGGCAGGCACCGGCGGTTCCTCACCGTAGACCTTGGTCACCGCCTCCAGCTCCAGAACTGATTCGCCACTCACAACGACGGCACCACCACCCGATCGCCTTCGTGGAGATCGCCCTCGACCTGGACCCGCCCGGCTACGTCGTCGAACAGGCCCAGCTCCACGGCCACGAGGTCGCGTCGCCCCCCATTGCGAACGACCTCGACCGCGAAACCACCGCCGGACCTCCCGACGATCGCGGTGACCGGGACGCTCAGAGCGTTCTCCACTCCCCCGGTTGTGATTTCTACCCGGACCGGAGCCAAGTCGAGCCCGCCCGCCTTGCCTGGGTCGTCCAGGCTGATGAAGGCCGGGATCGTTGCCTGCCCGGCGTTGTTGTTCTGTCCAGAAGCGACCTGGGCAACTCTCCCCAACCGGTCCACCTTTCCCGTCACCGACTTGTTCCCGGGCAGAGTGATCTGCGCCAGGTCGCCCGTCACCACCTCACCTTGGTATGACGGATCCAGGGCCACCTGCACCTCTGGCGTGTCGGATGTGGCGTGCAGGACCGGTGCACCCGGCTGAGCGGATCCACCGAGCTCGCCGATAACGCTGGCGATCCGCACAGATTCGGGCAGGAAGGCCGCATCACCGATATGGAGCTGTCCGGTCACCTCGAAACCCTTGTCGTGCTGGAGCTTTTCGAGCGCCTGCTGTGTCCGCCACGTGAAACCGTTGTTATTAGGATCAATAGCGACACCGGCGTCGTACCCGAGGTCGTGCAGGTTCGTGTTGAGCTGACGAACGTCGTTGCCCACGTCGCCGGCGTGCAGATCGCGGTAGGCCGGGACCGTGCCACACATCAGCAGCACCGGCTGGTCGTCGACCCGGTAGAGCACGTCGCCACAGGCGATTTTGTCGCCATCAACCGGCAGCTCGGTGTATATACCGCGGGCCTGGTTGATCACGGAGTACGGCGAGCCGTCCGGCCGCGCCCGATAGGTCAGGGTCCCATATATGGAGACCCTGGCTGAGAGGGTCCCTTTCTCCACCTGCGCGGTGTTGGCCGGCGGCTGCTGTGGGCCGGGGGTCGCTTGTTTCGGACTGAATGCGGCGACAACGCCGCCGGTGGCGGCGACAGCAACCAGGACGACCGCTGCGGCCAGCAGCCATGTCTTCCGCATCACTGGCCCCCCGTCACCCCCGCCGCCGCCGCAAGACCGCGGCACTTCTGCATCGCAGCGTGGAGAATCGACCTGCCAGCGTCCGTTCCGGACGATGGGATTTGATTCGTGTCGATGAGGGGCCCATCTGGGGCGGGGTCTGGGAAGTCCTTCACGCCGTTGTCGCGCATGCACTGGGCGAACTTGAGGGCCGCCTCCTGCTGCTGCGCGCTCCTGGTCTGGCCCATGAACCCTGCGGGCTCCAGGTCTTTACACGCGGTCAGCGCCTGCTTGAATGTCGCGCTGTTCGGGTCCACCGACGAGCCGTTTGCTACCTGATCGATGGTGAGCGCTCCCGACGCGTCCGGGTCCGGGAACTGGCTGACGCCGTTGTCGCGCATGCACTGGGCGAACTTCATCGCCTGTTCATGATTGGCGGCCGCGTTGTTGCCGCTGCTGGTGTCGGTCGGTGCGCTCGAACAGCCAGCGACGATCAGGGTGAGCATGGCAAGGGCGGCCAACGGCAGCGTTCTACTCATGTCCTGGCCCCGTGGGAATCCGACGGACGTTGTTTGTGCTGGTTCGCTCCTGGTCATGCCTCAAGTCAATGCACGGTGGTGTTGCCAGCACGTATGAGATTTTGGATATGCCGGCGATATGCTCCGGCTGGGTAGCATCGCGAGGAATGCGTGTCTTGATCGTCGAGGACGAGCCCTATATGGCCGAGGCCATCCGCGATGGGCTACGCCTGGCGGCGATCGCTGCCGACATTGCCGGTGACGGCGACACTGCGCTGGAGCTGCTGAACGTCAACACCTACGACATCGCCGTCCTCGACCGGGACATCCCCGGGCCTACCGGCGACGAGATCGCCAAAAGCATCGTCCGCGCCGGTAGCGGCATGCCGATCCTCATGCTCACCGCCGCCGATCGGCTGGACGACAAGGCCACCGGGTGCGGGCTCGGTGCCGACGACTACCTTACAAAGCCGTTCGAACTCCAAGAACTCGTGCTCCGCCTCAGAGCACTCGACCGCAGGCGCGCCCAAGTCAGGCCACCCGTGCGAGAGATCGCAGGCCTGCGGCTGGATCCGTTTCGCCGCGAGGTCTACCGCGAGGGCCGCTACGTCGCGCTCACGCGGAAGCAGTTCGCCGTGCTCGAAGTGCTCGTCGCTGCCGAAGGTGGTGTCGTCAGCGCTGAGGAGCTGCTGGAACGGGCGTGGGATGAGAACACAGACCCTTTCACCAACGCCGTGCGCATCACGGTCTCGGCGCTGCGCAAACGCCTCGGCGAACCCTGGGTCATCGCCACCGTGGCCGGCGTCGGGTACCGCATCGACGCGGCTCCCGGCACCCCGACGTGAGGGAAGAGGCCTTGGATAGAGCCCCTGGTTTGAGCGTTCGCCTCAAGCTCACCCTCAGCTATGCCGGCTTCCTCATGCTCGCAGGCGCCTTACTGCTGGCCGCCGTGTGGTTCTTCCTCCTGCGCTACGTCCCCGTTCGCATGCTAATCGTCAGCCCCGTTAACGGTGTCTTTCCGACCCAGGCCAACCTCCTGCGCGCTTTCGCTCCGGCCGCTGCCATCGTGCTGGCGTTCCTCCTGATATTCGGTCTACTGGGAGGGTGGCTTCTCGCCGGCCGGATGCTGGCCCCGCTGACTCGCATCACGGACGCCGCGCGAATGGCCACGAAGGGATCGCTCTCCCACCGAATCCGGCTACAAGGCAGCACAGACGAGTTCCGCGAACTCGCCGACGCCTTCGACACCATGCTCGCTAGGCTCGAAGCACACGTCGCGGAACAGCAGAGATTCGCAGCCAATGCGTCCCACGAGCTACGCACCCCGCTGGCCATGACGCAGACACTTCTCGACGTGGCCCGCAACGATCTGAACCGCGACCCCGGCGAACTTGTCGACCGCCTCCGCGCCGTCAACACCCGAGCGATCGACCTAACTGAAGCGTTGCTCCTGCTCAGCCGCGCCGACCAGCGGTCCTTCACCCGAGAACACGTCGACCTGTCGCTCATAGCGGAAGAAGCCACCGAAACGCTCCTCCCCCTCGCAGAAAAGCGTGGCATCACCATCGAGACCTCCGGCGAGGTGACCCCCGCCATCGGCTCACACGCGCTTCTGCTGCAGTTGACTGCGAACCTCGTGCACAACGCGATCGTCCACAATCTGCCTGAACAAGGCATCGTGTGGATCACGACCAGCGTTCAGCCCAAGAGTGCGGTCCTCACCGTCGAGAACACTGGCGAGAAGCTCACCCCACAGCTAGTTTCCACGCTTGCCGAGCCGTTTTTTCGCGGCACCAACCGCATACGCACCGACCACGCAGGTGTCGGCCTCGGCCTCGCAATCGTCAAAAGCATCACCCAAGCACACGACGGAACCCTGACCCTCACCCCCCGGCCCGCCGGCGGGCCGGGGGGTGAGGGTCAGGGTTCCGTCGTGTGCTTGGGTGATGCTTTTGACGATTGCGAGGCCGAGGCCGACACCTGCGTGGTCGGTGCGTATGCGGTTGGTGCCGCGAAAAAACGGCTCGGCAAGCGTGGAAACTAGCTGTGGGGTGAGCTTCTCGCCAGTGTTCTCGACGGTGAGGACCGCACTCTTGGGCTGAACGCTGGTCGTGATCCACACGATGCCTTGTTCAGGCAGATTGTGGACGATCGCGTTGTGCACGAGGTTCGCAGTCAACTGCAGCAGAAGCGCGTGTGAGCCGATGGCGGGGGTCACCTCGCCGGAGGTCTCGATGGTGATGCCACGCTTTTCTGCGAGGGGGAGGAGCGTTTCGGTGGCTTCTTCCGCTATGAGCGACAGGTCGACGTGTTCTCGGGTGAAGGACCGCTGGTCGGCGCGGCTGAGCAGGAGCAACGCTTCAGTTAGGTCGATCGCTCGGGTGTTGACGGCGCGGAGGCGGTCGACAAGTTCGCCGGGGTCGCGGTTCAGATCGTTGCGGGCCACGTCGAGAAGTGTCTGCGTCATGGCCAGCGGGGTGCGTAGCTCGTGGGACGCATTGGCTGCGAATCTCTGCTGTTCCGCGACGTGTGCTTCGAGCCTAGCGAGCATGGTGTCGAAGGCGTCGGCGAGTTCGCGGAACTCGTCTGTGCTGCCTTGTAGCCGGATTCGGTGGGAGAGCGATCCCTTCGTGGCCATTCGCGCGGCGTCCGTGATGCGAGTCAGCGGGGCCAGCATCCGGCCGGCGAGAAGCCACCCTCCCAGTAGACCGAATATCAGGAGGAACGCCAGCACGATGGCAGCGGCCGGAGCGAAAGCGCGCAGGAGGTTGGCCTGGGTCGGAAAGACACCGTTAACGGGGCTGACGATTAGCATGCGAACGGGGACGTAGCGCAGGAGGAAGAACCACACGGCGGCCAGCAGTAAGGCGCCTGCGAGCATGAGGAAGCCGGCATAGCTGAGGGTGAGCTTGAGGCGAACGCTCAAACCAGGGGCTCTATCCAAGGCCTCTTCCCTCACGTCGGGGTGCCGGGAGCCGCGTCGATGCGGTACCCGACGCCGGCCACGGTGGCGATGACCCAGGGTTCGCCGAGGCGTTTGCGCAGCGCCGAGACCGTGATGCGCACGGCGTTGGTGAAAGGGTCTGTGTTCTCATCCCACGCCCGTTCCAGCAGCTCCTCAGCGCTGACGACACCACCTTCGGCAGCGACGAGCACTTCGAGCACGGCGAACTGCTTCCGCGTGAGCGCGACGTAGCGGCCCTCGCGGTAGACCTCGCGGCGAAACGGATCCAGCCGCAGGCCTGCGATCTCTCGCACGGGTGGCCTGACTTGGGCGCGCCTGCGGTCGAGTGCTCTGAGGCGGAGCACGAGTTCTTGGAGTTCGAACGGCTTTGTAAGGTAGTCGTCGGCACCGAGCCCGCACCCGGTGGCCTTGTCGTCCAGCCGATCGGCGGCGGTGAGCATGAGGATCGGCATGCCGCTACCGGCGCGGACGATGCTTTTGGCGATCTCGTCGCCGGTAGGCCCGGGGATGTCCCGGTCGAGGACGGCGATGTCGTAGGTGTTGACGTTCAGCAGCTCCAGCGCAGTGTCGCCGTCACCGGCAATGTCGGCAGCGATCGCCGCCAGGCGTAGCCCATCGCGGATGGCCTCGGCCATATAGGGCTCGTCCTCGACGATCAAGACACGCATTCCTCGCGATGCTACCCAGCCGGAGCATATCGCCGGCATATCCAAAATCTCATACGTGCTGGCAACACCACCGTGCATTGACTTGAGGCATGACCAGGAGCGAACCAGCACAAACAACGTCCGTCGGATTCCCACGGGGCCAGGACATGAGTAGAACGCTGCCGTTGGCCGCCCTTGCCATGCTCACCCTGATCGTCGCTGGCTGTTCGAGCGCACCGACCGACACCAGCAGCGGCAACAACGCGGCCGCCAATCATGAACAGGCGATGAAGTTCGCCCAGTGCATGCGCGACAACGGCGTCAGCCAGTTCCCGGACCCGGACGCGTCGGGAGCGCTCACCATCGATCAGGTAGCAAACGGCTCGTCGGTGGACCCGAACAGCGCGACATTCAAGCAGGCGCTGACCGCGTGTAAAGACCTGGAGCCCGCAGGGTTCATGGGCCAGACCAGGAGCGCGCAGCAGCAGGAGGCGGCCCTCAAGTTCGCCCAGTGCATGCGCGACAACGGCGTGAAGGACTTCCCAGACCCCGCCCCAGATGGGCCCCTCATCGACACGAATCAAATCCCATCGTCCGGAACGGACGCTGGCAGGTCGATTCTCCACGCTGCGATGCAGAAGTGCCGCGGTCTTGCGGCGGCGGCGGGGGTGACGGGGGGCCAGTGATGCGGAAGACATGGCTGCTGGCCGCAGCGGTCGTCCTGGTTGCTGTCGCCGCCACCGGCGGCGTTGTCGCCGCATTCAGTCCGAAACAAGCGACCCCCGGCCCACAGCAGCCGCCGGCCAACACCGCGCAGGTGGAGAAAGGGACCCTCTCAGCCAGGGTCTCCATATATGGGACCCTGACCTATCGGGCGCGGCCGGACGGCTCGCCGTACTCCGTGATCAACCAGGCCCGCGGTATATACACCGAGCTGCCGGTTGATGGCGACAAAATCGCCTGTGGCGACGTGCTCTACCGGGTCGACGACCAGCCGGTGCTGCTGATGTGTGGCACGGTCCCGGCCTACCGCGATCTGCACGCCGGCGACGTGGGCAACGACGTTCGTCAGCTCAACACGAACCTGCACGACCTCGGGTACGACGCCGGTGTCGCTATTGATCCTAATAACAACGGTTTCACGTGGCGGACACAGCAGGCGCTCGAAAAGCTCCAGCACGACAAGGGTTTCGAGGTGACCGGACAGCTCCATATCGGTGATGCGGCCTTCCTGCCCGAATCTGTGCGGATCGCCAGCGTTATCGGCGAGCTCGGTGGATCCGCTCAGCCGGGTGCACCGGTCCTGCACGCCACATCCGACACGCCAGAGGTGCAGGTGGCCCTGGATCCGTCATACCAAGGTGAGGTGGTGACGGGCGACCTGGCGCAGATCACTCTGCCCGGGAACAAGTCGGTGACGGGAAAGGTGGACCGGTTGGGGAGAGTTGCCCAGGTCGCTTCTGGACAGAACAACAACGCCGGGCAGGCAACGATCCCGGCCTTCATCAGCCTGGACGACCCAGGCAAGGCGGGCGGGCTCGACTTGGCTCCGGTCCGGGTAGAAATCACAACCGGGGGAGTGGAGAACGCTCTGAGCGTCCCGGTCACCGCGATCGTCGGGAGGTCCGGCGGTGGTTTCGCGGTCGAGGTCGTTCGCAATGGGGGGCGACGCGACCTCGTGGCCGTGGAGCTGGGCCTGTTCGACGACGTAGCCGGGCGGGTCCAGGTCGAGGGCGATCTCCACGAAGGCGATCGGGTGGTGGTGCCGTCGTTGTGAGTGGCGAATCAGTTCTGGAGCTGGAGGCGGTGACCAAGGTCTACGGTGAGGAACCGCCGGTGCCTGCCCTCCGAGGAGTGTCCTTTGCCGTCCGGCGGGGCGAGCTGCTGGCGATCGTCGGCCCCTCGGGGTCGGGCAAGTCCACGCTCGTGCACATCATGGGGACTCTGGAGCGGCCCAGCACTGGCGTGGTTCGGATCGCCGGGGTCGACGCGGCGCGGCTGAGCGACCGCGAGGTGTCGCTGCTGCGAGCTCGGGAGATCGGGTTCGTCTTCCAGCAGTTCTTCCTGGCCGAACATGCCACGGTGCGTGAGAACGTCGCCGACGGGTTGCTCTACGCCGGCGCCCCCGCCGCCGAGCGGTACAGGCGCGCAGATGAGGCGCTCGAACGAGTCGGCCTCTCCCAACGCGCGAAATTCAAGCCGACCAAGATCTCCGGGGGCGAGCGGCAGCGGGTCGCGATCGCTCGGGCCCTAGTCGGTCACCCGGCGGTCATTCTCGCCGACGAGCCAACTGGGAGCCTCGACAGCGCCACCGGCGCATCGATCATGGAGCTCATCCGCGAGCTCAATGCTGCCGGCGCCACCATCGTCATGATCACCCACGACGCTGGCCTCGCCGATCAGCTGCCTCGCCAGATTCGGCTACTGGACGGGCAGGTGGTCTCAGATATCGCCAAGGGAGAGGCGCCATGAGTGCCAAGGGCGGACGGCTGAGGCTTGATGACGGGCTGCGGGTAGCGAGTGTCGGGCTGCGCTCCCGACCGCTGCGCGCCGCGCTATCCGCGCTCGGAATCGCGATCGGAACGGCAGCCATCGTGGGGGTTCTCGGGTTGTCCGCCTCCTCGCAGGCCGGGCTAATCGCGGAGATCAACCAGCTCGGCACGAACATGCTGACCGTCGAAGCCGGACAGAGCTTCACAGGAGGGGCCGCGAATCTGCCCCTCGAAGCGCCGGCGCGGATCACGCTCCTGGACAACGTTCAGCAGGTGGCGGACACCGCCCTCATGAAGGACGAGAAGGTGTACCGCAACTCGATGATCCCAGTGGCCAACACCCGCGGGATCGAGGTGCGGGCCACGAGCCTGAACCTGCTCTCAGTGCTCAACACCGGCGTGGCGCGCGGCGACTGGCTCAACGAGGGCACCGCCGGCGAGCCGGTCGCGATGCTCGGTTCGGTCGCGGCGCGACAGCTGGGCATCGACCGGGTCTTTCCTGATCAGCGGATTTGGCTGGGCGGCCAGTGGTTCAACGTCGCGGGCATCCTGAACCCCTCGCCGCTGGCGCCCGACATCGACGCCAGCGCCCTAATCGGCTATCCGGCCGCCCAGAAATACCTCGGCTACATCAGCCTGGTCGGGGGCGAGGAGAAGGCCGGACCGCCGAGCACGATCTACGTGCGCGCCGCCACCGGTCATGAGGCGGCGGTGCAGTCGTTGCTCGCGCAGACGGCCAACCCCGAGGCACCCTATGAGGTGAACGTCAGCCAGCCGTCCGACGTGCTCACCGCCCGGGCAGCCGCCGCGGGGGCTTTCAACAGCCTCTTCCTCGGCCTCGGAGTCGTGGCACTCATCGTGGGTGCCGTCGGCGTCGCCAACATCATGATCATCTCGGTTCTGGAACGCCGCTCGGAGATCGGCCTCCGTCGCGCCCTCGGTGCAACAAAGAACCAGATCCGAACGCAGTTCCTCGCCGAGTCGATCCTGCTCGCCGTCGCGGGCGGCGTCGTCGGTGTGCTGGCCGGGGCCGCGGCAACGGCTGTGTATGCCAGCACGAAGGGCTGGGCCATCGTCATCCCCGTCGAGGCGTGGTCGGGCGGCATCGCCTCGGCCATCCTGATCGGCGCGTTCGCTGGCCTGATGCCGGCCATTCGAGCATCTAGGATGCCGCCCACCGTCGCATTGCGAACGTTATAAGTGGGAAGTGGATCTCTATTGGGAGCCGGCCTGCGCCCCCGCCTTCGCCGTGAGCGCGGCGTCGTGGGCGACGGCGATGGCGCGGACGATGGACAGGTCCGAGGCCGTGGTGCTCGCCGACGAGACGTCGATGTCGAGGCAGTGGCGGAAGCCGCTACGGCGCTAACGCCGGTCCGGGGGGGATTGGGTCCAGTCCCCACCTCTCTGCTGCTCCGCCAGGTCGTCTGCGCGGTCGGTGGGTAGCCCGGGACGCTCTCACCGCCTAGTGACCGTGCTGAGCGGCGGGAGCGTAGCCGCGGAGGAGGCCCAGCAACGACATTTCGAACTCGTTAGAGCGGTTCAAATAGTGTCCCGTCCCCCCGACCAGTTTCTGAATTCAGACTCATCCAGTAAGCGGAGCCAATGTGATAGATCCGCTGTATTGGTGTAGCACGGATGTAGCACACCTAAGCGAAATCCGCCAAACGGGTGGTCCTGACGGGCGGGCTGTGTGTATCGGTTGGAGCCCAGCTAGGCCCGCTTCACGTTGGTTGGGCCGGTTGCGTTGTCGCGGATACACATGGGAACTTCGGGTACACGTCTACAAAGGAAATTGGTGTCGGCTGTTGTCTCGCGATCGGCGGGACCGGGGCTATTCAAGCAAGCAATGCAGACACGATCTACGATCTCCAGGGACCATTTGCGGAAGCGGGCGGCTGTGCTGGAGTTGGGTTTATTGGATGCGTGAGCGGTTTCAGGGGCTCGGGCGTCTGCGGGCTGGGCTTGCTCTTGATGCTGCTTCGCGTGCTTATTGATTGCTGTCGTTCCCGCCGAGACCTTGCGCTCGAGAATCTGGTCCTGCGACACCAAATCGAGGTGCTCCTTCGTCGCAAGCCAAAGCCGCGTCTGCACAACCGGGATCGAATCCTTTGGGTCTGGATGCGGTGGCTCTGGGCGGAAGGATGGACTCGTCAACTGAGAATCGTGCAACCGGAGACGGTGATCGGCTGGCATCGAAGAGGTTGGCGCCTGTACTGGAGCTGGAGGTCGCGCAGTCGGCTGGGCCGGCCACGCCTGAGCCCAGAAGTCCGGGAGCTGATTGCTCGCGTGTCGAAAGAGAACCCGCTTTGGGGCACCGAGCGCATCCGCGGCGAGCTGCTCAAGCTCGCGATCGTGGTCAGCAATCGATCGATTCGCCGCTATCGATGGCGAGGTCCGAAGCGCGAGAGAAGTCAGGCCTGGAGAACGTTCCTACGCAACCAGATCAGGGGCATCTGGGCGGCGGATCTGTTCGTGGTGGAGACGATCGGCTTCCAAACCCTATATGTGTTCTTCTTCATCCGCCACGAGCGCAGGGAGCTGATTCACTTCAACGTTACCGCCAGCCCGACGGCTGCATGGATCTGGAGACAAGCGATCGAAGCGACCGCTTGGGGCCGTCAACCGCGACACCTGATCCGTGACCGAGACAAGGTGTACGGCGGCGACTTCGGGAGCAAGCTCGCCGGTGCCGGCAGCCGAGACGTCAGAACGCCCTACCGGACGCCTCTGGCGAACTCTGTCGCGGAACGGGTGGTGCGGACCTTTCGCCAGGAGTGCCTTGACCACGTCATCGTGGTGAACGAACTGCATCTGCTCGCCTTCCTCACGGAGTTCGTGTGCTACTACAACCATGATCGTCGCCATCGCACGATCGAGCTGGAGACACCGGTGCCAAGTCCGCCGATATCGCATGGCGAAGTCGTTAGCCGACCGATCCTGGGCGGCCTTCACCACGTCTATGCGCGGGCGGCAT
>Ga0102924_1004330_pt1 | contig 14357 bp, 13 predicted proteins | sample PaiPotPPM11metaG_FD_80116 | JGI IMG/M metagenome (GOLD analysis project Ga0102924, IMG submission 80116) | Iron sulfur acid spring bacterial and archeal communities from Banff, Canada, to study Microbial Dark Matter (Phase II) - Paint Pots PPM... ... | reverse complement strand
GCTATTTCCCGACCAAGAACGATCTTCTACTTGCCGCGACCGAGCACGCCATGGACGAGGCCGTCGCGCATGCGGAACGCCTTGCCGCCGGTCATGGCGAGCACACCGTGGAGCGTTTCCTGCGCGATTCCGAGCATTTCTTCTTTGGTCCGCTCTATCGCGCCATGCTGGAACTCGCGATCGCGGCGTCAAGCGACAAGGTTTTGGCCAAGCCGCATCGGCCGATCGTGCGGCGCGCGCGCAAAAGCCTCAACCGGATCTGGCTCGACCGGCTCAGCGCCGCGGGCTTTCCGCGCCACCGCGCCGAGCGTTTCATCCTGCTGACGCATTATCTGCTGCGCGGGCTGTTTGTGGTCGACACTTGGCTGCCCTACGAGACCAACCGCCGCGCGGTGATCAAGGAATGGTCGGCATTGGTGCCGGCGGTGCTCGGGCAGCCGCACGCGCTGCCGCGGTCGTCGCGCGGCGCCGGCAGTTCCGCGCGCGGGAGCAAAACCGGCATCGAGACGGGCAGGAGCCCAAAGCGCGGGCCGGCGCGCGGCAAGCGGCCCACGCTGGCTTCGAAGTAAAAAGCATCATTCCTTTTTTGTTTGAAATGGGGAAGGCCTTCGGCTAGCCTTGCGCAAAAGCGCGCGGCCAAAGTCGTGTGCGGAGGAAACAGTTTACGCCGCGGCGGCGATCAGGTCGCAAAGCCGGGCGGGAGGAGGACGCATGACGCTGCAGCAGAATAGCGGCCGCATTCAAACCACCCATATCGGCAGCCTGCCGCGCCCGCATCATCTGCTCGACCGGCTCAAGGCGAAGTTTTCCGGGCAGCCCTTCGATGAGAAGGCATTCGACAGCGAACTGCGCCAGGCCGTTGTCGATGTCGTTAAAAAGCAGAAGGACTGCGGCATCGACATCGTCACCGACGGCGAATTCTCCAAGCCCGGGTTCTTCACTTACATCCAGGAGCGGCTCAACGGCTACGAGCCGCGCCCGAGCCAGAAGATGCTGCTGTTCCAGAAGGAGGTCGCGGCCTTTCCGGAATATTATGCCGAGTATTTCAAGCAGGCGATGATGGGCGGCGCCATCGTGGCGCTGGCGCCGGTGGTCTGCACCGGGCCCGTGACCTATCGCGGCGAAGCGCCGCTCAAGCGCGATATCGACAATGTGAAAGCCGCGGCTGCGGCGGCGGGTGTGTCGCCGGAGCATGTGTTTCTGCCGGCGACCGCGCCGTCCGGCGTCGGCATCAACGAGCATTACAAGAGCGACGAAGATTATTTCCACGCCGTCGCCGCGGCGATGAGCAAGGAATACAAGGCCATTGCCGATGCCGGCATCCTGGTGCAGATCGACGATCCGTTCCTCGCCGACATTTTTGTCGAGCCCGGTCTCGACGACAAAGGCATGGCGCGCCGCGCCGACATCTATGTCGAGGCGATCAACGAGGGGCTCAAAGGCATCCCGGTCGAGCGCGTGCGCTTCCACACCTGTTACGGCATCAATGAAGGGCCGCGGCTTTACGAGGCGAGCCTGCGGCAGCTCATCAGCTATATGCTCAAGATCAATGCCGGCTCCTACAGTTTCGAGGCCGCCAATCCGCGCCACGAGCACGAATATCATCTGTTCGAGCAGGTGAAGATCCCCGACGGCAAGGTGCTGTGCCCGGGCGTCGTCACCCATGCTAGCAATATCGTCGAGCATCCCGAACTGATCGCCGAGCGCATTCTGCGCTTCGCCAATCTGGTCGGCCGCGACAATGTGATCGCCGCCGCCGATTGCGGGTTCTCGTCGCAGGCGCTCTATCGCACCGAAGTGCATCACACCGTGGTGTGGGAGAAGTTCAAGGCGATGCGCGAGGGCGCCGACCTGGCCAGCAAGAAGCTGTGGAAGAACTGACGATGCGCTGAAATAGACAATTCGCGGGGAGGACGAGATGATCGAGCGAAAATGGTTTACGCTGGCGGCGGGAATCTTGCTGATCGGCGGATTGGCACTGCATCCAGCCCACGCCGATGACACGATCAAAATCGGCTTCATCGCGCCCTCGACCGGCCAGTTCGCGCAGATCGGCAATATGATGATCGCCGGTGCCAAATATTTTATTCAGGAGAACGGCACCAAAGTCGCCGGCAAAAACATCGAGCTGATCATCAAGGATGACGGCGGCCAGCCGGACAATGCCAAGCGCCTCGCTCAGGAATTGGTGGTCAACGACAAGGTTGCGGTGCTGGCGGGCTTCACCTTCACGCCGGTCGCGCTTGCGGTGGCGCCGGTCGCGACGGAGGCGAAGGTCCCGCAGGTGGTGATGGCGGCGGGCACTTCGATCATCACCGAGAAGTCGCCCTATATCGCACGGACCTTCTACACGATCGGGCAGAGCGCGGTGCCGATGGCGCAATGGGCCGCGCAAAACGGCGTGAAGAAAGTCGTGACGCTGGTCTCCGACTATGCGCCAGGCTATGACGCTGAAAAGACATTCGGCGATGCGTTCAAGAAGAATGGCGGCGAGGTCGTCGCCAATATCCGCGTGCCGGTCCAAAGCCCGGATTTCGCGCCCTATATCCAGCGCGCCCGCGACGCCAATCCGGACGGCATCTTCGTCTTTATCCCCGGCAATTTCGCCGGCACCTTCGCTCGGCAATATGCCGAGCGCGGCATGAACACGTCCGGCATCAAGCTCCTGGGCGATATCGGCGTCGCTGATGACGATCTCTTGCCTGGCATGGGCGATGCCGCGCTCGGGCTTATCACCGCGGGGCCCTATTCAGCCGCGCACCCATCGCCGGAGAACAAGGCCTTTGTCGCGGGCTTCACCAAATTCGCCGGCAAGCGGCCCAATCAAATGTCGGAATCGGTCTATGACGGCATGCGCCTGATCTATGAAGCGTTGAAAAAGACCAACGGCGATACCGACGGCGACAAGCTGATCGCGGCCATGAAGGGCATGAGCTTCGAAAGCCCGCGCGGACCGATCACCATCGATCCGGATACACGCGACATCATCCAGAACATCTATATCCGCCGCGTCGAGCGCAAGGACGGCGAACTCTACAATGTCGAGTTCGCGACCTTCCCGGCGGTGAAGGACCCGATCAAGGAAGCGGAGAAGGCGGCAAAATAGTCACCCGACCGCGTCAGCTCTTCGACTGCGCCCGCACGAAGTTGATGATGGCGGAGAAGTCGGCGCCGCTCGAGCCGGTTTCGGCGAATTCCTGATAGAGGTCGGCGGCATGCGTGCCAATCGTGGTTTCGACATGGACCGAGGCCGCGGCTTCGCGGGCAAGATTGAGGTCTTTGAGCATCAAGGCCGCGGCGAAGCCAGGCTTGTAGCCGTTATTGGCGGGGCTGGTCGGGACCGGGCCCGGTACCGGGCAATAACTCGTCAATGACCAGCATTGTCCCGACGACGACGAGACGACGTCGAACATCGCCTGATGCGACAGGCCGAGCTTTTCACCGAGCACGAAGGCCTCGCTGACCGCGATCATCGAGGCGCCGAGGATCATGTTGTTGCAGATCTTTGCCACCTGGCCGTTGCCGGCTTCGCCGCAATGCACGACGCGCTTGCCCATGCGCTCGAGCACCGGCTTGCCGCGCTCGAAGGCATGTTGCGTGCCGCCAACCATGAAGGTGAGCGTCGCCGCGGTGGCGCCGCCGACACCGCCGGACACCGGCGCATCGAGGGTGGCGATGCCCTGCTGGGCCGCAAGTTTGTGCGCTTCGCGGGCGCTCGCGACGTCGATGGTCGAGCAATCGATGAACAGCGCGCCCTGGTTCGCCGCCGGCAAAATGTCCTTCCACACCGAGAGGACATGATGGCCGGCCGGCAGCATGGTGATGACGGTATCGGCGTTCTCGACGGCCGAGCGCGCATTGGCGGCGATGTCGATGCCGCTAGCCGCTGAGGCGTCGCGCAATCCCGCCACGACATCGAAGCCGTGAACGTGTTCGCCCGCTTTCACCAGATTGGCGGCCATCGGGGCGCCCATATTGCCGAGACCGATGAATCCGATTTTCGCCATTTGCGTTTTCCTTGAAGTGCGTTGTCCTTCGAGTGCATTTTCCTTGAAATCAGTCTGCAAATTTCAATTCCAGCGCGCCGACCGATTGAAAGTGCCGCGTGACGATGTCCGGCGTCACCTTCTCCAGTGTGTCCGGCCGCCATTGCGGATTGCGGTCCTTGTCGACGATCGTTGAGCGGATGCCTTCGATCATGTCGTGGCCGGCAACGCAGGCGAGCGCAATACGGTAGTCCTGGACGAAACATTCCTCAATGCGGCTGAATTTCGCCGCGTCGCGCATGTTGCGCAGCGTGATCTTGAGCGATGTGGGCGAAGCCTTTTTCATGGCGGCGAGCGCCTCCTGCGCCGCCGGCGCGGGATTCGCCACTAACCGTGCAAAAATCTCTTCGACACTGGGGGCACTGAAGCAGGCGTCGATCCAAGGTCGCGCCGTTTCGAGATTCCCGGGCGCGGGCCGGGCGCACAATGCGGCGAGCCGCTTGCGGACATCCTCGGCCGCGCGGCATTCGGCGAGTGCGTCCGGGATTTCGGCAAGTCTCGCGTAAGGAACATGGATATCGGCGAGCCCGGCATAGATCGCGTCCGCCGCGTTCATGCGCGCGCCGGTGAGTTCCAGGTAGGTGCCGGTAAAGCCGGGCGCCCGCGCCAGCGGAAACGAGGCGCCGATGTCGGGAAAGAAGCCGATGCCGACTTCGGGCATGGCCACCATGGAACGCTCGGTCACTACACGATGCGCCGCATGGCCGGCGAGCCCAATGCCGCCGCCCATGACGACGCCATCCATGATGGCCACCACCGGCTTACTGTAGCGCGCGATCATCACATTGAGATGATATTCGATGGCCCAGAATTTCTGCGGCAGTGGATCGCCGGCTTTCGCCGCGTCATAGATGGCGCGGATGTCGCCGCCGGCGCAGAAGCCGCGCTCGCCCGCGCCATCGAGCAGCACCGCGCCGGCTGCGGGATCGGTGGCGAAAGCGCGCATCATCTCGGTCATGGTGACCGACATGCCGAGTGTGACGGCGTTGAGCGCTTTGGGACGGTTCAGCGTCAGCCGGCGCAATGCGCCGCGGGCGCGGACGATGACGTCGCCGTCTTGGACCAGCGTTTCGTTCATCGCCCGACGAGTTGCCTTGCCACGATCAGGCGCATGATTTCGTTGGTGCCCTCGAGGATCTGGTGCACGCGCAGATCGCGCACGATCTTCTCGATGCCGTATTCGGACAGATAGCCGTAGCCGCCGTGCAGCTGCAGCGCCTGATTGGCGACGTCGAAGCAGGCGTCGGTGACGAAGCGCTTGGCCATCGCCGAAAGCTGGGTGAAATTTGCGTCCTTGCGGTCGAAGGCGGCGGCGGCGCGCCACAGCAGCGATCGCGAGGCCTCGAGCGCCGTCGCCATGTCGGCGAGCCGAAACTGTAGGGCCTGGAATTCGTCGAGCCGTTTGCCGAACGCCTTGCGCTCTTTCATGTAAGCCAGCGTCTTGTCGAGCGCGCATTGCGCGCCGCCGAGCGAGCAGGCGGCGATGTTGAGACGGCCGCTATCGAGTCCCGACATGGCGATGCGAAAACCCTGGCCCTCCTCGCCGAGCCGGTTGGCGAGCGGCACGCGGGCGTTCTCGAACACCACCGCGCGCGTCGGCTGTGCATTCCAACCCATCTTGCGTTCGTTGGCGCCGATGGATATGCCGGGGGTATCGCCGGGCACAATCAGCGCGGAGATGCCGGCCGCGCCTTCGCCGCCGGTACGCGCCATCACCAAATAAACGTCGCCGGCGCCGGCGCCGGAGATGAACTGCTTCTGGCCGTTGAGAACATAGTGATCGCCGTCGCGCTGAGCGCGCGTCGTCAGCGCCGCCGCGTCAGACCCCGCGCCCGGCTCGGTCAGACAATAGCTTGCGAGCAGCTCCATGGTGCAAAGCCGCGGCAGGAAGCGCCGGCGCTGTTCGTCATTGCCATAAGCGTCGATCAGCCATGCTGTCATATTGTGGATCGACATATAGGCGGAAACCGTCGGGCAGCCGGTCGCTAGCGCCTCGAAAATCAATGTGCCGGTGAGCCGCGAGAGCTCGGAGCCGCCGAATTCTTCGGCGACGAAGACGCCGCCCATGCCGAGCTCGGCGGCCTTGCGCATCTCGGCGATCGGAAAGTGTTTGGCCTCGTCCCAGGCGAGAGCGTTGGGCGCAAAATTGTCGTCGGCAAAACTCTTCGCCATGTCGCGCATGGCGATCTGATCGGCATCGAGTGCGAATGCAGCGGCTGCGCTTGGCGAATGATCGAGCATGACTCAGGCGTCCGGTTTCGCTGTCGGCTCGTGTGGGGCAATAGCATTGCCGTTTTCAGGCGCAAAGGGAAGCGGCCGAAGAAGCTAAAGTTGTGCGGTGCGGCAGCCTAGTCGCTAGTCCAAATACTTTTTGAAAAAATCCAAGCTCAGCTTCAACGCGCGATCGGCTTCCGGCTTGCTATAAGTCTTGCCGCCGTGGCGGGCGAAAGCGTGATCGGCGCCCGGATATTTGTGAATGGTCACGAACGGATTGGGCGACAGCCGCCGTTCCAGAAGCTCGTTGACCTCGGCCTGCACCCAGCGGTCCTTCAGCGCCATGTGCAGCATGAACGGCCGGTCCAGGTTTTTGGCTTCCTTGATGCGGTGCTCGATATAGGTGCCGTAATAGGCGACCGCGCAGTCGATCTCGGTGCGGCAGCACATCAGGTAGCAGAGCTTGCCGCCGAGGCAGTAGCCCACCGCGCCGACCTTGCCGTTGCATTCCGGCAGCTGGTCTTTCAGGTAAAGCCGGATGTCATCCATGTCGCGGACGCCGAGGTCGTAGTCGAATTCGTAATAGAGATCGAAAGCCTTCTTGATGTCGTCAGGATTGCCGTCGGACAATTCGACGCCGGGCTCCTGCCGCCAGAACAGGTCGGGCACCAGGCAGATGAAGCCGGCCTGCGCAAATTCATGGGCGTGATGGCGCATGGTGTCGTTGACGCCCCAGATTTCCATGATTGCAATTATTGCGCCGGCGGGCGTGCGGTCGGGAACAGCGAGATAGGCGCCCATCTCGCCGTCGCGCAGCGGCACTTTGATGTTCTTGGTTATCATTGGCGTTCCCAGAGTTTGAGTAAGGCACGTGCATTGCCGGCGAAGATCCGGTCGCGCTCCTGTTGCGGGATGTCGAGATTCTTCACCGCGCGGATGGTGTCGGAGATCAGCCAGCGGCCTTGTTCGGAATCGAACGGCGCATCGGTGGCGAACAGGCAGTTCGGCGTGCCGAAGAAGGCGTGGCCGCAGCGCGTCGGCGCCTCTTCGCCGCCGAGCGCGGTGTCGGCATAGAGCATCTTGTAATAAGTGAGCGGCGGCTTCTTCACGCCGCGCTCCTTCGCCACCGGATTCTCGTCGCGCGTGCCGAAGAAGATCTGGCGGAACCCGAGATTAATCTTGGCCGGAAAGTAAGGGATCATGCCGCCCATATGGTGTGAGATGATCTTGGCGTGCGGCAATTCGTCGAACAGGCCGGAATAGATCAGCCGCGTCATGCACGCGGTGGTCTCATAGGGCCAGCCGAAGGAGAACCACACTTCATCCTGCGATGTTTTCTCGCTCGCGTAATCGGGGAAATCCGGGCCGCGCATCGGATGCACCCAGACCGGCAGATCGTGCTCGGCCATGCGGCGAAACAGCGGGCGGAATTTCGCGTCGCTGAGCGGCACACCGGCGACATTGGTGAAGACCTGAATGCCGCGCGCGCCGAGTTGCGTCACCGCGCGATCGGTCTCGGCGAGCGAAGCTTCGACATTATTCATCGGCAGTGCGGCGATGAAGGCCGGAAAGCGGTCAGGGTGTTCGCGGCAAATCTCCGCCAGCGAGTCGTTGGCAAGCCGCGCCAGATCGGGCGTGACGTCCGGCCCGGCGACGAGTTCGAGCGGCGGATTGGCGAGCGACAGCACCTGCGCGAAGTCGCCGAACTCCTCGAGCAATTTCAGCCGCGCGTCGACATCGACCAGGGTCTTGAGCCGCGGAAACGCCGTGGTCGCGATATGGCCTGGAATGAGCGCCGCCAGCCGGTCGAGATAGGGCTTGGGCATGAAGTGGTTGAAGATGTCGATGATCATGGCCGGCCGTCATCCATGCGCGCGCGTGACATTTACATTGCCGGAGGCCGCCTTGTCACACCCGTTTTTCTCATGCAGTCTCGCGGCCCAATAAAAACAAGCCGCGGCAACAACTGCAGCTGCAAATGGGGGAGACGCATGTCCGACGCGCGCAGGACGTCTGCAGAACTTGCTTCCGCCGAGCTTGTCGCTCGGCTCGAGCGGCTGCCGTTTTCCAAATGGCACCGGCATTTCTTCATCCTCGCTTTCTGCGGCATTGCGCTCGACGCGGCGGATTTCGCCATTTTCGGCGCGGCGCTGCCGCCGGTGGCGCGCGAATTCGGATTGGGGCCGGCGCAGGCCGGATTGCTCGCGACGGTGGGATTGGTCGGCGCGTTTCTCGGCGCGCTGTTCTGGGGCACGATCTCCGATTATATCGGCCGGCGCACTTCGTTTCAGGCGACCGTGGGGCTGTTCGCGCTTTTCACCGGGCTCGTAGCGACGTCTTGGAACGTGCTGTCGCTGTCGGTGTTTCGCTTCCTGTCGAATTTCGGCTTGGGCGGCGAGGTGCCGGTGACGCTGACCTTGAGCTCGGAATACAGTCCGGGCCGCATTCGCGGCGCGATGACCGGGAATATCATGGCCGCCTTTCCGGTCGGTCTCGTTCTTGCGGCGTCCTTGAGCCTGCTGATCATTCCGCGCTGGGGCTGGCGCGCGCTGTTCGTGGTCGGCGTGGTGCCGGCGCTGTTGTTGTTCTTCGTGCGCCGCTACATGCCGGAATCCGCGCGCTTCCTGTTGAGCAAGGGCCGCATCGCCGAGGCCGAAGCCACCGTCGCCGGCATCGAGAAAGATGCGATCGGGCGATCGCTCACGGCGGACGAGATCAAGACGCTCACTAATATCCATCCCGAGGTGGCGGCGCCCGGCAAGGTGACAGTGTTTGAACTGCTGGCGCCTAGGCGGGCCAAGAACACGCTGTTGCTCTGGATCGTGTCGTTCGGGTTCCTGTGGGCCTCGAACGGCATCCTATTCATGCTGCCGACGATCCTGACGCAGCGCGGCATTCCGCTGACGCAAGCCATCAGCTTCCAGCTTGTCCAGGCGTTAAGCGCCGTGGTCGGCTACTCGGCTTGCGGTTTCTTGATCGACCGCTACGGCCGAAGGCCGGTGCTGTTTCTTTATTATTTCGTCGGCGCGTTCTTTCATCTGTGGTTCGCGATGGCGAGCGGCATGTGGCTCTACGCCGCCGCGGCTGCGGTCGGCTGGGTCAATCCGGGCGTCTATGGCGCGACGGGAATCTATGTCAGCGAACTGCATCCGACGCATCTGCGCGCCACGGCCGTCGGCTGGTTCTTCGGCATCGGCCGCATCGGCTCGTTCCTGGCGCCGACGGTCGTCGGTTTCATGCTGGCCTATGGCGCCGGCGCCTATGTGCTGCACACTTTCGCGCTGGCCTATCTGATCTCGGCGATCGCGCTGTGGCTGATCGGCATCGAGACCAAGGGCCGGGTACTGGAGCAGATCACCGAGCACGGCGGCATCGCCACGACGGCCGACGCGGCCACTCCCGCGCCGGTGATGCGTCCGGCCGGAACTTGAGACGCGACGGACCGTCTGAGGACGTCGTCAGGATTTGGGCGAATGCTTATGCGGCTGATGTCGTGAAGAGTGCCGGTAATGCGTCGCCGGAGGTCGTTGCTCGCCGCTCGATCCGTAACCCGGCCCGTATCCGTAAGCAATGCCCGAAGTGTAATTCGAAGGATGCCCGAAATAGGGATTCATGGCGCAGAAGCCGCGGTTGCCGGCAAGGACATTGGGGACGCAGGCTTCGACATTGGCGTAGTAACACTCGTAGTGCACGCCGCCGGTACCGACCTGAATCACCGCGCACCACGGCGCGGTGCCGCTATATTGGGCCTGGCTTGGCGTGGCATGGAGGCAAATGAGGGCCGCCGCGGCGGCCGTCGAAAGGGCGATACGCATCATGGCCGTCACCTTGAATGTTGCGTTGCGTTTCCACCTTGCTGAGCGCTCCATTATAACCCCTTTGCGACGGACGTATTCCCGCTTTTGTCCTATCGGTTGCAGCCAATAATCACGCTTGGGGGACGCCGGCATGGATTTCACCCTTTCGCCTGAAATCGAGGATCTGCGGCTACGCACGCGTGCCTTCATCGACGAGCACGTGCTGCCGCTGGAAGCCGATCCGCAAAATTTTACCGAGCACGAAAATATACCGTTGAATCGGCTCGCGCCGATTCAGGAAAAAGCGCGAAAAGCGGGGCTCTGGGCGCCGCAATCGCCCAAGGAATTCGGCGGCATGGCGCTGCCGATCGTGGCCTGGGCCGCGATCTATGAGGAAGCAGCGCGTTCGCTGTTCGGCCCGCTCGCGATCAATTGCTCGGCGCCCGACGACGGCAACATGAATCTGTTGTCGCGCATCGGCACGCCGGCGCAGAAGGAGTGGTGGCTCCGGCCGATCGTCGAAGGCAAGGTGAAGTCGTCCTTCGCCATGACCGAACCGGCGCCCGGCGGCGGCTCCGATCCCGGCATGATCCGCACCTATGCCGAGAAGACGGGCGGCGCCTGGAAGATTTACGGCCGCAAGTGGTTCATCACCGGCGCCGCGGAGGCGGCGCATTTCATCGTCGTCGCCCGCACCTCCGACGATAAACGCCGCGGGCTCACCGCCTTTCTTTATCATCGCGATCAGCCCGGCTGGCGCATCGTGCGCCGCATTGGCATCATGGGACCCGAGGAGCATGGCGGGCATTGCGAGCTTGAATTCGACGGGCTCGAAGTCAGTGACGACAATATCCTGCTCGGTGTCGGCGACGGCTTGAAGATCACCCAGATCAGGCTCGGGCCGGCGCGGCTGACGCACTGCATGCGCTGGCTCGGCCAGGCCAAGCGTTGCCTCGAAATCGCGCAGGACTACGTCAACAGCCGCGAAGGCTTCGGCATCAGGCTTGCCGACCGCGAGAGCGTGCAGATCAAGCTCGGCCAGATGGCGCACCAGATCCAGATCGGCCGGCTTCTCACCATGCACGCGGCCTGGAAGCTCGATCACGGCGACCGCGCCCGCAAGGAAGTGTCGATGGCCAAGGTGCATGTCGCCGACACGCTGCATCAGGCCTGCGACACCGCGATCCAGCTCAACGGCGCCCGCGGCTATTCCAAGGACACTATCCTGGAATGGATCTATCGCGCTGCCCGTGCCGCGCGGCTCGTCGACGGCGCGTCAGAGGTGCACAATATGGTGCTCGCACGTTTCCTGCGCGAGGAAGGCCGCGACTTCTGGACCTGGAGCGCGGGCAACAAGATCTGAGCGGATGCTCGAAAGCTGATCAATTCCGCCAATTCGGATTGATGCCGTCGAGCATGCGCAGATAGGCCGGCCAGTCGGCAGAGCCGCGGCCGGAATCGTGATGCTCGTATTGCCGCGCGGTCTTTTCACAGATCTCAGGCGGAATCTCGACCAGCGCGCCGCCCGTGGCTTCCATCGTCAACTGGATACGGGCGGCTTCGAGCAGCGACTTCATCAGCACGAAAGCCTCGCGTGCGGTCTTGCCGAGGGTGAGCAGGCCGTGATTGCGCATGATCAGCGCGCGGTTGTTGCCGAGCGCCTTGTTGATGCGCGCGCGTTCGCCGAAATCCTCGGTGATGCCTTCATAGTCGTGATAGCCGGTGCGATTGTAGAAACGGATCGCCGCCTGCGACACCATGCGCAGGCCGTGTTGCAAGCCGGAGATCGCCATGCCGGTCTCGGTATGCACATGGACGGCGCAATAGACGTCGGGTCGCGCCGACAGCACGCCGCCATGCAAGGTGAAGCCCGGCCGGTTGACGCCCGAGGATTCGTCGAGGTCGTCGTCCATGCTGACCTTGACCAGATTGGCGGGCGTCACCTCGGTGTAGAGAAGCTCGTGCCGCTTGATCAGGAATTTTCGTTCTTCGCCGGGCACGCGCATGGAAGAATGATTATAGATGACGTCGCCCCAGCCGTAGTGCGCGATCAATTGATACGTCGCAGCGAGGTCGATGCGGGCCTGCCATTCGGCTGGCGACATTTCAGATGGCGCAGCACTCTTAACGTCGGCGTTCTTGATGTGCGTATTCATTGTGACCTCCCCGAGAGTGCGAGCACTCTAGCACGCCAAGCGTGCGGCAGGCAGCGCCCGAGAAGGCACGCCGCGCCCGCGCCAAAAGCGCGCGCGCGGCGGCTGGAGCCATCATTATTAACTGATCGTCAACCGGCCTCGATAAATTGTCGTCCATGCTATGGCCGCACACGGCTTTCCTGATCAGGAGAGCCGCAGCAGTGATGATTGCCATTATGGCGCTGGTGGGCGCCTGTGGCTCGCTGTTCGCCGACGCCGAACAGAGCGTGCAGGCGCTTCGCAAGCAATACCATCGGCCGGCGCAGATCCCTTATCCGAAGGACGATCCCTTTTCCGACGCCAAAGCCAAGCTCGGCCGGGTCCTGTTCTTCGATCCGCTGTTGTCAGGCTCAAAGCTGCACTCCTGCGCGTCGTGCCATAATCCGGGCCTGTCTTGGGGGGACGGCGAAGCGCAGGCGGTCGGCGAAAAGCTCTTGCAACTGCGCGCGCCGACATTGCTCAACGTGGCCTGGACGCCGAAGCTCGGCTGGGACGGACATTTTCGCGATCTCGAGAGCGTCGCAATCGGTCCCCTCAGTTCTCCCGACAATATGAATCTGCCGGTGGCGGATCTGATTGTGCGATTGTCGGTCATTCCGGACTATGTCGCCTCCTTCAATGCCGCTTATGGCAAGGGCGACATCACGCAGCAGAAGATCGAGCAGGCGCTCGCCACCTTCGAGCGCTCCATCGTGTCCAACGAAGCGCCGTTCGATCGCTGGATCGGCGGCGATCCGAAAGCGATCAGCGAATCCGCCAAGCGCGGCTTCGTGCTGTTCAACACCAAGGCCAATTGCGCCGCGTGCCACAGCGGCTGGGCGTTCACGGATTCCTCGTTCCACGATGTCGGTGTCGCGCAGGGCGACGATATCGGCCGCGGTAAACTGTTCCCGACTTCGGTGAAGCTGAAATATGCGTTCAAGACGCCGACGCTGCGCGACGTCGCACGGCGCGGCCCGTACATGCATGACGGTTCGGTGACGACGCTCGATGACGTCATCGGGCTTTACGATCGCGGCGGCATCGACCGGCCGAGCCGCGACAGCGAGATTCATCCGTTGAATTTGTCGGGAGCCGAGAAGGCCGATCTTATCGCCTTCCTGCAGACGCTCAACGGCGCGCCCACGGCCTATGCCGTGCCGCCGCTGCCGCGCTGATCAGACAATCACGAAATTCGAGAGCGCGTAGCCGGCGACGGAAAAGCCGCCGAGCACCAGAATCCCGGCCGCGGTCTCAAGCGCCTCGCGATGGGGCGCGTAGCGGTCCGACGCATAGGCGGCGACCGCGCCGGTTACAACGCTGAACAGTCCAATAATGCCAATCATCGCGCCCCCGCGCCCGAAGCCCTTGTTTGAACAACGTTTCTTCGCCGACGCGGGGACGGTTCTAACGGGGGAATGCTTACCGGGCGGCTCCGGAAATAGATTGCATTTGCTGGTATCGGGCGCCGGTTCCCTGGCGCGGTTAACCAAAGGTTGAACTGCGAAACCGGGGCGTGGCAAACCCCCTGCAAGATGTGGTAAAGAAAACCTTAAGGAAACCAGTCGCCTGGGGCGGGTGGCGTATCCGTTGTGTCAGGTTGCGTAAGTGGAGGCCCTCAATCATGAGCCGGCTGGCCAAGCGGCTGCTGTCGTTCGCAGCCGCCATACCGCTTGCATGTGTCTTCGCCGGCCTGCGCGCCGGAACCGCAAGCGCCCACGTCAAATGGTTCTGCGCCTTTGATGTGGCGGGACAGCCGGAAGGCCTGGAAAACGTCCTGTGCCCCGATTTCGAGTGGCTTGTCGGACTGTCGCTGCTGACGCTGATGGCCGGCGCCTTGTTCGAGGGCACGCCGGTCGGCATCGCCATACTACGCTCGCTCGACCGGGTGACGCGCTTGGTGCGCGAGAATATCGAGACCATTTTCCGCGCCGCTTGCGCATTCTTCTTCATCGCCATCTGGGGCGCTGGCGGCATCCTGCTGACGCCGGAGCTGAAGACCAGCTCCAGCCTGATCGGCGTGCTGCAGCTCGGCATTGCCGCCGGCATGCTGAGCCGGCGCACCATGCCACTGTCGGCTCTGGGCATCGCCGTCCTGTTCAGCATCGGTGTGTGGCAATACGGCG
>Ga0102924_1004328_pt1 | contig 14359 bp, 8 predicted proteins | sample PaiPotPPM11metaG_FD_80116 | JGI IMG/M metagenome (GOLD analysis project Ga0102924, IMG submission 80116) | Iron sulfur acid spring bacterial and archeal communities from Banff, Canada, to study Microbial Dark Matter (Phase II) - Paint Pots PPM... ... | reverse complement strand
TGGCATCGTCAGGTGGTGCGCCGTCGGGTCCAGGTGTATTGGCCTGACCCGGCTGCACTATCGTCACGCTGACACTGTGTTGTGTGCTGTCGTTGCTGGCATCCCTGGCTGTCAGGGTGTGGGTCCCGACGCTCCAGGCGCTGGTTATGGTCATATCGGTGCGAAAGTTGCCGTTCGCGTCACTTCGTGTACCCGGATTGCCCGGCGCGGCATGACCATCCAGCAGGAAGGTAATTGCCGAATTGCTAGAAAACTGCTGTCCGCTGATATGCAGGATCGTCCCATTTGCTCCTGCCAACGCATTGCCCACCTTATAATTGCTGGTGATGCTGATGAGCGGCTGCGGGCGTGCAAGGAAATGCACCGCTGCTGCAATCCCACCTGCCGCCACCACCGCCAAAGTTGTCACCACAAGAATGATTGTCTTGACGGACGAACCACCTGCCACTTTAGTTACGCGCGCCGCCCGGTGAAGTTCATGTCGCGTGGGATGAGTATGATGTCGCTGAGGCTCGTGTTCCACAGGATGGTCATGATGCCGGTGAGGCTTGTGCTGCACAGGATGATCGTGGTGCCGGTGAGGCTTGTGAGGCGGATGATGTTCCTGCGTTCCCGGCTGTCCTGGCGGATAGTGCGTCGCCTGTTGTCCAGCCTGAGGATAGGGCGCGTTCCCTGATCCCTGCGCGAGATGACCGGCAGGCGCATTCCCTGGCCCCTGCGCAGGAGGGCTGGCAGGCGCGTTCGTGTAGGGTGTGGGAGACCCTGCTACACCGGGGACGCCGCCGATCTGCGGCGTTCCCTGCACGACCGGAGCGCCGGGGGTATAGACCTGCCCGCTGCCCAACAGCGCATCCCCTCCCAGGGCCGCACCATACAGAGGAGACCAGGGCGCTATGCCCCTTCTACGCTCGTCTTCGTTTTCAGCAACCGGAGTTGGCGGTGGCGTTGTCGGCCCTTGTATGTTTGGAGGCCAGGCAGGCGCGCTGCCCTGCGCAGGATAATTGCTGTAAGGTGACCAGGTTGCCGCTAGTGTGCCGCCTTCTGGCGCCCAGGGTTGCGGCTGCGGTGTATTGCTCCTGGTAGCTGTCGTATCTGCCGCGATAACGTCCTGCATGCTTCCGCACATCCTGCAGAAGCGTGCGTATTCTGGGAGGTCGGCTCCGCAAGAGCTACATTTCTGCATGTTCATAATCCTTGACTCACCAGACGCTTTCTCAGGCCAGGGCCGATTGCTCCAATTTGTGCCACGAAATAAAAGATTGGACGATTGGGCCTATGGTAGTGCAATCAATTAATATACTCAGCATATCATAACATAATAGTTCGACTCTTTACAATTGCTTTTACGGTATAAGTACCTGTACTTTGGAGCTTTTCGGGTGTACCAAAAAGCCCTGCTTTTCAGCGAAAAGCCTGGCACACCTTGTTCTCTCTCATCCGCAGGTGCTACACTGCTACCATAAAGCCACAACCATTTCATCTCTCTATGAAGGAGCAGCAGCGAATATGGCAATTCTTTACGAGAAACGCGGGCGAGTCGCTTATATTACCATCAACCGGCCCGAGGCGCGCAACGCCGTTGACCCTGAAACGATGCAGGAACTCAGCAACGCCTGGATCGATTTTCGCGATGATGACGACCTGTGGATCGGCGTATTGACCGGGGCGGGCAATCAATCCTTCTCAGCCGGGGCCGACCTGAAAACCCTCATTCCTCGTCTGACGGGAGCCATCCCTGGCGGGGCGCAGGAAATCCCCGGCGGATTCGGCGGCATCACCAGGGGCTTTGAATGCTGGAAACCCATGATCGCTGCCGTCAATGGTCACTGCTTCGCGGGCGGCTTCGAGATGATGCTGGCCTGCGATCTGCGCATCGCCTCCGAAAATGCGGTCTTTGGTTTGACCGAGGTAAGCTGGGGCATCATCCCCGCCGCAGGCGGTACGCAGCGTCTCCCCCGCTCTATCCCCCTGGCAAAAGCGATGGAGCTGATCTTGACAGCCAGGCGCATCAGCGCACAGGAAGCCCTCGACATTGGCCTCATCAACAAAGTGGTGCCACAGGCTGAACTGATGAACGAGGTCGAACGCTGGATTGCCACGCTGCTGGAGCGCGGGCCACTGGCCTTACGAGCCGCCAAACAGGCCATACTCCAGGGCCTGTATATGACGTTCGACGAAGGTATGGCGTTGGAGCAGCGCCTCATGGCCGGATTGCTCAAAACAGAGGACGCGCGAGAAGGTCCCCTGGCATTTGCTCAGAAACGCAAACCTGAATTCAAAGCAAAATAACCATCCTCATCCCACCCGGCAAAACACGGCCTTGAGATAGGCGGTCTCGGGCATCGCCAGGTTGATGGGGTGATCTACTCCATGTGTAAACGTCTCCAGCAACTGAACCGTGCGCTGGAGACGTTGCGCAGCCTGGGACAGCGTTCCCAGCATATCATCCATACCGACAACCCCGGAGCAAGAACAGGTGAGCAGGATACCACCGGGTCGCAGTACCTGCATTCCCAGCGTGTTCAGGCGGCGATAGGCCTTCAATGCCTGCGCGCGTGCGTTCTGCGAGCGGGCAAAGGCGGGTGGGTCCAGCACCACCACGTCAAATAACTCGCCGCGCTGCACTGCCTCCTCAAGGTATGCAAACACATCGGCTATATGGAATTCATGCTGATTTGGATCGAGACCGTTCAGAATGAAGTGCTGGCGTGCCGCTTCGATGGCCGGTTCGGAGACATCGACGCTGGTTACATGCGTCGTGGAGCCGGTCAGCGCGGCATAGACAGAAAAACCGCCGCTATAGCTAAAGCAATTCAAGACACGCTTCCCCCGGCTATATTTACGCAGCGACTCGCGCTTATCGCGTTGATCGAGAAAAAAGCCGGTTTTCTGGCCCTCCCAGGGGTCAACCAGAAACAAGACGCCATTTTCGCGTATCGCCACCTGCGTAGGGACGACGCCTGCCGCTACCTGGGGCTGCTCTACCTTCAAACCTTCGCGGCGGCGCGCCTGGCTATCGTTGCGCAACAATAACCCACGTTCGCCTGTTTCATCCATCAGCGCTTCTAAAACGAGGGAACGCATTTGCTCCATGCCGAGCGTGTGTATTTGAGCCACCAGTATCTCTGCATAGCGATCCACAATCAGGCCGGGCAGCCCATCGCCTTCGGCATTCACCAGGCGATAAGCGTTGGTTTGCTCGGGGTCGAATACCTGGCGCAACGTCGCCGCACTGTGCAGGCGCCTGCGTACAAAATCATAATCGATGGCTTCGTCGATATCACGTGTCAAAATGCGAATGGCGATATCCGTCTGGGGATTGTAGTAGCCACGCGCCACAAATTGACCCGTCGAGGATTTGACATCAACCAACCCTCCTGGCTCGATCCAGTGCGGCGGCTGTTGCAACGCACCCGAAAAAATCCACAGGTGTCCGTTTTGCAGGCTTTCCTCTTTGCGTGGCTTCAGGCTGGCAGTCGGGTAATGTATCTCCAGTGTCATCTTTTGTTCTTCTTTCGTCCGGTCATATTGACCTATTATCGCATAATGCAACAAGACCCAACGATTTGCTCTTCGTTCCCAACAGCTAGCACATAAAAAAAAGAGCAGGGCAACCGAGCGGTTGCCCTGCTCCCAGACTTTTTTCTTTACCGGTTGCCGTTTTGCAAGCGAATGGCTGCAACCACCGGGTCGGTGTGATGCTCCGCCATACGCATTTCGGCTTTGCGCAGATTATACGCGCTGTTGATCAACGCGATATGCGTAAAGGCCTGGGGAAAGTTGCCCAGGGCGATGTTTTTCCGAGAGTCGATCTCTTCCGAAAACAGCCCCAGGTGGCTGGCATAGCCGAGTACCCGTTCAAAGAGCGAGCGCGCCTCATCGATGCGCCCCTGCATAGAAAGGTTATCCACCAGCCAGAAGGTGCAGATGGTGAAGGTTCCTTCACCGCCTGACAATCCGTCGTCGGTATCCACTGCGTGATAGCGGTAGACAAAGCCGCGTCCATCGGTCAAATGCTCAAGAATGCGATCAACGGTTGAGCGCATTCGCGGATCATCGGGCGCGATAAAACCCACCAGGGGCAGCAAGAGATTCGAGGCATCCAGCAACTCGCTGTCATAGGACTGGGTAAAGGCTCCAATGCGCGTATTGTAGCCATGGATCAGGATATCGGCGCGAATCTGGTCGCGCACCAATCGCCAGCGCAGCAGATCAGCTTCCAGCCGCAGCTGTTCCGCGGCGCGAATGGCGCGGTCGAGAGCCACCCAGCACATCACTTTGGAATAGACGAAATGGCGCAGACCGCCGCGCACTTCCCAGATGCCGTTATCCGGCCCTTGCCAGTGCTGGCAGACATGCTCAACCAGCAGGCACATCATGTCCCAGAGTGGCCCTTCCAGCTGCTCGCCGTAGCGCTCGAAGCCGCCCTGTCGCCGGAACAGGTGGATGCAGTCCAACACCTCGCCGAAAACATCCATCTGCTTCTGCTCGGCGGCGCCGTTGCCAATCCGCACCGGCTGTGAAGCGCAATAGCCGCTCAACTGGGGTAGTTCTCGCTCGGACAGGTCGCGCTCGCCGCGAATGCCGTACATGATTTGCAGGTCTTCACCATTCTTATAGGAGAGTCGCCGCAGCCAGTGCGTAAAAGCGTGCGCCTCTTCCGTGAAGCCCAGCACGTTCAGCGCGTACAGCGTAAAGGTGGCATCGCGCAGCCAGGTATAGCGGTAGTCCCAGTTACGCTCGCCTCCCACTTCTTCTGGCAACGAGGTGGTGGGAGCCGCCACGATAGCGCCGGTCGGAGCATAGGTCATCATTTTGAGCACCAGAGCGCTGCGCTCCACCCAGTGCGCATACGGGCCGCTATTGAGACTCCCCTTCAACCAGGTGCGCCAGCAGTGCAGTGTATGGGCCAGCTCCCAATCAAAGTTGCGCAGGTGGAGTTCCTCTTCAGCCAACCGGCGCGCCGCGCGCGCATTGCGCCCCATCCCGACCGCGAAGAGCAGGCGCTCCCCTTCTTGCAGTGTGGCCTGCACCACGATCGAGGGGAACTCGTCGCCAGCGTCTTGCCGCACAAACATGCTGAAGGACGGCAGACGATACGCGCCGACCACTCCCAGACCCACGTGCTGCTGACCGCCAGAAATGACCGCGCCCATCCCATGTGGGACCAGCGATACGTCTACAGGCGCGCCTGCGTAATCGGGGGTGACTTTGAGGGTCATGGTGATAGGCAGTTCCCCCTGTACGCATTCCACGATGCGCACCAGACAATGGCAGGAACCATCTTCGCGAGTCCAGGTATTATTGTTCAGCTCACGGAACTGCCAGGCGCTCAACGTTTCTACCGGCATGAAGTCCGTCAGCATCACCTCGCCTGCTTCGCTGGTGAACCTCGTTTGCAATACATTACTGCCGCGCAGGTAACGCTGCGTTCCACGAATGTTCCGGTCACTGGGGGCGATTTGAAAGTATCCGCCGCGCTGCGCATCGAGCAGGCGACAAAAGATGGCCGGGCTATCGAAATCCGGCAGGCAACCCCAGTCCACTGAACCGTCTGGAGCAACTAACACCACCGAATGACAGTCCCCGATCACGCCATATGCATTGATTGATTGATAATTGCGAGTATTGGTGTTCATCCCAACCACATCCCTTGTAGTAGTGAAAATCGTGTGAAATTTTTCTAAGGAAATTCTAAGGTCCTTATATCAATGGTAAACGGAATAACGAACACAGTAGTAACAAGAATTTAGTCCTATTTATATGAAGAATTGTCCGGTTCCCAACTAGCCTCCACATAGCCCCCTCTATAGTAAAAACAAAACTTTTGGGCTAGCTATTTCCTGAATAGCGCTCACTTTTTAACTACTTATCAGTCTACATCTGTGAAAAACCTCTTCTTGTGAATTTACTCCTGTGTTTGAACGTAGTACACATATAGATAGTATTACGCGAGAGAGTTTCGTTACAATTGATTTTCTCGCCCCTGGCACATGACTAAACTACATGAATAACCAGCCAGCCGCAATGCCGTATCTGAAAGGAGTCGTTGGGTGCTCCGCAAAGATCGCGTATTTGAGACCTTACGATCAATGTGTACGCAACGGCCAGCACAGAGTGGTGCATTACGTCGTTTTACCGGCTTCAGCGCCGAAGAAGTCGCTGAACTGGCGCAGGTGGATCGCACCAACGCCAGTCGGGATCTAAATATTCTGGCTCAGGAAGGGTTAATCGAACGCATCCCAGGCCGACCCGTTCTGTTCACTATCAGGGCGTCCTCAACCTCTTCTCTCTCCACAGGCGATCATACAGAAAAGTCTTCAAAGGCATATGCCTGGCATAGGGAAGAAGTACCACAAACGCTGCGCCGGGATGTTGCTACGGGCGTCAAGGAGCCAGGCAACCCGCCAGCGATTGTCGCATCTGTCCATAGTGGCGCCATTGTCACCAGTTTTAACACCCTGGTCGGCAGCGACGAAGGGTTGAAAGTCGCTGTGCAACAGGCCAAAGCAGCTATGCTGTATCCGCCGCGCGGCCTGCATACGCTGCTCTGCGGGTCAAGCGGCGTTGGCAAGACCACCCTGGCGCGTCTTATGCACACCTACGCGCTTGAGCTGAATGCGCTTCCCCCCGGCGCACCTTTTGTTAGCTTCAATTGCGCCGACTATGCCAATAACCCACAATTGCTGATGGCACATCTGTTTGGCGTCGTGCGCGGCGCGTACACTGGCGCGGAACGCGATCGCGAGGGCCTGGTCGAGCAGGCTCACCGGGGCATCCTCTTTCTCGATGAGGTGCATCGCTTGCCGCCAGAGGGCCAGGAGATGCTCTTTTACCTGATGGACCGCGAACGATTTCGCCGTCTGGGCGATGTCCACGAGCGACACGCCTCGCTGCTGCTGCTCGCGGCAACCACAGAAGACCCCGCCACGTCACTGCTGCCAACCTTTCGCAGGCGCATCCCCATGACCATCACCTTGCCAGGGTTGCAGGAACGCACCGTGACCGAACGCTACGAGCTGCTGCGCGTATTTTTTACCACCGAATGTAGTAGTATTGGCACCAATATTTCCGTCGAAGCCCAGGTGCTGCAAGCGCTGCTGCTCTATGATTGTCCGGGCAATGTCGGCCAGTTGCGCACCGATGTCCAGCTTACCTGCGCGCGCGCCTATTTAGAGTATCGCACACACAACCTGCCGGAATTGAATGTGCATCTGGGCATGTTGCCCGACCATGTGCGACGGGGATTGCTGCGCACGGTCGAACTGCATCGACAACTTGCGCCCATCAAATCTTTGCTGGAAGCGCCGCATATCTTCACACCGGCGGGCCTCAACCTCGACAGCCTGCCGGAGTCGGCCCACGATCTCTACGACACCATCAGCGCCGACCTGAATCGCTTGCGCCGGAGCGGACTGCCTGATAGCGAGATCAACCGCCTGCTGCACCTGGACATTCAGGACTATTTCCAGCGTTTCGCGCAGCAAGTCACCGCGAAGCCCGCGGGTTCCGTCTCCATTCTGATCGATGAGCGTATGGCGTCTGTCAGCCGTGATATCGTTGCCTTCGCGGAAGAACAACTGGGACGCGTGTTGCCAGAAAAATTAGCTCTGGTACTGGCGATGCATCTGACCAGCGCGCTTGAACATATCGCCCAGGGCAGCCAGATGGCCAGTCTGACGCTTCAGTCCGTGCGCCGGACCTATCCGGTTGAATATGAGGTGGCGCGCGCGGCTCTGGCGCAACTACGCACCGCGCTTGGCGTCGCTCTGCCCGAAAGCGAAACCGATGTGCTGGCGGTACTCCTGGCGAACGCGGAAATCCTGCTCAGCGATGCCCAATCAACGGTGGGTATCGTCGTCGCAGCGCATGGACGGGGGGTAGCAGCTGGACTGGCGGAACTGGCAAACACACTGGTAGGTGTGAACAGCGTGCGCTGGGTAGAATTGACGCTGGATGAATCGTCCGAAGAGCTCCTGGGTAAGGTGATTCACTGGGTACAGGTGGCAGAACAGGGCAGTGGAGTACTCTTACTGGTCGATTTCTCTTCGCTGCTTTCACTGGGCGAGTTGATCTTCCGGCAGACGGGTATAGAGGTGCGGGCGCTGGCCGGCGTTTCAGCCCCGCTGCTGGTGGAAGCGGCCCGTAGAGCGCAGCGCGCCACGCACCTGACGCTCAACCAACTGGTGGTCAGCCTGGCACATCCCCGCGCTGGCGATGAACACGCTAACGGCGATCTCTCCGGCGAAGAGGAATGGAACGCCTTCCAGGAGCATTCCCCCGCAAACGGGCACCAGGCAAACGACGCCGCCGGCATTATGCAAGCAAAGCTGCTGCCGCGTGTGATCCTCTCCGTCTGTTTGACCGGTTTCGGCAGCGCGGCCAAGATCGCAGAGCTGATCGAAGAGCATATGCCCGGACTGCGCCAACAAGGGGTGGAGATCATCTGCATGGACATCAGCTTATCGAGCAAAACAGCCGACGAGGTGCAGCGCCTGGTAGGCAACCGCCATGTCACGGCAGTAGTGGGAACCATCAACCCGCACCTCGAAAGCTATCCTTTCATCGCCCTGACCGATTTCCTTTTTGGAGATGGCATTGCGCGGCTGCGTACCTTACTCGGCGCAACGCTGATCGACCCCACACTGCTCAATCCTTCAGCTACCCAGCGGGAAGCCGCCTACAACACACCTGCTGCACAGAACGCGCTGGTTTTCACGCGCCGCGCTGATCTCATGCGCGAGATTTCCTTTACGCTCTCGCAGCGACTCATATTTCTTAATCCTGTGCGCGTCATGCCGCTCATCGAACGCATGATCGAGCTGATCGAAGTGGAGGTTGGCGAAACATTTGAAATTGAGGTGCTGGCCGGCCTGATCCTGCACCTGGCCTGCATCCTGGAACGCGGCACACAGCCACGCGGCATGTTGGTGAGCGAGACCGTGCGCACCCAGGTAGAGCAACTCTTCGCGCGCGAACTGAGCATTTGTCGCCGCGCTTTGCACATTCTCAGCGGCCAGATCGCGCGTCCCATACCAGATGAGGAGGCGTACAATATAGTCGGTATTTTGCGCCAGGTGGATATATTTATATTGGAAGGAAGATAGGTTCCTAAATTGGAAGTGTGTAAGTGTGTAGCACACTTTACGGCATGAATATTGCAACTTCTTCAAGTGTACCCGTAGAGTGTTGAAATTGGTTCGCGGCTGGCGCACCGCCCACCCGCGAATACGTATCGATGCTCCTGGGGGGAGTTGCTATGTTACGGATGATCATTGTTTGCAGTTGGGGTATGTCAACCAGCTTACTGGTTGAAAGTATGCAAAGCGCAGCCGCCAGTATGCATATTACCTTGACTGTTGAGGCTCTCAGCGCAGGGGAGTTTGCCGCCAGGGTCGAAGAGTGCGATGTGGTGCTAATCGCTCCACAGATTCGCCACCTGCGTAAAAGTATTGAAAAGCTGGCACAATCTGTTGGCAAGCCGGTTGCCTTGATCGAGCCGTTTCACTACGCAACCATGAATGGAAAAGCCGTACTGGAGCAGGCGCTTCAACTGCAAGCCAGCGCGCGGGAAGGTACAGTGTAAGGCATGAGCGTGATGATTGAACGCGGTAGCGCCTGGGTCGAACGCTTTCTCGTTCCGCCGCTTGGCGCGCTGGCGAGCAACATCTTCTTGCAGGCTATACGCGATGCATTCATTATTTTTACCTTGCCGTTGATCCTGGCCGGCAGCCTGTTTCTCATCGTCGCCAACCCGCCCATCAAGGCGCTGGCGGACCTGATTGCACCTTACCAATCTGCCATACTGGTCCCTTTTCAGCTATCATTCGGCATGATGGCCCTTTTCCTGGCCTTCGGTGTCGCCTACAGCCTGGCGCAGTACCGGCGCACCGAGCCGGTGCAGCCCGCGGTGCTGGCAATGGTGCTGTTCCTGATCGCTTCCGTCCCGGTGAGCGACCTGACCAACCTGAAGCTGGGGGATGTGTTGCCATACTTTGGCGGCGAGGGTTTGCTCGTCGGTATTCTGATCGGTATTTTGACCACCGAGGTTGTGCGGCGCTTTCGCGGTTCGCGCTTTATCATCCGGCTGCCAAAGAGCGTGCCGCCCAATGTCACACGTGCCTTTGAAGCGCTGGTGCCGGCCATCCTGCTGATAACGCTGGTCTGGAGCATCGAATGGTTCGTCAGCTCGCACACTGGCGTGGTGACAGACGCCAGTGGGCATAGTAAAGTTCAGCAGCTGACCCTGCCCATCCTGCTGATGCGCGCCTTCCAGCCACTTGTGCTGGTGCAGGACAGCTACCCGGCGGCGCTGCTGGAAATCGTCTTGATGATGTTGCTCTGGTCGGTCGGCATTCACGGCATGAACGTGGTAACGGCCATCGCGCTGCCCTTCTGGTTAAGCACGCTCACAGTGAATGCCACGGCGCACGGTCACGGCATCGTGACGGAACCATTTTTCCATATCTTTGCTCATCTCGGCGGTTCTGGCGCAACCTGGCCTCTGGTGATTTATATGCTGCGCTCTCGTTCCGCGCAGTTACGCACCGTCGGCAAGGTGGCATTAGGACCTGCGGTATTTAATATAAATGAACCGGTAACTTTTGGCGTACCTATGGCGCTCAACCCGGTGATGATGATTCCGTTTGTACTGGTACCGGTCATCATCGTCACCATCAACTATATCGTCTTTGCCGTAGGTCTGGTGCATGTGCCGGTCGTTTTGCAACCATTTACTGTACCCGTCGGAATCAGCGGTTTCGTAGCCAGCGGGGGCGACATTAAAGGAAGCCTCCTGCAGTTCTTCGATCTCGCTGTCTCCGCCATTCTATACTACCCGTTCTTCAAGGCCTGGGAACGCATCCTCATTCAACGCGAGGAAGCAGCTGCCCGGCCAGAAGAGAGATCTGAACGTCTCGCGGCAGAGGTTCATTAGCAGGGTACACCTTTGCCAGTAGCAAGAAGAAAGGAGAGTGATCTAGCGAGCAACAGTCCAGGCGCTTGTTTCGAGCAAGCATTCTTATTACCGGTCTCCATATTAGTCTTACGATGCACACTTTTCAACGAGGGGCTGACAGGAAACGCCCGAGAGAGGTGTTATGCAGGAGGACAAACAAACAATGAAACTATTTGGTCTACCAGGCAAGAAATTTGCCTCACTTGTTAGCATAGTCGTTCTCGCCACTATGGTGCTGGCGGCATGCGGCAGCTCCAATGGTGGAGGGTCAACTTCCATCAACGGCAACGGCGGCAAAGGGTGCAAGAAGATTGGCGTACTCCTGCCGGAGACGGCCACTTCCGCACGTTGGGACGGCCAGGACAGGCCGGACCTGCAACGCGACATTCCGGCCACACTGTCCGGCGCGACCGTTGACTACTCCAACGCGCAAGGCAGCGCCGACCAGCAGAAGACCAACGCGGACGCGGCCCTGACGAAGGGCGACTGCATCCTGGTCGTGGCCGCCAGCGACAGCGTTAAGGCTGCCGCCATCGTGGCCGAAGCGAAGGCAGACAATGTACCCGTTATCGCGTATGATCGCCTGATCCAGTCTAACGACCTGGCCTACTACGTCTCCTTCGACGGCGTGGCAGTCGGCAACCTGCAGGGCCAGTACATCGTCGATCTTTACAAGCAGTACGTGAAGCCGGGCCATGTCAACACTGTGATGATCAAGGGCTCACAGACCGACAACAACGCCATCCTCTTCGCCCAGGGCGCGCACCAGAAGCTCGACCCGCTGTTCGCCAGCGGCGCGCTGAAGAACGTTTATGAGCAGTTCACCCCCGGCTGGGACAACCCGACCGCGCAGACCGAGATGCAAGCCGCGCTCACCAAGACCAACAACGACATCCAGATCGCCTATGTCTCTAACGACGGCATGGCGGGAACGGTGATTGCCGCGTTGAAGCAGCAGCATCTCAACGGCAAAGTGCTCGTCACTGGTCAGGACGCGACCGTCGCCGGTCTGCAGAACATCCTGCTGGGCGATCAGACGATGACCGTCTTCAAGGACATCTCGCTCGAGGCCCAGGCGGCTGCCAACATCGTTGCTGCCATCAGCAACGGCACCAGCACATCGAGCCTGACCAATGGCGTGACAACGAAAACCCAGGGCGGAGCGAACATCCCGTCCGTGCTTGAGACCCCTCAGGCCATCGACAAGAGCAACGTCATGACGGTGATCACCGCCGGCGGCGCCGCTCTCGCTGACGTTTGCAAAGGTTTGCCATCGGGCACAGGCGGCATCTGCCCGTAGCGCTCTCTTTTATCCGTGTATAGCCTCACCTGGCGTCCTGTAAACGGACGCCAGGTGAATTTACATCTATCACTGTCTCCCACAAGGTGATATACTTGCATTTAGATTTCTCATCCATTTTATTTTTAGATCGTCTTTAGATTGGAGGATCAAATGGCCGAAAATATGACCCCTTCGGTCGGTAATACTTCATCCCCTCAACCAGCTATGCCGCAGGGCGAGCCGCGCCTGCGCATGAAAGGCATCGGCAAATCCTTCGGCGCGGTGCGCGCGCTTTCCGGTGTCGATTTTGAGGTCTACGACGGTGAAGTTGTAGGCCTGGTTGGCGATAATGGCGCGGGCAAATCCACGCTCATCAAAACCATAAGCGGTGTCGGGCCTGCTGATGAGGGCGAAATATTTGTGCAAGGTCAGCCCGTCAAAATTACCAGCCCCAATATTGCTACGCGCCTGGGCATCCAGACCGTGTACCAGGACCTCGCGCTTTGCGATAACCTGGATGTGGTCTCCAACCTCTTCCTGGGACGTGAAGAACTCGCACCTTTACGCGGGTTAAAAGAGAACGATATGGAGAAACGTGGTTTAGCGGTTCTGCAAACGCTGAATGTGAAACTCCCCTCTATTCGCGCCACTGTAGAGCGGCTCTCCGGCGGACAGCGACAATCGATTGCGGTCGCCAAGTCTATCCTGCGCAATGCAGCATTAGTGTTGCTCGACGAGCCTACTGCCGCGCTCGGTGTAGCCCAGACACGCCAGGTTCTTCAACTCATCCGCCGCTTGCGCGAACAGGGATTGGCAGTAGTCGTGATCTCGCATAACCTGGCCGATGTGTTCGAGGTGGTTGACCGCGTGATCGTCCTGCGACTTGGGAAGCGCGTCGGCACCTTTGTGGTGAAAGATACCACAGCGGAACAGGTCGTGTCAGCTATTACCGGTGCTGAATTTGGTCAGCTATTAGAAGCCAATGAGAATGGAGGACACTGAACGATGAGTGAAATTATTAATACTCCGGAAGCCGACTCAAGCGCCGTCGAAGATCCCAACGCAGCGGCCGTTGAATCGCCATCCTACATACAGCGTCGAAGCTTCGGTCAACTGCTACGCGGTGATCTTGGCTTTGTTCCCGTGCTCATTACGCTTATCATCATCATCATCTTTTTCCAGATCATTACCAATGGCCTCTTTTTTAATACGGGCAACCTCACCAATTTGTTCCTGCAAACGGCTCAAATTGGCCTGTGCGGCCTGGGGGTCATCCTGGTGCTGCTGCTTGGTGAAATCGATCTTTCGGTCGCGGCTGTCAGCACACTTTGCGGCGTAGTAATGGGCGTACTCTCAGAGCGAGTTGGCCTGCCACCCTGGCTCTCTATTCCCGGTGGATTACTGGCAGGCGCGCTGGCAGGCTTCATCAACGGCTATTTCATCGCGGTGCTGCGTATCCCCTCGTTCATCGTGACGTTGGCATCCTCCATCAGCTATTCCGGCCTGCTTATTACGCTGCTCAACAACCAGGCTACGCTCCTTATCCAGAACAGCTTCATCAGCAGCATAGCCGGTTCTCCAAAAAGTTATTTCCCCGACAGTCTCGGCATCGGTCTGCCTACGGCAGCCGTGTTGCTATATGTTCTTTACCGCATCATAAACTACCGCAGACGCGCCAGTATGGGTTTGAGAAATCCTTCGCTACCGCAGTTCCTCGCGTATCTCATCATCACCGTTGTGCTTGTTGAAGGAGCCGTTATCCTCTTTGAAAGCAACCATGGCGTTCCCTATTCAACCGGTATCCTTTTCGGCGCTATCGTGCTTTTCTGGATCCTCCTGACGAAAACATCCTGGGGTCGCCATGTCTACGCCGTTGGTGGCAATAAAGAGGCAGCGCGCCGCGCCGGCATCAGTATCGTTACTATTCAACTTACTGTTTTCACCCTCTGCTCGGCTCTGGCAGCAGTCGGAGGCATCATCGAGGCCTCTCTCACCTTTTCAGCATCTACGCAGGTTTCCCCGTTCCTGCTGCTGAATGCCATCGCGGCAGCCGTGATCGGCGGTGTCAGCCTTTTCGGTGGCAAAGGCTCGGTCTGGGCCATAGTGCTGGGTATGTTGAT
>Ga0102924_1004327_pt1 | contig 14361 bp, 15 predicted proteins | sample PaiPotPPM11metaG_FD_80116 | JGI IMG/M metagenome (GOLD analysis project Ga0102924, IMG submission 80116) | Iron sulfur acid spring bacterial and archeal communities from Banff, Canada, to study Microbial Dark Matter (Phase II) - Paint Pots PPM... ... | reverse complement strand
TACGGCGGGGAATTTTGTTACTGTCCCGGCTTGGCCGAGACATTAAAGAAATTGACACGCCCCGTATTTTGCCTTTCGAACCATCGCTAACCCGTTGAATTTTTGGCCAAAGTCAAGCTAAGACCTCGTACAAATATGTCTGGTGCACAGAAGCAGACAGACAAAATCTGAATATAGCTGAATTTCGTTGGGGCGATGCAAAGGACAAATGCAAATACTTGTGTACATTCATTGAACCAGGCCGTGGCGGCGCGGCTCCAAAATTTGACGGCTCAAAGATACTTGAAGAAGATCGTATTATTAGTTTTACACGCAAAAACCGAGAGGAATGGGACTTTTTCACCACTCAAACTATTTCTTCTCAAAAACTCGGAGCCGCCTACCCGCTTTCCGCGCCACCTTTAATACCGGTTCAGGTACGCGAACCTGACTGGAGTCAGTATTTGAACGAGGAAGGACTGGTGCAGATTGATCGTCTCTCAAACAATTTTGGTGACTTTATTCAATTCCTCAAACAAGAAAGTGAGCCAGTGGTCTCTGGCGGTGCGTTGACCATAACTCTTCCTGCATCCCCCTCAGTCGCTAAGGCGCTTGTCGCCAATGAATACGACAAATACAGCCCGTCCGATTTTGTAAGGGCTACCACATCCTTCAATAGCACTATCGCTGTCGATAAGGTTGGCAGCCCTCTCTTAGTTTATTGGGCTGGGATAACTCCCGACAAAGAAACTAATCTGCGCGCCTTTTCGTCGCTAATATCCGAAAATCAGATTGCAATTAAAGTCACGTCAGATATAAAATCATTTCCCTTTCCCATGAACGAGCCGATCCGCCTCAAAGAAGAAGGTATCCGCGCTATTGGTTCTGTGCAACCCGCGAAATCGATATCGTACGCACAAACGAAAATACAAGTTGCCGTAAGTAGTCTCGTGGTAGGCACATTTGATGTGCTGCTTTTTGCTGTTAAGCAATAGTGGGGCCTTTATCTGGCTACTTCAGTTGCCCCAGCGCCGAGTATGATGAAGGTAGCAGTTTTTACGAGTTCTACCATCTGATCATACATTTTTACATTTCCAAAGTGATCAGCGTAAATGAGAAGCCCAACGGTTACAAAAAGCACCAACAAAAGGACCCCAAAGAATACGAGTTTGCGTCCCATTTTGAAACTCTCCCTGCCGTTGTGGCTTGGCTTGACCACTGTCCTCCGAAACTACCTGCCTAGTCCGCGTCTTCGCATTGCGCCGGGGTCAAACCGCTCGGCCCTGAGACGCTCTAGAAGGACGCTGGCGGGTTCGTCATTCGGGTCTTGCGGCACCAGCTCGCCCCGAAACGCCTTGGCGAGCACGGCCTGATCGAGATGATCGATCAGCTTGCGGGCGCTGCTGGCTTCAGAAGCGAGGCGGTCGATCCACGCGAACGCAAGATTGGTGCGATGAACTATTTCGCGTTGTTCCTTGACCGCAGGCACCGGCATCATTAACTCGTTCAAGGTCGTCTGATTTACATACGGTTGGCCCGTGCCACCTGCGAGCGAATTCAAGTTTGATGCTCGAAAGAAAAGAGCTGCGAAATCAAGGTCGATGGATTCTGAAATTGATTTTACATAGATCGCATTGTCTGTAATCCAGGCTGGTCCGTCGGAACGATGTACATTTCCACATTGCGCGCCGACACGACCAATAACCAGCGTTGGAAAGTCGATTAGAGCAGCATTGTGATATCCGCTGACACCATTTCCCCCGATGACAGGAATATTGCCAACTTTCTGTTGCTTTGACGGAAGGTTCTTCCCACTTGACCACTCAAAAAGATTATCGACTGAAATCTTATCCCAAGCTCGATCCGAGTGGGTCCCAGCTTGCCTTGTTAAGGCACCGCGAAACGCCGCCGCCACGATCGCCTGCTTGTACTTCTCGACCAGCCGGGGGATGTGGTCGAGCTGATCGCGAGCACGCCGAGATTTCGTGGAGAGGCTATCGATCTTCGCCACGATCCGCCGTTGTTCCGCCAACGGCGGCACCCGGATCAAGGCACCGGTAACATCGACATCAGAGACAGCAGGATACATCGTGCCGTCTTGCGAGAGCGAAATCTCATCGACAAACTTATTCGAACACGTCCACATGAAGAGATATCGCGGATCGACGGCTTCATTCGGCCTAAGCACTGCAATACCGGTGGAGGTCAACTGGCTATCAAGCTCCGCTGGCACAATAGCGATATTCTTTAGGTAAGTCCTGACAGTGGAGAACAGGGTATCGCCGGTATGAATAACGCGACGCGCTCGAGATGGAGCTTCCGCCCCTTTGATTATCTTGGGATTTGCAATCGACTGAGACCCGTTATCGATGGAGCCAATGTCCACGTATTTGTACATCTTTTGTGGAGTTCCCTTCGGATCAGTAAGGGCAAATGGCTTAGTCACGTCAACGATTGCGACCTCAGCCCAACCATTGGGAATATCGCTCATTCTGCGGCTTCCGCAGCTCCTGCAGCTGTGCCTATGATGTCGGGTTCCAGTTCGTCGGACAGTGTCTCAATATCCTCCAGCGCCGCCTTGAGATGCCCGATGATGGCTGCTGCAATGTCCTCCGGTTCAGTCAACTGTTCCTCGGCTTCAGCCTCGGTATCTCGCAGCCACGCAATATCAAGATTGTCATTCCGCGCCTTGATTGCGTCACGCGTAAAGCATCGCCATCGCCCTATTTCGCCCTGATCCTTACGCTTGGTTCCACCGTTCGAGTCATCGCCATAGGCTTTCTCGAAGTCCGCAAAGTCCGCCACAGTCAATGGGCTCGTCTTTCCAAAGGCCGGCATATTCGCCCGCATGTCGTAGACCCATACAACTTTGGTGTTGGCTTTGTCGGTTTTGCCGCGCTGGAAGAATAGCAGGTTCGTTTTCACGCCTTGCGCGTAGAAGATCCCTGTCGGGAGTCGAAGGATGGTGTGCAGATTGCAAAGCTCCATCAGCCAGGACCGCAGCCGCTGCCCGATGTTGTCCTCGAACAACACATTATCGGGGACAACAATGCCCGCCCGCCCTCCGTGTTTGAGGGTACGAACGACGTGCTCAACGAAAGCCAGTTGCTTGTTTGATGTGTCGGCAGTGATGGAGAAATCGGATCGGCTTGGGCGGCCTCCGCCCTTCTTGGTCCCGAACGGCGGATTGGTAAGGACAAGGTCAGCTTTGGGTAGCCTCTCGCCATCAGGACTGAGGGTATCCCCCAAGGCTACACCCGTTGCTTCAATGCCGTGCAGCATCAGGTTCATCAGCAACAGCCGGTGGGTGTCGAGCACCAACTCCAGTCCGACGAAGGCCTGAGTGCGTTGAAAGGCTTGCTGTTCGGGCCGTAAGTCAAATAAGTCGTCCGTAGCATCCTTGATGTATCGATCAGCTGCAACGAGAAAGCCACCTGTGCCCGCCGCAGGGTCTTGCACAATCTCGCCGGGCTTCGGCTTCAGCAGGCGCACCATGGAGTCGATCAAAGGGCGGGGCGTGAAGTATTGTCCGGCACCAGATTTCTTTTCGCCTGCGTTCTTCTGGAGGAGACCCTCATAAAGATCGCCCAGTCCCTCGCGACGGGCTGAGAACCAATCCAGCTTGTCAATCTCCGAAACCAACGTTTTCAGGTTCGCCGGCTTGCGCAGCGACGTCTGCGCGTCAGTGAAGATGTCGCGCACCGTGCCTTTGCCGTCAGTACCGAGTTTCAGCAGCAGCGCACGATAGTGGGTCAGCAAATCCTCGCCTTCGCGCTTGGTCAGGTCACCCCACCGATACCCTTTGGGTAGGTTATCCTCCCGCTTGGTTTCTTGCATCATTTTCAGAAACAAGAGGAACGTGAGTTCTGTCACGTAAGCCTGGTAGGTGATACCGTCATCGCGCAGCACATTGCACAGGTTCCACAGCTTCTGGACAATGTCGCGCGTCGCCATACCCTCAATCATGCAGACTTCCTCCAAAGCTCTTCATTGATGTCGCCGAGTATTGCATCCAGTCGTCCATCGAAGACACGGTTCAACCTAATGAAGCCGCCCATCGTTGCCGCGAACTGACCTTCATCCAAGGCAGTGCGGTCAGCGACACCGACCTGCTCCACAGCTTTACCAATCCGTTCAAGCCATTTTCGCTGCGGATCGGTCCACGTTCCACGCTTGGTGATACGGTCCATTGCTACCTTCACTCGATCAGGCCAGCGGACGAGTGGGTCACCGAGTGCGGCTTGGCGAATGAACCCGATAATCGAGGCCGCGATATCTTCATTCTTCGCCTGCTTCCACGCATGGCGTAGCGCCGCCTCCGAGAATCCCTGTCGATCAAGTTCTGCTTTAACGGCCTTGAGATCGGCTCTGGTCAATTCTCGGGGTCTTTGTATGATGGCCTGCAAAGCGGCCACTTTGTTTACGTTGTCGTTTATGAACCGAGTGAACGAACGCAGAAAATCTTCAGGCTTACTCGTGCCGCCACCGTAGCCCGGCCTAACCGATATCACCCTGTCGCGATGATCGGAGATCGGCAGTGGTATTGGTTTCCCAGTCTCCGGTTGCCAATCGAGGATCGCGCCAATTCCCGGCTTGTCTTTTACCCACTTAGCCATAATGTCCAAAGGTTCATTCTGCAAACGGTGCAGCGTCGTCTGAAGCGGTTCGCCCGCTGCGCTTTCGTAAGCTTCGTGGGCTTCCAGCGTAAGCTTGCTGAACCTCTGGCGTAGTTTGACAAGGATTTCATCGCGTAACAGAGAACGATGCGCGGCCTCGGTAACGCGCGCAAACTCCTCTAGCAACTGCGCGACGGTCAGCTTGGTGTTGACGACGATTGGCTTCATTGCCGTCAAGGGTTGCAGCGCATCGTAGATGCCGACAGCATCAAAAATACGGAACGTCTCCTTGTCGATGTCGGGACACAGCCGGGTCGCGCGACCTAGCATCTGCTCGTATAAAATTCGGCTATTTACCCGACGAACGAATACAAGGTTGACGATCTTCGGTATGTCTATTCCGGTTGTCAGCAAATCAACAGTCACAGCGACTGCCGGCAGCGCGTCATTGCGATACCGGCGAATTAACCCGGCTGGATCATCGACGCTACCCGTAATCTTCGCCACCGCTGCATCGTCAATAGCGCCATGGCGGCGCACAAAAGCTTTCTTGAGTTCATCAACGATAATATCCGCGTGACCATTGTTGGCCGCAAATATCAGGGTTTTGCCGGGAAAAAATGGATCGATGTGGTTGGCGAGTTCGTCGCATATCACCTGATTAAAGTGGCGGGTGATCACCTTACGGTTGAAATCATCAATATCAAAATCTAGATCATCGGGCGTATGGACCAGATCTATCTTACCACTCATCGGATCAAGCAAAGTTATCTGCTGACCGCGCGCGAAATGAATGCCTTGCTTTGATAGTTCAGTTTCGATCCGGATCGCGGGCGAGTGGTCGACCAAATATCCATCGATAACAGCTTCGCGGTAGGAGTAAGTGAAGAGTGGTTCGCCAAAAATTTGCACTGTGTGAAGCGCTGGCGTAGCTGTCAATCCAATCTTCACCGCGTCGAAATGCTCCAGCACCCGCCGGTACTTCGATATGTAATCGGCCTCACTCCGGAACGACATCTCTGCGTCAGACATTTCGCGATCAAGCAAATAACCACGGTGACATTCGTCGACCACCATCAAGTCATACTGGTCTATCGGCGGGACTTTCTGCGGTTCGTCGGCAAAAAGCACACGCTTCACCAAACCCTGGATCGTACAAATATGCACCTTTGTAGCCGTGTCGGGCGTGACATCGGAAAGTTGTTTCAGACCAAAAATGTCGGCGAACGTGCGTGCACTTACGATGCGAGTGGTGTTGAACTCATTGGCGGCCTGTTCGCCGAGGGCGTGGCGGTCAACCACAAAGCACACGCGACGGAAGCGTTTTGTCTCCAGCAAACGATATAGGAGTGCAATGGCAAGTTTGGTCTTGCCCGTACCTGTCGCCATGGCAAGTAGCAATGACCTTTTGGCGTCGTCGGCGAGAGCCGTCTCAACGATGGCGATGGCACGCTTCTGATAGTCACGCAGCGGAAAGCCGAACTCGATGGGCAGAGACTTGAGACGTTCCTGCACTGCCGCGCGGTCAATACCAAGTTGTTCCCTTAGCCCTTCGGGCGTGGGCCAGTCGGTCAACGCGCGTCGCAGGTTCGTCGGATTGCGCGCGTCACGAAACCAAATGCCGCTTTGGGTTTCAACTTGTTTGAGATAAGGCCGTCCGTTGGTGGCGAATAGAAATGGGACCCGGAACGGCGGTTCATCACTGTCCCCCGATTGGAAAGACCACGGGCCGCCTTCCGCAAGATCAACGCCATCAGAGGCAGCGAACCCTTGCGCATACCTCCCGGCCTGATCAATAGCAGCAGAAACGTTTTTGCGCTTGCGTTTAGCTTCGACTAACGCGACGCAGGTCGTACCTACGAACAGCGCATAGTCAGCAGGACCGTTGACGGTTGGCCATTCGGCAATGGCTATTGTCTTGCCTCGCGCGGGACGTACGCCAGCTGCATACCGTAGTTTCTGCGTGTCGGCTTCCCATCCGCGTGCCCGCAGCTGCTCGTCGATCAGTGAACGCGTGTCGGCTTCATCGAGATCGATTTGTTCGGCGGCTGCCTGCGCAAATTGTAGGACTTGCTGTTCCTCGGCAAGAGACTTGCTCTCAGCTGCAGTCTGTAAGTCGACCAACTGTTCAGCAAGTTGGATCGTCTCGGCCTCTGGTTCTGCGGGTATCCTCGGGGTTCGAGGGGGAAGACGTCTTAGTCGGTCTTCAAACGTTATTCGGGAACCCTTTTGCCGCCGTGGTGCCTCTACGGGCGGCGCCTCCTCTATGCGCGGTGCCGGTAAAATCATATCGCGGTGTTCGGCGATCTGAAGCGTTGCATGCCTGATAGACAGCAAACTTGCCACCTGTTCGGCCAGCTTGAGTTTTTCAGCTTCCGACTCGGTCGCCAGTTGTTCCCACGTTGCTTTTTCCTCGGATTCTCCTTTTGCCACCGTTTCAGCACTCAGTCGTGCAGCCTCAGCTTCAGCAGCTGCCGCATCGGCCCGCTGTGCCGCCGTTAGCGCCGCGTCTCTTTCGGCCCTTAGTCGATTCAATTCGGCAGTGAGTTCGGCAGTTGCGTCGGCAGGTCGGGGTGGCGGCTGAAATGGACCCGCCTTAAACGACTGATCATTAAAGGTACGATAGAACCAAATACCTAGTTGTCGCGCCATCTTGAGACAGGCCAGCGCCGTACCGTGATCACCCTCGTGCTCATGTACTGCGGCATTACCCGCAGTCCGAAGTCGGTGAAAGAGTTCTGTGACGTTGCGGGGGAAGCCTCCATCGATGCTGAGACGCCTCAACAGGTCCGCCTGCGACTCCGTCGGTTCGATGAATAGGCCCGCACCAGCGGCAACCAGTTGTGCCAAAATCTCACCGAACCGCCGAAGCGTCATCAGTGAGACAATCGGGTCATCGGAGAAATAGCGTTCGCTGCGCGCGCCGATCTGTTCAAGTTCAGGATAGCGCTTAGCGAGGAAGCCGAAGTTGGATGACGCCGGCATCAGACAAACCCAAATCCTCGCGAGCGCCGTTCCCGCGCTCACACCCACCCCCTCCCCCCAAAGTCTCACCAGCGGCGTTCCTGGGCGGTTTTCGCCCCCGAAGTTCCCAAAGTTTCCGACCCAAAAGTTCCATTCGGCCTAGGAAAGCCCGCTGGTGCGTCTGGTCCGGTCCCGGCCCCGAGACAGCGGCCTACCCCAGCCAACGCGCCAGCGGCGTCCGCTGGGCGATCCTAGGCCCCCTTTGGCGCGGACCGGCGTAGAGGGAGATGTCGAGGGTATTTCCTTGGCGCGCCCGCTTGAACAAGCCGGGCTCGGAGAAGAATGACGGTGTATCTTAAACGATACGAGGGGCTTAGATTAGATCGCTTCCCGAGAGATCGACATCGATGTGCCAGGTTTCCTTCTCCGAGCCCGGCTTGTTCAAGCGGCGCCGCGATAGGAAGGTGGCGTCGACCGGATTGTCGCGCGAGCGGCCCGGCCGCGAGCCGAGCACCGGTTTGGCTTCGCGCGGAGGAACTGCGGCCGCCGGCGCGCCGTCAAGCTCCTGATAAAGCTCTCTGAGCATGCGCGCGGTTTCTTTGCCGCCGGGTACGCAGAGATTGAGCCGCTTTTCGGATTTGGCGAACAGCGCGCCCGCATAGTCCTGGCAATTGTAGCCGCACTGGCCGCAATCCTGCTGTCCCATCGCCGCCATCAGCCGCCGCGGCAGCGGCTTGCCGTCGGCAAGCTTCATGCGCTCGGGCAGCGGCATGGCAGGATCGTGCCAGGGCGCGCCGTCGTCAGCTTCCGCCGGCACGGGCGCGACAACGCCATCGATCAAGCCGGGGATAAGCTTTGCGGCCTCGGCCGCGGAAAGTGGCGTGATGTTCCCTTCGAGTCCGAACAGGCCGGCGAACAGTCCGTTGAGCCAGGTCCGCTGCTCCGGCGAGAATGGCGCCGACTCGGGGATAAATGACGGGATCGGGGGCCGCGGCGTCATGTTCATGCGGCGGCCTCGCGCTCGGCCATTGCTTTCAGCGCTTCGATCTCGTGGCGCCGCGCAAAGGCGAGGAAGCTCTCCTCGCGCGATCCGCGGTGCGCGAGATAGGCCTTGAGGATGAGTTCGACGGTGCGCGGCACCTCTTTCGCGACGACATCGCGATAGACTTCGCGCCCCAGCGCGGCGTCGGGTCCGAAGCCGCCGCCGACCGTGATGTGATAGCCCTCGACCGGGTCGGCATCCGCGTCGGTCTGCACCTTGCAGGCTAGAAGGCCGATCTCCGACACGAAATGCTGCGCGCAGGAGTGATGACAGCCGGTCAAATGGATGTTGACCGGCGAGCGCGACGCGCGTTTCGCACCAGCACGCGATTTCCTCGGCATGGCGTTTGGTGTCGGAGGCCGCGAATTTGCAGCCGGTGTTGCCGGTACAGGCGACGAGGCCGGAACGAATGGCGTTCGCCTCGACGGCCAGACCGAGTCTTTCGATCTGCTCCCGGGCGGCCGCGAGACTTTCGGTCGAAACGCCGGAGATCAACAGGTTCTGCCAAACGGTGAGCCGGAGATCGCCATCGCCGAAGTCCCGCGCGACGGCGGCCAGACCGCACATTTGCGCGACCGACATGCGTCCTACCGGAAGGGCGATGCCGATCCAGTTCCCGCATGAATGCCGATATGGGCGGTACGGTCGAATGCCGGGCGCGGCGCTACTGCTCCCGGCACGGCGCGGTCGAATTTGTGACCGAGTTTCTCCTCGAGCAGGCTGAGAAACTTCTCGATGCCCAAGGCATCGAGCACATATTTCAGCCGCGCCTTGGTGCGGTCGGTGCGGTTGCCGTATTCGATGAACAGGCGCACCACCGCATCCGCGGCCTTGCAGGCGTCGTTCGGCCGTACCAGCACGCCGGTGTCGCGAGCGAAATCGCGGTGCCCGGTGATGCCGCCGAGACAGAGCTTGAACCAGACGCCGGCCTCGAGGCCGAAGCCGTCGTTCACCTCAACCGCCTGGAAGCCGATGTCATTGGTATCCTCAAGGACGGGAATGCGACCGGCGCCATCGAAGGCGAGGTTGAACTTGCGCGGCAGGCCGTAGAGCGAACGGTCGTTGAGGATGTGGAAGTGCCATTCGCGCGTGTAGGGACGCGTGTCGATAAGCTCCTGCGGGTCGACGCCTGCGGTCGGCGTGCCGGTGACGTTGCGGATATTGTCGGCGCCGGAGCCGCGCGAGCACAGGCCGAGATCCTGGATCGCCTCGATCATGGCGACCGCATTCGCCGCCTCCACCTCGCGGATCTGGATATTGGCGCGGGTCGTCACATGCGCATAGCCGCCGCCGTAGCGCTCGGCGAGGTCGGCGAGGCCGGCGAACTGTTGAGCCTTGACGATCCCGTTCGGGATGCGCAGCCGGCACATGTAGGAGTTCTGGTTGGGCGCGACGTAGAACAGACCAAAGAATCGCCAGCGGAAATTGTCGGGCGGCTTGGGATATTCGCCCTTCGCCGCGTGCTCCTTCAGGCGCTCGTAGGTGTCGAACGGATGCTGCTCGCGCTTGAACTTTTCCTGATCGGAGAGCTTGCCGCCCGACGCGAGCACGCGGTCCTGAGCGTTGAACGCCGCTGCGTCTGGACCCGTTGGCTCCGGCGCCGCGGCGGCGCTTGGCGCAGCATTGGTGCCGCCAAAGCTCTTTGCCGCCTTGGCGATCTGAAGGCCGGCGACAAATCCTTCCAGGTAGCGTTTCTGTTCGGGTTCGAAGTCGCCGGTCGGCGCCGAGGTCACGGGCTTGAAATCGACCTCGCTCATTCGGCGGGCACCCGCGTCGGCGCGGTCCGGTGCGCGGGCGCGGCAGCGCGGGGCTTGTGGGTCAGATAGAGCGCGAGCCCCGTGAACACAAAGCCGCCGACCAGATTGCCGAGCGTGACTGGGATTTGATTCCACAGCCACCATTGCGCCACGGTGACTTTGGCGCCCATCATCATTCCGGTCGGAATGATGAACATGTTCACCACCGAATGCTCGAATCCCTGAGCGAAGAAAATGAAAACCGGCATGTAAGCGCAGGCAATCTTGCCGATGGTCGATGAGGTTGTCATGGCCGCGACCACGGCAAGGCAGACCATCCAATTGCAGAGGATCGCCTTGACGAACACGGTGACCATGCCCGCCAGGCCGAGAACCTCGTAGCCGATTGTTTTGGACTCGGCGATGGCGACAATCTTGGCGGCTACGCCGGCCGGCGCCGTGACGCCGAAATTGGTGAGCGCGATCGCCAGCAGCCCGCCGTAGACGACGCTGCCGATCAGGTTGCCGAGAAAAACCCAACCCCAGTTGGCTAGCATGGTCTTTGCGTCGGCTTCATTCTCAAGCCAAGGGAGCGGCAGCTAGCCAAAACTGCCGGTGACGAGATCGAGGCCGAGCAGCACGATGAGAATGAGGCTGACGGGGAAGATCAGCGCGCCGACGAGCGGCTGGTTGGCCTGCACCGCGCCCGTGATGGCGAGACTTGTGGCGGCGCCGAGGATGCCCCCGGCAAGGCCGCCGCGGATGACCAGGTCGAGCGGCGGCAAAGCGAGCTTGCTGCGCCCGGCATCGACCATGGCAGAAGCAAGATCCACGGTTGCGGGATTCGCGGTGGGCCGCGGATGTCCGTCGGAGCCGTCATTTACTCCCGCCATTACTGGCTTTCCCCCTTGACGATCCCCCGCTGACGCCCGACATCGTCCGTATAGTCTCGGCGGACTGACCGAGGTTTTGGCCGAGGGGAGGTGATCGTGAAACTGACGGCGAAGAAAGTGGCGAAGCTCTTGAGCAGAGGCGAGGCCGGCAACCATTACGACGGCCAAGGGCTGCGGCTGGAGATCCGGGGCAAGAACGCGGCCTCATGGTCTACCAGGTATCAGATTGACGGTATCGAGCGCTGGATGGGCTTGGGCAGCGCTAAGGTCTTCACCCTCGCCGAGGCGCGCGAGCGCAACCGCAAGTTGGTACGCCAAAAGGTCGCCGACAAGATCGATCCGGTGGCGGTCCGCCGCGCCGAGCGCTCGATGCAGACCGCGGCCGCCGCCAGGGCCGTGAGCTTCGCCGAGGCGGCTGAGCGCTTCCTCGCCGAGCGCGAGGCCATGGCGGTGTGGAGCAGCCCCAAGCACGCGGCACAGTGGCGGACGACGCTGGTAACATATGCACTACCGATCATCGGCTCGATCTCGGTCGCCGACCTCGCCGCCGAGCATGTGTTTAGGGTGCTAGAGCAGAATGTCCCGGCCGGAAACGGCAGTGCCGCCGGCACGCTCTGGAACACACGGACGGAGACGGCGGCGCGGTTGCGTTCGCGCATCGAAGCGGTGCTCGACTGGGCGACGGCGCGCAAGCATCGCTCCGGCGACAATCCGGCCTCGTGGAAAACGATCGGCAAGGTGCTGACGCGCCCCAAGGTCACGGAAGACACCCGGCACGCCGCCCTCGCTTGGTCTGAGCTTCCGGCGTTCATGTCTCAGCTGCGCCAGATGGCAGGCGTCGCAGCGAGCGCGCTTGAGTTCGCAATCCTCACAGCCGCCAGGAGCAACGAAGTGCTCGGCGCCCGCTGGTCTGAGATCGATCTCGGCAATGCGGTCTGGACCGTGCCAGCGTCGCGGATGAAAACTGGCGAGGAGCACCGCGTGCCGTTGGCGCCGGAGACATTGCAGTTGCTCCGTAGCCTCTACCGTGACGGCGATACCACCGACGGTTTTCTCTTCATCGGCCGCAAGGCTGGTGCCGGGCTCGGCAGCACGGCGCTGACCGATGTGCTCAAGCAGACGGGCCGCGGCGTCACGGTGCACGGCTTCCGCAGCACCTTCCGCGACTGGACTGCGGAGTGCACGAGATTTCCGAAGGACGCTGCCGAACATGCTTTGGCGCACGTCGTCGGTGACAAGACGCAACGCGCGTACTTGCGGACAAAACTCTTCCCGCAGCGCGTCCGGCTAATGGCGGCTTGGGCGAAGTATTGCGACTCACCGCCGGTGGCGCGGAAAGACGCTACCGTGGTGTCGATCGGTGGTGGCCGATGACGCGCGAACGCAAACCGGACCGGCTGCGACCGGCACTGATCCCCAAGACCGTTGTGGTGTCGCCGAACCCCGATCCTGGCGATCCCGACATGGGTGCTCAAATGGAAACTGGCGCGCCGATCTGGCTCGATGGATATCTCGATGCCGCCGCCCAGCGGGAGGCCTATAAGGTACTATGGGCAATGCCGTGGATCAGTGAGGCCGTCCGTACCGCCATCGCGGCTGAGCTTGGTCTCGAAAAAGAAGAGTGGGGGCGCTACTGCAAAGAGGTGGTGGATAAGCTCATTACTGTGATGAGGGTGCCGAAAGCCGTTGTGCGTGAGAAGCGGTTTTCGCGCGAAGCCCGGTCGCACGCGGTGCAGCGGGTCTTCGATTATGAAGCTAAACATCCTGATCTGCCGCCGTGGGTGGCGGTCGAGGAGGTTGCCGTCGAGATTGGCTGCTCGACACAGACGCTCAGCAGGTGGGTGAGCGAGGAAGTCATTAAAGAGCTTCGAAAAGCAGTCGGACTGAGCAAGAGCATTCTGAAGCAGGAGCGGCTCCGCCGCCGGCAGCGCGGGCGCAGCTCCCTGCAAATAACGTAACAGAAACCCCGCTAGCTGTTACTGCAAAAACGGTAACAGAAACCCGCTCTTCTGTTACTCTGGAACGTAAGTTTACAGCCCCCCAGTTGTCTCCTGAAAGAACATCCGCGTCCACGCGCGGTGAACTACGGGAGACCAAAGAAATGCCTGAAGAAATTGTACGGCCCAAGCCGGCGTGGAAAATGCTCGGCGTCGGCCACACGAAATTCGAGGAAGACTTCGCGCCACGATTGGACAAGGTCTACCTCGGGCCGAAATCCGTCGGCTACACCATGAGCAGCCTCCAGCGGCTGATCGCGGAGCTTGTTGCCGAATCCGCCAACGCACCTGCGATTACGCCGGCGCCGAACAAGCGGCGGAAGGTGTCGCGATGAGCGATGCACCCGAGCTGTTCAACTGGCGCGCGCTTCTTCCCATCCATCCCGCCGCCGAGCTTTGCCCGCTGTTGTCGGAGGCTAAGCTGAAGGAGATGGCCGATGGCATCATGGCCGTCGGCTTGCGCGTGCCGATCGTCGTCTGGGCGCCGGCCGATAACAGTGGGAGCCCGACCCTGCTCGACGGCCGCAACCGTCTCGATGCGCTGGCGCTGCTCGGCCTCCTCTGCAAGACCGCCGACGGCCACATCGGCATCAGGAGGTGGAATGGTACGAAGTGGTCCAACCGCGCCGTCGACCGAATTCAGTTCGATGTTATCTATGGCGGCGATCCGTATGCGCTTGTGATCGCGTTCAATGTCCACCGTCGGGATCTCACGCCCAAGGAGAGGCGCGAGGCGATCGCCGCGCTCATCAAGGCCAAGCCGGAACTTTCCGACCGTCAGCTCGGGAAGATGGCGAAGGCGAGCAAGAACACGATCGCCTTGGCTCGGGCCAAGCTGGTGGCTGGTGGTCAGATTGACCACGCCGCCGAGCGGACTGACGCGCGGGGTCGGAAGCAGCCCGCTAAGAAGTCGAAGCCGACCAAGAAGAAACCCGCCGCGCCGGTGGCTGAGGCTGATGCCGCGCCCGCGCCGGTGGCTGAGGCTGATGCCGCGCCCGCGCCGCCGGCCGAGGACGATCCGGAAACCAGCGCCGAGCGGATCAAGGCCGCGCACGCCGCCGAGCACGCCGCCGCCGAGCTTGTGCACGCCGCCGAGGCCGCGGATGACCCGGTGGCCGATGCATCGCCCGTCGC
>Ga0102924_1004326_pt1 | contig 14362 bp, 8 predicted proteins | sample PaiPotPPM11metaG_FD_80116 | JGI IMG/M metagenome (GOLD analysis project Ga0102924, IMG submission 80116) | Iron sulfur acid spring bacterial and archeal communities from Banff, Canada, to study Microbial Dark Matter (Phase II) - Paint Pots PPM... ... | reverse complement strand
TCTCCTGCATGACTTTCTGCCAGCCGTGATCACGAAGGAAGTGCTCGATGACGTTCTGCCGGCTGACAAGAAGAAACTAATGATCGATAAGTCGAATTTGAGATTCTTCCGCTATCGAGACTTTGCCTTCATGCCGCTAGAGTTCTCGGTGGCTGCCTACCGGTTTGGGCACTCAATGATTAGACCCGGGTATCGCTTGAACAGCAAGGTCGGGCCCCTGCCGATCTTCAAATTCGGAAAGAATGCATCGGACCTGCGAGGCTTCAAGGCTCCCCACAGCGATTGGGCCCTGGACTGGCGTAGGTTCATCGATCTGGTGCCGCTCGACTACGGCACCCTAGTGGATAACCCCGATCAGAATGATCCGAAGAACCAAAATCGACTGCAGCTTGCCTACAAGATCGACACCTCGCTGGTAAATCCATTAGGAGTCCTTCCCGTATCCGTTGCGGTCGATCCGAGCGTATTAGCGCAGCGCAACCTCCTGCGTGGATGGAGGCTGCGCCTTCCAACCGGACAAGATGTGGCGAGAGCGATGGGCGTAGTGCCCCTGGCGGATAAGGAGATCTTGATTGGCAAATTCACCGGAGACAAGGCAGACATTGTCGGAACGATCAACGACATCGGGGACAAACACTCCTTCATGGAGAATTGTCCGCTCTGGACGTATGTTCTCGCTGAAACAGTGGAGACGACCGTCGTAGTAAAGACGCTACAGGGTGACAAGCCGATCAAGACCAGAAAGCTAGGCCCGGTCGGTGGCCGGATTGTGGCAGAAACGTTTGTTGGCTTGTTGCTCGCGGATTCCAGTTCATATGTGAGCTTGAATCCACTATGGGAACCTGAGAACAAGCTCAAGAGCAATGGTGTTTTTGGCCTTCGGGAGATGATTCAGTATGCTTTAGGCGACTGAACGAAAGAGCCACACGAACTGGCGCGCTTTGAGTTTCCAAGAGAGGGGGCCTATGCTGGGGACGATTCTCCTATCACTCGATAGCATATTTGCGGGCGCGGTACTTCGATTCTTCGGATTAAGCAAGAAACATTGGCCTCTCGCATGGCGAGCCGTCGGTATAACGGATCTGGTTGCACTGCTAATAGGGCATGCCATGAGCGGTGTGATTCGAACACCTATGACATCGTTTCAGCAGGTGACGCTTTTTTCCGCCTGTGCATTGTTGGCGATCCTTCTCGGACGATTCTGTTCAGATCGCCCGCGCGTCGTGATCCTTGGAATAGCGGTGCTGTTCAGCATTGACAACCTGTTGGCTGGATCACACGCTGCAAGTCTGTCCTCGACTGTGCTCGCCGCAGCTACAACCGGGATCTCAAGTTGTCTGGCGTGTCTCGCCGGACTCTATCTATCGGGCGCGATAACGTCCGCGGCGCTTCATGGGCGACCGCGGCTCTCGTTTGCTTTGGCGAGTGCAGCGGTCGCAGCTGCATTTCTGGTCTGCTAGCTAAGGCAGCACCGCTTCGAAGCCTGGGCAGAGCTTAGGGTTAGCGATTCGAGGAGATGTCATGGACGTGGTAATGCGATCTTATGACGCGGCACGCAGCGGTGCCAACGAGAACGAAGCCACCCTTACTCCCCGTAAGGTGGGAAGCAATCTCCTTTTCAAGAAGTTCAGCCTGGATTTTGCGCATCGACCTGGGATAAATGACGATCCTTTCCTGGAGGCGCAACCGCTCTACGTGGCCGGCCTCACCATGTCGGATGGTAACCGGCACGACGCCGTCTACATCTGTACCATGGCGAACAACGTTTGGGCGTTTGACGCTAACACTGCACGGCCGATCTGGGGGCCGACAAACCTCGGAAAACCGATTAAACCAGGGCCCGACCCGAACAATCCACCTCCGGCCAACGAAATCGACAGATGGGGAATCAACGGCCTATGGGGCATTCTGAGCACACCCGCTCTAGATCCGCAAGCCGGGAGGATGTATGTGGTTTGTTGGACGAGCCCTGATGAAAGTTTGGCCAATGCTGTTCATGAGTTGCATGCGATCGACATAAAGAGCGGCAAAGATGTTGGCAAAGTGCAAATCGAAGCAAGCGCAGCCGGCCAGGCGCTCCCAGGCAAACCAGTTCCGAAATTCATTTCCAGCAAACAGAAGCAGCGCGCATCTCTGTTGTTACTCAAGGTTGGCGCCCCTGCAAAATCAACGGTGTTTATCGGGTTCGGGATGACGCACGAGGAAAAAGACCCCACCCACGGCTGGCTACTGGCCTACGACGCTGAGAAGCTGCAACAAACCGCCGCATGGTGCACAACGCCGGGTGGCACCGGATGCGGGATCTGGCAAGGCGGCCAAGGGCCATGCGCAGATGAAAACGGCGATGTTTATGTGATGACGGGCAATTACGGTGTCCTCGACCAGAATGGTGACACCGAGTTGCCGACCCCCGCCGATCTTCCCGAGAGTTTCGTTAAGCTCCACTACACTCCGCCTGCAGGTGGATCGGCGGGAAAGCTCGAACCGGTAGCGTGGTTTACTCCTTTCCGCGACCATGACCGCCCAAGCAATGACGGTTCTAATGATCCTCATCTGGATGATTTTCAAGACTACGATCTTGGCTCTGCTGGTCCGCTGTTCCTGACCGGATTGAACCTGGTGATCGGCGCAGGGAAAGATGGGGTGCTCTATGTATTGCCGCAGGACACGGCAGCGTTCGGCAAAGGGTCAGACTTCAGCCGCTTGAAACAGCCACCCACTTTCTTCACTTATTTTCCCGGCTTCGGCATCGACGCTTCTGTTGTCGCGAACCTCAATATACTACGCGATGGCAAGACTCATCACCAACATTGTTCGCCGGCATTTTGGGCTGGAAGCACAGGACCCATGCTTTTCAACTGGGGAGAGAACGAATGTCTGCGCGCGTGGACAATCGATGGCGGCGGCAAAGTGACGTTCGTGGCCAAGAGTGCCGAGGTCGCCTCTGCGGGCGCAGGCGGCAGAGGGGGCATGCCAGGCGGCATTCTCTGCGTATCCTCGAATGGCAAGACTCCGAATACCGGAATCATATGGGCAACAGCGCCGATCAACGGCGATGCGAACAAGTTTCACGTTCCCGGAATTCTCCGTGCGTACGATGCAACGAATCTTGATTCGGTCGCTAATCTCGACGGAACTCCAAAACTGAAGCTGTTGTGGGATAGCACGCACATACCTGGAAATGGATTTACGTTTTGTAAATTCTGTCCGCCAATGGTAGCCGATGGCAAGATTCTTGTTCCCACTTACGACGGCCGGGTCGACGTCTACACGCTTCATACACACCAGGGTCCAAAACAGACCAACGCAAATTTTTGAGGTGCGAGCATGGGCGTGCTGCTGCAGGGCTTTTTCTTCGCGCCAGGCAAGATTGCAGGAGTGCCTTCGCCGCTGGACGGAGACGCGAAGATTCCCTTCTGGTGGGATCATCTGGCCGCGCAAGCGCAACAGTTCGCGAACTCCGGCTTCACGGCGATCTGGCTTCCGCCACCACTCAAAGGCGCTTCGGGTTCATTCTCGAGCGGCTACGACTTGTTCGATGACTACGATCTCGGCGCAAAGAATCAGAAAGGTACGATCCCGACCCGATACGGCACGCGCGAGCAATTGCAGCGCTGTGCGGCCGTGATGAGGGCTAACGGCATCGATGTCTATGTCGACTTGGTGGAAAACCAGCGCGATGGCGATGACGGTCACTTCAATTTCCAATATGTCGATGCTTTCGGAAAACCGAAGGCGGGCCGATTCGCAAAGGGGCCGGGTGATTTTCACCCGCACGTTCCCGAAGATCCGGGTGTATTCAGCGATCAATTTCAGTTTGGGCGAGATCTCGCCCCCATCAATGGAATACCAAAGAACCACTGTAGCGACGGTCTGTTGAATGCGGCAGATTGGCTGACACGCGCGCTCGACCTACAGGGATATCGTCTCGACAATACAAAAGGAGTTTCCACTATTTTTGTGCAGCGGTTACTGAATCATGGTTCGATGTCCGCCAAGTTTTCCGTCGGAGAATTTGCAGACGGGAACATCCAGTTGATAGAGAACTGGTCGAACGCTGTCGGGCATCGGTCCGCGTCGTTCGATTTTCCTCTGCATTTCGCGCTAAAAAATATGTGCAACAGCCCAGACAGCTTCGACATGTCCTCGCTCGATCACAACGGACTTGCCGGCGTGGATCCTCTCGGCGCGGTTACCTTCGTGGAAAACCATGACAGCGACAGGGGAGGGATCGGTGGACCCGTCGTCCGGAATAAGCTATTGGCGTACGCCTACACCCTTACTTCGGAAGGGTATCCTTGCGTTTTTTATCGTGACTACAGCCGGGATGCGAACTGTTTTGGATTGAAGGATCCAATCGACCGTCTAATCGCAATCCATGAACATCTGGCGAGCGGCCCGACTCAGCAGCGTTGGAAAGATGGCGGGGTTTTCGCTTACGAGCGCGTGGGTGGCAGTCATCTACTGGTGGCTCTAAACAAAGATGCGGGATTCAGCCGGAATATCAAGGTACAAACCGGATTTCCCCCAAACACACAATTGCAGGATTTCAGCAGGCATGAGGGAACCGTGACCACGCAATCCGACTCGAGCGTGAGCATCACCGTTCCGCGCAACAACAACGGAGTCGGGTACGTCTGCTATTCGCGGCCGGCGCAAATAGGATCTTTTTCGCCGATCCGTCGTTTAACCACGCAAGAGTATGAAGGAGCTTCAGACCTTGATATACGGCCCGCCACCGAGGGTCAACTGGTCAAGGTGTGCCGCATTTTCTGCGAGGAGGACAGCCAGTTGCAGGCGCGACTCTCGTTTGATGCAAGGGCGTGGACGGCACAGACGGCTATCCAGTTGGAGATTCAGAGTCCGGATGGGAAGCCGTTTTTATCGCAGAGGTTTGGAAACACAGAGAGCGGATCCCAGGTGAGCGGGAAGACAACCGCCAAGGGCTTCTATACAATCACGGTGCAGTCGAGCAACACACCTCCGCAAAATCCAGCGCCCACCTACGAGGTGGCTCTGTCCTATCAGGCGCCGCAGGGACTCTAATCGCACCACCGAAATCACATGCAGCAATGGCATGACTGATCTCCGAAAATCAACGAGTTATGCAGCGCGCGGGATGTGAGGGCATAGCTTGTTGATTTTCGTGGGCAATCGCTAATAGTGGGTTTCCCGGAACCTTAGCATCGCAATCAAGACAGTCAATTTGATAATTGTTCTCATCGCAGAAACCTCAGAGTAGAATTCCTTTCCACCACTGAATGCGCTCAGTCCCGCACTTCTCCAGTCAGTTCCCGATATTGTGACCGAGTGTGTATTCACGCGCGGCACTACTCCGCGCCGAAGATTATTTTTGAATCGGCATGCTTATGAGCAGCGGATGATTTCTGCGTTGGTGAGACCGGCACAAGACTTAGCAACTTGGTTTGTCGACAGAGCCATGCCATAACGGAAGCGTTGCCAGCCGCTACAGGGTGAACCGGTCTGGGGCCGAAAAAGTCACGCGCCCACTGAAGGACTCAAGCAATCATTATCAGCGTCGATGAATCACGGCTACGCGTTCAAATACCAGCACTACTACTACTACTTCATCGCGAAGTACTTTGATCGCGCTCTGAGGCGTAGTGACTCCGTTGAAGCGAAGGACCTCCGGGACAGACTTGTGTACATGGCTGACCGGCTCCATAACGAGGAGTTCGCCAACATCATCCTCTTTTATCTGTATCTTACGCAGGATTGGGAGCTCATTAAGCACATTCCCAAGAACGCCGACCACATTTTTGCTGGCACGCCCGTGGCTGACTTCGAGAGCGATGTGGCCTTCGTGATCGCCATTTACAAGGAGCCGGCTAAACTTCTCATCGAGGATCAGGACGTTGAACGGCATCGCGACGAGTACAGGCGCCAACTCGACGAAGCGGATGACGTGGAGGACAACTCTGCGACGTTGGCGCTAGATCCCAAGGCCGCATACGATGACACCCTCTCATTGAGAACTCTCCTTCGAATCGCTGAGGGCAATGTGGACATACTCCGCGTCTACATCTCCGCGCTCATAAAAGAACGAGCGGCCGTGATTGCGAAGGATCAGCCGCTCACGGATGGTCAGATTGCGCGCCGAACTGATCAGGGCCTGATCTGGCTGACTCATATGCGGGCATACGGAATGATTCGAAAGATCTCGTATTCTATTGGGCACGAACAATTAGGTGAGACCTACGACAAAGTGCTCGCATTGAATCCGGGAAATGCCGCAGTGCGTATGGTCGACCTTGCTGTGAAGCTGGAGCACATGGCAACTGTTCCTGAATTCGAATCTTCAGCCTTCGGGACAAAGTAGTCGGCAACTTGTTCACGTATCAGGTTCTGAGACAGCTCATTGCTGATTTTCTTTACCTACATAGAGTTGAATTTCGAACCTTACAGAGGCTCGGAGGCCTTTTCAAAATCGAAGGCGTGACCTCGCCTGAATTCCTCCTAGCAGAAAAAGTCGGTGAATAGTGAGATTGTGGGTATTCTGAAACTCATCGTTTGAAGAACACGTCGAGAGCTCTAGCGCAGCATCGCGTATGGACGGAATGAGAAGCGAGCCACTCTAGGCGCCCACCGTTTGAGGAGTCTGAGGGTTACTTGCGGATTTTTGTTGGCTTGATAGTACTCTAGCAGCCCAACGATGCCCGCATATTCACGCCCAACCGCAGCCCCCATTTCTTTTTGCAAGTTGGCCTTGAAATCCTCGACGCTAGTCTCGCCCTTGGCATTTTCGAGATCCCGCAAAACCTTCGGTGCGAGACTAGGAGATCCTGTAACCATAGCAAGCAGCACGATTACTCCCTGATATTCCCCGGACTGGCTGCCGCTCAGCAGGAAGGACGCAGATTCCTTCGGTGGCACGCTCGCTTTGAGAAGCCGATAGATATTAACGAAGCGCTTGATGCGGCGAGGTGAACTCCCGACAAACGCAGCAAGCCCCTTGATGAATTGGAGTTCGACGTCCTCGATCCTCAGCCTCCTTGGGAGTGTGTCAGCCTGGTCCTCCGCTTGTGCGATCACAGTCTGGGGCCGATCGACGTCCTCAGGCGTGGATGTACCGTTGACCGTATCGCGCGGCAACACGGCCACTTGATCCTCTGAGGGTAAAACGATTTCGTTTGCTGGCATCTCCACACCCTGCCCTTGGACGACGAGGGGAGGGATCGCAGTATGCGCCTCTCCAACTTCTTCGTTGCCAACCGGGATTTGCGAGCTAATCTCGGTCGTAACTCCCGCAGCGGATTCCTGATTAGCCAACAAACCCTCGATGAGACTCTGCGATCCAGCAACATCCATCGCACGGATCCAGAACGGAATCTGAAAGATCTTCTCCAGGTAGTCATGGGGAGAAGCCACCGAGTCTCGCGACTCACTATCGTCGAGAAGAAGGTTGCGGTAACGATCAGCTAGGGACTTTGATATCCACCTGACATCGACACCCACGACAACCACGAACAGCTTAAAGGCGAGTATCAGATGGATGGCTTCAAGCACTTCAACGACCCGCTCGGGCGGGCAACGGTCAAGGTCGTCGATATAGAGCACAATCCGCTGGATCGGCAGGTCCTCTCTCTTTGACAAAAGGTCACTCAGGGTCATGAAGTCTTGGCGAATCAGGCTGACGAGGCCTAGATGCTGTTTGTAGTCAGCCGCACGGCTCTTTTCCTGAATGAACCGCTGGAGCCGTCGCCCAGGTTTCAATTCCTCCTGCTCGCGTTGCAGTGTCTGGACCCGACCTTCCGCACCGGCCACCTTGTCTTTGGCTACAGCTTCCCGCTGGCGAAGGCTCTCAACCTGGCCTCTCTCTTCCGCTTCACCTTGGAGGGAGCGTTCTTGGCGGATATTGTTGAGGCGCGTGAAAAGCGCCTCCACGCGTCCTATGGCGGTACTGCCCCGCTCCACTTGTCGAGCGAGCCACGCGGACAACGTGGCGATAAGACTTCCCCACATTGCGATTTTGGTGATGATGTCCTTCAGCTGAAATGATGGGATGCTGGCAGAAGCTAAGCCCACTAGAATGGGAGCAGCAAATGCGACTCCTAGCAACGCGATACGAAACCACTGGCCCGGCGGCTGCAAAATAGCCATGCCGATCGCGCTTGCGCGCTTTCCCAGTGATTGCAGTTGCACCACCTGCGCTTCCAGTGACTTGAACGATTTAGCAGCCTCCGTCACGCCAAAGGTTTGTGCAGTCTCTTCCAAGGCTTTCTTGGTCTGCGGATCATCCCGAAGAAGTGTGGCGATATCATCCAGTCGAGCGCCGATCTGCTGCTCCTTCTGTTCGCGTTCGGCCCGCAACTTCTTCAGGGCCTGCTCTGCCTTAGCAAGATCGCCACGGGCGACCTCCAGCTCTTTCTGCGCCTCTTGAAAGAGTCCTTGCGCTTTCAGGAGTTCGCGCTTAACGAGGGCACGCGCGTCCTCGTCCGTGCGCTCGCCGCCGGAAATGCGCTCGAACAGCTTGTCGAATACTTCCGTTACCAAGCTCGCCCAGAGATTCTCGTCAACGTAGTGCCAGGCGTTGAATGAAATCTGGACCACCTGAGAGCAGAAGACGGCATCGGTGGTACCTGCGGCGCGCGCCAATTGGTCGACTTTCGCGCGGAGCTTGGACATGAAGAAACTTTTCCCGCTTCCCCATTCGCCGAAGAGGCCGATCGACAGTGGCGGATCTAAGTTCTTGGCCGCGATAACGGACGCAAACGCCTCGACATCCGCAGTGATGTCAAGCCGGTCCGGATTTTCGCGTCTATCCTCAGGATCATCTGCAGCATAAGAGGCTATTACCGGCCCGAAGTGGGCGTCTGCATCCTTGCCGAAGAGAGCACGTTGCCATTCGCGTTGATGCTCCCCGGAACGAGATGCGACCACCGCTCTGTAAAAATCCGCCCTCAGCTGATTTCGATCGAGCCCAATTTCTAACAGTCTCTTCTGCGCATGAGAGGATTTGTTATCCACCAAAAGGGCTGCCAAGAGATGCGCGGTATCCACGTTGTCGCCATCCGCCACTTGTTCCGAGATCTCACGCGCATTGGCCAGCCATCTTGCGACGTTGCCAGTGGTCGATGGTGAGTCGGAGAGCCTTCCATCAACGAGCGCAACATCTTTAAGGAGAGTGGTGGAACCACCACAGTAGTTAGTGAGGTCTGCAAGGTAGCGCTGATAGGCCGCGTTGTCAGTTGATACGGCGTCAAATAGGAAACCGGGAGCGTCCGAGATCCTAGTCGAGTTGCGGCGACCGATTTCCAAGAACGCAAATAAGATGGCGCTTGAGCTCAGAACACGGGTTTTTTGCTTCCTGTTACGACCGAGATCTATGGCCAAGTTCAGCACTTGCCAAAGGCCCGGGTTGCCTACGAAGCCCTGAAGAATTTCGGTACGAGCGAGATCAGAGGATTCCTTTGGGGAGACTTTGGGAGGATCAATCCTATTCAGAACGGGCCCAACGTCTGGATTGTGCTCGATGATGAGTCCACGAAGCGCGTTCCAAAGCTTGGACTCGGCGAGCAACGTCCGGCGCTGCTTTTGTAGAGCTCCCTGCATGTTGCTACGCACAAGGTTCCAGGACGAGAGCACTTCGTTGTCGCTTAGCATTTGGAAGGTGATCGGGTTACCAAGCTGGGTCGCAACTTCCAATGTGACTTGCGCCGGCCCGTGCTCATCTTTCCGTGGCTCGTGGGGAGTTGCGACCGCTCGGCAGATATACCGAAACCCGATTCCCCCAACCAACCAAATGAACACCCAGTCATCTTTCGCGCAAAGTTGTGGGACTGCCCACTCGAACGTCTTTCCCTGGGTCAGTGAAGTTAAGTTGGGATCGTCGGCTGGGTCCGCCACAGTAACCCACACTCCTATCCTTGCGTCTCGAGTCACCGGGACGTCCATCAGGTTCTCAGAGGCGGGAGTTTTCCCTTCGTCCGGCGGTTTCCTCCGCGACTTGGTGGTTTTGGACTCGACTCGTTGTGTCGAGTCCGCAACTTGGTCTATCCCGAAACTCGCCACCGCGGGTTCATCCGGCTCCGGCGGAGACTCTTCGGCGTCACTGATGTTTTCCTTTCGAAGTCCGCGCTGCAGCAACACCTTGATAAAGCTGCACTCTTCGATCGAGAGCGCCCCGTAAAGAAGGTGCGTGCTCCAAATGGATTTTGCGCCCCTCTGGTCCGCCCACGTAACCGCCGCTTGAAGCGCCTGACGAACGTGCTTGGACATCGGAGGCAGCTTGTCGATCCCTACGGGTCTAGCATCTCGTACGATCTCGGTTTTTGCTTTGCTCCGAACGAGTCCAAGCAGCACCGGTTCATCAATACCCGCTTTACGAAAGAAGGTTTCCCAACTTTTAAACAGCCCCGCGATCAGGTGCTCCATGTGGAGTTCGCGCTGCCTTGAGCCTCGGCGCATCCCTTCCGCTCGTTCAAAGACGTTTCGGCTTGATGCCCTCAACCGCGCAAATATCGCCGCTTCAACAAATTCTCTCCGGGATGTTATGACCGACGAAGAAACTGAAGACTTGGAATCCGCAGTTACCGATCGATTGGACGTGGTTGGAGGCAATAACCTAAGCACGGCATATGTCGCGTTACTTTGTGCCATCGCCGCTATCGTCATGACTTCCAGAAAACCTGGAGGACGCACACTCCCGGCCATGATTCCGACAACATGCCCCGCGGAGAACACTGGCGCGCCTCTGAGACTTGCGGCTAGTTCCTCTGGAAGGGAGAGCCCGTACGTATGGGAGCTGTTATCGGGTGATACGCCGGCAGAGAACAAACCCATCGTTTGCTTGTCGGCGTCGTAGAAGATGGTGTCGCACTCGGCTGGCATCTGATCGCTGACCAGATCCTTCGGAGGTATTCGTGGAGGAGCACCAGTAAGGTTGAGAACGGCCAGGCCCAGTTCCGTGTCTATCGTGGAGACGTGAGCTTTCATGGGGTAGAGGCCGGGAGATCCGAGAAGGCCTGGGAAGGAAAATAAGAGATCTTGAGTTCCAACGCCGCTCTCTTGTGAAAGATTGGCGGCTGCGGTAATTGCTATCTCTGGAGATAGGAGCGTGGCATTCCCTAGAAATCTTCCCCCTGGAACGGAAGAAAGCCATAAGGAGCCGGCGACGGCCAATCGCGTATCGTCCTGTGGGACTGCTTGTGCCTTGGTTTGAAGTAGAGCCAACTCGAACTTCTCCAGTCGAACTCGTCCGCGCTTCAGAGTTCGTCTTGCAACTGCCGTTGGATCAGCCGGATTGTACCGCGGTCGCGACTAGTAAGACTCGCAGAATTCCGCCACACGCAAACACAATCGCTCAATGGCACACGAGACGAGCCGATACCCAAGCATTCCGAATTCTACACGCCGTAAGCAGTAGCCATCCCCTATTCACAAAACTCATCGTTTCATCGACGGGTCAAAGCGAGTTATCCGGTTATACATGATGACAGCCAGTTCAGGTCTCGCGAATTGCTATGATTGCCCCGAGGTGCTTGGATGGTTGCGATCGTGTTCACGCCCGAGATCCAGAGGAAGATTCGCGGGATCGTCTACGCCAGCGAGGCTGAGACCGGGGTGACGCTGTTCGGCAGGAGGGATGGAGCCGTCTTCAATGTCACTGATGCCTGCGGTCCTGATCCGGTGGCGGCTCTTGGGAAATGTTACTCCGGTGACGACTACGCCTCGTTCGTCTACGAGGACCTGCTGAATACCGACCCAGAGTTGGAGCGTCTCGGGACGCTTCATACGCACCCTCGCCGGATGCGCCGCCTATGCGGAGGAGACCGCGAGACCATAAGGGAGGCTTTGAAGACCTCCGGGGCGTTCATCGCGGGTGTGATGCTGAGATCCGGCGGCGGCATAGAGCCCTACCCGGTCTCCTTCTCGCGGCGGTTTCCGGAAGGGAGCGAGATGCTGGTCCTGTGGGCGCCTCCCAGCCGTAGGAACGGGATCCGGCGGAGGCGCTCTCCCTGATGCGCCTCCTTTGAGCCGCGAGGACTCTCAATTCTCCCGGTTTGCAATCGCCTTCGGCACAATTGGCCTGGCATGGGCATCCCAGAAGACGTGGTGTCATTTCTTCGCAATCATCCGGGTGTTCCGTTTTGTGATAATTGCATCCAAGATAAGCTGAAGCTGAAAAGAAGGCAGCAAGCTCAGTGTGTCACTGATGCGATTAAGCTAACCAGCGACTTTACACGTGAGAAAGTCGGTTGTTCGAAATGTAAGGAAGATAAGCTGGTCACGAAAGCGGTAGCGAAGTAAAGCGTGCGATGTCCCATTCCGCGATCCGTAACAAGGTCAGAACCAGTCATTGCTCGTTCTGCGAAGGGTATAGAATTTGCCGTTTCTCTCATATGCCTTTGTGCCAGCAACCAATTCGTTGGAGTTCGATGATCTAGGCGTTTCACCAAGTGGATGGCGAGCTTATGGTCCGATATTTCTGTATTGCATTTCTTATCTTCGGAACAATCGGCGTCGTCGCTGGCTTGATCCAGCGCAGTGAAATAGACGATCCTGAGGCGGTCAAGGCGACGATTCTTTCGAACTTAGGTACACCGACCCGAGTGCCCAAATCGGAACCCCTGGAAATCTCGTACACTTGTCATTCCAAGCAGTTCTATGTGTTTAGTGACGAAACCGGGGATGTGCGACCCAAAGCTCTCGAGGCCGTTCCTCCGCACCCGAAGTCTTCGCGTAAACTCGCTGACTTGTTCCGCCAGAGCAATGCCATGGTACTGGTTGCCGTCGGGACAAACCTCGACAGAGTAACGGCTTTGGGTCTTCTAACAAAGGATCCCGCGTCAGTTACTACCAAGGAAAAAATCGGTTTTGCCGTAGGCGCTGTTACCGGCTATTTGATTGGATACCTATTAACCAGTCGGGATATTCCTCCATGTGACAGTCCAGTTGTATTGCAGCAACTGGACAATAAGGACAATTGGCGCGGACTCTTGCATGAGAAATTGCAAAATAGCCTCAATTCTTATTTCATCGTCTTAAATGATGGGCCAATACCATTGGCCTCCGCAACCCGCGAACTCAGGCGCGCGGTTCTCTTGAACGTGGACCATAATGAAAGCCTAGAACCGCTGCTCTATATGCTCGACCATTTTGATGCGCTATATGCGAAGGCCGAGAATCAACAGTCGAAACTAGGATCTTCTGACCTGTATGATGCACAACAATGGGAGAGGAACCTGTTATGGGAGCTTGACTCACAACCAGCTATTCTTCATGAGGCCTTTCCGAACAATCGACGGCTTTGGGTAACCAATCGGGACGATCTTAATTTGGCAGGATGGTTGGTGTTTCTCTTTCCACACATTTTTCTGTTCACCCCACTACGGCTGACTGTTGCACTAGGAATTGCGCTCATTGTCGTAGCTTATTACATGCGACGTATTTGGCGGAGGATCTAGCGATTCGTTCGCGGATTTATGCACATTGCAGTTTTCGAATTCGATCTTCCGTTTCGCGTTTGTTAATCACAGCGTAGCGTTTTCATTGGAAGTAGGCTCAGATGCTATTGTGCTTCCGAAGTCTTCTGATTACCGTCACGATGCTGCTTATGTTTGTTGTGGTCTTCTGTTCGGAAACAGCCCACGGCCAACCCCAAGGACAACGATTTTTCGAGCATTCGAGGGGGGCCGCTTCCAGTCTGAAGGCACAATGTGGCAAGAGTATTTTGACGACAAACCAAACTATCGTTTTCAAAATAGGGATGTCGATAAGGATTACATTTACGTATTCGTAGCCGTAGTCTGATGCGACTTTGCCCCCAGGGGGACCGTCCGCTTGCTGCGTTGCGTTTTGGGTTCGTCGAAGTGCCCGTCGTAGACGGTCCGACGCACCCTTAAGACTCCGTGCTCCAGATCGATGTCATGCCAGCGCAGAGCCAGCAGTTCGCCGATTCTGAGTCCGGTGAGGTGCGGGAAACGACATTGTATTACTACCAATCCGCAAAAAGGAGAACTTGCGAGTAAAACCTGTTCTCATTTCGTGAACAGGACGGGCCAAGCAAGGGACGAGTTTCCGAAGTTTCCTCGCTCCTGAACAACTGATTTCATTTCTTACTATTTACGATATTGCATGTCGACGGTCTTGGAGAAACCGCGCGGTGCCGCACGTGGGCGAGAAATTTCTATGCAGTAGGTACAATCTGTTACGAAATCCGAACTGACTTTTTCGCTGTGAACCACAAATGTCTTATTCTTGTGGATTAAAATGGAGACGCTACCCTAAAACTACATCGTCCTTGAGCTGATCGGAAATGCTGCAAGGTCACACGAAGGAGTCAAATGCCAAAACCACCGGAACCGCCGACACCGCCGAAGCCACCCCATCCTCCACACCC
>Ga0102924_1004325_pt1 | contig 14363 bp, 13 predicted proteins | sample PaiPotPPM11metaG_FD_80116 | JGI IMG/M metagenome (GOLD analysis project Ga0102924, IMG submission 80116) | Iron sulfur acid spring bacterial and archeal communities from Banff, Canada, to study Microbial Dark Matter (Phase II) - Paint Pots PPM... ... | reverse complement strand
GAGATGGAGCGCGTGCTGCGCGACCCGGCGCGGCAATACGGCGAGTTCCTCGCCTTGCGCGAAGCGCTCGGGCCTCCGGACGCCATGGATCGGTGCGCGGCCTTCGCGGTCGAGCTGGCGAAAGGCACTACGCACTGATGCGGATCTATCATACGTCCGATCTGCACGACCACCGCGGAATCGTTCCGCGTTTGCGATCGCTGCGGCAGAACTCGCCGGGCTTGCTGTTCGACTGCGGCGACTCGCTGCGCGGCAGCCAAACCGTCTACCACCGCCGCGAGCCGATCATCGCCGAGCTCGACGCCGCCGGTTACGATGCCCAAGCGATCGGCAATCGCGAGTTCCACTATCTCTTCGGATGCCTGCGCGCGCGCGCCGGGCAGATGCACCATCCTCTGATCTGCAGTAATTTGATCGACATGAAGGGCCGCGAACTGCCGTTCCGCCGGTTCGCGACGATCGAGTATGCCGTGCCCGGAGACCGGGCGGTGCGCATCAACATAGCGGCGCTGCTCGTAACGCAGTATCCGGCCGGCAGTCCGTGGGAGCGCGTCTTCGGCTGGCGTTTCCTGGATCCGCAGACGGTCGTGCGCGAGTTCGCGCAGCAAATCCCCGAGGACGAAATGCTCGTCGTCCTGTCACACTTAGGCTTGCCGCGCGATCGCGAACTCGCGTCCGCCAATCCGCGCATCGATCTTTTGCTCGGCGGGCACAGCCACGACACGCTTTTCGAACCGGAATTCGCGAGCGGCGTGCCGATCGTCCACGCGGGTCCGTACGGCCGATACGTTTCGCAGACTGACGTCGAGTACGATCTAACGCGCGGCCGGTGGACGCTCTCGGCATTTGCATTGGTGCCGCTGCTGGCCGCAGCATGAAAGTTCTGTTTGTTTCAAATGGCCACGGCGAGATTGCGATCGCCGCGCGCATAGCGTTTCATCTCCAGCAGCTCGCGCCGATCCGCTGCGATCACTTGGCGCTCGTAGGGGACTCGTGGCAGCTCGGCTTCATGGAAGAAGTCGGACCGCGCCGCGCCATGCCGAGCGGGGGTTTAATCGCGATGGGAAATCTGCGCAACATTGCGCGCGATCTGGCGTCGGGTCTGGCCGGCTTGACGATCGCGCAATGGCGTTTCCTGAGGTCCGTGCGCGGGCAGTACGCCGTAACCATTGCGGTGGGCGACGTGCTGGCGCTGCTGATGGCTTTGCAGGCGCGGTCGAAGGCGACGGTTTTTGTCGGGACGGCGAAGAGCGTTTACGTCGCGTCGTACGGGAGATTCGAACGTTCGGTCATCCGCAAAGCGCGAGCAGTTTTTGTTCGCGACGATGCCACCGCGCAAAATTTGCGAACCTCCGGTATTGTAGCTGCACCTGCAAACGTCATGGCCGATCTCGGCGATCGCAGTGCGTGGGTGGAGTTGCCAGGCGACCAGCAGACAACGCTGGCGATCTTTCCGGGAAGCCGGGAATCGGCGTACGAAGACGCGCGCTTTCTCCAGGCCGTCGTGCGCCGCATTGCGCAGGACGATCCCGGCGTGCGCGCCGTTCTCTCGATTGCGCCGGCTTTGCAACCCGCACGCTTTGCCGAAGTCCTGCGCGCCGACGGATGGCGCATAGAAGAGCGTGACGATGCGTTCGCACCATTTTCAGCGTTCGAGGGCGATCGCGAACTCGTCACGACATGGACCGGCCCGAGCGAAGCGATGCTGCCCACCGCGAAACTGGTTCTCGGTCAGGCCGGGACGGCCAATGAAGCTGCGGCGGCCGCCGGAATTCCGGTGATTGCTTTCGTGGCCGACCGCGAACGAAAGAAGTGGTACAGACGCCGCCAAGCACAGTTGCTGGGCGATGCGCTGCTGATCGTACCGCGTGACGTTACGAAGGGAGCGCGAGCGGTTGCCGATCTGTTGCGCGATCCGCAGCGGCGCGAAAAGATGGCGAGAACGGGGCGCGAGCGCATGGGTCCTCCCGGCGCGGCGCGGAGCATCGCCGAACGGATCGTGCAGCTGTGCGCCTGAGGCGGGCTCCTAGATTTCTGCCCGCGGCGTTTGCGGTAACGAACTTCGTCATTCCGTTTTTTCCGGCGTTCATCACGCTGACGGCGGTCACCGTGCCGGGCGTTTCGCTCGTACCGCGCTGGTTTGCCATAGCGCTGCTCGCGTTAATGGCGCTGATTGCGTTGTACGCGACGGTGACGCTGCTGATTCCGCCCCGCGAAACTCCGCCGACGATGTGGCCGCTGCTCGGCTGGCTCGGCGCGGCGCTGCTCTCCGCGGCGCTTGGGTTCGATCCGCGCGACGGATTGCTGTTCATCGCCATTTTCGGCCTCGCGCTGATCTGGCATCTGGCGATCCTGCGTTATTATCGCGCGCCCGGCGTGAGCCGTGCGATTTTTGCCAGTTACCTGATATCGGGAGGGCTGGCTTCGTTAGCCGCGATCGTGATGGTCGTAACGCGGCTGCCGGCAGCGCAATATGCAATCGGGAATGGAAGAGCGATCGGCACGTTCATTCTTTCCGGTGAGTTGGCCGGATATCTGATCATCTTTCTTCCGATAGCCTTCGCGGTTGCGCGCGTTTCGCTCGACGCTCGCATGCGCGCGTTGGCCTGGTCTGCGCTTGCGATCGGATCGGTGGCATTCATCTTGACCTATTCGCGCGCAGGCTGGATTGGTTTGGCGGCGGCGATCGCTTTTTATCTCTTTGTCGGCGGACACGTGCGGCGCCGGTACGCGCCGCTGATTCTGCTGGCGGGACTAGCCGCCGTGCTGGTCGCTTTCAACGTCCGCCACAACCCGTCCGAAAACTATACCCGCCTTTCGATTTGGCAAGCCGGGATCGAAATTGTGCGGCGGTTTCCGCTGACCGGCGTCGGGCCCTTCGATTTTGCGCGCATCTACGCGCTCGTGCGTTTGCCCGACGGCGATGCGGCAGCGTTCCACGCGCACAGTTTTCTCTTGACGATATTCGCCGAAACCGGATTGATTGGATTGCTCGCGGTGTTGGTGGCATGGTGGCGTTTCGCGCTCGAACTCGTTAGGCGGCTGCGCGTCGCTTCACCCGCGAACGCGGCGATCGCGCTGGCGGTTGCGGCGGGACTCGTGGGCACGTGGGTGCAAGGGCTCATCGACACGGTGAGCGTCGTGATCTTCGGGCTATGGTTGCCCTCGATGGCGCTCGCACTTGTCACCGCCGCCGACGGACTTGGGGAGCAGCCGCGATCGCCATGAAGTTCACAGCTACGCTCGCAGTTTTGGCCGCCTTGTTAGCGGCGTGCAACCCGCAGCCGCGGCCGGAGCAGCGTGCTGCGGTCGCCACGCCGTCGCCTACTCCAGCGGGACTGCCGCCGCTGAAGATCACGGGGCATGGGAAGGCCGGAGCGCCGGCGCGATTCTCCGAACAGACCGGCAATCGCAAACTCTATGAGGGAACGGCGCGATCGTATGTCAGTCATTCCGCCCAAAACATGGCGCAAGCGACTTTCCAAGAAGCGACCGTGACTTTCTACGACAAGGACGGAACATCGCTGACGGCCATAGCTCCGCAAGCAACGGTTGACGATCGCACGAAACAAGTGACGCTGTCGGGTGGCGTGCATGCCAAAACGAGTTCGGGCGCAACGCTGACGTGCGATCGGCTTTCTTTCGATCGCACGACGAGCCTAGTGACCGGCACCGGTAACGTTCGCATGACCGCGCTCCAGAACGGACAGCGAGAGGTTCTGACGGGGAACACGTTCACGTCGGATATCAAATTAACGCGCATGGTGATGAAATGACGGCCGCAACCCAAGTGCGTGCGCGCGAGATCCGAATGCGCGATTTGGTGAAGCGATACGGCGAGCGCGCGGTCGTCGACGGAGTCAGCGCTGAAGTCGGAACCAGTGAGATCGTTGGCCTGCTCGGCCCCAACGGAGCCGGCAAGACGACGACCTTTTACATGGTCGTTGGTTTGGTTAAACCCGATGGCGGCTCGGTGCTCCTCGAGACGACCGAAGGAGAGATCGATCTGACATCGGCACCCATGTATCAACGCTCGCGCCGGGGCATCGGTTACCTGGCGCAAGAGAATTCGATCTTCCGCAAGCTCTCCGTCGGCGACAACATCCGGCTGATTTGGGAGATGCACGGCGTCCCACATGAGGAGCAGGAACGCCGCCTGCCTCCGCTGCTTGAAGAATTCGGTTTGCTCCACCTGATCGATGCGCGCGGCGACAGCCTCTCGGGCGGCGAGCGCCGCCGCGTCGAGATCGCGCGCGCGCTGGCCACGGAGCCGGCGTTCCTGCTGCTCGACGAGCCCTTCACGGGAATCGATCCGATTGCGGTCGCGGATATTCAAACCATGATCCGCCAGCTGCGCGATCGCGGCTTGGGTATCTTGATCACCGATCATCAGGTTCGCGAAACTCTCGCGATCGTCGATCGCGCCTACATTCTGAACAACGGCAAGATCGAGGTATCGGGGACGGCGCAAGAGGTCCTCGATAGCCCGGTCGCACGTAAGTTTTACCTGGGCGAAGGATTCCGTCTTTGAATCAAGCCGCGCGCCCGGCGTGGCTGCCCGCGATCACGATTCTCGATCGCTACATGCTGAGCGAACTAGTCGGGCCGTTTCTCTTTGGTCTGTCCGCCTTTACGTTGATCTTTGCGGCCACGCAGATCATCGCGATCGGGCGCGCCGTTTCGGAAGCGCACGCTCCATTATGGGCTGCAATCGAAGCCTTTCTATGGCAACTGCCCTCGATGGTCGTGCTGACGATTCCGATGGCGCTGCTGCTCGGAACTTTGCTGGCAATTCAGCGGCTCTCCGGCGAGAGCGAGATCACCGCCATGAAAGCGGGCGGCATTACGTTCCTGCGCATCATCGCGCCATTGCTGGTCGCCGGTCTCGCCCTTTCGATCGTCACGTTGATCCTGCAAGAAGCGGTCGTGCCCTACGCGCAGACGCAATTCACGATCATCGAGAACACGGTGATCAATCACACCAGTCCGTTTGCCAGCGGCACGACGGTGAACGCGCCGCTGCCGGGCGGTGGACACCAGATAACGTTTTTCAGCGCGTACGATCCGCACACGCACGCGCTCTTGCAAGTCACGCTTGTGCAGTACGATCGCGCCGGAAACCCGACCCAAATCATCTTTGCGGACCGCGCAGATTTTGCCGCCGACAAATGGACGCTCGACAACGCGCGCATCTACCGCTTCAGCGGCGAGAACGGGCAGACGATTCTGGGTTCCCAAACGCCGTCGTTACAGGTCGAATTGGGCCAGAACCCGGCTGAGATTGAAAAACGCGCCGCCGGCAACAACCCGCTCAACATGAGCCGGGCCGAAATTGCCGAAATCATCAGCACGGGGCAGCTCACCCCTTCCGAGCTCAGTAAATATTGGATGGCCTATCAAGAAAAACTCGCGCAGCCCTTTGCCTGTTTCGTTTTCACGCTGATCGCCGTGCCGTTCGGGATTCGCTCGGTGCGCGGCGGCGGAAGCGCGAGCTTGGGTTTCGGCTTGGCGGTGCTTATCGCGTTCATCTACTACATCGTGCAAACTGTTTTTTCAGGCGTCGGTGAAGCGCTGCCGGCGATCGCCGCGCTGGCCGCCTGGATGCCGAACTTAATTTTCACTTTTATCGGCGCACAGCGGCTGCGCCGGGCGGCGCTCGTCTGATGCAGTTTATTGACTTGCTGCGCGGCACGGGGATCGTCGTCTTCATCGTCGTTCTCGCAGGCGTCATCGCGTATGCCGGGGATCGCATCGGACATCAAGTCGGCCGAAAACGGCTGACGATTTTCAACATCCGTCCACGTTACACATCGACGATCATCGCCGTAGCCACCGGCATGGTCATCGCGCTCGTCGTCACCCTGGGCGCGATCTTTGCTTTCAACGAAGTGAAGACGGCGTTTTTCCACTTGAACCAAATCAACGCCGAGATCGCCAAGGCGCAGGCCCGCGCGACGGAGTTGGAGCGCAAGGTCAATAACGGCCGGCTCGTCATCGGTGTCGGCACCCCGATGGGCAACGCCGCAGCGCGCATTCCACAAGGCGCTTCGCCGGAGCTGAGGCGGCAATTGATCCGGCAGCTCTACGATCAAACCGTGTCCTACGTCAACCGCTTGTACACGCCGCTGGGACTAAAGCCGTTCAAGGCTCCGGCCAACGTCCAAAAAGTGCTCGACGAGTACGCGGACAGTCCGGAGATGCGAGCGACCTTGGCAGAAGGCGACGTGCTCGTATTGGCAGCCGCGGATCAGAACCTTTATCTGCACGATCCGATTCACTTTGGCATAACGCCGCCCATTCCCGATCGCTTGATGTACCGTCGCGGCGATGCGATCGCGCAAGAAACCGTGCCCGGAGGAAAAAACGTCAGTGCGCAGTTGGCGTTAGCCGAGCTGCTCGGGAACTTCGTTCCGCAGAAGGCCGCGCAGGACGGATTTCCGAGCTACTTCCTGAGCAACGTGGTGCCCGTGCAAACGATCCCGCCTAACCCGGCGCAAATGCAGACGATGCTGGCGAGCCATTCCGGGAATTTCGTGATGACGGCGTTCGCGGCCACCGACATCTATCCGCATACGTTCGGCATACCCGTCGTCGTCGTTCTCCAGAAAATTCCATGACGCCGGCAGTTCTCGGGATCGATCCGGGAACGCGCAAGGTCGGATTTGCTCTCGTTACCGATGCATCGTCGCCGGCGCTGGCGATGGGCATCGAGCCGTTGGACGCGGTGTTCGCGCGGGTCGAGCTCTTGGCGGCCGCGCATCCGGTGCGGGCTATTGCACTGGGGGGCGGAACCAACGCGGCAGCCTTGCGGACGCTGTTGGAACGCTTGGGGGCGCCCGTCCATTTGATCGATGAAACCGACACCAGCTACCGGGCGCGCGCCCTCTATTTCGCGGACCACCCGCCGAGGGGCTGGCGGCGGCTCGTTCCCCTGGGGCTTCAGCTGCCGCCCGTCCCGATCGACGATTATGCGGCCCTCCTGATTGCCCGGCGCTTCGCCGAACGGGGTTTTTAGGCGCGCCCGGCGTAGATGAATCATCCCCCGCGTTGTGCCGATAGTAAAGGGTAACCCCCAATCGCGGGTATGGAGAAGGCATGACTTGGCCGGTTCGTCCCGCCTTGATGACAGTGCTGGCAGCAGTGCTCTCTTTTGGCATGGCCGCCGGCGCGGGGTTCGCGGCTCGCGCGAATCTCGATCCCGCCCGGATGTTCGATAGTAATGCCGACTCGGTTATCTCCCTAATCCCCGCGCCGCGTCATGTAACCACATTTACGGCCGCGCTCTTTAACGTGGCGACGACTGATTCGGTGGTGCTCCCGGCTCCGGCGGCGCAAGCGATGCCGGCCACCGCGCATGTGAATCTCACGCTGCCGGCCACGCAGCCGGCGGCTGCGTCGAACGCGTCAAACGTTTCCGCGCAAGCTTTCGCGACTGCCGCCCCGCTCTACGCGGATGATGCTCCTCTGATCGCGCCTTCGATCGATCAGCAAAATACAATTCCGTCAATTGCGGCGAGCTTGGCGCAGACTCAGCCCGTGCGCTTTGGCGCATATCAGCCGTACGTCTACGTGCCGTCTCTGCAAGCGGTGAGCGCGAACATCAGCGTTCCGGTGCGGTTAGGCGGGTTGCATTTTACCACAGAAGTGTTGAGCGCCGGCATGCAGACGCTGCATCCCGACGCCTTCCACGCGCTGCAAGCCTGCGGCACGACGGATCAAGCTGCGCCGTGTCCGTACTTGACGGATTCACGCGCGCAGAGTTTCGTGGCGACGACGAATTTCAACTTGCGCGCCGGAAACGATCGGCTGGCCTTGCAACTCTCGGGTGGATTCGAACAGATCGGGATCGCGCAAAACGCGGCGTTTCCATACGTGCCGGTCGCTCCCGATCTTGTTTTTGGAACGGACCACGCCGGCAGCTTCGATCCGCAAGCTCCGCTGCTCTACTATCCGGGCTTGACCAACGTCGTGCAGCACAGCGTGGGCGCGAAACTCGCGGTGCCGGTCACGCCGCGCGTAACCGTCGGCCTGCAGTACGAACAGCAGCATTATCAGGGTGAATACGGCGCGCTGCTTTTTCCCGGTTTGGACGCGCGCAAGGACACCTATCTGGGCAACGTGACGTACCAACTGCCCTACAGCTCGAGCGCGATCACGTTATCGGCGCGCCAATATCGCTACACAGACTCGTTCTCACCGGACTTCAATCTTAACCAGACGCGAGCCGACGTCAACTTTACGGTGAAATTCTGACCGACGCGGCACGCCGCGCAGTCGTTTACACCATCCTTATCGCAGTCCTGACGGCTCTCGCCGTCGCGCTTGGTGCCGTGCAGCTGGCCTCCGACGGAATCTTTTCGCACGCCGCCGCGCGAGCATCATTCCCCGCGAACATTCCGATCGACCTGGGCGTCAAGATCTACGTTGCGATCGAGCGCGTCGCGCCGGCTCCGTACGTCGAGGCGATGCTGGCGCAAGCTGCGCTCGAACGCGGGGAGCTGGCACGCGCGCAATCGTACGCGAAGCGTTTGCCGGAGTCTCCCGCACGGGCCGAGTTGCTGGGGCAAATAGCGCAAGCGCGCGGCGACCGGACTGGGGCGCAGCGTTATTTTCTGGAAGCCAATGACGTGTTTGCGATTCGCAGCGAAGTCAATCGCTTGGCCAAAAAAGACGCCGTAACCGCATACGGATTGGAGTTGCAACTGCGAGATCGCTTGCAGCGCACGGCAACCCATCCCGATGCGCTTGCAGATGCGAATTGGGGGCTCGGCCGCTTGGCAACGCAGCGGGGATACGAGCAGCGCGATGCCGCCGAACGCCGCGCGTGGTTTGAGCGGGGCATGAGCGACTACGTCGAGGCAGTACAGCTGGCGCCGCTGGCCGAGAGATATTTGATCGCGGCCGGCAGTCAGGCCTTGAATCTCGACGATCCGAAACAGGCGCGGTTTTATTTCAAGCGTGCCGCCGACGCAAATCCCGCCAGCGCCGACGCGTACGCCGGTTTGGGCGTCGCAGCTTTTCGCACTGGGGACATCGCCAAAGCCCGAACGTTCGCACAGCTCAGCCGTTCCTACGATCCGCATTCGCATTTCTTGCACACGCTCGAAGCGCTGCTGAGATGATCGTTGCGCTCGACGCGCAGCTCACGCTGGGAACCGCCACGGGCATCGGCGAGTACGCGGCCGGGCTAACGGATGCGCTGCGCGAGCGCGGTGTCGAAATCGTCGAACTGCGCGAAGCGCGGCTGGACCCGTGGCGCTTCGACCGGCGCGTCCTGTGGGATCAGCTGCTGCTGCCGCTGCGCGCTCGAGCCGCCGGCGTGCAGCTGCTGCACTGCCTCTCGGGAACGATGCCGCTGATGTTGCCGCTGCCGGCCATCGTAACCGTGCACGACGTCGCGTGGCTAAAGGTGCAGCGTCACGCGCCCGCTTACGCGCGCTACTATTTTGGCGGATTTGCGCTTCGACGCTACGCGAGCGCGAAAGCGATCGCCGTCGATTCGCAATTCTCGCAGCGCGAGCTGCTCGACGTTTTGCATGTACCGCCTGAACGCGTCAACGTCGTCCATCCGGGCGTCGCGTCCGACTACAGCGCGCTGCGCCGCGAGCCTTCCGGCCACATCGTGCTCGTGCCGGGCACGGTCGAAAGGCGCAAAAATCTCGAAGTGCTGATCCGCGCGCTTCCACTCGTCGCTCCAAGCGTGCGCGTGGTCTGCGCCGGACCCTTTACGCCGTACCGTGACGAGTGTTTGCAGCTGGCGCGCAGCCTAAACGTTCACGATCGCATAGAGTTTCGCGGCTACGTCAGCCGCGCCGCGCTGATCGATTTGTACGCGAAGTGCGCGCTGGTCGCCGTGCCTTCGCGTTATGAAGGCTTCGGCTACGCGGCCGCGCAGGCGCTGTGCGCGGGAGTTCCGGTCGTCGTCTCCGATCGATCCTCACTGCCGGAGATCGCCGGCGGCGACGCGCCGGTCGTGCCGGCCGACGATCCCGCTGCATGGGCCAGAGAGATCGCTGGGATCGTCAGCGACCCGTCAGCTGCGCAATGGCGCAGCGATAGCGTGCGGGCACGTTCGGTCGACCGCTTTTCATGGGCGCGCAGCGCCGCGCAGATGGAAACAATATACAAAACAGTTCTGTCTGGCTGATCCTCAGACGGACAGAACTCAGTTAGTAAACCGGCGACCCAGGTGCACCCGGCGCGACACTTCCGTCGTCCGGCGCAAATATGAGGCGCAGCGGATAGCTCGAGCCGCTTTCGGGAATCGTGACGATCGTGACGCGTACGAAGCCGCGCGCCGGCACGACGTACTGCCGCAGTTTGTAGCGCGAAAATGCCGGCACGCCGTGCGATTGAATCAGCACGCCGTCGATGACGTACGTCCCGGTGGCGCGGCCGCCGCGCGGATTCTCGTAAATGGCGATCGCTTGCGGTTTGGTCGTCGGATTTTCGACGTTGACGACAAAGCTTTGCTTGACGCCGTAATCACCCGAGAGCGCTTCGCCCTGCATGACGTTGGGCAGCGGGATGTCGCCGATCGGCAGCTCGAGATAGTCGTCGTCGACGTTCCAGCTTCGCGCATAATGGAATTCCGGAATGTTGTATACGCCGCGCGCGTGCCGCGCTGTGCCCTGCAGCAGGTCCGTACCGCTCAGCGGTTCGTCGGGCGAGCTGGTTGCGTTCTGGGCGAAAAGCGTTAAATGAACCGTCGTGCCGTTGAGCACGCGCAGCTGCAAGAGGCCGCAGACGATCGCATTTGGCGGCAGGTCTTGTTGGGCGAGTTGGAGCGTGCCGCCGCCGGCGATGGAAATGATCCGGCCTTCGTTTTGCACTTGCCGCTCGAGGAAGCGTTTGGTGGCGCCGTGTCCGACCTCCATTTCATTAGGGCCCGGTCCGCCTTGTCCGTAGATGAATTGCAGGAGCGCCGGTTCTGCGGAACGGTTCTCGGCGCGCAGAACGACGCGCCGCGCGGGCTCGCCCGGCGGGTTGAAATGGAAATATAAGAAACGCGAGGGCTGTGTTCGCTGGAGATCGGCCGCGAACAGAATACCGTTCTCCGTTAAACGCTCGGGAAAGTCGCTGACCATCAGCGAATCCGGAAGAATCACGGGCGCCGCAACGTTCTCGACGCGAACGTGCGTCGTGCCCTGCACGGTGAAGTATTGTTCGCCCTGAATCAGCACCGGCACGTCGACGATCGCGATGTCGTCCTGCTGCAGCGGCTGCATCAAGCGAACCAGATCCGTGGTGACGATCGCTTGCGCGCCCTGCCGAACTTGCACGAGCGCGCCGGCCGTCGCCGCGGCTTCCTGTTTGACGAAATCCGGGCTGGCCGGATTGCCGGTGATGCGAATGGAGGCAGCATCGGCGATGCTGCCCGCGTTGTATGCGACGCGCACCGGGATCTGCGCGCTGATGGCGCGCTGATCGGTGACGGTGACGAAGGCGTTGCCGGGGGTCTTGCCCGTCAGCGTGAGAATTTGCGTGGTTTGGTCGACCACTGCGCCGACGACCGCCGGATTTGAAACCGCGATGGCGAGCTGGCCGAGCGCCGACATCACGTGCACGCTCTGCGATTCACCCACCGGGACTTGCGCCGACGCCGGCACGACGACGATCGGCGGTTGCGTCGGCACCGCAGTGGGCGCGGCCGAAGGCGAAGGCGAGGCGCTTTGCGGGGGAGAGGGCGTGCGAGCGGGAGCGGGGGTTTGCGCGCGCGATCCGCTGATGCACGCAATAGCAGAAACGGCCGCGACGATCGCGGCGAGCGAAGCCCGCTTGCGCACGCTTCGATTAAGCGATTTTGGCTTCTTGGCGGCTCACCGCGGAGGCGAGCAGCGTTTTGTAGCCTACATTTGGGAAGAGCACGGTGACCAAGTCTTTTTCGGCGCGCTCGACGGTGCCCTGTCCGAACTTGGGGTGATGGACGACATCGGCGATGCGGTACGCGGATTCCGCCGAGGCTCCGTTGCCGTTCCGGAGGGCGGTGCGCACGCGCCGGCAATTGTCGCACGCGCCGCAGTTGCTGCGGTCGAATCCTTCGCCGAAGTAGTTCAGGATGAAGCGGCGGCGGCAGGACGTCGTCTCCGCATACTGGAGCATCATCGCCAATTTGCTCTGATCGTAAGACTTTTTCGTCTCGTAGTTGGCGAGGTTCAACAGCATCTCGCGTTTCTCGCGGGCGGCTTCCGTCAGGGCGTACTTGGCGCGGCTCGGCGTTTCGATGAAGCCGCCTTTTTTCAGCAGTGCGAGGATCACTTTAAGCTTCGTCAGCGGCAGCTGAAGAATCTTGCGCAAATCCGTCATCGAGACTCCGCCGGATTGATTCGCGAAGATCTCCAGCGTTCCGAAAACTTTTTGAACTTCTTCGATGTCGGGATATTTGCCGGTCAGGAAATAGTTCTGAACCCGCGTGTCGCTCATGCGGTAGATTAGGATGCAGTGCGATGGCGCACCGTCGCGCCCCGACCGTCCGGCTTCTTGCGTGTAGGCCTCGACCGACCCGGGCAGATCGTAGTGCACGATGAACCGGATGTTCGCCTTGTCGATTCCCAAGCCGAACGCGTTGGTCGCCACGACCGCGCGAATCTGTTCGTCCATGAACAGATTGTGGACCGATGTGCGATCGTGCTTCTGCAGCTTGGAATGATAGACTGCGGCCGGGATATCGAGCTCGTCTCCCAAGTACGCTTGCACTTCCAGTGCGTTCTTAATCGTCGCCGTATAGATGATGCCCGTGCCTTCGAGTTCGTCGTTGAGAAAGAGCTGGCGCAAAATCTTGAGTTTGTCGCTTTCTTTCTCGGCGCGCCGCACTTGGTAGATCAGGTTGGGCCGGTCGAAACCCCTGACGATCGGTTTGACGCCCGGAATCCCCAGCTGGTGCAGGATGTCTTCGCGGACGGCGGGGGTCGCGGTCGCGGTCAGCGCGAGCACGGTCGGGTGCCCGAGCCGCGCGATCACGCCGCCAAGCGCCAGGTAAGCCGGGCGGAAGTCGTGCCCCCACTGGCTGATGCAGTGCGCCTCGTCGACGACGAAGAGCGGGACGTCGATCTCTTGCAAGAGCTTCAGAAAGATCTCGTCTTCGAGCTTTTCGGGCGTCACAAAAACGATCTTCAGGCTCTTGCTGCGCACGCGCGCGATCGCCGCGGCCTCCTGATCCTCCGAAAGGGTCGAATTGAGGGCCACGACTTCGGTGACGCCGAGCTCGCGGAGCATGTCGAGTTGATCTTTCATCAACGCGATCAGGGGGCTGACGACGACGGTGGTTCCGCTGAGCAGCAATGCAGGCAGCTGGTAGGTCAAACTCTTCCCTGCGCCCGTTGCCAAGATCGCCAGCGTGTCCTGACCGGACAAAATCTGCTCTATGACCTCTTCTTGGCCCGATTGGAAGCCTTCGAAGCCGAACTTCTCACGAAGCGCAGCTTTCAGATCGATCATTTTCTCCTCGTCAACAGGCGCCGGCGGACGCGCGATTCCGCCCCTCTTATAAACGCAAAAGAAGCGGCATCTACGACCTCTATACCCGGCGGCAGGCGGGCCGAAACGCCAAAAAGTACTATCGGGGGTGTCCCTCTACCGCGACTACAGGCCGAAGAGTTTCTCCGAACTGGTCGGCCAAGACGCCGTCGTTCGAACGCTGACGAGCGCCATCGCGAGCGGAAAGCTGGCCCACGCTTATCTGTTTTCCGGGCCGCGCGGTTCGGGCAAGACGTCGGCGGCCAAGATTTTGGCGCGCTGCATAGATTGCATTCACGGACCGACTCCGACGCCCGACAATACCTGCGAAAACTGCCGGGCGATTTTGTCCGGCACCGCGCTCGACGTCCTGGAGATCGACGCCGCCAGCAATCGCGGCATCGACGAAATTCGCGCGTTGCGCGATGCGGTGAAGTTTGCGCCGTCTGCCATGCGGATGAAAGTCTACATCATCGACGAGGCGCACATGCTCACCAAAGAAGGCGCCAACGCATTTTTGAAAACGCTGGAGGAACCGCCGCCGCACGCGGTGTTCATTCTGGCGACGACGGAGCCCGAGAAGCTCCCGCTGACCATTCTGTCGCGCTGCCAGCGGTACGCGTTCAGGCGGATCGCGATTCCGGTGATGATCGAACGCATGCGCGAGATCGCGGCTGCGGAGGGAATTGCGATCGACGACGACGCGCTCTCGGCGATTGCTTACCGCGCCGACGGAGGACTGCGGGACGCGCTCACGATGCTCGAGCAGGCCGCAGCATTCGCGGACGGCGCGATTAGCGCGGAGACGATCGAGCTGGCGTTCGGAGCCAGCGGACGCAGCTACGCGCGCGCACTGCTGGATCATGCGATCGCGCGAAACGCTTCCGAAATTCTGCGGACGATCGACG
>Ga0102924_1004323_pt1 | contig 14365 bp, 18 predicted proteins | sample PaiPotPPM11metaG_FD_80116 | JGI IMG/M metagenome (GOLD analysis project Ga0102924, IMG submission 80116) | Iron sulfur acid spring bacterial and archeal communities from Banff, Canada, to study Microbial Dark Matter (Phase II) - Paint Pots PPM... ... | reverse complement strand
TTTTAGACGCTGAACATGTCGGTTACTGAGAAACGGGCTGCGGGTCGTGAAGGGCCGATCTTCGTCGACCGGCCCTTCACGACCCGCAGCCCGTTTCTCAGTAACCGACATGTTCAGCGTCTAAAAGGAGTCACTTGATCGGCTTCAGGCAGAACGTCCCACCCGTCGCGGCATCGAACGGATTGTCATCACTCGCAGACCGTCGCAGTCAGATCCGGCGTCGCCGCCATGGCCTCGGCCATGCCATCGCGAGCGGTGCCGGCTGGGGAGTCGTTCTCCTCGCGGCCGGGCGGCTCCTCCTGGCAGGCTTCTTCGGATTGTTGAACGCCTGAACTCTTGCCGACAGGCTCGTTAGCGAGCCGGCGAAACGACGATCGTCCCGCTTCTGATCGCTGGTCCCGTGCCGGCGATTGCCGGAGGGCACTCCGGACTTCCTCCAGCGATCCCGAAACCTGCCCGGTCAACGGGCGGACCGTAGGCCTGGGGATCGTTCTGGGTAACGGTGGCCTGCATGATGTCCCCGGCGCTGAAGACTCCGGTGGGGTTGTCCATCCAGCCGTCGATGACGGCGTGGTTTCCGTTGACCAAAAGGCAAGCAATCCGTCCGCTCGCTTGCCCATCGCAGTTGGCGGTATTTACCACGGTCATGATGAACGTCCCGGAAGCGCCCGTCCCGTCGCGCCTACTGGTGGCCACGAAGTTGACGTGCATTTTGCAGTCGTTGAAGCCCGTCCCAGTCACGAAGTCACCACCAGCGAAATTGAGGCTAGGGTCGATCCTCGCCGGTGGATACGGCGGCGGCAGGATCTGCAGGTCGCTCGGGCTCGCGAGTGTGCTCGGGCTTGCCTGTGCGCTCGGGCTTGGGCTGCTCTGAGGGGTTGGACTCGTTTGAGCAGCCAGAGTTCGGGGGCCGAAGGTCAAGATTGCGGCGGTCGACACCGCACCGAGCGCCAAAATGGCAGCCGCCGTGACAATAGCCGTCCCTATCCGCATGGTCCAGGTTCCTCTGCCGCCGACGATGCAACGCGCCGACGGCGACAACCTTCCGGAACGGCCCGCGGCTAGGAGGGCACCTCGGTTTCGGCCAGACCAGGCTGCTGGTAGATGCCGATCAGATTTCCTGCAGGGTCGCGAAATGTTACGACAACCTCGCGGGCTTTGGCGTCGACGTGGTGCACGACCTCACCACCTGCAGATACGATCGCTTCAACCGCTGCGGCTGCGCTCGCAACCATGATGTAAACCATCAGTCCGGGCTGAGCCGCGACAGGCCGCCCGAGGACCCACGTGCCGCTGACCTCGTTGACGGTGTCGTCGAAAGCTGTCGAGCCGTCACCTCGCTGTCGAATCTGCCATCCGAAAGCACGTTGATAAAACTCGGCCGACTGCTTGACGTCCGTCGCGGGGATCTCGATGTAGCAGATCTTTCCGGTTCGGTAGGTGGGTGATTTTACCGGTGTAGTCATGAACGGTCCTCCTTAGATGGTGCGCGTTCGATTTAGTCGCGTGATCCGACGATCTTCCAGTAGGAGTCTTTCCGGGTGATCTTGCCCTCGCGGATCTCAAACAGGTCGCAACCTCGGACTCTTATCACTTCGCCGGTTGCGTTCGTACCCGTCAGGAGCCATTCGGAGACCGCCCGATCACCACCCACCCAATGGCGGTCCTCGCCGTAATGGACGTCAGGGATGCCGCTGAAGCGACTCGCCAAGCCCTTACGAACCTCGTCCTTGCCAACGAAACGGGTCCCCCATGGATCATTTCCCCGAGGCATATCAAAGGTTGCATCCTCCGAGAAGAACTCCATGATGCGATCGAGATCGTGTCGATTGAAGGCGTCAAGCAACTCCCGAAGCGTCTCCGCCGTCACCTCGCCCGCTGCCATCCTCGCCTGGCTCACGGGGCGTCACCTCCTAGAGACGATTGATTCAGTCCGTTGTTAAAGGAAGCCAGCGGCCTCTACGTTTCTTCCTCAAATGGGGCGCTCAACTCAGCCGTCGCTCATTCTCGGCGGAGCTAGCCTCTGTGCGACGGTCGCGATTCTCGTCGAAGGCGCCTGGCAGCCGGGTTGCTCATTTTTCCCGTGGATGCTTCCAGCAATCCTCGCGCTGCAGGTCTGCTTCGCGTTGGTGGCCGGGTTCGTCACCGGTTACCGCCCTCCGGGCGATCGGGAGCCGGTAAAAGCGGGGCTGCGAACGAGCCTCCTAGGCAGCCTGTCGGGGCCCATTCTTTTCGCCTTCGCCGGAACGGCAATCTTGCCCCCGCTTTGCGGTGAAGGCGTATATCCGATCGGCATCTTCGTCCTCGTGTTGACGTTGATCTTTGCGATTGCGCCGGTATCGATCCTGGGCGGCGCCGCCGTCGGCTGGTTGGGAGGCCAGATGGCTCGAATGAATCGAGGCCGAATCACTCTCGCCTGCACGCTTGTCATTGGACTCGCGCTCAGCCTCCTCCTCCTTCTCCATCAACCGATCAACTCGGGTGTTCGCGGGATCGTCAAAGTCCCGATCTGTCCCTTCATTCCGACCAATGGTTGCGTACTCCAGCCATCCATCGCCCACATCACCGTGCATATGCCGAATAGCGAACAGGTTGTCGCTATGACCTCATCGGATGAACGTGGCCGCTACCAAATCGCACTAGCGCCCGGAAAATATGAGATCTCGGCAGGACAATACGGGTACGACACTGGCCCGCAACTTATCACGATCAGCGCAAACAGCTACCTCAGGCTCGAGTTGGATGCCAAGTAGAGCCGTAGCACTTGCCTGATCTCGCCACCTCCTAGGAGCGTGATGCTAAAGGTACTTCTCGAGGCAGATGCTCGTGGGCGAGGACGCGTATTCCCCCCAGCAGTCGATTTGCGTGAAGCCGGCGCGGCGATAGAGGGAGAGTGCCGCCTCCTGGTAAATGCCCGTCTCGAGCACGAGGCGCTGCACACCCACCCGTTTGGCGGCGGCCTCGAGGTTGGCCAGTACAGCGGACCCCACTCCCTTGCGCCGCTGATTGGGTTCGACATACATCCGTTTCGCCTCGGCGGTCGTGGGGTCGAGAAGGCGGATGGCGCCACACCCGACCGCTCGGCCATCATCGCGCGCGACGAGAAAGGTGCCGCGGCCGCCTTCGAGATGTTGCGCCTTGAGGTTCGGCCCGAAGCGCTGCTCAGGTGGATAGAGCTCGGCCAGGCCGGCGTCCAGCGCCGCGATCAATCGTCGGGCGTCCTCGGAGTCGAACGGTTCCGCGGCGATGGACAGGGTGAGATCGTGCATCTCCAAAAGGACTCCCATAGGATAGGTTGCGCGACTGAGTGCCACCGTAGTTGGCTGCGGGGCTGCCTGTGGAACTCTTGTGGAACTATCAACGCCGATGTAGGGACAACAAGCCCCAGGGCTTTTGCGCAATTTGTTGCTATTTCGGCTATCATGCCGCCATGAAAGCAACCCGACGACTCATGCTCGGCAGTTTCTTCTCGATCCTGATCGTCGGGGTGAACTCGATGGCGGCGCTCGCCTCCACCGCCCCCGGACTGGGAACCGCGGCGAGTTACGCGATCCTGGCGGGTACCACGGTCACCAACACCGGCAACTCCGTGATCACTGGCAATGTCGGGATCAGCCCAGGCTCGGCTTGTACTGGACTTCCAGCCCCCTGCACCGGCGGCGGTCCCGGAACCGTGAATGGGGCGATACACGCTGGCGACGCACAGGCGCTACAGGCCCAGACCGATCTGACCGCAGCGTATGGCGTCGCCGCTTCGTCCCCCTGTAATTCAACTTCTCTCGCTCCATGGGGTGGCCAAACCCTCACCCCTGGGACCTATTGTCAGACGACTTCGCCAACGCTGGGCGGAACCCTCACGCTTAGTGGAAATGGGGTCTTCATCTTCAAGAGTGGGAGCACCCTCGTCACCGCGCCCGGTGCGCAGGTGGCCCTCATCAATGGTGCTCAGTCCTGCAACGTCTTTTGGCAGGTCAGCAGCTCGGCCACTATCGACACGACGACGATCTTTGTGGGAACCATCATGGCGCTGACGAGCATTACCGTTAATAACGGGGCTACGATCCAAGCTCGTGCTCTTGCGCGAAACGGGCAGGTGAGCCTGATCAACGATCAAATCACGGCGCCGACCACCTGCAATGCCGTCACCGTGGCTGGCCCGACGCCCACGCCTACGCCAGCGGTCTCGGGGGCGCCAAGCGGCGGCGGCGGTCCTCTCCAGAGTGATGGTTTCCCATGGATCCTGGCGCTAGTCGCTGGTGTCCTGGGCAGCGCCGGCGCCGTCGGCTTGGGCTTGACGATCCGAGGCGACCGCCGCCGCACCTAGTAGGCTGGACGGGGGGAAGGCAGGGGCGGACTGCAATGGTGAATGCACGCCGCGGCTCGACTGGTCGGCTATCGGCCGCACTGATGGCGGCAGCGCTCCTGACCGCCTGCGCAAATGCCCAGGCGAGTGGCGGCCAGCCGGCTCGCCACTCGTCGCCAGTCGCCGCGACATCGGCCCTGCCTGCATCGGCGCGTGCCACCGAGCTGCTCCTCGCTCCGGCGCCGTTGTTCGACCCCAGTATCGATCTGCGCGCCGGGGCAGTCGACGTGCCACTCGAGCTTCGCCTGCCGTCGCTGCGGCTCACCGCCCCGGTGCTCGGCGTCGGGCTCAACTCGAAGAATGTGATGGACACGCCGATGGGTTCGGCCAAAGATTCCGTCTGGCAGAAGGTGTTCTGGTACCGCGGTGGCGGGATCCCCGGCGACGCGACCACGGCCACGATCGCGGGGCACGTCGATGATGTCCTCGGCCGTCCGGCTATCTTCGCGCGCCTCAAAGATCTTCGGCCGGGCGACACCGTTGTCGTGCATGACACGCGGACCGGGCTTGACGTTGACTTCCTGGTCACGCACACCATCACGTACACGCTGAAGCAGACCGTTGACCCCGCCGTTCTCGCGCAGATCTATGGACCTGGACCGGTTGCGGGTCAGGGGCCAGAGCCATCGGCTGATGGCATCGCACACCTGACGCTGATCACCTGCACCGGGAACTGGGTCCGCGCCGCCAGCACCTTTGATCATCGCCTGGTGGTTTACGCAGTGGGCCTCCCATCCACGCCTGCGCCGGAGCGGTCGCGGTCCTAATCCGCAAACGGTAGGCGGCGTTGCCGGATGCCGTAGAGCGCCACGGCGGCCGCGCCCGTGCCCAGTGCCGCGGCGATCAGTCCCCCGACCGCCACGAGCAGCTGGCGATTCGCAATGCCGTAGGCGATGGCGCCCAGCCCCGGAAGACCGACGACGAGGACGACAGCCACCGCAAGACCGAGGGTGGCGGGGGTCACCCACGTGGTGCGCAATGAGAGGCCGCCCGGTCGCGACCACATCAGCCCCATGAAAAGGTCGGCCAGGGGCAGCAGCCGCAGCTGCCACGCATCGAGCGGCGGGTCGTCCTTCGGGACCCGAGTCCAGGGATAGCTCACGGAGCGAATAACTGCCGTACGCGTGAGACCTTCGCTCCGTCCGAGTCAGCCGGCCGTGGAAACGTTAGTACGCCCCGGATTGATTCGTAAAGGCCGCGTGCATAGAATCCGCGCGCAATGATGCGGGCCCCCGGCTTTTGGGCGATCGCCCCGCTTCTGGCGTTCGCTCTGACCGCCTGCAGCGCCGCCCAGGCGGGTACGCAGGCACGCCCATCTGCTGCGGTGGTATCGCCGAGCCCCTCGCCGTCGCCGTCACCTTCACCCACACCAACGCCACATGTCGTCATCGATGCCGCCTACGTCGCCAGCGAGCTGGGCGGCGTCGAGGATGCGATTCGGATGGCCGACACGCCGGGGGATGCGTACGCCAGTCTGGGTGATCGTCAGCAGCACGCGTATCAACTCCTGGCCGCGCACCCCGACTGGGTGCCCGCCGTCCTTACCGCGGTTTCCGCAACGGCGCGCTCGGCGATCCAGGACAACCTCAGCGCAGCGCAGCAGATCGACAGCCTGAATGGGTCCCGCGGCTCCCTGCCGCACTGGCTGATCATCGCGCCGCCGGCGCCTGAGGTGTTGCTCGGTTATTACCGCGAAGCGCAGCAGGCCTACGGCGTCCAATGGCAGTACCTCGCCGCGATCAACTTGATCGAGACCAACATGGGCCGCATCCGGGGACTGAGCTCGGCGGGCGCGCAGGGACCGATGCAGTTCATGCCTGCCACCTGGGCCAGCTACGGCCACGGCGACGTCAACAACCCGCACGACGCGATCCAGGCCGCCGGCCGCTACCTGCGAGCGCACGGCGCGCCCCAGAACATGAGCCGGGCGATCTACGCCTACAACCCGAGCAACCTCTACGTTCGCGCCGTGCAGCTCTACGCGCAGCAGATGTTCGCCAACGAGCGCGCCTTTCTCGGCTACTACAGCTGGCAGGTGTACGTCCAGACCACGGGCGGCGCCGTGCTCCTGCCGGAGGGCTTCAGCGGCTAAGCCGGCGACTCATTAGCTGGGCGTCGTCAGCACCCGCGAAAAGAATCGGAAGGTTCGCTGCAGCGCGTCGTCGATTGCCGCGCGGTGTTCGGTCGCCCCGTAGCGCAGGAATCCATGCGGGGCGTCCGGGTAGATGACGATTTCCTTATCCGTTTTCAAGGCGTCTTTGAAGGCCCCGATCTGCTCGGCGGGGATGCCGGGGTCGGCCCCGCCGAAAACACCCAGAACCGGGATCTTGATGTCGCTCGCGAGCCGAAGCGGGGACAGGCGCCCTGGCTGCGCCTGCAGATGACCGTAATAGGCCACCACGCCTGCCAGCCCGCTCACGCGCGCGGCCGCGACGTAGGCGAGTCGGCCTCCCATGCAAAAGCCCCACGCGGCGACCTTCGATGCACCGCGCGCCAGGAGATCGTCGATCGCGGTCTGCATGTCGGCCAGGAACCGCTCATCCGATAGCTGCTGCGCTCGCTCCACGGCAAGCGCCATCGCGTCCGGCTGGCTACCGGTCCGCTCCGGGGCCCGCATCGACTCGGGCAGCTCACCCTGGCGGCCAAAGAAATCCACCATCGCCGCGGCGTGGCCGTGTTGGGTGATCCGTCGGACGAGGTCCTTGTAGAAGTCGGTGTATCCCCAAATGTCATGGACGATCAACACCGCACCACGCCGAAATCCCGTCGCGGGGAGGGCGAGGAACTCTCGCAGATCGACGCCATCGCCGGCTCTGATGGTCCGCTCTTCTTCCCTGACCGCGGCCGGCGCCGGAGGACCAACATCATCGCCCGGCGCAGTGCACATGCGCTCAGTCTAGGGGCGAAGCTTTCGGACGAAGGCGGCGACGCGGTCCATGGCGGCGTCGATTACCGGGAGCAGGCCGTGGCCGACGCCGGGAAAGGTGACCAGCTCCGCCCGTGGCAGCCGGCGGACCGACGACCGGAGGAGCTCGAGACGGGCGAAGGGGTCGGATTCACCCGACAGGAACAGGACGGGGCAGGTGATCCGGGACCAGTGTTCGGTGCGGAGATCCTCCGGATGGCCCGGACGGTGGAGCGGATAGCTGAGCAATACCAGCGCGGCATAGTCCACCTCGGTCGCGGCCATGCTAGCCACCCGGCCCCCATACGAATGGCCGCCCGCAATCGAACCGGCCGGGACTTTTTGGATAAACACGGGCACGGCCCGCTCGGCTTTACCCACCGGGAGGTCGATAGCGCTCGCCTTCAGCTGGCGCCCTTCGAGCGCCTTGACGTACGGCCGCATGCTGCTGGCATCACCCGAGGCCCCGTGGGCCAGAAAGATGGCTGGAACATTGGGTGATCGTGCTGGCACCCGCTAACATTAGTGCCCAACTCATGGCACGCGTCCTGCTCGTCGAGGATGAGCCCAATATCGCGTCGATCATCGTCTTCAAGCTGGAACGGGAAGGCCACGAGGTGCGCTGGGAATCGAGCGCCGTGGCTGTGCTCGATGCCGCCGAGGCCATCCAGCCTGACCTGGTTCTGCTCGACTCGAGCCTGCCCGACGGCGATGCCTTCGTCCTGCTGACGACGCTCGTCGCCCATCACCCGGTCGTGATGATGACCGAGTTTCGAGACACGACCACGCCGCAGCGGGCCCGGGCGTCAGGCGCGGTCGCGACCGTGGAGAAGCCCTTCAAGCCAACCCAGCTCGCTCGCCTGGTAGCGCAGCTGGTGCCGGCGACGGCGGGGCGTCCGTGATGACGGTGCTGGCGCGCAAGCAAGGCGCGGCGCTGGTGATCCGCGACCGCAAGCTGGGCATCTTCACCGACAAGGGCTTCACGCCGGTCGACTTCAAGGTGGAGCTGGCGATGAAACTCGGCACCCGGCTGCAGTACACGCCGCTCGTTCCGGCCCAGGAGATGGAGGAGCCGGAACTGCTCCGCTTCCTGATGGATACACGGCCGGCGTAGGACCGTTCGGCGACGCACGTTGTTTTAGGCGATGACGCCCGAGACCGAGCGCCTGCTCGAGAGCGGTCAGCAGGCAGAAACCGAGGGGAACGTCCGCGAGGCCCTCGTCCGCTACGAGGCGGCGGTCAAGCTCGCCGGCACCGAGGCGCTGCCCCGGCTGCGGCTGGGAACCATCTGCCATCGCCTGCGCGATTACGCGCGGGCGCGCGAGGTCCTCGAAGAAGCCAGCCGGCTGGACCCCGAGAATGCCAAGGTGGCCTTCCGCCTGGGCCTGACCTGCGATGCCTTAGGCGATCGCGAACAGGCGCGAGCCGCTTACTCCCGGACCATGATGCTGGCCCCCAGCTCCTGGCAGACCTGGTTCCTGATCGGCCGCGATCACCGTCAGCTCGGACACACCGAAGTCGCACGGCTCGCCTACCGCCGCGCCCTGGACGAATCCCCCGGGGTCCCCGAAGTCCTCGCCGAGCTTGGGACTTTACTCTGGGAGATGGGGATGCGAGATGACGCCTTTCCGTTCTTAGAGCGCGCCGCGCTGACGTGCCCGGTTGATCCCGGGTTTTCTCTGCAGCTTGGTCTCGCGGAGATGGAGCGCGGCCAGCTGGCCGCCGCGCAGCGGCACGTGATGGCCGCCAAGCACCTCGATCCCTCGGACCGGCGCATCGACGTTGCGCTCCAGGACCTCGCCCTTCGACGGAAGACCGCCCGCAAGGGCAAGCGCGCGGCCTGATCGGTCAGCGCAAACAAAAGGCCGCCGGTGAGGGCGGCCTTTGTGGGGAGGAGGGGGGACTGGAGGACTTTTGGAACCTGACCGCAGGCTAGCAACGTCCCATTACGGTGCCGCTAACTGCCCCCACCCTGCCCTCCCCAGAGGGGGAGGGGCCATTTGGCTACGCGCCCTGGCGGGCTTCGGCGTCGGCCCAGCGCGGCGTCGCAATGTCGGCCGTAAGGACCTGCTCCTGCGCGAGAATTCTCCGCAGGATCGCGACCGACGAGGCGTAGGTTGAGTCCAGACCGTAGTAGGAGAGGCCACGCGCGCCCAGCGTGCGCGCCTGCGTGTAGGGCGTGTCTGAGGCGTAGTGCAGGACCCCGAAGTCGAAGGGCAGCTTGGTGAAGTTGATGTTCTCTCGCATCGGATAGCGCGACGACTCCGCGGCTTCATAGAGGGCGTTGAGGTAGGGGCCCGCCTCCATCTCCACCACGGTGTAGCTCTCCCGGTGATAGAAATCGAGGTAGGCGCGGTTCTGGAGAAACGTGCCACGTACGGTTACGGCCCGCTGGTTGTCGAGCGCCGACCCGTAGACGAGGAAGGGCGCCACGCTGTTGAAACTGAAGCAGTTGTCCAGCCAGTAGGTGTTTTCGGAGTGCTCTTCGTAGACGACGTTCGAGATCATGATGTCCCCGATGCTGCCATTGAGGGTGGCGGCCTTGCCGAGGACGTACACACCGCGGAGCGTGCCGACGCTTTCCGCCACTTCGCGCAGGACGTTGTAGGCGCCCAGTCCCAGGGGATAGTTGACGTTGATCAGAATCGCGGGGCTGCGCTTCAGCCGGTCCGCGGACGGCGTCCCAAGTCGAGGATCGAGGTCGCCCGCGACCAGCCGGTCGAGCACGATGACCTGGGCCGCCACGTCGAGGCCGGCCTGGCTGGCAAGGAAGAAGATGCCACGCTCCTCTTCCTCCCTGGTTCGATGCGCCCGCCGCTCCCCCGCTTCCGCGGATTGCGCGTAGTAGGAGCGCGCCGCGTAATACAGAAAGTTGTCCCAGTTGCCGCGCGACTGCCCCTGCCGGAGTTTGCGGAGCTCGGGCACCAGCTCGAGGTTGTTGCTGCGCTCGGTGTACTCCACGATCTCCTGTTGATGCCGCCGGGCGGACCCGCTCAACAAGTTCACGAGGCTGTGCGTGTTGCTGGAGATGAAATACACGGGTCGCTCCTGGAGCCCCTCCCGGTGCATCAGATCTTCGATCGGCTGCCACCAGCGACGCGTCGCCTTGACATAACCGATCTGGCTGCCACCCAACATACGAACGCGGAAATCCTTCTCCTCGGCCTGCAAGCGGCGCAGCGGCGTGAGCAGGTCGCCCCAGATCTCGACCAATCGCAACGCATCGTCTTCTGAGATCCCCATCCGCTGCAGGACCTTGAACTGCTCCTCCGTGCTCTCCGCGTGGCTCAGGTCTTCGGCGCTGAGGAGAGCGTGCAGCTTGTTCCACTCGATCTGGAGTGCCACCAGCTGCGGGATGACATCATCGATGTCGGACGGGCTGGCAATGTAGACCGCGAGTGTCTCCTTGCCGTCGAAGTAATAGCGACGGCGGCGGCCGGGAGCGCTCTGCATTTCCCATCGCTCAACGTCGACGTTGAGCATCCGCTTGAAGACGTCAGCCGATTGGCCCAACACGATCCGTTTGACGGCGACGATCGACGGCGGCAGGCGGCGGAGGGCATAGATCAGCGCGCCCGTATCGGGCTCCGCGGAGCCGGCCTTGGGATGGAGGCTCGATCCCATGCCGATGTGCGACTGCTCCAGCACCTTGAGCTTGGTCTCGCCGGAACTCCGCAACAGCGTCCCATACGTTCGGGTGTAGAGCTCGACCGCGTCGCGCCCGGGCCCGCGATCCGGATCGGGATCGATATAAGCCATTGTGGGTATTATCCCGCGGCTTTTCGAAAGCATGCCGGTGACATAGGGTCGCTATTTACATGTTTTAACGAAAGTTATTTGCGGGACGCGGGAATTGGCTCGTACCGTGGGCCCTGACCGAACCACCACAACCCTCGGAGGAGCCCATCCTGAGAATGTACGAAGCGATTCAAACCGAGACGCAACGCACCACGCTCCGAGTCATGGCCACCCGCGCGGAGGAAGCCAAGCGCAAGCTCAGCCTGTACGCGCTCGACCGCGTGCTTTGGGCGCTCGAAGAGCTCAACCTGGCCGAGCGGACGACCGTCCCCAGCGACGTCGTCGAGCAGCTGCACGCCTTCGGTGTGCCCTACAGCCGCGACATCAAGATCCCGGACCTGATCGAGCTCGTGTTCACGGCGCAGGAGCAGTTCATGAATGTCGAGCCCGAAGAGATCAACCGGGTGCCAACCATCGAAGAGCTCGAAGCCTACTTCGAGCAGTCGCGCGTCGCCTGATCGGCCGCAAGACCTGAACCGCCGCCCGATGCTTCGGGTGGCGGTTACTTATTCGGGCCGCATCGCATCCTATAATGCGGTCACCTTTTGGGGGAGGTGAGGCTGGCCAGGCGCCGCAACAATTGAATAACGCCGACAGGTGGCTCGAGGAGAGCTGAAAAGGAAAGCCGGTGTGAATCCGGCGCGAACCCGTCACTGTAACCGGGGAGCCGTGGGCGAGATCCACTGAGGCCGAAAGCCTTGGGAAGGAGCCCAACGGCGACGATCCGGAGCCAGGAGACCTGCCTGTCGGGGACCACGACCCTCTTCGAGGCTGAGAGGGAGGTGCCAGGCATCTTCTTCGCTTCCATCCGTGGAGGATTGGAAGCGATTGTTTTTCTGGCGACTCCGATCGGCCTCCAGCTGCTCAATTTTGCTCTGGAGGTTCACATGAATCGGTTGATCATCGCATCGATCTCAGCGGCAATGCTTGCCGCCGCGACCACGCCCTCAGTTTTCGCGTTCACGCCCCAAACGGCGGCCGCTACCAATGCGCTGGCATGGCTGCAGACCCAGCAGTCGTCGGACGGCACCATCGCGGGCGATGGCAGCCGAACCGAAGAGACCATCTGGGGGCTGGCGGCCAATGGGAAGTCGATCGCAAGCCTGAGCACCGGTGGAAAGACGACCGTCGACTCGCTTCGTTCCCACATTGCGACGGAAGAGAAGACGGCAGGCAACATCGGTAGCCTGGTTCTTGCAGTCGTCGCAGCCGGCCTTGATCCGCGAAATTTTGCTGGCCATAACCTACTGCAGGACCTGCAGTGCACCTACAACGCGGCGACCGGCGCGTACAACACCCAGATCTTTAATGATGGGTTGGCCGTGCTTGCCATCCCATCCGGTAACGCGCCGCAGAAGGCGGTCAGCTATCTGAGCAGCGCGCAACAGCCCGACGGTGGCTGGGAATTCAGCCCCGGATCGGGCTCGGACACGAATACGACCGGCGTGGTGATCATGGCGCTGAAGTCCGAGGGTGGGCTGACGGCGACCGCGAAGGCCAAGGCCCTCATCTATCTGAAAAGCCAGCAACAGACCAGTGGTGGCTTCGAGTACACCGCCGCCACAGGCGACTCCGATCCAGATTCAGACGCGCTCGTAATCGAAGGGCTGCTGGCCGCTGGCGAGGATCCGACCAGCGCAGCATGGTCTCTCGGGGACAAAAATGCGCTGACCGACCTTCTGACCTTCCAGTATCCAAACGGCGGCTTCGGGTATTCCCGCCCCGGCAGCACCGCAACCGCGGCGCCCGATGCATTCTCGACGACGCAACCGCTCGTCGCTCTCGCCTCAAAATACCTGCCGGTACAGGCCACCGCTGGCACGATGCCGACGACGTGTCCGGCCGCGGCACCGTCGACGCCACCAACCCCGGCACCAACCCCTCGCCCCATCGTTCATCTCGCCACCACTGGTGCGAGCCGCATTCCGCAAGCTGGGATGCTGCTCATGGCTCTCGCGATGCTGACCCTCGGCTGGAGATTGCGACGGCGCGCTCGCTGAAACGACACGTCTTACGGTTTGTGGTCGGTAGCGGGGCCGCGCTCGTCGCGGCCCTGCTCTGGGCGCATCCCACCGGCGCGGCGCTGCATCACGCCGGACTCGTGATTGAACACTCGAGTGGCCGCCTTTTGACGCGATGCGTGGCTTTTGCGGAAGCGCAGATTACCGGGATGCAGCTGATCGAGCGCTCCAACGTGAGCTACCAGGCGCAGACCTTCGGTTCGATGGGCAGCGCGATCTGCCAGCTCGATGGTGAGCCGTCGTCTGTTCCCTCGAATTGTTTCGGCTACGGCCCGTATTGGCAGTACTTTCACTGGCAGGGAGGGTGGCGGCAGTCGATGTTGGGCGCGAGCTCGTCGATGCTCCGCGACGGTGATATCGACGGATGGCGATATGCGGACGGAGCTGGTCAACCGCCGCCCGCCGTATCGTTTGCCACGATCTGCACCCCTGCCCAGCCGCCAGCTGCGACGCAGGTGGCGACTGCACCCGGTTCTGTTCGACCCGCACCCAGCCACACGACAGCGGTTCCCAGTGTCACCCCGGAACTAACGAGCAGCCTCGAAGCCCTCGCACCCTCGGCATCAGCGCGCCCGAATGCTGCGCTGGCAACGACCGGGCCCCCGACCCAGCCACCGAAGCCGGCTCCAATCGGACCGTGGGCGTTATTCGCCGGCGCAGTGATCCTCCTCGGCGGGCTGGGCGCATTCAACCTTCGGAGGCGGGGCCCGTGATCCGCCATCCGCTCGCCTGGTGTGCCTGGGCGACGGCCGCGCTGGCCGCCGCCTTTATCGACCGCAATCCCTTTCTCCAGGCGCTCCTGTTGCTGGTCATCATCAACGTCTTCATCCCCTATCGCGGACAACGCCGGCTCCGCAGTTGGAAGCTCGGCCTGGCGCTTGCGGTCGTCCCGATTCTGTTCAGCTTCGCCCTGAGCCGGTTCGGTACCCACGTGCTGTTCACGCTGCCGGCGATCCCCATCATCGGCGGACCGTGGACGCTGGATGCCGCGCTGTTCGGCGCGTCGACGGGCGCGGCGCTGCTGTTGACGGTGGCGGTCTTCGGCGTGGTGCAGACGACGCTGCGAAGCGCCGACCTGGTCGCCATCTTGCCGCGACCGTTCTACCGCACCGGCACCACCGTCGCCCTCGCGCTTGCATTTGCCCCAAAGACGGTGGCGTCGCTCCAGTCGATTCGGGAGGCCCGCCAGCTTCGCGGGCAGCGGGCCGGCTGGCGTTCGGCGCCGCAACTGCTGGTGCCGCTTCTGTTGACAACGCTCGAGCGGGCGCTGCAATACGG
>Ga0102924_1004322_pt1 | contig 14371 bp, 12 predicted proteins | sample PaiPotPPM11metaG_FD_80116 | JGI IMG/M metagenome (GOLD analysis project Ga0102924, IMG submission 80116) | Iron sulfur acid spring bacterial and archeal communities from Banff, Canada, to study Microbial Dark Matter (Phase II) - Paint Pots PPM... ... | reverse complement strand
GGGGTGCTGGGCATCGGGCCGTTCGACGACCAAGCGGGCGAGGGGCCGGTGTCGTCGACGCGGATACGCACGCTGCTGGCGGCCGGGGCGGTCGACGCGGCGGCGGCCCTGCTCGGCCGGCCCCACCGGCTGACGGGCCCGGTGATCCACGGTGACAAGCGAGGGAGGGAGCTCGGCTTCCCGACGGCCAATGTGGCGGTAGGAGGCGAGTTCTGCCTCCCCGCCGATGGCATCTACGCCGGCTGGCTCATCCGGGCCGACGGTGCCCGCCTGCCGGCGGCGGTGTCGCTGGGGCGCCGGCCGACGTTCTATGCCGACGCGACCGCGTCGCTGCTCGAGTGCCACGTGCTGGACTTCGACGGCGACCTGTACGACGAGGAGGTCGGCGTCGAGTTCGTCGCCCGCCTCCGACCCGAGCTCCGATTCGACGGCCCGGACGCCCTCGAGCGCCTCGTCGCCCAGATGCACACCGATGTCAACGATGCCCGCCGGCTCCTCGCCGCGAGCTGATCCGACCACGCGCCAGGCCGAGGAGCAGCCCGCCCGGGGCGGGCCGCCCGCGGGTTCACGCACTCGCAACGAACCAAACATTGACAAAATGTTGATCCGGGGGCGACAGTGGCTGGGTGAGCGTGACGCACTCCCCGGGCACGACGACGGCCTTGCTGGCCGCCGCGGCCCGGCACGAGGCACGGGTGACCGAACTGCTCCGCGACCTGGTCCACACCCCGTCGCCGTCTGCGGGTGAGGCCGACGTCGTCGCCCACCTCATCGAGCAGATGGAGGCACTCGGCTACGACGAGGTCGTGCTCGACCCGTTCGGGTCGGTGATCGGCCGGATCGGGCCGGCGGACGGCACGACGAGGATCGTGATGGATTCCCACGTCGACACCGTCGGGGTCGGGAGCAGGAGCGAGTGGTCACAGGACCCGTTCGAACCCGTCCTGCGCGACGGGATCGTCTTCGGCCGCGGCGCCTGCGACGACAAGGGTGGGATGGCCGCGATGGTCTACGGCGGTGCCCTGGCCCGAGAGACCGGAGCGCTGCCGGCCGACGTCACGCTCTACGTCGTGGGCTCGGTGCAGGAGGAGGACTGCGACGGCCTGGCCCTCGAGCACGTGCTCACCCATGTGCTGCCCCGTCCCGATGTCGTCGTGCTGGGCGAGGCGACCAACGGCCAGGTGTTTCGGGGAAACCGGGGCCGGATCGAGGTTCTGGTGCGGGCCCGGGGGTCGTCCTGCCACGCCAGCGCGCCAGATCGCGGCCACAACCCGGTGTATGACCTCGCCGGCGTGATCGCCGACGTCGAGGCCCTCAACCACCGCCTCGGTCACGACGACTTCCTCGGGTCCGGGTCGATTGCACTGACCAAGATCGAGTGTGAGACACCCAGCCTCAACGCGGTCCCGTCGACGGCCACGCTCTACCTCGATCGGCGTCTCACCGTCGGCGAGGACCCCGACGCGGCGTTGCAGGAGATCGCCGCGCTCGAGTCGGTGCAGCGGGTGGGCGGAACGGTCGAGCTGTTGACCTACGAGCGGACCTCGTTCACCGGGACCACCCTGGCCCAGCCCAAGTCGTTCCCGACCTGGGCCCAGCCCGAGGACTCCGTCCCCGTGCGGGCCGGGCTGCGCGCCGTCGAGGAGGCGCTGGCCCGGCGCCCGGCCGGCACCGGGCATTGGGTGTTCAGCACCAACGGCGTGGCGTCGATGGGCAAGCTCGGCATCCCGACCATCGGGTTCGGGCCCGGCGATGAGCGCTATGCCCACACCGTCGCCGACCAGTGCCCGGTGCGGGATCTGGTCGAGGCGATGGCGTTCTACGCCGCGTTCCCCGCCGCCTACATGGCGGAGGTCCCACGATGACCGGGTTCACCCTCAACGGCGCGCCCGTCGAGGTCGCCGACTCCCACCCGCACCTCCTCGACGCCCTCCGCGAGGAGCTCGGGGTGTTGAGCCCCAAGGACGGCTGCGCCCCGTCGGGCCAGTGCGGCTGCTGCACCATCCTGCTCGACGGCAAGCCGGTCGTGGCGTGCCAGATCGCATTGACGCGGGCCGAGGGCAAGTCGGTCACGACCCTCGAGGGCGTCTCCGATGAGGAGCGGGACCGCTTCGCCACCGCCTTCGCCGAACGCGGCGCCCTGCAGTGCGGCTTCTGCATCCCGGGCATCGTGCTGCGGGCCAAGAGCCTGATCGACAAGAAGGGCGCCGATCTCACGCGGGAGGACGCGGCCCGCCACCTCGGCGCCCACCTGTGCCGGTGCACCGGCTACACCAAGATCCTCGACGCGGTGGAGGCGCTGGCCCACGACGAGGTGGGGAACGTGACCGCTCCTCCCACGGCCGGCATCGGAGCCCGCACGCGGCGCTACGACGGGGAGAAGCTGACGCTCGGCGACAAACCGTATGTGGACGATCTCCGGCTCCCGGGGATGGCCCATGGGGCATTGCGGCTCACCGACCACGCCCGGGCCGACGTCGTCTCGATCGACACCTCCGCGGCGCGAGCGCTGCCCGGCGTGCTCGCTGTTCTGACAGCCGCCGACATCCCAGGCGAGCTGCGCGTCGGAATCATCCACACCGACTGGCCCGTGATGATCCCGGTCGGGGGTCGGACCTCCTACCTGGGTGACGTCCTCGCGATCGTTGTCGCCGAGGACCGGAGGACAGCGGCGCGGGCGGCCGAGCTGGTGGAGGTCGGATATGAGATCCACCCGCCGATCACCGACGCGGTGGCCGCGGTCGCGCCCGGGGCCGAGGACGCGGTGTGGCAGCTCGACGGCAACGTGCTCTCCAGGTCGGCCTATGCCCGCGGTGGCGTCGCCGCCGCGCTGGCGGCGTCGGCCCACACCCTCCACGAGGTGTTCCAGACCCAGCGCATCGAGCACGCCTTCTTGGAACCGGAATCGACCGTCGCCGCCCCCCAGCCCGACGCCACCCTCCACGTCTGGTCGGGCGGCCAGGGCGTGTGGGACGACCGCAACCAGATCGCCTCCGTGCTCGGGATCCCCTCGGATCGTGTCGTCGTCGAGCTGGTCGCCAACGGCGGTGCGTTCGGGGGCAAGGAGGACATGAGCAACCAAGCCCAGACCGCGTTGGCGGCGTGGGTCCTCGGCCGCCCGGTCAAGTGCACGCTGACCCGGGAGCAGTCGCTGCTCATGCACCCCAAGCGCCACCCGATCCGCATCGAGGTCGACGCCGGCTGCGACGGGGACGGCCGGCTCACGGCCTACCGGGCGCGGATGGTGGGCGACTCGGGCCCGTACGCCAGCGTGGGGATGAAGGTCCTGGAGCGGGCGGCCGGCCACGCCTGTGGGCCCTACGCCATCCCCAATGTCGACGTCGAGGCGATCGCGGCCCGAACCAACAACCCGGTGTGCGGCGCGTTCCGGGGGTTCGGAGCCAACCAGGCCCAGTACGCGATGGAAGGGGTGATCGACCGGCTGGCCGCGGCCTGCGGTCTGGACGGTTGGGAGATGCGCGCCCGCAACTGCCTCGAACCCGGTGGTCTGTGGGGGCCGGGCCAGGCCCTCGACGAGGGCAGCCGCGGCATCCGGCTCTGCCTCGATGCGGTCAAGCCGGCATATGACGAGGCGCGCGCCGCGGGCCTGCCCGTCGGGATCGGCTTGGGCATCAAGAACTCCGGTCTCGGCAACGGCTTCAAGGAGATCGCCCGGGCTGTCGTCCGCTTCTCCGAGGACGGGCCCGACGGCCTGGGAACGGTCGAGGTGCGGCACTGCTGGACCGAGATGGGACAGGGGGTCAACACCATCGCGCGCCAGGTCGCGGTCGAGGAGCTCGGCGTTTCTCCCGATCGGGTCCGCGTCGTGGTCGACACCACCCGCGAGCTCGGGGCGGGCCAGACGACCGGGAGCCGGGGCACGCTGATGGGGGCCGGGTCGGTGGCCGCGGCGTGTGCCAAGGCGCGGGAGGACGGGTGCCGGCCCAATGTCGACTATGAGGGGGAGTACCGCGTCGACTGGACCAACTCCCTGGCCGAGGGCGTGGCCTCGCCGATCATCCACTCCGCGTTCGGGTACGCGGCCCAGGTCGTCGTCCTCGACGCGGACACGGGACGCCCGGCCCGCGTGGTCGCCGCCCACGATGTCGGCCGCGCCGTGAACCCGACGCTGTGCGAAGGCCAGATCCAGGGCTCGGTGCACATGGGGCTGGGCTACGCGCTCAGCGAGGACTTCCCGACCGATCCCGCCACGGCCCGGCCTACCAACATGACCCTGCGCAGCCTCGGCATCATCCGGGCCAAGGACATGCCGCCGGTCGACGTCATCCTGGTCGAGGAACCCCAGCCCCGGGCGCCCTACGGGATCAAAGGGGTCGGGGAGATCGGGCTGGTCCCGACCGCCGGTGCGGTGGCCGCCGCGCTGCGGGCGTGGGACGGCCAGTGGCGCAATCGGCTGCCCATGCGGGTGGGGACGGTGGCGGCCGAGGAATGAGCGCGACGACGGCGGGGCTGGTCTGTGGCCACCACCACCTCTACAGCGCGCTGGCCCGGGGGATGCCGGCCCCGCCCCGCACGCCGACGACGTTCATCGAGATCCTGGAGCAGGTGTGGTGGCGGCTCGACCGGGCGCTCGACACCGAGATGATCCGGGCCAGCGCGCGCCTCGGCGCCCTCGAGGCGCTCGAATGCGGCACCACCCGGATCGTCGACCACCACTCGTCGCCGAACGCGATCGAGGGCTCGCTCGACGTGATCGCAACCGCCTGCGCCGAGGTGGGTGTAGCGGTGTCGTGCTGCTATGAGGTGACCGATCGCAACGGGTCGGACGGGGCCAAGGCCGGGCTGGCCGAGAACGAACGGTTCCTGCGCGCCGGAGGGGACGGGTACGTCGGGGCCCACGCCTGCCTCACCCTGTCCGACGAGACGCTCGAGGCGGTGGTCGGGCTGGCCCGGGACCTCGGGACCGGGGTCCACATCCACGTGGCCGAGGACCACGCCGACGTCGACGCCGGCCGGCGACTCGAACCGCACGCCGCCCCCACCTGGCAGCTCGCCCACTGCGTCCACCTCGACCGCCCGCTGCCGGGCACGATCGCCCACAACCCGCGCTCCAACCTCAACAACGCGGTGGGCTATGCCCGCCCGGACCGCTTCGCCAACCCGGTGCAACTGGGGACCGACGGGATCGGCGCGGACATGGCCGAGGAGTTCCGCCTGGCCTTCGCCCGGCTCCGGGCCGAGGACGTCACCGAGACGCCGGCCCGGGTCTGGGAGTGGGTCGCCCGCGACGAGCACGCCACCGTCGAGTGGTCCTATGAGCCGATGGACCCCTGGCATCTGGCCTACACCACCGGCGTCCGGCCGCGGCGGGTCACGATCGGCGACGACGTGATCCTCGACGAGAGCGGGCCGACCCGGGTCGACGCGTCCGAGATCCGGGCGCACGCCCGGGAGCAGGCGGAGCGGTTGTGGGCCCGGCTGTGAGCCGCGTCGCGATCTATCTCCAAGATGCCCACCCGTTGCGGGAAGCGATCGGGTGGGCGCAGGCGGCCGAGGCCGCCGGCTTCGAGGCCGTCTGGCAGGCCGAGAGCAGGCTGGTGCGCGACGCGATCGTCCCAATGGCCGCGTTCGGTGCCACCACCGAACGGGTCAAGCTCGGCAGCGGCGTGGCCAGCATATGGACCCGCAACCCGGCGGTGCTCGCCTCTACCTTCGCCACCCTCGACGACCTCGCGCCCGGACGGATCATCTGCGGGCTCGGGGCGTGGTGGGATCCGCTGGCTCGCAAGGTCGGGATCGAGCGGGCCCGCCCGCTCACGGTCATGCGCGAGGTCGTCACCGTGGTGCGGGCGCTGCTGCACGACGAGTCCGTCACCTTCGACGGGGCCTTCGTCCACCTCGACGGCGTCGAGCTCGACTACGTCTACCAGGAACGGCGGCCCAAGGACGTCCCCATCTACATCGGCGCGACCGGCATGCAGATGATGGAGCTCGCCGGTGAGATCGCCGACGGGGTGGTCCTCAACTACCTGGTCTCGCCGACCTACAACGCTCGAGCCCTGGAGCACCTGGCCGCGGGCGCAGCGCGGGCGGGGCGAGATGTGGAGTCGATCGACCGGCCCCAACTGGTGGTGTGCTCGCTGGACGAGGACCGGGCGGCGGCGCTCGATGCGGCCCGCCTCCTCGTCACCCAGTACCTCGGCCAGCAACCGCACATCATGAAGGCGTCCGGAGTCCCCGAGTCGCTGCTCGAGGAGATCGGCCGGGTCCTCACCTGGCCGGCCACCCATGACCAGGTGGTCGCCGCCTCGCGCCTCGTCCCCGACGACATCGTCCAGATGACCACCGCCTCCGGCACACCGGACGAGTGCCGGGAGAAGGTGCAGACCTACATCGACCACGGGTGCACCTGCCCGATCCTGTACCCGCTGGGCCACGACGTGCAGGCGATGCTCGACGCGTTCGGCGCCCAAGCCTGAGAGAGCCGGGGCAGACTGAGGCATGCCCGACGCCGCTTCGGTCTCCATCGTTCCCGAGCGCACCGCGGACCCGGCCGAGGCCGCGGATCTGGTGGCCCGCGACGGCGCCGCCATCCTCACCGGGTGGGCGACCGACGAGGCCGCGGCGCGGGCGGTCGCGACCGAGGTCCTGCGGGAACGGGCTCTTGCGGTCGCCGATCCAGCGGCCGTGGTCGAGGGCGGGGAGAAGGACCGCAGCGCGATCGGCAGCGACGAGATCCTCGGGCTGCACACCGACGGCTTCGGTTACGGCGACCAGCTGTGTGACTTCATGGCCCTCGTGTGCGTCCGGGCCGGATCCGCGGGTGGTGCGAGCTTCCTCATCGACGGCTATGGGCTGCTCGAGTCGATCGACCCTGACTTGCGCGCGTTCCTCCACGACACGCCCGTCGATCTGACCGAGGAGGGCATGCGACCGGCGCTGTCGCCGGTCGCGCTGCGTACCACCTCCGGGCGGGTGGCGGTACGGCGGACCCCGTTCATGAACCCCGACCCCGCGGCGAGTGGGGCCGAGCTGCAACGCCAGCAACGCATGCTCGACGCGTGGCGGGAGACGACACGTCCCCTCAGCCATGAAGCCACCCGGTTCAGCGCCGCACCGGGCGAAGTGATCTGCGTGGACAACTTCCGGGTGCTCCACGGCCGCGACCCGTTCGAGGGGCAGCGGTTCATGTGGCGGGTGTGGGCGTGGACCACCGAGGGCAACGGCGTGCCCGACGGGCTCCTGCACTCCGACACCCGATACGCCGCGCTCGACGGCACCGGCGGTGACGGCGAAGTCGCCAAGACCCGTCCGCCCACCCAGCTGGCCTAGCGTCGCGTCCGTGGCCAACCCGTGGATGGAACGGCGGGTGCTCTGCTACGCCCATCAGGGCGGGGCCCGAGAAGGGCCGTCCAGTGCGATGTGGACCCTGCGCCAGGCGGTGGCCGAAGGGGCCGACGCGCTCGAGCTCGACGTCCACGCCACAGCCGACCACCGCCTCGTCGTCTGCCACGACCCGACGGTGGACCGCACCACGGCCGCGTCCGGCGCGATCGCGGCCATGACCCTGGAGGAGATCCAGCAGCTCGACAACGCCTACTGGTGGGTGCCGGGATCGGTCGTCGACCACGACCGTCCGGCTGCGGACTACCCGCTGCGGGGCCGGGCCCCCGACGATGCGAGCCTCCGGATCGCCACCCTCGACGAGGTGCTCGACGAGTTCACCGGCGTGTTCTTGAACCTCGACATCAAACAGACCGCACCGGTGGTGCCCGCCTACGAGGAGGCCCTCGCCGAGGCGCTGCGCCGCCACGGCCGGCGAGACGATGTCATCGTCGCGTCGTTCAACGATGCCTCGACCGAGGCGTTCCGCCGGTCGGCACCCGACGTCGGTACGTCGGCCGGGATGTTGGGCGTGGCCGAGTTCTGGCGCGCCGCCCACGCCGGCGAATCCCTGCCCGATCTGGCCCACGTCGCGTTACAGGTCCCGGTGCAGACTGCCGGTGTCACCATCCTTGACGACGTCCTCGTCGCCGCGGCCCATGAGCAAGGCCTGGCGGTGCACGCCTGGACCATCGACGACGAGGCGGAGATGGGCTGCCTGGTCGACCTCGGCGTCGACGGGATCATGTCGGACGTCCCGTCGGTCGTCGTCTCGGTCCTCGCGCGCAAGGGCGTCACGTACCGGACAGCCACTCCCTGATCCCGGCCGAGGCCCGGGTCTTGAGCTCCGCCGGTGCACCGCTGGATTCGATCGAGGACCGGGCAATGCCGGCGAGCTGCTCGTCGGACAGGCCCAGCCGGCTACGGCACAGCTCGTACTCCTGGAGCAGGTCGGCCCCGAAGAACAGGGGATCGTCGGCGTTGAGGCTGCACCGGATGCCGGCGTCGAGAAGAAGGGGAAGCGGGTGGTCCTCGATCGAACGCGCGATGCCAAGACAGACGTTGGACGTGGGGCACACGTCGAGGCAGATGCCCTCGGCCGCGAGCCGCTCCATCAACGCGGTGTCCTCGATGGCGCGCACGCCGTGCTGGACCCGGTCGGCGCCGAGGGCGTCGATCGCGCCCCACACGCTCGCAGGCCCCTCCAACTCACCGGCGTGCGGGCACGACAGGAGCCCGGCATCGCGAGCGATCGCGAACGGCTCGACGAAGTCCTCCGGCGGATGCCCCACCTCGTCGTTGGCCAGACCGAAGCTGACCACACCGGCGTCGGCATAGGCCGCCGCCAGCTCGGCCTCCTCGAAGGCGATGGCCAGCGGCTCGGTCCGATCCACGGTCATCAGCGCTCCCACACCCACCCCCAGCTCCGCCCCGGCGGCGTGTGCGCCCTCCAGGAGCGACTCGAGGACCTCGGCGTCACCGCCGAAGCGTCCCCGGTGGACGGCGGGACGGACCGCCACCTCCAGCCACACCGCCCCCGCGGCGGCGGCATCCTCCACCGCTTCCCGGGCAAGCCGTTGGAGGTCATCGTGGGTTCGCAGCACCGCGCACGCCGCGTGGTAGAGGGCGGCGAACTCGGTGAAGCTGGTGTAGCTGCCCACCGGCGGCACCTCGATGCCGTAGTGGGCGGCTCGCTCTTCGAGGGTCTCGCGCCGCATGCCACCCTCGAGGTGCAGGTGCAGGTGCGCCTTCGGGAGCGCCTTCAGATCCCGTCCGGTGCTCATCGGGATTCGGGCGCGTATCGGCTCAGCACCGCGGCCTCGACCGCGCTGACCACGGAGAAGGCCAGGATGGACACCAACGTCACGAGCACGACCGCGGACCACAGCTCGCCGTAGTCGAAGGTGTTGACCACGGTGAGCATCTCGTTCCCGGACCCCTTGCCAGTTGAGAGCCACTCGGCCAGGAGGGCGCCGATGATCGCCCCGGGGACGTTGATGCGCAGCGAGGCGAAGATCGACGGCATCGCCGACGGGAACAGTACCTTGCGCAGTGTCGTGGCTCGGGAGGCGCCGTAGGAGCTCATCAGGTCGAGGGAGGACCGGGGGGCCGAGCGCAGGCCGTACATCACGTTGATGAGGGCGGGAAAGAAGCACACGATGCCGCCGATGACCGTGACCGAGAGGACGTCGCGGCCGAAGATCAACGTGATGAGCGGGGCCATCGCCACCAGCGGCACGGCGCGCAGCACGAGGGCCACCGGCATGAACGTCTGCTCGAGCTCGCGCCGGGCGACGAACGCGCCGGCGACGACCAGCGCTGCGACCGTGCCTCCCGCATAGCCGAGGAGTGAGTCGCGCAGCGTGATCCACAGGTTCGGGAACAACACGTGACGATGCTCGGCCGCGCTGTGCTGGGTGACCATGTACCGCCACACGTCGAGCGGATCCTTGGCGATCAGATGGTCCACGTGGTAGAGCCGGATGAACGCCAGCCACAAGCCGAGGGTCACCACGATCGACACGCCGACCGACCCGAGGTTGCGGGCCAGGCGGGCGGTCGCGCTCATCGGCCCACGGCGGCGCGAGGGGCCCACGGGGCCGCCGCCCGGCCGAGGAGCCCGATCGTGAAGTACGCGACACCGGCGATGCCCGTGGACAGCAGGGCGATGCCCCACGTTCGGGGGATGTCCAGGGCCCCCTGCGCGTTGATCATGATGATCCCGAGTCCGTGGTCCTGGGCGCCGAGGTACTCACCGACGATCGCCCCGAGGATGGCCGACGGCGCCGCGATCTGGAGCGCGGCGAACGTGCTCGGGATGGCGGCCCGGACCCGCACCTTGCGCAGCTGGCTCCACGAGCCGCCCCCGGCCGCCCGGATCATGTCCAGCGCGGTCCGGTCAGCCGAGCGGAGGCCGACGACGGTGCCAACCAGGGTGGGGAAGAACACGAGCAGACCTGCGAGCGCCGATTTCGGGGCGTCGCCGTGGAGGATGAACGTGAGGATCGGTCCGATGGCGATGATCGGCAGGCAGTAGCTGGCGATGGCGATGCGCAGCAGGGCCTTCTCGACGAGCGGGACCTGGACGAAGATGACGGCCAGCGCGATGGCGATCACGTTGGCGACCAGATAGCCGGTGATCGCCTCCTTCATGGTCTGGCGCAGGTTTGGGCCGTACAGGCCGCTCGACCAGTCGTGCGCGAAGCGCCGCACCACCGAGCCGGGGGTCGGAACTCCCGAGCCGACCCGGTGGAACACCGTGACGGCGAGCAGCTCCCAGGCGATCAGCAAGACCAGCGCGCCGACCGAGCCCCCGAGCCAGGGAGGCAGTCCGCCCTCGTCGGGTGGCCGCCGGCCGGCGACGCTCGGGGCCGACGCGCCGAGGGCGTCGGTGACGGCGTCCGCCGCCGACGCTGGGGCTGCGGTCAAAGATCGTCCCCGCTCGGCGCGATGCCCTTGCTGAAGAGGAGCTCGGACAGCTGGTCCTCGAAGTCGTGGAACCGAGGAGTACGGATCATGTCCGGGGTGCGCGGGCGGGGCAGGTCGATCGGGATCGTGGCCGCGATCCGGCCGGGACGCGGGGTCATGACCGCGACGGTGTCGGCCAGGAACACGGCCTCGGCGATGGAGTGCGTGACGAGCAGCGTGGTGGTCACCCGCTCCGACCAGATCCGCAGGAGCTCGAGGTTCAGCCGCTGGCGGGTCATCTCGTCGAGGGCCCCGAACGGTTCGTCGAGGAGCAGGATCCGGGGCTCGGTGACCAGGGCGCGGGCGATGGCGACCCGCTGTCGCATGCCGCCCGAGAGCTGCCCGGGCCGGGCCTTCTCGAATCCCTCGAGCCCGACCAGGGTGATCAGGTCGCGGATGGCGTGGTCGGAGACCCTGACCTTCGAGACCTCGAGCGGGAGGCGGATGTTGGACCACACCGACCGCCACGGAAGCAGGGCGGCGTCCTGGAAGGCGATGCCGAGGCGGTGGTTGCGGCGAGCCGAGGACGGCGGGTCCCCGTCGATCAGGGCCGTGCCCTCGGTGGGTTGCTCGAGGTCGGCGAGGATGCGCAGCACCGTCGACTTACCGCAGCCCGACGGTCCGAGGAGAGCGAGGAACGCCCCCTCGGGGACCGTCAGGTTCACGTCCTGCACGGCGGTCACTGTGGACCGACCGAGGCGGAACTGCTTGCTCAGCCCCTCGACCCGGATGCCGCCGCCCCGAGGGGGGGCGACGGCAGACGCGTCGGGGGGTGAGGACACGATCGACATGCTCGCGCGGGCCGGGCGGCTCAGGCGCTCGGCGCAGTGACCGCCTTCAGGTCGGCGGACGTGTACAGCTCGTCGAGGATCGACATGTCGAACATCTGCGACGCGGTCACCGTCACACCACCGAGGCCGAGCGTCTTGACCGTGTCGGCCTGAGCCTTCGGTGTGATGTAGAACAGCCCGTTGGTGAGCGCGTCACCGGTGGCGATGAGCTGGTTCTGCGCCTTGGACTCGAGGGTCTGCTCGGATGCGTCGAGTCCCTGGCCGTACTTCGTAGCCGCCAGCTGGGCGCCTTCGTCAGGCTTGGCCAGAGTCTCCTTCCAGGCCAGGATCTCGGCCGTCATCACGGCCTTGACCTTGTCCCGCGAGCCGGTCAAGGCGTCGGAGCGAACGATGAAGACGTTGCCGATCTCCGGGTAGTTGTAGTCGTTGAGCAGGAACGTGACCGTGTCGAAGCCCTTGAGCTTGAGCTCGATGGGCTCGTTGGTGACGAACGAGAACCAACCGTCGACCGTGCCCTGGGTGATGGGGGTCGGATCGAACCCGACGGTCACCTTCTGGATCTTGGATGCGTCGAGGCTGTTGGCCTTCAAGAACGCGGCCCAGACCGCGTCGTTGACGGACTGCACGCCGATCTTCTTGCCGATCATGTCCTGCGGTGTCTTGATGGGCTTCGATGCGGCCGACATGATGCAGAACGGGTTCTTCTGGTACTCGGTGCCGATGACCTTGAGGTTGAACCCCTTGGCGATGGCGGCCGCGGTGGCGTCCGGTGAGGAGATCGCGATGAAGGCCTTCTTCGTCTGGATCACCGTCTCCTGCGGTGTCGCGTTCGGGCCTGCCGCGATGAGGTTCACGGAGCTGAACCCCTGCTTGGTGTAGATGCCGTTGGTGTCCGCGATGAACTCGCCGGCGGACTCCACGTTCTTGATCCACGGGAGCTGGAGGTCGAGTGCGCCAAAGTTGGCCGGAGTGGCGGAGGTGGTCGCGGACGAGGACCCGGCCGCCGAGCTCGAGCTCGAACTGCTCTTGGAGCTCGACGAGCACGCCTCGAGGAGCCCTGGTCCGGCGAGCCCGAGCAGCGCCGCCCCGCCCACGGTGCGTCCCCCTCGACGGAGGAAGGATCGACGATCGAACGAACTTGCCACGTGGCCTCCTGAAGTTGGAGGGGGTACGCAGTACCCCCTCGAATCAAATCGGGCCGCCTGCGCCCGGCGACGACGGTAGCCAACATGCACCCCCCGCTGGAGCCCGAACACGTTGCGTTTGTGTTTCGGGGGACAATGGCGCGTGCAGACATCGCCCGCGGACCTGGTCATTTCGGGCGCATCGATGGTCGCGACCTGCGATGACGCGGGGCGTGAGATCCCTGGCGGCTGGGTCAGCGTCCGCGGCGGCGCCGTCGAGGAGGTCGGAGCGCCGGGGAGCGAGCCCGCCGCCACCCGGCTCCTCCGGGCCGACGGCTGCCTGGTCACGCCGGGCCTGATCAACTCCCACCATCACATCTACCAGAACCTGACACGAGCGTTCCTGCCGGCGACCGCGTCGGGCCTGTTCGGCTGGCTCACCACGCTGTACCCGATCTGGAGCCGACTCGACGAGGAGGCGGCCTACGTCTCGGCCTGGATCGGGCTGGCCGAACTGGCGCTCGGTGGTTGCACCACGACCACCGACCACCTCTACGTCCATCCGCAGGGCGCGGGGGACCTGATCTCGGCCGAGATCGCCGCGGCCCGAGAGGTAGGGGTGCGGTTCCACCCGACGCGGGGCTCGATGAGCCGTTCCCAAAAGGACGGGGGTCTGCCCCCCGACTCGGTGGTGCAGGGTGACGAGGAGATCCTGGTCGACTCCGAGCGGTTGGTCGCCGCTCATCACGACCCGTCGTTCGGGTCGATGGTGCGGATCGGGTTGGCCCCCTGCTCGCCGTTCTCGGTCTCGCCCGAGTTGATGCGGGCCACCGCGGAGCTCGCTGAGCGCCTCGACGTGCGGCTCCACACCCACCTCGCGGAGGACGCGGACGAGGACCGCTACTGCCACGAGGTATACGGGCGGCGGCCACTCGAGCACTTCGAGGAGGTGGGCTGGGCGACGGACCGGGCGTGGGTGGCCCACTGCATCTACCCGAACGAGGCCGAGATCGCCCGGCTCGGGCGATGGGGGACCGGTGTCGCCCATTGCCCGTCGTCGAACCTGATCCTCGGGGGCGGCCTCGCTCCGATCGCGGAGCTCCGCGCCGCGGGTGTCCCCGTCGGTCTCGGTTGCGACGGGTCGGCGTCCGCCGACTCGGCGTCACTGTGGATGGAAGCGCGCAACGCGATGCTGCTCGGTCGCCTGCGGCACGGCGCGGCGGGCATGCAAGCCCGAGACGCCCTCCAGATCGCGACCCGGGGCGGCGCCGACTGCCTCGGTCGTGGCGGCGAGCTGGGCCAGATCGCCCCCGGCCTGCCCGCCGACCTCGTGGCCTGGCCGGCCGAGGGTGTCGCCTTCGCCGGCGCCCTCAGCGACCCGATCGAGGCGTGGTTGCGGTGTGGCCCGATCGGAGCCCGCCACACGATCATCAACGGCCGCCCGGTCGTCGTCGACGGCCAGCTCGCCAGCGTGAGCGCCGGCGCAGTCGAATCGATGCTCATCCGGCACCGCGCAATTGCCGCCCGCCTCCAGGACGCGGGAGCCTGAGGGGCGTGACCAACGCGTCTGCGACCGCTGCGATCGCGCCGGCCCCGCCCGGTTCGGGGGGCTGGATCCGCCGCCTCCTGCCCTACCTCCGCGCC
>Ga0102924_1004320_pt1 | contig 14376 bp, 20 predicted proteins | sample PaiPotPPM11metaG_FD_80116 | JGI IMG/M metagenome (GOLD analysis project Ga0102924, IMG submission 80116) | Iron sulfur acid spring bacterial and archeal communities from Banff, Canada, to study Microbial Dark Matter (Phase II) - Paint Pots PPM... ... | reverse complement strand
TATGGGTGGCACACGGGTGAGAGTATCCAGGTTTGTCGCGTGGCTATCTCCCATCAATATAGGAGACTCATGCTCACGGGTGGAGGCGGAGAAGCATATGCTATTGCACTTCGCTAATTTCAAAGGCTCGAACTGAGACGAATTTAGCGCCTGGTCTTGCCTTTGCACCGACATGGTCGTTCGGAGATACTAACCTTACTCGTTCCATCAGGATCCGCTGCTGATTTCGGAAAACCGCGATGCTTTGCGCGATCAAGGCGCTACGTTGCATGGCGAACTCCCGCGCTCGTGCCTGGGCTTCGCTCGCCAAATAGTTGCAAACCGTGGATTTGTCTATGCCGAGGATCGAGGCGATCTCGCGCAGTTCTTCTCGGAAGGCTATAAATTCCAAGTCGGCCCTAAGTACGGGGTCGATACTTACTCCAAGAGCTTAAGGCGCTTAGGAAAAGCTCAGACTCACCGTCCGAGAGGGCACGTCCGTAGTGGCGGGCTCTGAGGTTACCCCTGGTCATCAGCCGCGCCATCGAATGCCACACGAGGCGGTATCTCTTGACCGCGGATCGCAGGCGAGCTTGGGCGCCCCTAAGCGACGGTCCCTGAACAACCGGGTCTCGTGGGCCTGACTGGAGCAGCCGCCTCCCAAATCGAATCAGGATCGACCTTTTCTTCCGCAGGAAATTACTCAACCATCGACGCTGCTCCGCAGCTTTATAGCGCTCACGTTTTGCTGGTATCTCATCGTGGATCGAATTCACAGCGTAAAATTCGGCCAAGTCCATAACCGTGAATAGCCGAGGTGGAGCTGAGGCTGAGGGCAAGCGCACGAGCTTTTGCCGGATACTCTTCTCATTACGCGCAGGGTCGAAGCTCTCAGAAAGCTCTTGCAGTGGCCATGTAGCATGCGCCAAGAGATTCACAATTCTTCGATAGACTGGAAACCTATCTCGATCTATTGGTGCGGATCCGCCGACCCGTAGGTCCTTCAACCGCACGTCACGCTCAATAGTCTTTTTGGAGATTGAGCAACTACAGTTAACAAGCACCGCAAAATCCTGTTCGCTAAGTGCGCCGTCGCAAAGCAAATGCAACAGGTCGGCTTTGAGTTTTAGAACCGCTGGGTGATCCGCCGCGAGTTTGTTACGAAATGGTCTACCCATAGTTGTTGTCCGTTGCTACTTCAGTTAGATGGGCCGAGGTCCCCGTAAAACTCTTCCATTATTTAGGGATTTTTATTAAGATGTTCTTGGGGAGATCCGACTGTGTTTGGGACCCTCACCCCGAGGCTGGCTAACCTCGATAAAAACCATCGCACCTTTGGGGATACTGTATGCTCACGAGAGGCGGACTGGAGAGACTGCTCCGTCAGCTGGGGAATCACATTCGTTTCGTGGCACGTCCGTATCGCGCGCCCTTTTCGCAAAAAAGTGATGCTTGGGTCGAAGCACCTAAATTTGAGCGAGAAGTTAATCGTTGGGATTCTGATATATCGCAGCGATCCATTGCGGAAGAGAAACTTGGCGAGCTTCGGTCGATGATGCCAGACTTTCACCATGTGCTGGTCGCGTTCTACTGTAACGACGTTCCACTTCAAAGGATAGCCGACAGCCTCGAAATCTCAAAAAAGCAGGTTGTCGGTCGACTGCGAGGGGGACGACAGAAATTGCTCAGTCTCATCAACCAAGAAATAGGAGTGGCCAGTTATGGAAATAAGCCGCAAGACAACGCTTGCGCTATTGCGCTGCGCGCGCGACGAAACTCTACAACAGGTCGCAGAGCATCTAGGCATCACTGCGGCAGCGCTATCGTATCTGGAGCGCGGTCAATTGACCCCATCTAAGGAGCTTGCTGCCAAATTGGTGGACTACTTTCGCCTGCCGCTTGACATCTTGTTATCGAAACCCGAGATCGCCACATCCTCGAACATGGAGAAATGAGAAAATAGAAAAAGCCAAAGATCGGCTATAAGAGGTCCATATTCTTCGTGCGGTGCTTTGAGCGCGATCCGGCTCGTGCGCCCGAATCGACATCACGTGTCGCACGTCGCAATGGTACCGGTGATCACAACGTTTTGACTGATCAGCGGTCTTCAACGCGTGCAACCTTGCCGGAAGGCGCAACGGCCGCCCAATAGAGCAAAGCACTCATCCTAACCCAAGCTCCGCAGCTAAGGATAAGGCCGCCGGAGCTTTTTCTTTTCCGTAGGACTGACAAATGGCTCAACACATGCTGCGACCTCGGCTAATCCGCGTTCTACCAGACACTGCAGAAAGCAAACGCTTCCTTGTCGTCTTGCAACGCATTCGCGATGCGGCTATCGTGAGTTCAAAGATGTCGAATCCCGAAGGGGTGTCACGAGCGCAGGTCGAGCCAAGAAGTCCGGACGTGCGTAATGACTAACGACAAAGTGTTTCCGTGGTTCAAGTTCAACGCGCGCGACTTTATCAGGGATCCCCGCTACACGGGTCTCTCGCTCGAGGAAAAGGGTCTATTTACTTGGCTGCTTTGCATGGCCTGGGATAGCTATGACGGCCGCACAATTCCAGATGATCGGAAAAAGCTAGCAGCTCTCCTATCAACGCGGATCAAGGTACGGACCTGGGAGGCTGTACGCAAGCTCTTCGAGGTCGACGCGAATAGCAGGCTATTTCATCCAGAGCTGATGGCGGAGCGTACGCGAGCTGAGGTGGTGTCAGAGGAAAGAGCCGTGGCTGGGAGACTAGGCGGCTTAAAAACTCAAGCAAATGTTCAAGCAAATGCTGGGCACCCATTTCCAGCAAATGGTATAGCAAATGCTTCAACCGACACCGAGCACTTGCTTAAGCGATTAACAGTAGACGGAGAAAGAGAAAAAAAGAACAGTAACGGTACCGTTCTTTCTAAAAATTCTTCAGAAACGACGAGGGATCAACTCTTCGATGATGTTCGTAGAATGTTTCCTGAAGCAAGACGAGAGTGGGTCGAGGAGGTCTTCAGTCAACACGGGCGCGAGAGCATCGCGAAACAACTAGAGTATTTCCCTCGGCGCAAGTTCTCCGATGGCGGTCGGAATAAGTGGGCGCTCTTCCGAAAATCGCTGGAAGGCGACTGGGATGCGCCCGTCACTCTCCCGCGACGAAGCAGGTGACGACCATGACGTACGGGACAATTGAGGGTTCCACCACAGAGTTTGGCTCGCCGCTAGTCATGCCGGCCAGGGTTGAGCAAGCTAGACTAAACGCAGCGAAAACATGCTAAGCAAACGGCAGCCGCGTGTCGGTCGCCTTCAACGTCACGAGCGCGAGCAGAAAATAGAGCAAATTATTAACGCGCTTGTCGAGTCGGGCGAAACTAGACATTCTCGTCTTGCTGAAATTGTTGGCGTATCTCGCCGCCGCATCGGGCCGCTGATCGACGCTGCGCGTCGAAGTATTTCGGATGAGGTTGATCAGAACCCGATCGGCACGCGAAATCGGTTGTCGGCTCGGCTCGATTTTCTACACAGGGAAGCAATTATTAGCTATGTTCAAGCAAAACAAAATGGGAAATTTAGAGAGGCTGCAGACTTTCTACGAACAGCCACCGATGCGGTCGCGAAGCAAGCGAAAATCTGTGGAATTGAAGGGCTCTCGGCAAATTTTGGCACGAACAACCCCAAGGTCAGGATTACGTTCGAGCAATTCGAAGGAGCGCCGCCAGCCGTTCTCAGTGCTATCGCTCGATTACAAGCCCCACCAGGGGCAGTCACTATTTCACAACTCGCTGGCGAGGTTTCGGATTCTGGCGTGCGGAGCACGATGGGGCAAGGATTACGCGACGACGATAGAGCTTCTCCGAACGGTCACGTATCTGTCGACGACGAGGCAGAACAGTGATCTGATTCCGAAAGTCTGGGTCTGGTGCGTCGCTCCGACCTACGCTCTGCTGCGGCCAGTCTGGAGAATGCTAAAGACAATGACGCCGCCCGATCTAATTACAAAAATCAACGAAACAAACTTCACGATGGAGCTGGCGGGTGATGTCTTGATTGAGCTTAAGAGCGCGGACCGCCCCGAGCACCTTGTCGGATCGGGTCTTGATCTCTTGGTGCTCTACGAGGCGGCGTTGATTCCAGAAGAGGCATGGACCGTCTACTTGCGCCCAAGACTTGCGTCGCCTGGCCGACTCGGGCTGATGATTGGCTCCGGAACACCAAAGGGCCGCAACTGGTGGCACCGCCTTTACTTGGGTGGGCAAGATCCCGAGAAATCTGATATTTGGTCTTTGCGACAACCGACCGCCGAAAATCCGCACGTACTACGAGAGGAAATAGGGGCGCTACGCGATTCGATGCCAGATCGCGCGTTTCGTCAAGAGATACTAGCCGAGTTCCTTGACGACGCCGGCGGTGTATTCAGGGGTGCGAGATCATGCATTGTCGCGCCGCGCGAAGTCTGCGGTCCCTGCATTATTGGAATTGATTGGGGGAAAACCCGGGATTATACCGCCCTGACTGCCATCGATCGGACTGGATATGTAACTGCATTTGAAGAATTCAGGGCCGATTATTGGGACACAATTTTGAATCGGGTGGCGGCATTCATTCGGCGCCAGTTTCCAGTCAGTCTCGTGGTGCCCGAAGTGAACTCTATTGGCGATCCGCTTACAGAGCAACTCAAGAAATTATTGCCGCAGGGCGTGGGTTGCGAACCATTCTTGACAACGGCGGCGTCAAAACGCGATGTTATCGAGAGCCTTGCGCTGGCCATTGAACAGCGCAAGATTAGTTACCCGGACTACCCCTCGCTGATCAACCAGCTGGAGATATTCGAGTTTACTACTGGTGCTGATAACAAGCCAAGGTACAACGCGCCTCCAGGACAGCACGATGATGGCGTTATTAGCTTAGCGCTAGCTTGGCGGGGATATTTGCTGGGGGGGCAGCGGCATGCGCCGTACGGAGTGCAGAAGTTTTATCCCCCGAATAACTACGGATGGTGGTAGGAGAGCGGGAGCGAGGAGTTTCTTGGAATGTCGACGTCGACAAAGGCCATTATATTGGCGAAAGCGCCCGAGGAATTGCGGGTCGCGATTGAATCCGGTATTCGTTCGGAGATTGAGTGGTGTGACAACGAAGGCCCCCGCTGCGATGTGGCATATCCAGCGGACTTCGTCTCAAGAGCAGAGTTTGACTTCGTTTATGCGCATCCACCCCTGGATGAGCTTCGCCTCGAATCTATATGGTGGCCCAAGAACAGATTCGCCATCCATTGGATGAACGGGAAGACGCTGCAACCGACTCAAGATGCCGTCTACCTTCAGATAGGCAGACCCAGCGCACCTCAAATGGACGAACTCTTGGGGTAGAATATACTCAGCTCGTCAGCGCGATCTCCGTCGATAGCAGGCAGATGGTCGTTAAGGGCCAACGAATGCCTGGAATTGCCGCTGCGCACTTTGTTCAAATAGACGGTCAATGGGCCCGGTATCAGATTTTCTTTGACGAGGAAGACTTAGACGATAAGGATCTGCGGGATTCGCTATATAGTTGGATGCTCTTTCAACTCTACTTGGCTGCGAAGGTGACTGCGCATATACTTGACTGAGCCCGCTCGAGCCTCGCACGCTAATCGTCCCAATCGTCACTTCCGGAACCTCGTAGAGTAACGACCGAGGCCCACGAGGCGTAACTTTTCGCTCGCTTGACTTTGCATAGCCAGGACATTTTCGCGCAGTTTGGTGCCGTATTGAACTGCGCCGCTAATATTTTAAACCGTCGCGAGTCCTCATTCGACCGTTACAACCTACTGGAACTAGTGGCCGTCCAGTCGCCGCCATAATGCGATTCCGTTACAAACAGGTTCTGTGATCCGCCGGGATGAGGAAAATCGAGCGAGCTTGGACGCACCGATAGCAGACGGCCGATGAGTTGGTCAAAAAGCGAGACTAGTTCGAGGCCACGGCCGCCTACCGCAGAACGGCGACAGACGCCACCGACGCTGCCTCGCTAAATTCAGAAGATAAAGACTTTTCCGGTTAGCCTCGACGCGCTTTGGCACCATGCCGTCGCAGAATGGCTGCGAGATCGGCCTTTGATAGAAGCTCGCGCAGCGCGATCTCGATAATGGCGCTGGTGCTTGCCCTCACGCCATGAGCGCGCAGCTTTGCGCGAGTCTCCTCGACCTGAATGGCCAGCTCGTTCGGAACGAGGCCCGTAATGCGAATGTAGCCCGACCCAGCTGGTGCCCTTTTTGGCATCGTGGCCCTAGATTCGCCCCTGTTGGGATGTTGGCCTGTCCCGCTTTTTCCCAATTTCCCCTCTTACTCTATTGGGAAACAGAGAATATACTGTACACAACGGAGCGGAAGTGTACAGAAGGGAGCGCTGTGAGAGGTCGGAGGACCGTTCGGATGGCACCAGTTGACCGCAAGACGGTCGGCTATGTTCGCGTTTCAACAGAGGATCAGGCGCGTGAAGGAGTGTCACTCGCCGCTCAGGAGGCACGGATTCGAGCCCTAGCATTGGCTACAGACCGCGATCTGTCAGAAATCGTAGTAGACGAAGGAGAGAGCGCGAAAAGCCTTTCTAGGCCCGGATTGCAGCAAATTCTGGGGGCTGTGCGAGCGGGAACTGTAAAGGCGATCGTCGTGTTGAAGTTGGATCGGCTGACTCGGTCAGTCAGAGACCTCGGTGAGTTGCTTGAGACATTTGCCAAGTATGACACGGCATTGATCTCGGTCAGCGAATCGCTCGACACGGCATCTGCCGCCGGCAGACTCATGGTTAACGTCCTCGGCTCGGTGGCGCAGTGGGAGCGTGAGGCTATCAGTGAACGAACCGCCTTCGCACTGACCCACAAGCGTCAAAACGGCCAAGCATATTCACGAACACCGTTCGGTTACGATCGCAAGGGCAATGCGCTGGTTCCAAACGTCGCACAGCAGCGAGCCGTCGCGTTGGTGAGACGAATGGCAAAAGATGGTGCCTCGTTGCGTCAGATCGCAAGCACTCTGACAAGGCGAGGCATCGCACCACCCCGCGGCCGCCAATGGTATGCCTCCGGAGTCCGTTCAATACTGAACGCCAAGGAGGTTGGCTTATGCAACGCAAGGCAGACGAACAGTGTGTGAAACTTCAACAACGTGTGATCCGGGGAGTACAGATCGAGATTCAGCGCGCAAGAAAGGATTTGCAGTGGGAGCTTAGGGTTGGCGCACGCAGGCTACAAAACTTGCAGAGCCAAGAATCAAGATACATTGCCAAGCTCGAGGGCGCTTATCGGCGATGTGGCAGATTTGATTGCACAAGGGAAGAGGCTGACCCGCAAGCAGCTGGATCATCTGCGGATGGCGCTCGCCCGACACGACAACCGCAAACGGTCAGACCTATACGATCTTGTAGTGCAATTGAAGAATGGTGATGGGGGCTCAAATCACCAAGAGGACTTGTCACAACGGCGCGAGAGTGTTTCTCATGACCCGATCGCCGAGACTACGGGTCGAGAGCAGGTGCAGCTCGTGAAAGAGGTTGCCAACCTTATGGAGGCAATTGAAGGCCTTGAACGTGGCCTAGGGATGCCACAAGGCGAGCACCTAGCCGAAGCTAAGCACTGCTTGGCTGGGGAATTCCAGTCGCTAGGCGAGCCACTCCCTCAGTCGCTTCAGCCGCGACATGCGGGCGTGATCTACCTTGAGGACCGCCGCTCTCATCCCCCTTATGATAGCTGAAACGCGGACCACAAAGACCTATATGAATGCCGGGCGAAGGTTCATCCAAGAGGGGTTTAAGTTGATGTGGCTTCGTGTTATTGTCGTTGCTCTTACTCTATTTTGCATCAGTTGTTCGAATATTCGAAATGAGCAAGTGACTAAATCGAATGTCGACACGGTTGGTAGGGACGTCGCAAACAGCAAGCTGCCTGATGCTGACAAAACCGCCTTCATTGCAGCGGTGCTTCGCAGTGCAATGGGGGCAGGATCATCGATCGATGGCAAGACGGTCGGTCAAATCATAGACCAAGAAAAGCAGGACGAGGCAACACAAGCCGCTCGCGAACAAGCTCAGGCGGCACTGGATGCTCAAGCCAAGACTCGCGCAGATGCCGCAGAACGCGCGATGGCAAGTGCGGTCATATTATCGGTGTACAAGATCAACTATGTGTCCATGGATCCTAACTGGTTTGAAACCGGCGGCGCTTCAGAAGACCAGGTGAAGTTCTATTTCAACGGCTCGAATCAATCCACAAAAACCGTACGGGCCTTTCAGGGCACGATGACAATAGAAGATACTCTAGGCAACAAAGTCCAAGATTTACAATTGAAATTCACGCCCAACAATGATATTCCGCCGCATGTAACCTTCGACACGGCACAGACTTTTGATGCTACGGGCTTTGGCTCAGACTTGACTTCACTCAAGACCACACCGTTGTCTAGGCTCAAGTTGATATGGAAGCCAAGCAAGATTGTCTTCAGCGACGGCAGTTCGATGACCGCTGACGCCACGGGTGGCGTTGAAGAATCACCGACGCCCTGATCGCGGTGCGGAAGGAACCACGTAGGAATGGCGGTTAGCCCCCTAAGGCGGGTCTCACATGAATGGCGACGATCCTCAAAAAGGATGCCGACCTAAGGGTCTTCACCGTTCCCCGAGGTCGCCAAGCGACTTCAAGCAGTTGCCGAGGGCGGTTTAGGTGGGTTGGGGTGTCGGCGGGTGCACAGTAACGAGGTCCCAGTTTAGAGCCGCGGGCTTGGTGCCCCACACTACGACCGACATCTGTTTCGAATCTGAAACAGCCACGTGAAAGAAAGCTCCGTCCTTGATAAGTATGTCATTGCCTCGGTGGGTAAAGATGCCAATGGGTCCCCAAAGTATATACTGGCCAGCCTCATTTCCATTCTTTTCGGTATTCTTATCAGCGTCGGCGGTCGCGCCATTGGTTTCGACGGCTAGCGTCGTGCCATCAGGAGCTACCAGTCTTTTCACCGTGAACTTCAACTCCCCACCGGCGTGCCACATACCCGCGCGTTTGACATGTGTGATCTCGCCATAGCCGGGCGAGCCCTTTGGCAGCACGAGTTTGCCCTGAACATAGTACTCCTCGACGGTGACCACTGCGAAGGTGTCCCCCTCGTTTGATATTCGTGAACCTATATCTCCTTGGATTCTAACGCTGATCAGATCACCAGAGGGCGCCATCACCGTGGAAGCTGAAGTGGGCTGTGTTGCCGGCGTTGGCGTGCCGCCTGATGCTGCTGCAGAACTGATTGCCAGAATCATAAGCGAAATGCCGATGTTCAGAAGTTTATTCACGTGGATTCTCCCCGGCTTCTGGTGTGCTTACTGTCCGTTTAGAGTCTCACGATCACCCACCGCGTCTGCTTCCTTTTCGCAAACTCGAAAAAACATATTGGCATCTCCAGGAAGCGGGGTGCTTGGAGCTTAGTCAGTTCAACAGCAAACCGAGCAGTTCCCTACACACCTGTTACACTGCTGGAGAAGCACATAAATTCGATACTAGAGCATGAAATCGAAACCAAGGCCGACCTGCTCGTGGAGCATGGTTTGAAAGACGATGAAGCCTTCGGGCTCGCACAAATGTTCCGACTGGGGAAAAGCGGTCCAATATGCGTGCAGCAAAGTAGAACAGCAGCGCGATCTCTGGCAAGAGATGGGCGATGTCAAAGACTACGATGGCGCTCGATACCTTCGGATGATACTCGGCGACGATCTGCTACCGACACGCGCCAGACCTGCCACTCGTTGGATTAACGAGCTGGGCGGCCGTTACCGGGCCGCATGTCTTGAGATCATAAAGCGAGACATCAACAAACGATGCCCGGGGCTCCAGCCTGGCGTGATAGGGTGGATTTACGAGCGGACCTTCGCCGTTGTCGGACTCGAGCGTGTTCATCGCGACGGTAACGACCTCAGGCCGCAGGAAAACCTCACGCTGGCCGCCATACGTGAGATCGAACTCAAGCTTCCGGAGTCGGCATGCGCGGACCCTATTTCAACACCAAGCGAGCTTTACTGCGTGGACGCATTTGACATTTTAGACTAACATGATATCCCATATATTTCAGCGCCCGATCTCAAAGGTGCGTCATTTCTTGAGCAAGCTCCGGCTACAGATAAAGGGCAACGCTCGTGACCTTCCGCTGCGAGAGTATGCCACTACCGATCAGCTGTGTTTTGCTGCTAGGCTAAACATCGTCGCACTAAGACACGGGCATCAACTGTTACGCGACGAGGCTACCAAGTATAAGACGCTCTCCCCTTTAGATAGTCATGGCAAGGAGAAGGCTGAGGTTGCGTGTATGCTTCTTGGCCACGGGTTCTTGATGCAGCTCGCAGTTCTTGATGACATCCTAAGCGCTCTTGAATACCGCGCCGCGAGTCTTACATCGAGGATAAGCAGACTCAAGGGCCAGCGAAAGAAATGGCGTCATATGCGAGATGATGCTGCACACTCCTTCGCAAGACTATATCGTGAGCGACGCCTTGGGAGCAACGATCCCGAGGATGAAGTCCTAGGGCCTCGAGCCGCATACTACAGTCGAGAAAACGACAGATTCGAAACAGGGTCTGGAGCACTCCTGGAAATCAAGGACGCAATTGATCGCGCAGAAGAGTTGGTTGATCTATGCTGTCCTGGGAAGCGCCGGTGAACGATGAAGATCGTAACTTACGCACGTGTCTCAACGATCGGACAAGAACGCAAAGGGCAGAGTCTGCCCAATCAGGAGCGAGCCTTTCTCGATTACCTTGAGCGGCACGATGACTTGCGCCTACGCGCGTACTCGGAATCGGCGAGCGCGAAGAGTGTAGCCGGCCGCGCTGAATTCGGCCGCATGATTGCTGATTTGGCTGAACTGAAGCCCGATGCAATAGTCGTTGATAACCTCGACCGGTTTACGCGAAGCCTTCGCGAAGGACTGAACATCCTCGAGGATCTTCGGGGGCACGGCGTCGGGTTAATGCCGCTCGATTGGCAGCGAAGAACGCCCATTAACGTTGACGATGATCGTGACTGGGGCGAAGTCGTTGAGGAGTTCACTCTGGCTGAGCGCGAGCGCCGAAAGATAGGCCGGCGAGTAAAACGCGCCTACGAGGGTCGCCGCGAACGTGGAGCAACAACAGTCTATCATCCGGCATTTGGGCTGCTTAAGCGAGGGGATCATCTTGTGCCTGATCCAGACAACGCTTGGATCATACAAGAGGCTGACCAGCGCAGGCTACAGGGAGAGTCGATGAGATGCATTGTGAATTGGATCGGCGCGGTTACGCCTGGGAAGTTGAAAACGCCTAAGGGGCTTCAACACATTCAGCTAAATACTAACTTTGTCACCGCAGGAGTGCGGACGCCAGAGGTCCAGCAGCAACTCAATCTAATCTACGCGCGCACCAGTTCCAAGTACGGCCGGATTTCGCCGCACGCTCACGAGTTGACCGGCGTGATCGCTTGCAGCCGTTGCCTCAAACTGGGCTATGCGGCAGAGAAGAGTCTGCTTTGGGGCGTGTGGATGAAAACAAACCAGAAAAAGATGCTCGTATGCCGGCGGAGGCGTCATCCAGACTTTTATGTGACCACCGATCGAGTTGAGCCGATGTTCGTAGAGTTCCTCGATCAATGGCAGGCCGACCCTGCAACGCTAGAGCGATGGGCCGCAGATGTCGACATGACTGCAAGCGCGGCCAAGGCTCACGCTCTCAAGAGGCGGCTATCGGATCTAGAGCAGCAACAGGCTGCGTTGAAAGCGAGGCGCGATGCCGCCTTTGACATGGTGGCGAATGATTCGCGAGCGCTTGCTAATCAGGCACGCAAGGCGCTGCTCGAGGTCGAACAGGACGAACGCACGCTGCACGTTCAGATGCAAGCGTTGACAGCTGAACTTTCCGCGGTAGCGCTCCCGCGAAGGCGAGATCCAGCCGAAATGGCGCAGCTGCTCTCACGCACCAGAGAGACGTATGCTATGGCGACGGCGGCTGAAAGGAACGAACTCGCGAGAGCGCTCTGCGCTGCGTTGGGATCGAATCCGTGCGCCGTGCGCACAGGCCGCCTCTACAACTCCATCAAATTGGAATGGCCGGAAGTGTGCCTATTTGAGGTCCGCCGTGTTCAGGAGCGGCAGCCAAAATTGGGACGCGCAGCGGTCAACACAAGCAGCACCAGCGCTAGTAGAATCACAGCGTGATAATTTGTCGTAACGTCTACGAGAACGAAGGACAATTGCCGCACCTGGCTTCACGCCGAAGACTGCGGCCGACCCAAACTGCGGACGTACTGGTCGTGAACGATTTGGAATCAAACAGTGCCATCGACGGCGCCGTCAATCGCCAGCTGGATGTGTGTTGGCTCAAAGCCTCATTGCGGCAGGACCTGGTAAAATTAGCGGTAGAACCGGTCGAAAGTCCCACACAGCTGCGGTGGGGGACATCCGCATTGGAAAGGAACTAAGACGCATGGACATATTCGCCAGCTACGATCAACACGTCACAGCGCTAGCGCTGGAATACGAGAGGGAGTACGGGGCAGCCAGGCGGCACCTGAACATCTCTGATATCATCGACCAGACCGTTTTTCTTGGCGGCCTCGGCTTCGAGAGTAACGCCTTTCAAGAAGAAACCTTCAACAGTCGCTTCGTCGATGCTTGTATGCGCTTTGATAACAGCGGCGATGCGCTTCTGGTCAGCCTGAACGCTCTCTAGTCGCTCGATAAGCATACGTTCCGGCATCATGGCTTTGGCTTCGAAGCCGGCTGCGACTCCGTGAAACATGAACGTTGAGTGCGCGCATGCGTATCGCCTTTTCCCAGCAAGAAATATCACCGCACCGATTGAGTCAACGTTTCCTACGTTGTGCGTCGTGAGTTCAATCGGCAGACCACGCAGCGTGTTGTAAAGCGTAATTCCGTGCATCACTGAGCCGCCAGGCGTAGAGAGCAGTAGGTGTACTTGCTTCACGCCGTGGTTCGCAAGATTTGAGATACCGGCAATAAGAGCCTCGGTCGTGTTGGGATTTATCTCGGCCGAGAAGCTAACGAATGCTAGAGTCGGCGCCGGTTGAGTTGCTTGAACGCCTTGTTGCATGACCCTCTCTTTTCGGACTGATTACTTCTTGACCCGCGTATTCGTCGGTGTGTATCGGTTCCCGTGCAACGAGAAATGAAGAAGGCCCAGCGTTGAGCTAGGCCCTCTCTCTAGCACGGTCTCTATATTCTCTCGACCGCCTCGTTTGCAAGGTCGGCATCATTAGTCCCAGCTTCGGACAATGCGATTAGCGCTGCCTCCGGAATGCCGCGCGGGGTAAACGTAGCGAGCGTTACTCGCATGTGCGTGTGGTCATCAAGCACCGCAGCTTTGTATCGGCTTGACTCCGTGGAGATCCCACTCCAAGCCTCGAAGGAGATTACGTACTTGCCGCTGCGAGTCTTGAAGATGGCGGCGATATGCCCGCGTTTGGTCCAGGCATTTCTCAGCTTATCTAGCACGTCGACACTCGTCTCACCATCCCCAAGCAATTTGCCCTCAAAGACCAGAGGAATGTCGCCGTCACGATAGACCGTGAACTCACGCCAGCCTTCATACTTTTTCTCGTCACCGGGAAAATAGGCGGTCTGAGTTGGAGCCGAAGGTTCTTCGGATGGATCTTGAGACAGAACCTTGTTAGTCTGTGGCGATCTCGACATAGTTAACCTACTCAACTATCTGCGACACTTACACCCGGTCGCGTTGGGCTGCCACCACTTGGCGGCACGCTGTAAATTCGGCGCTGCGTTGCGCCCCCCTTTTCTTTGAAAGGCGGTCTCAATTTGCTAGTCTCCATCTACTCGTCCAGCGGTGACATTCTGTGGGAGCGCGGAGTTCGCGATGGTCAACCCTATGGGATGTCAAGCCGTTCTTATGCCAGAGACGGTACCCTCCAAAATATCATTGAGGCGCTCAAGGACGCGCTCGCCGAAGCCAGATCGCAGCTAGGGCTTTTTGAGAAAGGTGATGCTGTGGGTGATCCTTGCGCTTCCGCCACCCAGATCGAGCACGACATTCCAGTAACCAGTTGACGGGGCTGCAATCCTCGCAGGCAACCGGCTGTAATGCCCTCCGTAGAACTCGAACCGGCGTCCGCTCTGATAACTACTGTAGTTCAGGTCGGTCATCAGCATTACGTTGCATTGGTGGGAACAGTTGACGATAGCCACGTCGCCTTTACTGAGGTGCGTGCGCTTGTGAAGATGATGCACTGAATTGCTCCTATGTGCCAATGTGGCAACTCTCTATAACCTCTGGGGAAGGACTGCACGAGGGCCGTCCGGTTGTAGAATGCAGCACCCACCCGATATGGCCTGCCCTCAAAGAAGAGTACTCCTTCGGGGGAGACGAAAACGTTGACACCTTCCCGCCGCCATGCCCGTGGGTCG
>Ga0102924_1004318_pt1 | contig 14379 bp, 11 predicted proteins | sample PaiPotPPM11metaG_FD_80116 | JGI IMG/M metagenome (GOLD analysis project Ga0102924, IMG submission 80116) | Iron sulfur acid spring bacterial and archeal communities from Banff, Canada, to study Microbial Dark Matter (Phase II) - Paint Pots PPM... ... | reverse complement strand
CCTATCACCAACGTACCGCTACGCACATCCCGCTCGCCGCCGCGGATCCATACCAGGCCAAGTGCGATTCCGCACAGCGCCAGCCAGTAGGGCACCTGGTTCAGCCGCGACGAGCCTGCGGGCTTGTCCTGCGCCGAGTGCCTCACCGCTGGTCCAGGGGTACCCAGGTCAGGTCGTACTCGCCGATGTACTCGCTGTCGGGCCGGATCAGCCGGTTGTCGGCGTGCTGCTCGATGATGTGCGCGGTCCAGCCCGTCATCCGCGAGACCGAGAACACCGGGGTGAACAGGTCGGTGGGGATGCCCAGGTAGTGGTAGACGGTGGCGGCGTAGAAGTCCACGTTGGGGTACAGGCCCTTCTCGGCCAGCACTACCTCTTCCATCCGCCGTGACATCCGGTAGTAGGTGTCGTCGCCCTGGCCGCCCAGTTCCTGCGACATCCGCCGCAGGTGGGTCGCGCGCGGGTCCTCGGTCTTGTAGACCCGGTGGCCGAAGCCCATGATCTTCTCGCCCCGCCGCAGCCGCTCCGCCACCTGGTCGCCGACCGCGTCCACCGGGTCGCCTGGGGCGCTGTTCCTGATCGCCTCCAGGCCCCGCATGACCTGCTCGTTGGCCCCGCCGTGCAGCGGGCCGCTGAGCGTGCCAAGCGCCGCCACCACGGCCGAGTGCATGTCGGCCAGCGTGGCCGCGCACACCCGGGCCGCGAACGTGGAGGCGTTCATGGTGTGGTCGGCGTGCAGCACCAGGCAGGTGTCGAAGATCTCGGCCGCCCGCGGGGCCGGGCGCCGCCCGGTGACCTGGAGCAGGAAGTTGGCCGCCAGGCCGAGCTCCGGGTCGGCCTGCGGGGCGGCCCGGCCGTTGCGCTCGGCCTCGTAGGCGGCGATCAGGATCGGCTGCTGGGCGGTCAGCCGGGCCGCCTTGCGCAGGTTCGGGCCGGGCTGGTTGGAGCCCGCGTCGGGATCGTCGGCGGCGGCCAGCGAGACCAGGCTGCGCAGCGCGGCCATCGGGCCCTGAGCCCTGGCCACCGCGGGCAGGGTGGCCCCGGCCAGCGCGCCGGTAGCCCGGCCCGCGGCCAGTTCCTCGCGGTAGCCGGTCAGCTCCGCGCGGCTGGGCGGGGTGCCGCGCTGGAGCAGGTAGGCGATCTCCTCGAAGCTCGCCGCCCCGGCTAGCTGATGGATGTCGTAGCCGCGGTAGGACAGCCGCCCGGCACGGCCGTCGATGTCACTCAGCGCGGTTGAGGCGGCGACGACGTCGGCCAGCCCTCTGGACGGCTTTTCCGCCATATTGTTTCCTCCCGGACGACTCGCTCCGGCAGTGTACCGGCCCTTACTTGATGGGCCAGGAAGGGTAGAACGCCCGGGCGGAGGGGTAACCCAGAAGTGACATATCGGTGGCGTTGGCGACAGGCGGGAGAAACGTGATGGACTGCCCCTACATCCGGATCGAGGAGAGCGGGGCCGCCATCCCGTTGCGCCAGGAGGTCACCACGATCGGCCGCGGCCGGTTCGTGGACGTCCAGCTGGCCGACCCGAGCGTGTCCATGCTGCACGCCGAGATCGTCTGCCGCGGGCCCTATGTCTACGTGACCGACATGGGGTTATCGCGCAACGGCACCCGAGTTAACGGGCGGCTGGTGGCCCGGCGGCTGCTGGCCGACGGGGATGTGCTGACCTTCGGCTCGGCCCGCTGCCGGGTGGGCGGCATCGCCATCGAGGATCTGAGCGCCGACGCCGAGCTGCGCCGGCCCGCGGCGCCCGAGCTGACCCGGCGGGAGCTGGACGTAGTCACGTCGCTGTGCCGCCCGGCGCTGTCCGACGCGGCGTTCGTGGCCCCGGCCACGGCCCGCGAGATCGCCGTGGACCTGGTCGTCACCGAGGCCGCGGTCAAGCAGCACCTGCTGCGGCTGTACCAGAAGTTCCGCATCGCCGAGGGGGTCAACCGCCGGGTCCGGCTGGCCAATGAGGTGGTGGCGCTGGGGCTGGTCCGGCCGCTGCCCCAGGCCGAGCTGCCGCCGTCTGTACCGCCCGCCGGCGAGGTGCCGCCTCAGGGCGAGCCAGGCCCTGGCGAGCAGGGCGCCGAGCCGGGACTCCCCGACGAGCACGGGCCAGCCAGCGTGCCCGCTCCTAGAGCCCCAGCTGCCTGGCTAGCCGGGACAAGCTGAAGTGGTGGTTCTTCAGCAGGCCCGAGAAGAACGGCACGTGGTGCACGCCCAGGCTGAGGCCGTGGTACGGCCAGAAATCGGGCGGCAGGGTCAGCGCCGCGGCGGCCATGGCCACGCCCAGCGCGATCGCCGCCACCGAGACCAGGAACGCGCTCGGCCCGGTCGTGGTGACCGCCCCGAAGAACTTGCTGAGCGACTTGCGGGAGCGGCCTGAGCCGGGGGCCAGCGCGCAGCAGGCGATCAGCGCCCCGGCCGCGTAGGAGCCGGCCCGGCCCACCGGGTGGCCGGGCAGCACGACATAGGTGGCCGCGGCGGCGGCCGCCGCCACCAGCAGGCCGAGAGGCAGCGTGAGCAATGTCGACAGGAGCGACCTGAGCAGGGCGAACGGCAGGTAGGCCAGGAACGTGACGGGGGCGGCACCGCTGGCGCCCTGCCGCGAGCGTCGCCGTCCGGCCCACGAGCCGCTCAGGTCCGCGGCGCGCAAGAGGGCCAGGAACAGCAAGACCGCCACCGTGCCCCCCACTGGCAGCAGCACGGCCACCGCCACCAGCGCCACGACCACCGCGAGTACCAGCAGCGGCCGGGACGAGCGGGGCCGGGCGGCGGCGCGGCCCCGGCCGTCGGCCGGGCTGGCGCCCGGCTGACTCCGGGGCTGGGCCGGGCCCGGCGGGGCTGATCCGTTCCGGGCCGCGGGCGAGCGGTAGTCGACCGGCGGCAGCAGGTCGGCGTAGTTGTCGGCGGGGCGGGCGGCCAGCTGGCGGGTGCCGTTGGACCACCCGTTGGCAGGCGCCGGCGGCGGCACCGAGCGGACCGCCGGGAGCGCAGCCGCGGCCGCGCCGCCCGCCAGGCCGGCCAGCACCGGCCGGGCCGATACGTCGCCCATGGTGGCGCCGGCTGCCGCCGCGCGCGGCGGCAGCGTCGCGGGCTCCGACGGCAGCAGCGCGGCCGGGTCCAGGCACGCGGCCCGGTCGGCCAGCTCGGCGGCGGACGGCCGCCGGGCCGGGTCGCGGGCCAGGGCGTGCAGCACCAGCGGCATCAGCGGGGCGGGCATGGTCGACAGATCGGGCTGCCCGTTGATGATCCGGAAGAAGATCGTCTCGAACGACCCGGTGCCGAACGGGGGCCGGCCGGTGGCGGCGAAGGCCAGGCTGGCGGCCCAGGAGTGCACGTCGGCGGCCGGACCGCTGGGGCTGCCCTCGATGACCTCGGGCGCCAGGTAGCCGGGGGTGCCCATGAACATGCCGGTCATGGTCAGGCGGGTGGAGTCCGGAGCCTGGGCGATGCCGAAGTCGATCACCACCGGCTCGCCCTCGACCATCATCACGTTGGCGGGCTTGAGGTCGCGGTGCACCACGCCCGCCGCGTGCACCGCGGTGAGCGCGCTGGCCAGGCCGCGGGCCAGCCGCAGCAGGTCCGGCCCGCGCAGCGGGCCATCCTTGCTGACCAGGTCCTCCAGCGTGCGGCCGGGCACGTACCTGGTCACGATGTAGGGCGGCGTGCTCTCCACGTCGGCGTCGAGAACCTGGGCCACGAACGGGCTGCTGACCCGCCGCATGGTCTCGAACTCGCGGGCCAGCCGCCGCCGCGCCGTGGCCTCGCCCGGCACGCCCCGGCGCAGGACCTTGACCGCGACCAGCTGCTGGCCGGGATCGCTGGCCAGGTAGACGACCCCCATGCCGCCCTCGCCCAGCCGCTGGCGCAGGCGGTAAGGCCCGAGAAACTCGGGTATGCGCTCCTCCTGCACGCTCATGGCTCAACAGCCTACGGACGCATGGGGGCGATGAGGAGCACGATCGACCCTAAGTTGGCGATTGCCCTGGGCAATACCCGGCAAAAACTTGACCCGGCGCGGGCCGGGTCACGGGTTCGGCGGGCCGTCGGCCCCGGCCACCAGGCGGCGCAGGGCCTGGGCCGTGGCCGCGTTCTGGTCGGCCTGCTCCATCAGGGCGCGGGCCAGCTCGGCGATCCACTGACCGACCGGAACCGGCTGGCGGGACAGCACCACCCCGCGCACCTCGCGGCAGATCTCGGCGGCCGGCGCGCCCCGCAGCAGGCCCAGGCTCATGACCCGGTCGCCCAGGCGAACTGTGACTTTCGACACAGTGCCGGGCCTGCCGCGCATCCGGTCAGAAACCGACCGCTCCCGCTCCACAGAAACGGTGCCGGGCGGCAGGGCCTCGCCCAGCGACTCGGTCAGCACCCGGGCGTAGATGGCCACGTCGGTGCTGTCCGCGCGCAGCGCGGCCATCAGCATGTCCAGGGACAGCCCGCCCGCCTCGGGCTCGCCCGGGCCGAGCTCACCGGCCGACAAAGCGAGCCTTTCCCGGACCGTTCTCGATGAAGCTGCGCATGCCCGTCCTGGCATCCTCGGTGGCGAACAGCCCGGCGAACTGCAGCCGCTCGATCTCCAGCCCGGTGTCCAGGTCAGCCTCCAGGCCCTCGTCGATGGCCTGCTTGGCCGCGCGCAGCGCCACCGCCGGGCCGGCCGCGAACCGCTCGGCCATCCTGACCGCGGCCGCGTGGACCTCGTCGTCCGGCACCACCTGGTCGACTAGGCCGATGGCCAGCGCCTCCTCGGCGCCGACGAACCGGCCGGTGAACACGATGTCCTTGGCCCTGGCCGGGCCGACCAGCCGGGGCAGGCGCTGGGTGCCGCCCGCGCCGGGGATCAGCCCGAGCAGGATCTCCGGCTGGCCCACCTTGGCCCCCGCGCCGGCCACCCGGAAGTCGGCGCACAGCGCCAGTTCCAGGCCGCCGCCCAGGGCATAGCCGGTGATCGCGGCGATGACCGGCTTGTCGATCCTGGCCACGGCCGTGAAGGAGTCCTGGAGCCGCCGGGTGTCGGCGGCCATCTGGCCGTAGCCGGCATCGGCCATCTCCTTGATGTCGGCCCCGGCCGCGAACACCTTCTGGCCGCCGTACACGATGACCGCCCGGACCTCGGGGTCGGCCGACACCTCGGCCGCGACGGCCGCGATCTCGGCCTGAACCACGGAGTTCAGCGCGTTCATCGGCGGCCGGTCCAGCCGGATGGTCGCGATAGCCCGGCCGGACGGCTCGGTCTCCACTCGTACGAACTCGCCCATGCACCACCTCCGTGCGCAGGCTTGATCCTACGCAGCCGGCCCGGCCTCCAGCACGCCGGACTAGCTGTCGAGGGCGCTGTCTTCGAGGGCGCTGTCGACGGCGTCGGCCAGGGCCTGCACGGCCGGGCGCAGCCGCTCGGCCAGCACGGCCGACTCGAGCCGGGCCAGGCACCGCCCGGCCGCCGACGGGTCGTAGCGCAGGCACGCGGCGAGGGCGTCCAGGCAGGCCTGGTCCTCCGGCGTCCGGCTGTGGTGTCCACGACGGCGCGACCGCGACGGCCGCGGCGCGTCCAGTACCAGCATGACTCCCATAACTGTCCCCCCTAGGACACACCACCGATAAGTGGTCGAGCTTCGAAAAGCCAACCTACTGCGCTTAGCTGCGAAGAGCAACGACCTCGGTGCAAGTCGGGTTTGGCGTCTCAAGTGGGGAAACGGGGATGGACTAACCGCGAAGGGAGTGCGAAGGTTGGCTTATGTCGCAGCGCCCGGATCCGCCGCCCTGGGGGGCCCTGATCACCTCGGCGCTGCGCCGCGGGGGGATGTCGGCGCGGCAGGGCGCGCGCCGGGCCGGGATCAGCGAGGGCCGGTGGCGGCAGATCAGCGGCGGCTACCAGGTCGTCCGGCCGGGCGTCTATGTCTCGGTGCGCGGGCCGGCCGGGACGCTGGCCCGGATGGCGGCGGCGGCCGGGGTGAGCGCGGACGAGCTGCGGGCCGCGGGCCGCCCGGACGCGGCCCTGGCCCTGGAGGGCGGGGGGAGCGAGCAGCTGCTGGAGCGGATCAGGTCGCTCGACGGCGACCAGGCCCGTGAGCTACTGGCCCAGGTCGTGGTGCAACTGGGGCTCACCGGACGGTGAGCCGGGCACCGGCGGGGAGCTAGCCCCCACCGGTGCCCGCCCCGGCGGACTCCCGGACCGCCGGGACAGGCACCGTGGCGGCACTCACTCGCCGGCTGCGCGCGGCAGTGAGACCCCCTGCCAGCTGTTCAGGAACCCCCGGACCTCGCTCTCGCTGTAGCGACGGTGCCCGCCAGGGGTGCGGATCGATGACAGCTTCCCCCCGCGCGCCCACCGGGTGACGGTCTTGGGATCCACGCGCAGCATCGCGGCCACCTCGGCCGGGGTGAGCAGGCGGTTATCCGGCTTGATCTGGCTTCTCACGAGCAGGTCCTTTCATCTCGCACCTCAGGGTAATGACCAAATTACAGAACGTGACGATCGTGAGCGTTACTGAACGAGAACGCTCTATCACAGGATGTCACATCCCCCTCGGTTTTGCTGGCCTTACTGCGCGCAAGGGCAGAAATTCTGCTCACGCCCGCCGAATGGCCCCTGCAAGGAGGACGCCGGGAGCAGTCCGGTGGTTTACTCGCGGAGCGTGCCAACCTGGACACGCAATGTCGCGGCTAAGTCGCACGACTGGCAAGGGACAGGGCGTGCCAAGGGAACGGCTAACGGAAGGGCTGAGGGAACGGCGCTATCTAAGGTCGCCGTTGACCATTCCCGCGGCGGCCGCCGGCACCGCGATCAGGCCGAGCTCGGCCGGGCTGGGCAGCAGCGGGTTGCTGGGCAGCACCCGCACGGTGTAGCCGAACGGGCCTGGCTCGCCCAGCTCGGCGTGGCCCACGTAGCGCGACACGCCCTCGGCCGGGCCCGAGTCCAGGGCCAGCGGCCGGCACACCGGGTTGATGATCTCGTCGGCGTCGCCCGCCCGGCCGAAGACGACCTCCACGCTCACGTCGTCAGGGGTCAGGTCGCCAAGCGCGATGCTGGCCCGGATGGTGAGCCGGCCACCGGGGGTCAGGTCCCCGTCGTCGGCCTCCACGTGCTCGACCCGCACGCCGGGCCAGGCGGCCCGCACGCGCTGCTTCCAGGCGGCCAGCTCGCTGGCCCCGCCGAACGCCTCGGCCGGGTCGCCGTCGGCCGCCTTGCCCCTGGCCAGCGCGGCCGAGGAGCGGGCCGCGGGCACGTACAGCTCGGTCACGTACTCGCGGACCATCCGGGTGGCCTGGGCTAGCGGGCCGAGCGTGCGCAGGGTGTGGGCGACCATCTCCAGCCACCGGCGCGGCTGGCCGTCCGGGCCGCGGTCGTAGAACAGCGGCGCCACGGACTGGCCCAGCAGGTCGTACAGGGCGGCCGCCTCAAGCTCGTCGCGCCGGGCCGGGTCGGTCACGCCGTCGGCCGAGGGGATGGCCCAGCCGTCGGCCCCGTCGAACCACTCGTCCCACCAGCCGTCCAGCACCGACAGGTTGAGGCCGCCGTTCAGCGCCGCCTTCATGCCCGAGGTGCCGCAGGCCTCCAGCGGGCGCAGCGGGTTGTTGAGCCAGATGTCGCAGCCCTGGACCAGCGACCGGGCCAGCGCCATGTCGTAGTCGGGCAGGAACACGATCCGGTGCCGGACCCGCGGGTCGTCGGCGAACTTGACCATCTGCTGGATCAGCAGCTTGCCGCCCTCGTCGGCCGGGTGGGCCTTGCCCGCGATCACGATCTGCACCGGGCGGTCGGGGTCCAGCAGCAGCTCCATGAGCCGCTCCTGGTCGTGCAGCATCAGCGTCAGCCGCTTGTAGGACGGCACGCGCCGGGCGAAGCCGATGGTCAGTACGTCCTCGTCCAGCACGCCGTCGATCCAGATGAGCTCGGCGTCCGAGGCGCCGCGCTGCCGCCAGGCGGCCCGCAGGCGCTGCCTGGCCTGGGCGATCAGCCGGGCCCGCAGCAGCCGCCTGAGCTCCCACACCTGGGCCGAGTCGGCGGCCACCCGGTCCCAGGCCGCGGCGTCGTCGCCGAGGTCGCCGGAGGCGGGCTGGCTGCCGTGGGCCAGGCTCATGATCTCGGGCGCGACCCAGGTCGGCCCGTGCACGCCGTTGGTGACCGAGCCGATCGGCACCTCGGCGGTGTCGAAGCCGGGCCACAGGCCTTCGAACATCTGCCGGCTGACCTGGCCGTGCAGCTTGCTGACCCCGTTCACCCGCTGGGCCAGGCGCATGCCCATGACGGCCATGTTGAACACGTCAGGGTCGCCGCCGGGATAGGTCTCGGCGCCCAGCGCGAGCACCCGGTCCACCGGCAGCCCCGGGTCGGCGGCCTGGCCGCTGAACTGCCGCCGGACCAGGTCGACCGGGAAGCGATCGATGCCCGCGGGCACCGGCGTGTGGGTGGTGAACACGGTGCCCGCCCGGCACAGCTCCAGGGCCTCGTCGAAGCCCAGGCCGCTCTCCACGTACTCGCGCATCCGCTCCACGCCCAGGAACCCGGCGTGGCCCTCGTTGGTGTGGAAGACGTCGGGCTCGGCGTGGCCGGTCGCCGCGCAGTAGGCCCGGACCGCGCGCACGCCGCCGATGCCCAGCAGCAGCTCCTGGCTCAGCCGGTGCTCGGTGCCGCCGCCGTAGAGCCGGTCGGTGATCTCGCGCATGGCCGGCTCGTTCTCCTCCACGTAGGAGTCGAGCAGCAGCAGCGGGACCCGTCCCACCTGAGCGATCCAGATCTGCGCGGCCAGCGCCGCGCCGTCGGCCAGGGCGACCCAGATCCGGGCGGGCGACCCGCTGGCGTCGCGCAGCAGCGTCAGCGGCAGGCCGTTGGGGTCGCTGGCCGGGTAGCGCTCGACCTGCCAGCCCTCGGCCGACAGCGACTGGGTGAAGTACCCGTGCCGGTACAGCAGGCCCACGCCGATCAGCGGCACGCCCAGGTCGCTGGCCGCCTTGAGGTGGTCGCCGGCCAGGATGCCGAGGCCGCCGGAGTACTGCGGCAGGGCCGCGGTGACGCCGAACTCGGGCGAGAAGTAGGCCACCGCCGCGGGCGCGTCGGCCAGCTGACCGTCCGCGCCCCGCCCGCTTGCGCCCTGGTACCAGCGCGGGCTGGTCAGGTAGTCGCGCAGATCATCGGCGGCGTCGCTGAGGCGGCGCAGGAACTTCCTGTCGCCGGCCAGCCGGGCCAGCCGTTCCTGCGGGACCTGAGCCAGCAGGGCCACCGGGTCGCCCCCGGCGCGGTCCCAGGCGGCCGGGTCGATGGCCGCGAAGACCTCGCTGGTCTCGGCGTGCCAGGACCAGCGCAGGTTCAGCATCAGGCCCCGCAGCGGGGCCAGCTGCTCGGGCAGCGCGGGGTTGATCGTGAATCGGCGGATGGCTCTCACGTGCAGTGACCCTAACCGCAAACGATCGTGATGGTGAACCGAGGGCGGTCATCCGAGGCGGCCAGGTGTCCAGAATCCTTACGGCTAAGGACTTCCTCGCATCGGGGCCGCTTTGCCGGGTCCGCTGCGGGTAGCTTTCCACCTGTGATCGGCAGAATCCCCATCCTTGATGTTCAGCCCGTGGTGCACTGCGGGCGCTACCCGGCCAAGGCCGTCCCCGGTGAGCTGGTCGAAGTCACGGCGACCGTGATCCGCGAGGGTCACGAGATGCTGGGCGCCGGCGCGGTGCTGCGCGATCCGGAGGGCCGCGGTCATCCGCCGGTGCTGATGACCGAGCTGGCCCCTGGCTCCGATCGCTACGGGGCCTGGGTCGCCCCGACCAGCGAGGGGCTGTGGCGCTTCCGGGTGGAGGCATGGGGCGACCCGGTCGCGAAGTGGTATCACGACGCCGGCATCAAGGTGCCCATCGGCCAGGACGTGGAGCTGATGTTCGCCGAGGGAGCGGTGCTGCTTGGCCGGGTGGCGGGCGCCATCCGGGTGGCCCGCGACGCCTCCCCGGCCGAGGTCAAGGCGGCCCAGGAGGCCAAGGCCACGCTGGCCGAGGTGATCGTCGGGCTGGCCGACGCCGACGCCGCGCCGATGGACCGGCTGGCCGCGGCCACCGCGCCGCACGTGACCGAGGTCCTGCGCCAGTTCCCGCTGCGCGACCTGCTGACCCGCTCGCCCTATCAGCGGCTGATCGTGCAGCGGGAGCGGGCCCTGTACGGCGCCTGGTATGAGTTCTTCCCTCGCTCGGAGGGGGCCAAGGTGGACCCGGCCCGGCGCCGGCCGCCGGTCTCGGGCACCTTCGAGACCGCCGCGGCCCGCCTGGACGCCATCGCCGACATGAACTTCGACGTCGTCTACGTGCCGCCGGTGCACCCCATCGGCCGGGTCAAGCGCAAGGGGGCCAACAACTCGCTGACCGCCGGGCCCGGCGACCCGGGCTCGCCCTACGCCATCGGCGCGGCCGAGGGCGGCCACGACGCCATCCACCCCGACCTGGGCACGCTGGCCGACTTCGACGCCTTCGTGGCCAGAGCCGGCGAGCTGGGCCTGGAGGTGGCGATGGACCTGGCGCTGAACGCCGCGCCCGACCATCCCTGGGTCACTGAGCACCCGGAGTGGTTCACCACCCGGGCCGACGGCACGATCGCCTACGCCGAGAATCCGCCCAAGAAATACCAGGACATTTACCCGCCAAACTTCGATAACGACCCGGAGGGCCTTTACGCCGAGGTCCTGCGGATCGTCCGGCACTGGATGGACCACGGGATCCGCATTTTCCGGGTCGACAATCCGCACACCAAGCCGCTGCGGTTCTGGGAGCGGCTGCTGACCGAGGTGGCCAGCACCGACCCGGACGTGATCTTCCTGGCCGAGGCGTTTACCCGGCCCGCCGTGATGGCCGCCCTGGCCGCCATCGGGTTCCATCAGTCCTATACCTATTTCACCTGGCGCAACGGCGCCGAGGAGCTCACCGATTACCTGCGGGAGCTGGCCGGCCCGGCGTCGGCCTATATGCGGCCCAACTTCTTCGTGAATACGCCCGACATTCTCAGCTCCTATCTCCAGCACGCGGGCCTGCCGGCGTTCCAGGTCCGGGCCGTGCTGGCCAGCATGCTGACCCCGTCGTGGGGCGTCTACTCCGGCTTCGAGCTGGGCGAGAACGTGCCCCTGGTGCCGGGCAGCGAGGAGTACCTGGACTCGGAGAAGTACGCCTACCGGCCCAGGGACTGGGAGCGGGCCCGGCAGCTCGGTTCGACCATTGGCCCGTTCCTGGGCCGCCTCAACGCCATCAGGCGCGCCCACCCGGCCCTGCACCAGCTGCGGAACCTGCGCTTCCACTACCCGGATCGGCCGGAGATCCTATGTTTCTCCAAGACTCTCCCGCAGGCCTCGCCCGCAGGGCCATCCGCGGATACCGTAATTGTCGTGGTAAACCTCGATCCCAACCAGCCGCGGGAGGCTACGGTCTGGCTGGACGGCGCGGCCCTCGGCATGGACTCCAGACAGCTGGGCGCGGGCTTTCCGGTCGTGGATGAGCTCACCGGGGCGGAATACCGGTGGGGCCAGGCGAACTATGTACGGCTGGACCCGGCCGTGGCGCCCGCGCATATCTTCACGGTGCCGGGCCTAGCCCGGTAAGACATAACGGGCTAGTAACACAATCACTGTCTCGCTACATCGGAGACAAAGCGTCACCCCACCCCCGGGCTGACGGATATACGTAGCAGTCACAACCAGGCAAGCAGGAGTATTGCGTGATGCAGCCCACGCACGATGGAAACCTCGGGTCCCCGCTGCCCGAGTTCCCGGCCGGCTCAGGAGCCGTGCCCGCCGAGCCGGTCGAGTCGTTCTCGTTCGAGACCCCGCGCGATCCGCAGTGGTATAAGCGGGCCGTCTTCTACGAGGTACTGGTGCGCGGATTCCAGGACCAGAACGGCGACGGAGCCGGCGACCTGCGCGGCCTGACCTCGCGGCTGGACTACCTCCAGTGGCTGGGCATCGACTGCATCTGGCTGCTGCCGATCTACGCCTCGCCGATGCGCGACGGCGGCTACGACATCTCCGACTTCACCGCGATCCTGCCCGACTACGGCACGATCGCCGACTTCGTTGAACTGGTCGAGGCGGCCCACGAGCGCGGCATCCGGGTCATCGCCGACCTGGTCATCAACCACACCAGCGACCAGCACCCGTGGTTCCAGGCCTCCAGGGAGGACCCGGACGGGCCGTTCGGCGACTTCTACGTCTGGTCGGACACCGATGACCGCTACCCCGAGGCGCGGATCATCTTCGTCGACACCGAGCAGTCCAACTGGAGCTACGACCAGGTCCGGGGCCAGTACTACTGGCACCGGTTCTTCTCCCACCAGCCCGACCTGAACTACGAGAACCCGCACGTCCAGGACGCCATCCTGGAGGTGCTGCGGTTCTGGCTGGACCTGGGCATCGACGGATTCCGGCTGGACGCGGTGCCCTACCTGTACGAGCGCGAGGGCACCAACTGCGAGAACCTCAAGGAGACCCACGAGTACCTGAGGCGGGTCCGGACCGAGATCGACCGGCTCTACCCCGACCGGGTGCTGCTGGCCGAGGCCAACCAGTGGCCGGCCGACGTGGTCGAGTACTTCGGCGACCCCAGCGTGGGCGGTGACGAGTGCCACATGGCGTTCCACTTCCCGCTGATGCCGCGCATCTTCATGGCCGTCCGCCGGGAGCAGCGGTACCCGATCTCGGAGATCATGGCCCAGACCCCGCCCATCCCCTCGGGCTGCCAGTGGGGCATCTTCCTGCGCAACCACGACGAGCTGACCCTTGAGATGGTCACCGACGACGAGCGCGACTACATGTACGCCGAGTACGCCCGCGACCCGCGGATGAAGGCCAACATCGGGATCCGGCGCCGGCTGGCCCCGCTGCTGGACAACGACCGCAACCAGCTAGAGCTGTTCACCGCGCTGCTGCTGTCGCTGCCCGGCTCGCCGGTGCTGTACTACGGCGACGAGATCGGCATGGGCGACAACATCTGGCTCGGCGACCGGGACGGCGTGCGCACCCCCATGCAGTGGACGCCCGACCGCAACGGCGGCTTCTCGCTCAGCGACCCGCAGCGGCTGTACCTGCCGCCGGTCATGGACCCCATCTACGGCTACCAGGCGCTCAACGTCGAGGCGCAGCAGCGTCACCCGCAGTCGCTGCTGCACTGGACCAGGCGGATGATCGAGATCAGGAAGCGGCACCCGGTCTTCGGCCTCGGCGCGTACGAGGAACTGAACAGCAGCAACCCGAGCGTGCTGGCGTTCGTCCGCGAGTACGACGCGGCGGGAACCCTGGCCGCGCAGCGGGCCGCCGGTGAACACGGGACCCCTGTGGAGCATGATTCCGCCGACCGGATACTCTGTGTTAACAACCTGTCACGATTCCCGCAGCCAGTCGAGCTTGACCTGCGCAGGTTCATGGGCGTAACTCCGGTGGAGTGCATGGGTGGCGTCACCTTTCCGCCCATCGGCGAACTCTCGTACCTGCTGACCTTGCCCGGCCATGGCTTCTACTGGTTTCAGCTCCCGCCTGCGAGGGAGGAACATGACCGATGAGCGTTGTGTGCTCTAATTTGCGAGGCTGATAAACAACCCAGCCCCGGCCAGAGCTACCGGGACCGGTACGGGGGGTTGCTCCCCCCGGAGGAGAACAGGGATGGCGATCGAGGACGCGCTAGCGGCATGGCTAGGTAACCAGCGCTGGTTCGCCGGCAAGGGACAAGCGCTGCGCGATCTGGCGATTGTGGCGGACACCGAGCTCGCCTCCGGCGATCCCGAACTCAGGCACCTGATCGTCGCGGTCTCGCACGCTACCGCCGTCGACTACTACCAGGTGCTCATCGGCCTGCGGCGGCGGCTGCCCGCCCGGCTGAAGCACGCGCGGATCGGCCCGTCGGGCGACGGCAGGCAGGCGTACGACGCGCTGCACGACGCCGACCTGACCAAGCCGCTGCTCGCCGGCATCGAGGCGGGCACCGAGACCGGCCCGCTCCGGATGCGGTCCATCCCGGGCGCGCGCTTCGACACCGGTCTCGACAGCCTCGTGCTCGGCAGCGAGCAGAGCAACACGAGCCTCGTCTACGGCGAGCAGTCGATCCTCAAGGTATTCCGCCGGGTCTCCCCCGGTCCCAACCCGGACCTGGAGGTGACCACCGCGCTCGCCCGGCTCGGCTCGTCGCAGGTGGCGGAGCCGCTCGGCTGGATCGAGACCAGGCTGGAGGGCGCGCCCACCAGCCTGGCGATCTTGTCCAGGTACCTGCGGCTGGCCACGGACGGCTGGACGCTTGCCGCCACGAGCGTGCGCGACCTGTACGCGGCCGCTGACGAGGCCACCGCCCACGACACTCAAGGCGGCCAGGTGCCCGGAGCAGCCACCGACTCGACGTCCGCCGCAGGCGGACAGCGGGGGGTACGGGGGCCAGGGG
>Ga0102924_1004317_pt1 | contig 14383 bp, 12 predicted proteins | sample PaiPotPPM11metaG_FD_80116 | JGI IMG/M metagenome (GOLD analysis project Ga0102924, IMG submission 80116) | Iron sulfur acid spring bacterial and archeal communities from Banff, Canada, to study Microbial Dark Matter (Phase II) - Paint Pots PPM... ... | reverse complement strand
GTCTGGAACTGACCAAAGAAAATGATCCGCCGAAAATCGAGCAGGATCTGATGAAAATCATCCCGCGCGATCGTTGGATTCTGTTCTCACACCAGATCATCTGGCATGGACGAAAACTGTGCATCGCGCGCAAGCCCAAGTGCGCCGAATGCGCTCTCGAAAACATCTGCCACGCCGGGGATAAAACGTGGAGCACCGTAGAAATGCATAAAGCGGCCCAATAACGGCACCCAGTTTCAGCCGGCGTTACTCGCTTCCTAACTCATCCAAGACCGACTCCCGCAGTCCGCGGAGGCGCAAACTCCGTCCTCCGAGGGTGAAGACAACAACTTCGTTAGTTCCCTTTTTCAGCCAGGGAGCGGGGACGTAGAGCGTCTGCTGCGGACCAACATTCCAGAAACGGCCGAGAGCGTGGCCGTTGATCCAGACGGCTCCTTTGCCGAGTCCGCGTGTGTCGAGGAATGTGTCGCCAACGGATCGCAAATCGAAATGGCCGGCATAGAACGCAGGACCGACCGCCCGCGGGCGGGAGATGATAGGCCCCCCAAAGTGCAAGGTCGAGAGATCATCCATGGGCAGCGGTAGCACCTGCCAGCCGAGTAGTTCCTTTCCGGCAAGGATGACCGGCCCGTTGATCCCCTGCCGTTCGTTTCGCAGTTCGGGGCTGAAGTTGACGCGGCCCGTTCCCTCCACCAGCACATCCAACCGATCGTTAGCGTTCACCCGCACCGAGATTGGATCCTGCTTCTTCTGGCGATTCAACGTACCGATCAGATTCAAGTTCACGTACACACGGGCATAGCTTCTCAACTCGGGCAGCACCAGCTCACCAGCGGCTGCCGAATGCACCGTGGTGTGATACAGGATGTACCCGTAGGACTGTCCGAATGTTTCCATGTTGCGCGGACGCTCGACGGTTATGGCGCCCACGAAGTTCGGAGTCGAAGGCGACAAAGTCTCGTGCAGCGCGAACATGTCGCCCCAGAGCGGCGAAATCTTTTCCAGTTGGAACTCTGGAATCTCAATGACCGGCAGCGGCGCCGGCGGATCGGGAATTGTTGCATCGGGACGGTGTTTCGCGATCACTTCGCGGAACACATAGAACTTCTTCGTCAATGCTCCCGACTCGCTTACCGGCGAATCGTAGTCATAGCTAGTCACATCGGGCTGGTATTCCTGGTGATCCCAATTGGCGCCACTCATGAAACCAAAACTGGTTCCCCCGTGGAACATATAAAGATTGATCGAATATCCCTGGCTCAACATCCAGTCAATCTCCTGGGCCTGCTCGCTGGCATTGGTGGCGTGGTGATGCTCGCCCCAGTGATCGAACCATCCGTCCCAGTATTCGCTGTTCAGGACGGGACGACCCGGACGGAATTTCTGTAACTTGGGGATTTCCGTTTTAGCGTCGCCTGGACCGAAGTTCACCGCGGCATGCACATCGGGAAGTGTGCCGGCAAAGAGTTCGTCGCCGCCATCGGCGGTGAAAAGTAGCGAATCCGCGAAGCCCGCGTTTCGCAGAGCGTCGCGAATGCGCTTTAAGTAGGCCTTGTCATTGCCGAAGGAACCGTATTCGTTCTCGACCTGGACGGCCAGAATCGGTCCGCCGCGCGCAAGTTGAAGCGGAGCCAGTTCCTGACCAAGTCGGTTGAGCCAGCGCTCGGCCGGTCCCAGAAATTTCTGGTCTGTGCTTCGGAGAACAATATTCGGATCGGCCAGCAGCCATGCCGGAAAGCCGCCGAGATCCCACTCGGCGCAGGAATACGGGCCGGGACGAAGGATCACGTAAAGTCCCTCTTCCTGCGCCGTGCGGATAAAGGCTGCCGCATCCAGGTTACCGCTGAAGTCGTAGACACCGGGCTTCGGCTCATGCGCATTCCAGAAGACGTAGGTGGAGATCGTGTTCAATCCCATGGCGCGAGCTTTTTTCAGGCGATCGCGCCAATATTCGCGCGGAATGCGGGCGTAATGCATCTCGCCGGAGATGATCTGGAAAGGTTTCCCGTCGAGCACGAACTGATCGCCCTCAATGCGAAAGGTGCGTGCGGCAGGGGCCTGGGGCGTAGCCTGCGCTGAGACAAGACAACATAAACTGAATGCCCCGCAAACCAGAGCGCGAACCGTTCGGAAAGAACAAGTTTTCATCGACGTTCAGTCTCCTGTGACACCGCTGTCCCGGCAGATACCGCTCTGCTAGACTTTCTCTTCTACATTAGTTTGCAAGTTCACGCCATGCGCCTGCACATCTTTGCTATCGTGATTCTTATGAGCACCGTTGTCGCCGATGCCGCTGCCCAAGCGTTGTCCGCACCGCAAGCGGTTACTGATCCTAAACAGATTTCGTCGAAGCCGAACGCGCAGGTTGAGCCGCGCGGCCTGACCATTGAAAAGCTTTTTATGACGCGGCAGATCGGCCGTCCGACGTGGTCGCCCGACGGCAAGAGTGTTGCCTTCATCTCGAACATGAGCGGACGGAACAATCTGTGGTTCGTTCCGGCCGATGGCGGCTTCCCTACCCAACTCACGGTCAGCGATCAACGCCAGTCATCCGCTGCGTGGTCGCCCGATGGGAAGTGGATCGCATATCAGTCCGACTACGATGGCGACGAGCAGTGGGACATCTTCCTGGTCTCGCCCAAGACCGGCAAGGTGGTGAATCTGACGCAGACGCGCGAGATCGCCGAACTGAATCCGACGTGGTCGCCCGATGGACGCTATCTGGCGTACGAAGTGAAGCCGAAGACTTCGGCGGCGTACGAGATCGACATCTACGACATGGTGATGCGCGAGGTGAAGCACGTTACCACGAACACTCCGCAAGACAAGCGGAACACGAATCCGATCTGGTCGAAGGACGGGAAGAACATCGTCTACACGCAGGAGCAGGCCAAGGGCACGGATTCGAACATCTTCATTGCCGACGTCGTCTCGGGTCAGAGTTCGCTGCTGACGCCGCACGACGGAGAGCAACTGTATTTCGCCAATGATGTTTCGCCGGACGGTATGCGCGTGCTTTTCACCTCAAACGCGGCTAATGGATACGACAACATTGGAGTAATCTCCATCGCCTCTAAAAAGCCGGTATGGCTGACAAAAGATAAGTGGGAGATTCGCGGGCACGAGTTTTCGCCCGATGGGATGCACATTATTTTCAGCGCTAATGTTGACGGCAACGAAGACATCTACCAGCTTGAGATCTCCTCGGGTAAGTCAACGCAGCTCGCGATTCCCAAGGGAGTGAACGAGCCTGCGGGCGGCCGCTCTGCTTTCAGCGCCGACGGTTCACGCCTTCTCTACTATCATAATGGCCCGACGGCCCCGGGCGATCTCTGGGTATATCAGCTAGCTTCCGGAAAGTCGCAGCAGATCACACATTCGCTCGTCGGCGGAGTGCGCTCGGAAGATATGGTGGAACCGTATTTAGTCCATTATCCCAGCCGCGACGGTAAATGGACGATTTCGGCATTCTTATATGTCCCCTACAATATGGCGCGCAACGGACAGAATGCCGCCATCGTTTACATCCACGGTGGACCGACGGCGCAGACCATGAACTCGTTCAACCGCTTTGTTCAATACGCCGTCAATCAGGGATACATGGTGCTGGCGCCCAACTATCGCGGATCAACCGGATACGGCAAAGAATTCCAGCAGGCAAATCTCTTCGACATGGGCGGCGGCGATCTGCAGGACGTCCTGGCCGGCGTCGACTGGATCAAGCAAACTGGGCATCTCGATCCGAAAAAAATAGCGGTTATGGGCGGCAGCTACGGCGGCTATCTCAGCATGATGGCTGTCTCCAAGGCCCCTGAGGTCTGGGCAGCAGGCGTGCCGATCGTGCCCTTCGTGAACTGGTTCACTGAGATTGAAAACGAAGATCCGGTGCTGCAGCAGTCTGATCTCGCCACCATGGGCGATCCGGTAAAGAACAAAGCTTTGTATGAAGAACGATCGCCGATCAACTACATCGATCAAATCAAGGCACCGCTGTTGCTGCTCGCCGGAGGGCACGACCCCCGTTGCCCCAAGTCTGAAACGCAGCAGGTCGTCGAGGCCATCAAGAAACGCGGCGGCACCGTCGACTCCAAGATTTACGAGAATGAAGGGCACGGCTTCGCTCGCGTGGAAAATCAGATCGATGCTTACAAACGCGTCGCTGATTTCCTGCTGGCGCACGTCGTACCCGCGGATTGCAGCTGTTCCGTTACTGAGTAGTTTTAAACCCTGACCACAAACTGACGAATTCTCCCGCGATTGGTTACCTTCGTAACCTGTTTCGCCGCTCTGTTGATTTTTCTTCGCTTGCCTGTAACAAAGCTCGGCTACACTCCTCCCACCGCACGAAAACTTTTCCTTCCTGAAAGACCGTTGTGCATTTGTGTCGTGCATGGCGGAGCAAGCGCAAGAAATAAATTTAGGGGGCGTTTTAATGACTTTGCACAAGGTAGGCAGAAGTGTGCTCGCTGCCATCGCACTGTGGTGCGTTGCAGCAGCCGGATATGCGCAAGTACCTGTGTCCCAGCACGTGATACTTGTGATTGACGAAAACTCCAGCTTCAGCGACGTAATGGCGAATATGCCCTGGCTCGTTGGTCAGGGAAATGCGAACGGATACGCAACCAACTACAAGTCGGATAACGGTGGTTCCCTGCTTGATTATCTTTGGCTCGCATCAGGAAGTTGCGAGTCCGCCGCGAATTGCACCTTGCCGCCGGGCACACATGATTTCAGCTGCAACGGCAATGACTGCTACTACCCCAACACTGCGACGAGTGATCCGATTACAGACGACAACATTTTTCGGCTGATGAACAACGCCGGGATTTCATGGAAAGTCTATGCGCAGTCTTACGCGGCGGCCGGCGGCACTCCCACCACACCCGACAACGCGAATGGCACCGACTACTACCGGCGTCACAATGGCGCGACCTGGTACAGCGACATTCTTAGCAATGTCGATGGATCGGCTTCGAAGATTGTCGACCTGTCGGAGCTCACAACCGATCTGAATAACGGAACCCTCCCCCGTTACATGATCATTGTGCCCGACGGACACCACGACGCCCACGACTGCCCGGTGGGCATGTCGACCTGCACGGAAGCGCAGCAGTTAGCCGCCGCCGATCAGTTTCTGAGTTCGACGGTCGGCCCAATTCTCGACACGCCGGACTTTCAAGCGGGAGGCACGGGGCTGCTGCTGGTGACCTTCGACGAATGCGGCGGAGGAACGGACTCAGGCTGCGGAGCCTCGGTCTACACCGCGCTGATCGGGCCAAAGGTAATTCCGCACACCGTTTCGTCGGTGCTTTACTACCACCAAAACGCCTTGCGGACTATGCTCGACAGCCTCGGAATCAAGACCTATCCCGGCGCCGCAGCTACTGCGGCCGATATGTCGGATTTCTTCGACACCAACAATGACAAGCCGGAAGTCACCGTGAGTTCTCCGGCAAACGGCTCCACGATGAGCTCGCCGATTCCGATTCAAGCTTCCGCCAACCCGAGCGCTGGGCACTCCATCTCCGGTTGGGCGATCTATGTGGATAGCGTGAACGTATATTCGGCAGGTGCCGTTACGTCGATCCATCCGAACGTGAGTATGAACGCGGGAAGTCATACGGTGGTCGTTCGCGCGTGGGATACATCCGGGGCCTATGGGGATCAGACGCTCAACATCACAGTCAATACCAGCAGGCCGAGCGTGAATATCTCTACGCCATCGAACAATTCGACGGTCAGTTCGCCGGTGAATCTGAAAGCATCGGCCACGCCCTCGAGCGGACAAAAAATAGGCGGCTGGTGGGTTTACGTAGATAGCGTGGGAGTTTACAACGCCGGCGACGTCGCCAGCATCAGCACGAACCTGACGATGGGGCCGGGGATCCACACAATCGTGGTTCGCGCCTGGGACACCTCAGGCAACTATGGCGATCAGACCATCACCGTGACCGTGAAGCCCGTGAGCACCATAGGCGTGACGATTTCGTCACCAACCAATGGATCGACCGTTAATTCGCCGATGCACGTGGAAGCATCTGCGACACATCCCAGCGGCCAGTGGATCGTCAAATGGTGGGTCTATCTCGATAACAGCGAGGTGTACCACGCCGGTGCCGTCGGTCATATCAATACAAATATTCACGCCGCGAGTGGAAGCCACACGCTGATGGTGAAAGCTCAGGATTCCGGAGGTAACACTGCACAGCAGAGCTTGACGGTAGACGTGAAGTAACGAGGTGTCAGCGAACGTGATTCGAAGAATGCCGAAGGGATAAGAAGCAAAGGCACGGAGCGGACCTGCAAACGACGGTGGGTCCGTTCAGGACTAATCGTTGCAGCTAAGCCTTCCCCCGGCGACAGCGGTGCTCCGCCTGCTGTCGCCATTTTCTTTGGACGGAGGTGTGGCGCTGAAAGCACGCTGAGCTATTGCTGTTGTTGCTCCTGCTCTATTTTGATTGTCGGAGTTCTGCCAAGCACAGGCCTGGAGCGCACAACAAAAGATGGAGCGACGGGTTCCGGCGCGATTTCGTGTGCCGGAGCCACCGTGACGGCTACACTTAACTCACTCTGAGCGTCGCCCTTGTAGACGCCGCGCGTCGGCGGAACATCGGCATAGTAGCGCCCAATCGCGACACGGATGTGCCGATCGGCTCCCACCAGATCATTGGTCGGGTCAAACGCCACCCATCCCAAACGTGGCACCAAGGCCTCAACCCAGGCATGCGATGCGCCTTCGACCGAGCGGTCTTTTTCTTTTTCATCCCGGTGAAACATGTATCCGCTGACATAGCGGCATGGAACGTTGAGCCGCCGCACCAGAGCGATCATGATGTGAGCAAAATCCTGGCATACGCCCTGGCGCGATTCGAGCGCGTGTTCAATCGGAGAATCCACTTTTGTGCTGTGCGGTACATAGGCGAAGAGCCTGTAGATGGCGGTGTTCAGCTCGGTAAGCAACTCCAGTGGATTTCCCCGACGCTCGCACTCCAATTTTCCGGCTAACTCTTCAAGTCCGGGCGTGGAGCGCGCGAAATAGCTGGGCAACAGCATTTCCCAGTAATCGCCACCAGCGATCTGCGCATCCAGATCAGCCCAGTCGCCGCAATCGGAGATCCTCGGGGCGACAGCGATGTTTACCTCGACCGAAGACTTGGCGGTAACGGTGAGCTGCGCGTGGCTTGCGGCAATGTCGAAGTGATGCACCGTATTCCCCATGAAATCGCTGTATTGCATGACGTTGGCCGCCGGCTCGACGTTCAGGGTAAAGCTGAGGCAGCGCTGATCGCCGTCGCTGCGAGGATGCAGGCGCACCTCCATGATGCTCTCGCGAATGGCCGGTTCGTAACGGAATGTCGTGGTATGCCGGACGCAATAGATCATTGAATTAATGAATTTCCTGGCGAACTCGATGCTTGTGTCATTTCGCTTCTTATACGAGCGCAGACTCGATCGAATAATCAAAATAGACCTGATGAATCGCCGTATGCGCCTGCGCACATTGCCAGCGCACGCTGTCCACATAGGCACTCGCACCCGAGGCCAGAATTTCCTCGATCTGGCTGAAGCTCAACGTGGCTTGCAGGCGGCCCGCCAGTCGCACAGGTTGCTCTGCTTTGCGTTCCGTCAGCTCTCCGATCGCCGTGAGGGCGGCGTGCACCATGTCGACCGAGAAGCGCACGGAATGGGGGAATTCACGATTCAGCAGTAAGAACTCCGCCACTCGCAAGGGGCGTAATTCCGCCGTATAGGTCTTGCAGTAAGCCTCGAAGGCGGCGCACGACTTCAACAATCCCACCCATTCCAGATATTCTTCGCTCTCGACCGCCTGATCCGGAGAATGCGTCAGGTTTCGAAAATGCGTTCCGACCAAGCGAGACAGCGCGTCGGTGCGTTCCACAAATCTTCCCAGCTGGATGTACTGCCAGCCCTCTCCATGCGACATGGTGGAGTCGGTGACGCCCTGGAACAAATGCGCGCCCTCCTGCACGGCGCGAAAGAAAATATGCGAATGCAGCAACCAGGCTTCCGTCTTGGTCGTGTTGTTGACCTGCAGATAAAGCCGATTGAGCTGCTCCCACATTTCCGTGCTGCACTGCTCGCGCACCTGCCGCAGATTTTCGCGCGCCGCGGCGACGCAGGACAGAATCGACGATGAATTCGTCCGCTCGAGTGTGAGGAGATGCGTCAACGTGGTGGCATCGATCTTGCCATCCTCAGGCAGCGGAGCCTGCGAGGCTTCCAGCAAGCGAAGCCAGCGTCCCGCGCCCGATTCCGGAGATTGATCGAGCCGAAGCTGCAAATCAACATCGATCAGCCGCGCCGTGTGCTCAGCGCGCTCGAGGTAGCGGCTCATCCAGTACAGACTGTCCGCGACCCGCGAGAGCATGACGGTTTGTCTTCGATCGTTCATCCCTTTTCTTTCTTTACTTCAGTTTCGTCACGCCCGCAACACCCACGTATCCTTGCTGCCGCCGCCCTGCGACGAATTCACCACCAGCGAACCGCGACGTAAGGCGACGCGCGTCAAGCCTCCCGGCACGAGCGTCACATTTTCGCCATACAAGATATAGGGACGAAGGTCAACATGCCGCGCCTGCACCTCGCCGTCAAGGAAGCACGGCGCTCGCGACAAGCTCAGCGTAGGCTGCGCAATGTAGTTCCGCGGCTCGGCCTCGATGCGGCGGCGAAATTCTTCTCTTTGCGCTTCGGTGCTGTGCGGACCAATTAGCATCCCGTAGCCGCCCGATTCGCCGACGGCCTTCACGACCAATTCGTCCAGATGCTCCAGCACATAGCTGCGCTGAGAACGATCTGTAAGCAGGTAGGTCTGCACATTCGCCAGAATGGGATCCTCGCCGAGGTAGTAGCGGATGATCGCCGGAACGTAGGCGTAGACCGCCTTGTCATCGGCCACACCTGTGCCGATCGCGTTAGCCAGGATCACATTTCCCGCGCGATATGCGTTAAAGAGTCCGGGCACGCCGAGGTTCGAATCGCGGCGGAAGCAGAGCGGGTCGAGGAAATCATCGTCCACACGGCGGTAGATCACGTCCACGCGGCGCAGTCCGGCGGTCGTCCGCATATAGACGATGTTGTCGTGAACCAGCAGGTCCCGGCCTTCCACGAGCTCGATGCCCATCTGCTGCGCGAGGAACGTGTGCTCGAAATATGCCGAATTAAAAACGCCCGGCGTCAGCAAGACAACCTTGGGCTCGTGCCGCGTCGACGAATTGGGCGGCGCCAACGCCCGCAGAGTCGCCAGCAGGGCTTGCGCATAATGGTCGACCGGGCAGACGCCGTAGTCACGAAACAGTGTCGGGAAAACTTTCTTCAGCACCTTGCGGTTGGCCAGCATGTACGAGACGCCGCTGGGCACGCGCAAATTATCTTCGAGCACGGCGAAGCTTCCGTCGGGCAAACGAACCAGGTCGGTTCCACAAATGCTGACGTAAATCCCATGCGGCACTTGCAGTCCGCGCATTTCGCGCCGGAAGTGACGGCAACTGTACACCAGTTCCCGCGGAACAATGCCATCCGCCAGAATTCTCCCCTGGTGATAAATGTCTTCGAGAAACAGGTTCAGCGCAGCGATTCGCTGGGTGAGTCCGTTCTCAATCTTGTGCCATTCGGAGTAGGGAATGATCCTTGGGAGCAGGTCATTCGGAAATACGCGCTCCGTTCCCTCGTCATTGCCGTAAACAGTAAACGTAATACCCTGGTGCAAAAAAGAAAGATCGGCGGCCTGCTGGCTCTTGCGCAACTCCTCGGGAGGCAACTCCAGCAGCCTCTGAAATAGCGCCTTATAGTGCTGACGGGGCACCCCAGGCCCGGAAAACATCTCGTCATAGGCGGAGTCGAACTGGTAATTGCGAAATGGAGGACGAAACAGGGTAAGCGGCGCGTCGGGAGGATTCATCCGGCGCATGAGTCCGCGGGTTCGCGTACGGCTGGGCTGCACGCTAGGACTCTAGGGTCCGCCCTGCCGCGAGTCCAATCAAAATTGTTTATCGCAGGGATTCAGTTTTCGCGTGCTGCCGCGACTCACTTCGCAACCGATTAGACGACCGTTAAAGCAGTGCGCTCATTTGGTCATCGAGATGCGCAAGCACTTTGGGCCACGCATCTTCATGGCGGTTTCTGGACTCTTCGTCCGGGAAGCCAGCGTGCGTGAGCCGGAGGTAAGTTCCCTCAGCATTCGGAGAAAGCTCGACCGTGACGACAGTTTCAGCTCCTTTCGTCGATGCCGAGAGCCATGTCAGTTCCACGAGTCGATCGCGTTCGAGCCGAAGGAACCGACCATAGTGCGGATGCCGTTGCCCCTCGAATCGGGTTTCGAAGAAGAAAGCGGTATTGACTTGGTCTTTCATCAACACCGATCCGGGCGCAGCAAACCACTGATCGAACCGCTCCGTCCATGCCCGGAACAGGACATCGGGCGAAGCTTTCATGGCACGCTCCGTTACGCACTGAAGCGGCCTGCCCGAGAGGTCGGGCAGGCAAATGGCCTTCGCCATGAGGTTCCCTCGCTGTCTGAGTCCGCTATTGTTCTTTCTGCCCAGCGGCGAATGTCGTCCAGGGCCCAGCCTTCATATCGCGCAGCAGAGGCTCCTGCCAGGAGAATTCCGGATGATGTTCGAGGAATTGATCCGCCAGAAAATCAGCGCCGCAAGGGTGCCCGGCGCGCGCCACGAAGCTCATCTTGGCCGCCATCGCGCTATCGGTGGCTTTGCCCTGTACCGCGCCGCCGGGATTGTGTGGGTCCCATCCCCACTCTTTCACGCCGCGCGGAGAAGTGTCGACATGGCCGCATAATGCCCGTTCGTTCGGCGCCTGGGGCTTGTCGGACATGGTGGCTGCACTGTCGACGTGATCGGACAAAAACTCTTCCGCCATCTTCACGTCGATCTTCCCTTTTGCCTGCTGCATCAGTTCTTCCCAGCGATTACGCCGGGCATTTGGCGAAGACGAGGCGTCGTTCGGATCGAAGGTCGTTTCTTCCTTAATGACTTTCGGATCACGAGCAAAGTTCGAGCTGACAAAGTATCCGTCCTTGGTACGCCACAGGGGCGTGTTCTTCAAACCCAGCTCGAGATAAGCGATCTCGCCCGTCTTGCGGTCGCCAATCAGCCAATCGTTGGCGTATCCGCCGTTGTTTCCCTCTTTGATGATACGCACGTAGTCGTCAATATTGTTGGCGTACTGCAGCGCCTTGCGGGCGCGCATGAACTCCGGCTTGCCGTTCGAATCCCAGCCTTCGAACTGCGTGATGGTGGTTTCCGTAATCATGATGCCAGCGGAGTTCACTCCGAAATCGTCATCGCTGACGATTACCCCGGGAAATCCGTCCATCAGGATGCGGTTTCCGTGTTCTGGCTGAATGTCGAAAATAATCACCCAGCGTTCGCCCGCCAGATAGCTGGTCCAGTTGTTGTGGGCGATCACGATTTGATGATCCTTGGTCATGCCGCCGGTGGCGATAAACGCACTGCAGTTCCCTGGAGCCGCCAGCTTGGGATTCTTCGCGGATTTCTGCTGCTTGTTCAGCCATGGAAGATAGTAGTCGGGAACTTCCTCGAATGCGTTCAACGCCACGATGTCGTACACGTCCAGATCGACGCCGTGAGCCTTCACGCCATCCGCAATGCCCTGCAGCTCCTGCTGGTATTCGGCATCGATATGCGGCCAGAGAATCTGTCGCGCGGTCGTGCGAAAGAATTCCCAGTCGTGCTGCGACTGATGCGTGTCGAAGAGCTTGATGGCTTCAAATGCGTCGGCAATCTCCGGGGCCAGCAAATATCCGTGCTGGTAGCCGATTTCGGAAGGCGAGCCTTCCAAATGAACGTAGGTCCAGCCACCCTGCTGAAAGCGGTATCCCTTCTCCAGCCGCGTATCCGGATGACTAGAGTCCGCGGCCAGGACCGCTGTACTGAGCAGCAACGCAAGGCCAAACCAGAATCCACTACGCACCAGGCTGTTTCGCATGATCCCCTCGAAGTTCCATCTTGATGACGGCAACATTCTAGCCCATCTGCGCGCAAGTTACCCCAGAAGAACCGTCGTTCCGAGCGAAGCGAGGAATCTGCTCGCCTCGGCGGTGAGGACGCTGCCCACGACAGCAGATTCCTCGCGCTTTCGCCGCTCGGAATGACAACCGCAGGCCGTGGCAGGCCATAAGGGCGGAGTTAAATATTCGTCCGTTGTTCCGGGTGACGGCTGAGATACCAGCAGGGCCGCATGCCAGACTGCGGAAACAGCGCGTTGACGCAGGTCTCCGGCGCCGGTGGATCGAAGATAAATTCCGTTTTGCCATTCTTCTGCAGTACGGCGTAATAATGGCTCACCACGACGGATCCATAAGGATTTCGATTGGCGGCCACCCGCAAGTGAAACAGGGCAAAATCCACGCCAAAGGCCAGAACCGCCGTTCCCAGCACGAACAGCAGCAGCCCGAGAAAGATCCGCCGCAATTTATCTCGAAGGTTGAGTACCCTCTGGCTCACGACGCCAGATTATAAGCCTCACGCGGTCCTTGAAGGACCGTTCGCATCCTCCGTTGACAATTCTCGGTCCGACAGGCAAACTACCGCATTCGCTGGGAATCTGATCTGGCGAACGTCCAAGGACGGGTTTCCTGCATTTTGCCCTTCCAGGCCGTATACTCGTATTCACTTCGTTCATGGCCATGACCGAGCAACGGGTCTCATACACCCTCGACTCCTCTCTGGAGACGATCGACAGCGCCGAGGAGAAAGCCACCCGCTTTGCCACTGAACTTGGCTTTGCCGAAGACGAGATCATGCAGATCTCCATGGCGGTGCGCGAAGGCGCGGTCAACGCCGTCCTGCACGGCAACGCCTATGCCCCCGACAAGAAGGTCATACTCGCTCTCGAGCGAACCAGCGACGAACTGGTTATCACCATTCGCGACCAGGGCAACGGGATGGACCTGAGTAAGATCCCCAATCCCCTAGCTCCGGAGAATCTGCTTAAGACTTCCGGGCGCGGAATTTTTCTCATGCGCTCGTTTATGGATGTGGTCGAAATTCGCCCGTCTGCGACGGGCACAGAACTCAAACTGATCAAGCGCGTCCACGGGCCAACCGCGGGCGGCAAGGAGGCTTCCCAGTGACAATGAAGGTCAGTAGTCGGCAGGTGGATGGTGTCACCATTGTGGACTGCAGCGGTCGCATCACCTTAGGCGAAGGCAGCGTGGTTCTCCGCGATACGGTGCGCGACCTGCTTGGCAAGGGCAACAAGAAGATCGTCCTCAATCTGCAGGACGTCAACTACATCGACAGCTCGGGCATCGGCGAACTGGTCAGCGCGTTCACGACCACCAAGAACCAGGGCGGCGAACTGAAGCTGCTGAACCTCACTAAAAAGGTCAACGACCTTCTGCAGATCACCAAGCTCTATACCGTCTTCGATGTGAAAGACGACGAAGCCTCGGCCGTCAAGTCGTTCAAGTAGAGTTCTTCCCGAAATCTAGCGTCCCACTTCTCGTGTAGTGGCTGTTGCGAGAAGTGGGGACTTCTCCCAGTTCCGTTCCGGAACGTGGCGGCAAAATATTCCTTGCCGCGTCACTGACTCCGCGTCGGCCTGTTCCTAAAATGACGCTGTGCCTGAAGAGAGCAGAATTTCTGCTGATGTCGGGACAGCCGCCCGAGGCTGTCCGGCCGGGCATGGCCCGGCAGCCCGATCAAGAGCCGTAGCAAGGATATTTGCGACCGTTGCGCTGCTGATTGTCACGTTCGCAGCAACATTTCTCTCCGCCTCGGATTGCATCCCCATCCGGGAAGCCGGCCAACACGTCGGCGAAACGAAATGCGTGACGGGAAAAGTCCTTCGCGTAAAAGCCAGCCCCAGCGGAGTTCACTTCCTTGATTTCTGCGAGGAGCAGATGGCGTGCCCCTTCACCGTCGTAGTCTTCTCGCACGACTTGAAAGACGTAGGCGACGTCCGCCGTCTTGCCGGCCGCACCATCGAGATTCACGGAGCAGTCAAGACCTACGATGGCCGGCCCGAGATCGTACTTCGCGATATCAAGCAGGTCACGGGCGGTGCGGCGATGATCCCTCCGCTACCCAAGACTTACGATGTGGAAAGCCGCGGGCATTTCAGCCCGGGACGCTTATACCCCTCTAAAAAACCTGCAAAGGTTAAAGGCACGCCGAACACAACCGCAACTTATGGATATGACGTAGAAGGCGAAGAACCGCCATAGCGAGCGGAGTTCTAGTGTGTCGAATTTGAAGAATTAGCGGCTTTTGCTCTATCGTCTGTTCTTGTCTAAATCAACGAAAAAAGAGGTTCGCCCATCCATCTGGGGCGTGGCGCTGGGCGTCGGGGCGCTAGCTTTCGGGTTGCGTCTCTTAAGCAT
>Ga0102924_1004315_pt1 | contig 14386 bp, 11 predicted proteins | sample PaiPotPPM11metaG_FD_80116 | JGI IMG/M metagenome (GOLD analysis project Ga0102924, IMG submission 80116) | Iron sulfur acid spring bacterial and archeal communities from Banff, Canada, to study Microbial Dark Matter (Phase II) - Paint Pots PPM... ... | reverse complement strand
GCGAGCGCGTCCGCCAGATCGAGAACCGCACGCTCAAGAAGCTGCAGACGCTGCCCGAAGCCCAGCAGCTGCGCGAGGCGTCCTGAGGGCACGGCGGGCCGGGGCCGGGCGGGCCGGGGCGGAGTACTCCGCCAACAGACTGCGTATAGCCATGGTGATACGGAGGTTGCAACCGGTCATGGCTACGCCACGCCGACCCGCTGCCCTAAACTGACGAGCCCCCGGCGGGGTTCCCGAGCGGTCAAAGGGGACGCGCTGTAAACGCGTTGGCTCTGCCTTCGCAGGTTCGAATCCTGCCCCCGCCACTTGCAGATAATCTGCGCGAAAGCGCATAATTGCTCGATCTCGCTAGCTCCGCGATATAATATGCATGATCACGCAGATGGCCAGATTGGACACTACCTCGCAACGGATCGGGCAACGTGTCCGCGAGGAGCGCGGCCGTCAAGGCATGGACCAACGGACGCTCGCCATGGTCGCCAACGTCGGCGTTCGCTCCGTCCACCGCGTCGAGCACGGCGAGCCGACTGTGCGGCTGGACGTGTTGACCCGCATTCTTGCGGCGTTGGGCTTGCGCCTGGACGTGCACGGCCGTGGTGACACATGAGTCTCGGCGTCTACTGGGACGCGCAGGAGGTCGGGAGGCTCGAGCGCGTAGACGAGCGATCTCGTGAGTATGCGTTCCGCTACACGCAACCTTCCCGTGCGATCTCGCTGTCGCTGCCACCGAGCCAGGAGAGGTTCACTCCGGCGCAGAGCCGTCCGTTCTTCGAGGCTCTGCTGCCCGAGGGAGCGGTGCGCGACCAGATCGCCAGTCAACTCAAGCTTGCCGCGAGCGACTCGTTCGGCCTGCTCGCGGAGCTGGGTCGCGACTGCGCCGGTGCGCTTCAGATCGTCGACACCAAGCGAATGTCCACCCCACCATCGGTGAGCTGGCTCGACGAAAGCGAACTGGACGCACTAGTCGAAGAGCTGCCACGGCATCCCCTGGGGATACAAGGCGAAGATCAGCATCTCCGTCTCAGCCTCGCGGGAGTGCAACACAAGGCCGTGCTCGTCCGGGACGAGCACGGCCGTTTCGGCAAGCCCCTCGACGGCATGCCCAGCAGCCACATCCTCAAGCCGGAGCTACCCGGCAGCGGATATCCAGGGCTCGCGACGAACGAGTACTTCTGCATGCGCCTAGCAGCACGATGCGGACTGTCGACGGCTGGCGTCGAGCTTACCACGGCAGCCGGCCACCCGTGCCTGGTAGTTGAGCGATTCGACCGCGAGCAATTGACCTGGCCGCATCGTCGCGTACACCAGGAGGATCTCTGTCAGGCGCTCGGGCTGACTCCCGACTTCAAGTACCAGAAGGAGGGGTGGCAGCTGCCCTCCTACCGCGCGCTTGCGGATCTGCTGGACGAGCACGGGCCATGGCCCGGCCTGGATCGCCTCGCCGGCGCACAGGCCGCCGTCTTTCACTACCTCGTCGGCAATGCAGATGCACACGCCAAGAACATCTCGCTGGTGCATACCCACGACGGAGTCCGGCTGGCACCGCTCTACGACGTGGTCTCCACGGCCGCCTACCCCGACCTCAGCACGGACCTGGCGCTGAGCATCGGCGACGAGCGCAACCCAGACGCCATCACCTCGATCCATTGGTCAGACCTCGCCAACGACTTCAGCCTCAACATAGGAGGGTTCGAGCGCGTGCGCCGCGAGCTCCTTGACCGCATCGCCATCGAGGCACCCCGCCTGCGTGACGAGGCGCGCGCCAATGACTGGCATCACCCGTCAATCGACAGCATCCTCGCCGTAATAGCGGCGCGAGGGGCGCGGGTCGGGTAACGGCTGAGCCCGCCAGCCAGCACACACATTGAACAGCTAGCCGTCCTACAGGTCGCGGCTCAGCCGCCGAGCGACCGCCCGCGCGCCCTCGGCGTCGGTGTGCGTCAGCGTCAGCGCGAACTCGTCGCCCCCGATCCTGTACGGGCGGTCCCCGGGCCTTGCCCCGCGCAGAACCTTTGCCACGCGCTGGAGTATCGCGTCGCCCTGCGGATGCCCGTTGCGGTCGTTGATCAGCTTGAAGTCATCGACGTCCAACAGCGCCAGCGCGAAGGGATCTTCATAGCGCGCCGCCGCAGCGACGGCTTGAGAGAACTCGTCATGGAAGGCACGCTGGTTGGGCAAGTCGGTCAGCCCATCGCGAGTCGCTCGCCGCAGAACCATGCGATGGTCGCGCATCAACCGCCGACCGCCGAGGAGATAGAAGACAGCGCCACCGCCGACCAGCGTGATCAGCGCGATCAGCGCGAGAATCGTCCGCAGTTCACTCAGCTGCGCGTCGTACGTGCGATGGTCATAGGTCACCTCGTAGGCGTAGCGGCCACTTGGAAGGTCGACTGGGACGATGAACTCGAAGTCGCTGCTGTCCTTGCCGCGGCCGCCCTCGCGTCCCGCGTATGAGCTTCCGTACACCAACGCGGCGTCGATGCGAGCGTCGGCTGCCGCCGTGCCCACCTGAGCAGCGTTGCCCGCCGCCCTGACCACGTGCTGCCTGTCGATCAGCAGGACCGCCAAGGTGCCGGGACGCTGTTCGACGCCCTCGAGCAGGCGGTCGATGTTGCCGATCTCGTCGGCTGTGCTCGTCGCCCGGGCGCCCTCGCGTTCAAAGGCCTTTGCGTCTGCCCGCTGGCTTTCCGCGTAGCTGCTGATCTCCTGACGCGCGAGGCTTCGTTCCAGCAGGACATAGCTCGCGCTGCCGATCAGCGCGAAGGTGAGCGCAACGGTCACAACCAGGCGGATCCCGAAGGTGAGCGCCGAGCCGTCCCTGCTCGCGTCACGCCGCGCAAGCAGCCACCGATACGGGTGCAGTCCCCCACCGCTCCGGAGCGTCGCGGGCTCCGGCGGCGCTCGCGGAGACGTTTGTCGCATTACCGGCCACTGCTGACTTCTGCGAGCAATGCTGCGTGCGCTTGTGCGAAAGCGCCCTCGATCTGGTCCACGAGCACCGTCGCCCCGTCGAGCGAGCCAGCGCCGAGCCGGAGCTCGAGCTCCCTACAGAGCTCGGCCATGTGTGTGGCTGCGAGCGTCATGCAGCCGCCCTTGAGCTTGTGGGCGTCGCCTCTGACGGTCTCTGCGTCACCGGCCTCGATCGCCTGACGCATGTCTGTCAGAAGCTCGGGCGTCTGGGTGGCGAACAGTTCGACTGGCCGCCTGAGAGCCGACGTCGAGCCAAGCTCGCAGCGCAAGCGCTCGATGCCGGCCGGGTCCAGCGGGACCTTGCCGGCGGGCGCGTCATCCTGCGTAGCTTCTACGACGGGAGCTCGACCGTCCGAACCTTTCGTCGTCCGCGGCGCCCATCGCCTCAGCACCCGATCGAGCTCATCGGGCGTGATTGGCTTGGCCAGGTAGTCGTCCATGCCGCACGCCAGGCACTTCTCACGGTCGCCGCCCAGCGCGTGGGCGGTCATCGCGATCACCGGAGTGTGCCTGCCGGCAGGCTCGCGCAGGCGAACCTCGCCGGTGGCTTCGTAGCCGTCCTGCTCCGGCATCTGGCAATCCATCAGGACCGCGGCGTAGCGGCGCCGGTCGAGCGCCTCCACCGCCTGGCGGCCGTCTCCGACCGCCTCGACCCGGTAGCCGCGCCGCTGAAGCATGCGGATGGCCAGGATCTGGTTGACGTCGTTGTCCTCCGCGACCAGGATCATCGGGGATGATGCTGCGTGCACATCGTCCTCTACCTCAACCGGTAGCTGCTCGCGCCTCGTCTTGATCCCTATCGCTTCAGCCAGCGCATTGAACAGCCGGGTGCGGCGAACCGGCTTGGTCATGTAGACATCGATGCCAGCCTCATGCGCCTCCCGGCGGTCGTCGGCGGTGCTCGTGAGCATCACCAGCGCGGGCGTCGGGAAGGTCTTGTCTGCGAAGATCGCCTGCGCAAGCTCGATGCCGTTGGTGTCCGGCATGTGCAGGTCGAGCGCGGCGCAGTGAAACGGCTCCTGGCGTGCGGCGGCTTGGTGCAGCTGCTCCAGGGCTTCCCGGGCGCAGGAGACCGCGGTGACATCCATCTCCCAGCGCCGTCCGAGCTGCACGATCAGGCGACGGTTCGTCGCGTTGTCGTCTACCGCCAGCAGCCTGATCCCCGCGAGCGTGGCGAACTGGTCGTTGCTGGCGATGGGTGCCGCCGCGCGCTCGAGCGCCACCGTGAACCAGAAGCGGCTGCCCTCACCCAGGACGCTCTCGGCGCCGACCTCGCCGTCCATCATCTCCACGAGTTGCTTGACGATCGCAAGGCCCAGACCGCTGCCGCCGAAGCGACGGGTCATCGAGTCATCCGCCTGCATGAACGGCTTGAACATCTTCTCGAGGCGGCTCTCGTCAATGCCAATGCCGGTGTCGGCCACCTCGAAGTGGATCCGTGTGCGATCGTCGCTCGAGCGAATCGTCCGCAGCGTCACGCGTATCTCTCCTGCACTCGTGAACTTGATCGCGTTCGAGAGCAGATTCGTGACCACCTGTCGCACCCGAGTGACGTCACCGCGGACGACGTCTGGGAGCTCGGGCGCGAGGTGCATCGTCAACTCGACCCCCTTTTCCCGCGCGGGCTCGGCGATCAGGTCACACGCGTCCTCCACCGCCTCGACGAGGTCGAAGTCGACGTACTCGAGTCGCAGCGCGCCCGCCTCGATCTTCGAGAAGTCGAGGATGTCGTTTACGACCGCCACGAGGGTCTCGCCGGCGCCCCTGAGCAGGCGCGCGTTCTCGCGCTGCTCCTGATCGAGCGGGCTGTCGAGCAGGAGGTCAGCCATGCCGATCACCCCGTTGAGCGGCGTGCGGATCTCATGGCTCATGTTCGCGAGGAACGCCGACTTCATGCGCGACGCCTCCAGTGCCTGGTCGCGACCCGCGGCCACTTGCGCCTCCGCCTCGCGTGTGGCAGTCTCCGCCTCCACCCTCGTCGTGACGTCCCGCGCGATTCGTGCGATCCCGATCACTCGACCCTTTGCATCGAGGATCGGCGAGTCGGTCACCGCCACCTCGACCAGGCTGCGATCCTTGCGGACATCCTGGCAGTCGGCCCGCGCCGGCTCGCTCGCGGCCACGACGTTCGCAAGCATCGCTTTGCGCTCGGCGGGATCGTGCGCCAGTAGTGACAGCACGTTCTTGCCCACGGCCTCCTCGGCGCTGTAGCCGTACAGCTGCACGGCACTCTGGTTCCACGTTTCGATCACGCCGTCCGCTGTCAGGCTGATGATCGCGTCGCCTGACGCTTCGACGATCGCCGCCAGGCGCGCCCGAGCCGCCTCCGCGCTCGTCCGCTCGGTTACGTCGCGCGCGATTCGGGCGATCCCCACCACGTGACCCTGGGAGTCGCGGATCAGCGAGCCCGTGACCGACACGTCGAGCAGGCTGCCGTCCTTATGGACGTCGTGGCACTCCGTCTGCTCCGGCTCGCTCCCCGCCAGCATGTCCGCCAGCTTCGCTTCGCGCTCGGCGGGATCGCGCGCCAGCAGCGCCAGCGCGGGCTTGCCCACCGCCTCCTCGGCGCTATAGCCGTACAGCCGCTCCGCGCTCTCATTCCACGTGTCGATCACGCCATCCATCGTCAGGCTGATGATCGCGTCGCCCGACGCTTCGACGATGGCTGCCAAGCGCGCTCGAGCCGCCTCCCCGCTTGCTTGCTCGGCGCCTGGGAGCGCGGCTGCCATGGGGCCAGGGCGACCGACGGAGGTCATCAAGTCATCGCAACTGCGCACGTCGCTCGGCGGCATGCGCGTTGATCGACTCGATCAGAGACCGCGCTAGAGCCTGCGCTGTCACACCCTTGCGACGGTACGCCGTCGCTCCCGCCTGAATCAGATCGCGAACGGTCCCGTCTGCTTCATCGCCGGACAGCACCACGATCGCTGTATCGGGAGCGACCTCGACGATGCCACTGACAGCGCGCAAGCCGCCGCCGTTGGGCATCTCGACGTCGACGAGAGCGGCATCTGGCTGGCTTGTCCTGGCCAGCTCAACGGCCTCGTCGCCGTCGCCGGCCACGCCGATGACCTGAAACTCGTGCTCCAATGACATTTCCAACATCGCCCTGACCACCGAGTCGTCGTCTGCGATCATCAACCGTGGGCGACGGTCTGCGGGAGCGAGGGAAGTCATGGTTCGTCAGCTCCTTTGAGGACCTTGGCGGTCGAAACGTCGGAATTCTTATACATGGAATTGCGTCTCCATCGACATCCCCCGTTGCCTACTTGAGCTGACACGCCCGATCGGTACATTTGTGCGCTGGAGCATCCCTCGTCACGCTCGCAACTTGGCCCACGTGGCGCCGATCGGCGCGCGATCAAGTAGTCCGAATCTTCTGTCGATGTCCAAGTAGTGGAACAGGCCCTCACGAGCAGGCGCTTTCTCGGGGCAGTAGGCATTGTCGTGCTTGTGACCGGCGTGGTCGGCGCTTGGATCGACCTGCAGATCGGCGGTGCCCGGGTGACGCTTTGGGTCGATGACCTCGTCACGCCGCTGGTGGCGTTGATTGCGTGTGTGTCGTGCCTGGGCGCCCGTGCTCGGCACGTTGGGCGGATGCGTCTGTTCTGGTCGCTGCTCGCCTGCGCCACCGCGTCGTGGACGCTGGCTGAGGCCGTCTGGGGTTACTACGCATTGATCCTAAGCGTGGAAGTTCCGGTGCCATCCTGGGCGGATGTCGGCTACCTCTCAGCGATTCCGCTCGCGGTCGCGGCGCTGGTCGTGCACCCCGCGACGAGGGGTAGCGGCACACGCAAGGTCCGCTCGCTGGTCGACGGCCTGGTGGTCGCCACGTCGTTGCTTTTCCTCAGCTGGACGCTCGTCCTCGGTCCGCTGGCGCGCAGCGCCGATCTCAGCACATCGACTGGCGTCGTGACGCTGGCCTATCCGTTCGGTGACGTCGTGATCGTCTTCTTCATTGTGCGCGCCATCCGCGGGATGACCGGCGGGAACCGTCTGTCGCTGTGTTGCCTCTTGGCCGCTCTGCTGGCGATGGCGCTCACCGACAGCACCTTCAGCTACCTCACCGAGGTAGCGAAGTACACGGGTGGGGACGTGATCGATACCGGTTGGGTCGCGGCGTATCTCGGGATCGCGCTTGCCGCGTTCAGCTCGCGGTCGGGCGACACCACAGTGTCGCCCGCAGAGCACTCGAGGCCATCGCTGGCGTCACTCATCGCCCCGCTGTTGCCGGTGCTGATCGCGTTGACCGTCTCTGCGGTGGAGATCAGGCTCGGCCATCACCTCGGCCGCGCCGCCTGGCTGATGACGGTCGGGCTGATCGCGCTGGTGCTCATGCGCCAAGGGCTGATCGTGCTCGAGCTACTCGCGCCTGACCGCGACGTCCAAGCCGGCCTGATGCACAGGCTCACGCATGCGGCTCTGGGTGGCAAACGCCCCGAGGAGATACCGTCACCCGGCCACCGGACTGGTGGCTATGAGCCCCTGTGAGCTGAGCGCAGGACCGTCCAGTTGCGTGAGTTTCGCGCCCGCGAGCGGCCCACCGGACGTCAAATGGATCCGCCCGGACAGGCCGGCCCACCTGCCGCCCCCGATGCCCGACTCGACAGCCACGGAACGCAGCGAACGGGCGAACGCCCTGATCGTGACCGTCCTCACACTCGCCTGTACCGTCCTGGCCATCTTTGATCTGTTCCTGCTGGCATCAGGCTTCTGAATGGTGCGCTCGCTCGTCACTGGAGCCTCCGGCTACATAGGCAACGGACTGGTGCGCGAACTGCATTCGCGCGGAGAGCCGGTTGGATGCGTGGCGCGCGATCCCGGCCGTGTGAGCTTCGATCCAGCCGTCACGGTACATCGCGCCGACATGCTCGACCCGAGCTCGCTGAGCGCGATCGGCGGTGGATATACGACGGCCTACTACCTCGTTCACTCGATGGGGCGCGGAGGCGACTCCGACTATGAGAGGCGCGACGCGAGCGCCGCTTCTAACTTCGCCCGCTTTGCGACCGCCACCGGCATCGAGCGGATCGTCTACCTGGGCGGGCTCGGCGATCGACCCGCATCCCCGCACCTGCGTTCGCGCATGCGCGTCGGAGAGATCCTGCGCGACGAGGGCCCGCCACTGACCTGGTTTCGTGCCGGCATGGTGGTGGGGGCTGGCTCAGAGAGCTACCGCACGCTGCGCTCGCTGGTTGAGCGCCTGCCGGTGATGCTCGCACCATCGTGGCTGTCCACACCCACCCAGGCGATCGGCATCAGCGATGTGCTGCGCTACCTCGTCGAGGCTCCGCGGATCACACAAACCAGCGCACGCGAAATCCAGGTCGGATCGGCCGAGATCCTCACATACGGCGAGATGCTTGACCGGATGGCCGACGCGTTGGGACTGCGCCGCCGCCCACGCATCCCCGTGCCGCTGCTCACGCCGTGGCTCTCCTCGCACTGGATCGGGCTAATCACACCTGTCGACGCAGGGGTCGCGAGACCGTTGATAGAGGGGCTTGCCACCGACACGACCGTCACCGACCCGTCGGGAATGGCGTTGTTTGACTTCGTGGCGAGATCCTTCGATCAGGCTCTCCGCGAGGCAATCGCCGAGGAGGCTGTGTCGGTGCCTGGCTCGACGTAGAAACAGCAGCGGGCGTGCTGGATGCCAGCACCCGTGCGCGCCCGGCTGCCTTCGCGCGATAGAGCGCTTCGTCGGCCGCTTGGCACACCGCCACGGTGTCGTCTCCGTCGAGCGGGTACTCGGCGACGCCCGCGCTAAAGCTGATGCGAAACGCACCCTCGCGGCAGGGGAACTCCTCCTTGCTCAAGCCTGCCTGCATGTCCGTCAGGCGTCCCACCGCGCTGGCGCGCGTCACGCCGTACAGGCCTACGATGAACTCCTCCCCGCCCCAACGTCCCACGACAACATCGTCGTCGCGAAACTCGCGCCGCAGATACGCACCCACGCGGCGCAGCACGCGGTCGCCCGCGGCGTGGCTGTGAGTGTCGTTGACCAGCTTGAAGTGGTCGATGTCGAGCATGACCACCGCAAGCGGCTCGCACGAGCGCTCGCTGACCTCGGCGAGCCGCTTGAGGCCTTGCTCGCACGTCACGCGGTTGGACAGACCGGTAAGGCCATCGGTCTCGGCCTTGGCGCGGTACAGGCGCACGCGCTGAAGGCGGTTGGAGACCCGCGCAACGAGCTGGGGGCCGACAGAGGCCTTGGCAACGTAGTCGTCAGCGCCCGCGTCGAACGCCAGCCCGACGGTGTCCGCATCGGTTCGTCCGGTGGCGAAGATCACCGCAAGCCCGCCCCAGCGCGGATCGTTGCGAACGGTACGGCACAGCTCGGGGCCGTTGACGCCCGGCATGTCGACGTCCAAAATCAACAGCTCGGGCTCGACCTCCTCCAACGTCTCCCAAAAGCGAAGCGGATCAGAAAGCGTGAAGACCTCGAGATCGGCAGGCGCCAGGAGTACGCGCATGCTCTCAAGCGCGGCCGGATCGTCATCTACGACCAGCACTCGCGTCGCCTGCAGGCGATCGCGGTCGAGGAACCGCTGCACCGCGCCGCACAGCTCATCCGGGGTCAGAGACTTGGGCAGAAACGCGCGGCTGCCGCGTCTCGCCGCCTCGACGCGATGCTCGAAGGTGGGCATGAGGGTCAGCACGAGCACAGGGATCGGTGGGCTGGCGGCGCTCAAATCCGACAGCAGCGCGTAGGCTTCGGCCGTCTCCTGCGGCCGGTCGACAAGCCCGAGCAGCACAATCGCGGGGGGATTCTCAGCGCACAACGCGCGCGCCTCGCGCGGGCTCGCAGCGCGGTCGCAGCGCATGTTGTGAGCCACCGACGCCGTGGCGATGCGCGCGCACAGCTCGCGATCCTCATCGACCACCAGTACGCGGAGCAGGTCCTCGTGGGGTTGAGCGGGTTCTGCGCTGGCAGGCACGATCGCGTCGGTTTCCAGCTCACGACGGATGGTCGCCAGCAGCCTTGACATGGTCGCTGCCCGCCACGGCGCGGCAATGGTGAGCTCCAGCTCGAGCTCGTGCGTGGCCTGCGACGCGCACGCGAAGCCGAACATGGCTAGCGCCCCGCCGAGCATGTGCGCAGAGCGCCTTGCATCGCTGCGAAGCTTCTCGCCGAGCTCGGCCGTGCTCGACGCCGCCACGGCGCGCTCGATCAGCCGCAGGCGCTCGAGCACTTCCACGCGGTGCTGGCGCCAGACAGTGCGCAGTCCTTCATGCAGCGCCGGTTGGCTGTTTACCACGGTCGCGCGCCCGCGGTCAGGAATGCCGTCGGTGAGTCAGCAGATCGGCGTCTGCGCGGTGGATGAGATCTTCAGGCGAGTCGCTGTCATCGAGCTCTGCGAAGCCGACCGAGATCGAGCCGCCGCTGCGGCAGCTGGCCAGAGTGCTGGACACGTCGGCAAAACGTTGCCGGACCTTGCCGAGATCGGCATTCGGCAACGCGCACACGAACTCGTCGCCGCCGTAGCGCATCAACAGGTCGTAAGAGCGCAGGCACGCTCGCAAGGAGTCAGCGACGGCGAGCAACAGCGAATCGCCTGCGAGGTGACCATCGGTGTCGTTGACTTGCTTCAGGCCGTCCACGTCGACGAAGGTGACCACGAGCTCGGCGTGTGTGCGGCGCGCGCGGTCCATCTCGCGCTGAAGTTGCTTCATCCCAGCGCCGCGTCGGCGGACGTGCGTCAGCTCATCGACCTCAGAGGCCGCACGGTCGATCGCGGCCTGAGCACGATCTCGCGCGGCCAAGGCGCGCTCCTGCGCGGACTGCGCTCGTTCCTCAGCCGCGCGCGCACGATCATCGGCCGCTCTTGCACGATCGGCCGCAGCACGAGCACGATCATCGGCGGCCCGCTGACGATCGCGGGCTTGGCTGAGGGTCCCGTCCCCCTGTGGCTGGCCCTCTGACTGCAAGGACGCCCCCGTACGATCACTCGTCGCCTCGCGAGCGTCTCGCATCTGCGCGACCCGATCGCGCTGGGCGGCGGACTGATCGCGCTCATCCGCGGTGATCTCCCGCGACACCCCGGTTCGCAGACGCGCGTGAGCCTGCTTGTGGCGCAGGTGCATCGCATGCTCGCGATGCAAGCTTCCCGCCTCGCGAACCTGTTGGTCAGTCGCCCCGTGCGCTTCTAGATCGCTGGCGGCCTGATCCTCCTCCGAGGCGCGTTGGTCGGTGTCAGAGGCCGACTGGTCACTATCGGAATCGGTCTGGTCGCTGTCGGAGGCCGTCTGGTCGCGGTCTGAAGCCTGCTGGTCGCTGTCTGCGGCCGTCTGGTCGGAGTCAGCCGGGAACGATCCAGTCAGCTCGTCCAGCGCGTCCCGTTGCCCGCCGAGCGAAGACCGATCCTCACCTGGATCAGCATCCGTCCGCTTGTCATCTGCTCCACGCAAGAGCCCGCCTTCGAACAATCACGGTAGCAGAACATCGGAACAATACCGGAAAGCGGAATTCTCAGCGTGGGCTAACGCTAGCTCCATGAAGCGCCGATGCAGGTGACAGGTCGAAGAGACCGGGGAGCCATTCCCCATCTATCGCGGCGCTCAATACCGCAGTCAGGAGACGCCTATGACACGCGGCGTCGCCCAGACGCCCATGACACGCGGCGTCACGTCAGAGTGCGAGTCGCTCGGCGACTCACTCACAGCCAGCCAGCGACCACTCGTTCGCGCCCCGCGCACGGACCACAGTGCGCGCCTGACGGTCGCATTCCAAGCGCTCGAGGAGTTTCCCGCGCTGGCCGACGCGCGCAATCGCCTGCTGGCCGTGATCACCGACGACCACCATTCTACGGCCGACGTCATATCGGCCGTAGAGTCCGACGTCGCCCTGATTACCGCCGTCCTGCGCCTCGCCAACAGCGGACGACCCGGGCGCGAACGCGCCGACACCGTCGCGGGCGCCGTCGAACTGCTGCGACCCCACGCCATCCAGGCGCTCGCCAGCCGCGTGCGCACGTTCGACTTCTTCGAGCGCGCCAGCATATGGGGCTCAGTGCCCGAGCGCTTGCGCCTGCACGCCCTGGCCACCCAGCGCGCCGCCGACAGGATCGCCTCGGTCACGGGCTATGTAAACCGCGACCGCCTCGCCGTCACCAGCCTCCTGCACGACATCGGCAAGCTCGCGCTCATCCACGCTCACCCCGGCTACCCCGCTCAGGTCCACAAAGGCGCAAGCACGCCCGAGGAGCGCATCCATCAAGAGCGCAGGGAGCTCGGCGTCGACCACGCCCTCGTAGGCGGCGTCCTGATCCGCCGCTGGAGGCTGCCGGCGTCGCTGGCCACCCCGATCGAACACCACCACAGCCCCGACGCCGAGGGCGAGGCGGCGATCATCCGGTTGGCCGACATGCTCGCCCACTACGAACAGGGCGCACGAGTCTCTCCCAGCGAGATACTCCACAGCGCCCGCGCAGTCGGCCTGAGCCCCGAGCAGCTGCGCCAGCTGTTGCACGAATCGCCAGGGTGCAGCCAGCGCCCGCGCCAACGCCACCTCGACCCCAGCCCACTGTCCAAGCGACAGCTCGCGATGCTCGAGCAACTGGCCAAAGGCAGCACCTACAACCAGATCGCAGACGACCTCGCCCTGTCCGTGAGCACCGTACGCACCCACCTTCACAACATCTACGGCAAGCTCGGCGTGGCCGACCGCACCCAAGCGGTCCTCACCGCCAACGAGCGCGGCTGGCTCTCCGCTCTGGCCTGGCTTCCCCCGCAACGGCCACGAGCGACCCGCGCAAACAGGTTTCCGCGGACGCCCGCGCACGAGCATGGCGCGCGTGTCGCAGGCGCACTCGACATGCTGCCCGGTTGACAGGTGATCGGCCACAGCCGCGTCTCGCATGACGGCCAGCGGCACTGGCGTGTGGCTGTCGCGACGCGCCCGGCGGTCGCGGCGCGACCATGAAACCAGCCCCAGCGCATGAGGCGCCGACGACGTACGCCCCGCTGGCTCCCGTGCAGCCCAGCGAGGAGGTCCGTCTTCTGGGTCTGGCGCTCAACGACCACAAGGACGAGGTGCTGCGCCGGACGGTCGCGAGGACCAGACGCGACAGCCCATTGCTCGACGCTCTGGTCAGGGACAGCTTTGAGCGGATCTGCCTGCTGACGACCGCCGCCGTGGCGCGCTGGATGGCGGGGGACGATCCCGAGACGACCATGGCCGTGGGCCGGGAAGCCGGACAGATCTTCGGCCAGCTGGCCGGCCGACGCGCGGCGCCGCTGCACGAGGTGATCAAGCGCTGCGTGCGCTGGCGCAAGGTCACATCGGAGGTGTTGCGCGAGAGCGCTGCGCAGCTGGGGATCTCGCAAGAGGCGCTCTATGACGCGCTGCGGATGCTGCAGGTCAGTCTCGAGATGACCATCGTGACCGTCGGCGAACGCTTCGAGGTCGAGCGCCGACGCGCAGACGATGAGCTCGTGCGACGGGAAGAGGAGCTGGCGTTCCTCGCCACCCACGACGCGTTGACCGGATTGCCCAACCGAACCTTGATCCTCGACCGCGTCGAAAGGATGCTCGTGCGCTCGCGCCGCGACAGCGAGCCGATGGCGGTGCTGCTCGTCGATCTCGACAACTTCAAGGCCGTCAACGACACGTCCGGTCACGATGCCGGCGACGAGATCCTCAGGGCGGTCGCACTGCGACTCGACGCGACGATGCGCGTGGGTGACACGCTCGGGCGCCTGGGCGGCGACGAGTTCGTGATCGTCGCCGAAGAGCTCTCGACCGTGAGCGCCGAGCTCATCGCGCAGCGGCTGCTGGAGACGCTCAGCGAGCCGTTCGAGCTCGCGGGCGAGCACGGCGCCCGCTTGCACATGACCGCGAGCATCGGCATCGCGATCTGCACACGCGGATCGACTGACAAGACGTCTGCCGACGAGCTCATGCGCGATGCGAGCATCGCGATGTACCACGCCAAGTGGGACGGCAAGAACCGCTGCGTTGTGTTCGAGTCTGCGATGCAGCACGCCGTCCAGAGCCGGATCCAGCTGGAAATAGACCTGCGCAACGCCCTGCCCAACGACGAGCTCTTCCTCGTTTATCAACCCACTTTCGACCTGCGCGATCTGACTCCGATCGGCGTCGAGGCGCTGCTGCGTTGGAAACACCCGACGCGAGGGGTAGTCCAGCCCGACGACTTCATCCCGGCGCTGGAGGAGACCGGGCTGATCACGAAGGTCGGGCGTTGGGTGCTCAAAGACGCATGTCGTCAGGGTGCTGCATGGCGCGAGACCGGACATGCGATCGGCGTCGCCGTCAACGTCTCTGGACGCCAGTTCGACACCGACGAGCTCGTCACCGACGTCGCCGAGGCGCTCGTAGACAGTGGGCTCGACGCGTCCGCGCTGACCCTCGAGATCACCGAGACGACGCTGATGCAGGACGTCGAGGAAACCG
>Ga0102924_1004311_pt1 | contig 14396 bp, 13 predicted proteins | sample PaiPotPPM11metaG_FD_80116 | JGI IMG/M metagenome (GOLD analysis project Ga0102924, IMG submission 80116) | Iron sulfur acid spring bacterial and archeal communities from Banff, Canada, to study Microbial Dark Matter (Phase II) - Paint Pots PPM... ... | reverse complement strand
GATGGAGACGAGGCTCATCACCAGTTCCTCGCGGATCGGATCGATCGGCGGGTTCGTGACCTGGGCGAAGTTCTGCTTGAAATAGGTGAACAGCGGCTTGGCCCGCGCCGACAGCGCCGAGATCGGCGCATCGTTGCCCATCGAGCCGACAGCCTCTTCGCCGGTCGTCGCCATCGGCGCCATGAGCAGCTTCAGATCTTCCTGCGTGTAGCCGAACATCTGCTGGCGATCGAGCAGCGCGAGATTCGAGATCGGCGCGGCTTCCGGCGTCGCCGGCAGCTCTTCCAGCACGATCTGGGTGTTCTTGAGCCATTCGCCGTAAGGATGCAGCTCGGCGAGTTCCGACTTGATCTCCTCGTCGGGAATGAGCCGGCCCTTGTCGAGATCGACCAAGAGCATCTTGCCCGGCTGCAGCCGCCACTTGGTGACGATGTCTTCCTCCGGCACCGGCAGCACGCCGTTTTCCGACGCCATGATGATGCGGTCGTCGCGGGTGACGAGATAGCGCGCCGGCCGCAAGCCGTTGCGGTCGAGCGTGGCGCCGATCTGGCGGCCGTCGGTGAAGGCGATGGCGGCCGGGCCGTCCCACGGCTCCATCAGCGCGGCGTTATATTCATAGAAGGCGCGGCGCTTCTCGCTCATCAGTTGATTGCCGGCCCAGGCCTCCGGGATCAGCATCATCATGGCATGCGCGAGCGAATAGCCGCCCATCACCAGGAATTCGAGCGCGTTGTCGAAACAGGCGGTGTCGGACTGGCCCTCGTAGGAAATCGGCCACAGCCGGTTGATGTCGTTGCCGAAATGCGGCGAAGACACCGACGCCTGCCGCGCCGCCATCCAGTTATTGTTGCCGCGCAGCGTGTTGATCTCGCCGTTATGGGCGATCATGCGATAGGGATGCGCCAGCGACCAAGCCGGGAAGGTGTTGGTCGAGAAACGCTGGTGCACCAGCGCCAGCGCGCTCTCGAAATCCGGATCGTGCAGGTCGGGATAATAGGTGCCGAGCTGGTCGGCGAGGAACATGCCCTTGTAGATCACGGTGCGCGAGGAGATCGACACCGGATAATAGTGCGACACGCTGCGCTCGCGCTTGCCGTAGAGCGTGCCGGAAATGGTCTTGCGGAAGATGTAGAGCCGGCGCTCGAACTCGTCGCCGCGCGGAACTTTCGGATTGCGGCCGATGAAGACCTGCATGTTCACCGGCTCGGTCGGCTTCACCGAGATGCCGAGCGTCGAATTGTCGGTCGGCACGCTGCGCCAGCCGAGCACCTTCATGCCTTCCTTGGCGGCGACCGTGACATAGGCGTCCATCACGTCGCGGCGCCAGGCCTCGTCGTGCGGCATGAACAGGGCGCCGACGGCATAGTCGCCGGGCGCCGGCAGTTCGAAGCCGAGCTCGGCGGCTTTCTTGACGAAGAACTTGTGCGGGATCTGCACCAGGATGCCGGCGCCGTCGCCGGCGCGCGGGTCGGCGCCGACGGCGCCGCGATGCTCGAGATTGAGCAGGATGGTCAGCGCGTCTTCGACGATCTTGTGCGACTTGCGGCCTTTGATGTCGGCAATAAAACCCACGCCGCAGGAATCCTTTTCCTGCGCCGGATCGAACAGACCGAACGCCGTCGACGCGTCCATCATCTTACCCGCGCCCATCTTCTCCGCTCGCGCTCCTCGCAGCGTGCTTCACCGCGTCCTTCGCCCTCGGCCTGAAGACCCAGGTTTCTTCGGCCCTGGTCTTGCAGGCTGTGACGCAACTTGCCCCGGCGGCCGATCGCGCGCCAAGGGCGAGCCCTTCAATCTAGGAGGCAACCTTCGTGCCGCATGCTTTTCGTCACATGCCGGCCGATTGGCTGCTTGTTCTCGCCGCCGTCCGACGCGCCCTCGTCTCGGCGGCCGACCCAGAGCGCAGCTGCCTCGAAAGCTCGAGGCTCGCGCCGTCCGGATCACGCCAATTGGACAGCAATGCTGTCCTATACAGAACATGGCAAATTCCGGGCTCTAGTACAAGGGTTTGACCCAGCGCATACCCTAAGCATTTGGCCCGATACGCGACAAAAAATGACCGGCAAGACTCTCCCGTTCCCGCCGATCCGCCGCGGATGATCTGCGATGTCCCGCATTGCGAGTGGATCATGGGATGCGCACAAGCGCAATATCCGTGGGCCTAATCCGCGGTGCTATCGGCGGAAAATCTTCTCTTCTGTCGCCGGCTGAACCGGTTCGCGTGCGGCGTTCCGGCAATCGCGCTCGCTCCAGACATGGCGCTGTCACCGCCCCGCGATATCGCAACTCGCATGGTGCGGTGATAGGCTTGTGGCCGTCAGTTTATTGCGCCAATTCATTGTGCCAATCCGTTGCCCACGCCACCCTCGGGGATACGGACGATGCAGCTTGATCCGGAATTTTTATCCCGTCTGCAATTTGCCTGGGTCGTCGGCTGGCACATTCTCCTGCCGGCATTCACGATCGGCCTTGCCTCCTATATCGCCTTCCTCGAAGGCGCTTACGCGCTGACCAAGCGACCGGTTTTCCTCAATCTCTCGCAGTTCTGGCTGCGGATCTTCGCCATTTCCTTCGGCATGGGCGTGGTGACCGGCATCGTCATGCCGTTTCAGTTCGGCACCAATTGGAGCCGCTTCTCGGACGCCGCCGGCAATGTGATCTCGCCGCTTCTCGCTTATGAGGGCCTCACCGCCTTCTTCCTCGAAGCGACCTTTCTCGGCGTCTTGCTGTTCGGGCGGAAGCTTGTGCCGCCCTCGATGCATTTTCTGGCGGCAATCCTGGTGGCGGGCGGCACGTTGTCCTCGGCCTTCTGGATCCTCGCCACCAATAGCTGGATGCAGACTCCGGTCGGTTTCGAAGTCGTCGACGGCCGTTATTTTCCGAAAGATTGGTTTGAGATCGTCTTCAGTCCCTCATTGCCGTTCCGGTTCGCCCATACGGTCAACGGTTTTTACGTAACGACGGCCTTCGTCGTTCTCGGCGTCGGCGCTTATACGGTGCGTCGCGGCCAGGCGCTGGCCGAAGGGCGCATGATGCTGCGGCTCGCGCTCTGGTTCCTCATGATTTTCGTGCCGCTGCAGATCGTGCTCGGCGATGCGCAGGGCCTCAATACGCTTGAACATCAGCCGGCGAAGCTCGCCGCGATCGAGGGACTATGGGACGGCGGCAAAGGCGTTGCCGCCTCCATCATCGGCTGGCCGGATCAGGCCGCGGAGCGCAATCTTGACGAAATCGCCATCCCAAAGCTCGGCAGCCTCTATCTCACCCATTCCTGGGACGGCGCGGTCAAAGGCCTGAAGGATTTTCCCGCCGATCAGCGCCCGCCGGTCGCCATCGTCTATTTCGCTTTCCGCATCATGGTCGGCGTCGGCCTTGCCATGCTGGGCATGGTCGCGCTCGGCCTGTTTCTGTTGGCGCGGCGCGAGCTTGACCGGGCGCAATGGTATCTGCGGCTCTGTGAATTCACGATCTGCCTCGGCTTCATCGCCGTCATTGCCGGCTGGACCACGACCGAGGTCGGGCGGCAGCCCTGGACGATCTACGGCCTGATGCGAACGGCGGATTCGGTCTCGCCCTCGCTCACCGGCGGCAATGTGCTGTTGTCACTGTTGCTCTATATCGCCGTGTATCTCGTGATCTTCCCGGTCGGCATTTCGATCATGGTCGGCATCGTCCGCCGCGGTCCCGCCGGCTCCGAGGAAGTTTCGCCGATCGGCAGCGGGCACCCGAAGTCGCCGATCGAGGCGCTCGCCGCCACGGGGCCCGAGGGAGCACGCTGATGCAGTCGCTCGATCTCCTGCCGATGTGGGTCACTATTCTGGCGCTTGGCGTGTTCTTCTATGTCGCGCTCGACGGCTTCGATCTCGGCGTCGGCATGCTGTACAATTTCGCGCCCGATCGCGATGCGCGCAACCTCGTGATGAACTCGATCGCGCCGATCTGGGATGGCAACGAGACCTGGCTCATCCTCGGTAGCGTCGGCCTTCTCGCCGCTTTCCCGGTCGCCTTTGCCATCATTATTCCGGCAGTCTATTTCCCGATCCTACTCATGCTCCTGGCCCTGATCTTTCGCGGGCTCGCTTTCGAGTTTCGCTATCGCGACGCCGAGCACCGCACGTTCTGGGATCATGGTTTCGCCGCGGGCTCAGCGGTCGCGGCCTTCGCCCAGGGTGTCGTTCTCGGCGCCTTCATCCAGGGCTTCCACGTGCAGGGCCGGGAATTTGTCGGCAGCTCGTTCGATTGCTTCACGCTGTTTTCGATTTTCACCGGCATCGCGCTGATGTTCGGCTATGCACTTCTTGGCTCGGGCTGGCTCATCATCAAGCTCGAAGGCGCGCTGCAGGACTGGGCGCGTGCGCTTGGCCGCCGTTGTCTCATCGGCACCGTGATCGGCATCGGCGTCGTCAGCCTGTGGACGCCCTATGTCGACGCCCATATCGCCGCGCGCTGGTTCTCCTGGCCCAATTTCGCATACCTGGCGCCGGTACCGCTCATCACCGCGGCACTGATTTTGTATGCATGGCGTTCGCTCAACGGCCGTTCGGACTATGGTCCATTCTTCGCGGCGCTGGGCCTGTTCGTGATGTCCTATATCGGCATCGCCATCAGCCTCTGGCCGATGATCGTGCCCGGGCATTTCACGCTGCGCGAAGCGGCGTCGTCGCCCAGCACGCAGGCCTTTCTGCTGATCGGCACGCTGTTCCTGCTACCGGTCATCCTGGTCTATACGGCCTGGTCTTACTGGGTGTTCCGCGGCAAAGTCCGGTCGGACATCGGGTATCACTAGAGAATCTGCCGTCTTGTATTTCGCCAGCGACAATACGGCGCCGATGGCGCCCAAAATTCTTGAAGCGCTGAGCGCGGCCAATGCCGGCTATGCGCTGGGCTACGGCAATGACGACTGGACGCGGCGGGTCGAAAAGCGCTTTGCCGAGATCTTCGAGCGCGAAGTCGCGGTGTTCCTGGTGCCGAGCGGCACCGCGGCGAATGCGCTTTCTCTGGCGCATGTTTCGCCGCCCTGGGGCGTCGTGCTCTGCCACGCGCAGTCCCACATCATGACCGACGAGTGCGGAGCGGTCGAATTCTTCGGCGGCGGGCTCAAGCTCGTCGGCCTTGCCGGGGAGGGCGCCAAGATCACCGCGCCGCTGCTGCGGCAGGCGCTTGCCGGCTATGGCGGGCACTCGCCGCACCAGATGATCCCGTCGGCGGTTTCGATCACGCAAGCGAGCGAGGCCGGAACCATTTACCGCACCGACGAAATCGCAGGCTTGGCCGAGATCGCGCATAGGGGCTCGGATGGGCGCTCGCTGGCTTTGCATATGGACGGGGCGCGTTTTGCCAATGCCCTGGTTCGGCTCAACGCCTCGGCGGCGGATATGACGTGGCGTTCGGGGGTAGACATTCTGTCGTTCGGGGCGACCAAAGGCGGCGCTATGGCGGCGGAAGCGGTGATCGTCTTCGACCCCGCGCGGGCGCCCTATCTCGGCGAGCGGCGCAAGCGCGCCGGGCAGCTCTTGTCGAAACATCGCTTCATGGCCGCGCAAATGCTGGCCTTTCTCGATCGGGACTACTGGCTTGAACTGGCGCGCCATGCCAATGCCAAGGCCGACCGTCTGGCCCGCGAATTGACCGCGATCGGGATCAAGCCGCTCTGGCCGGTCGAGGCCAATCTGGTCTTTGCCGCGCTGCCACGGGCGCTCGATACGAAACTCCGGGCGGCCGGCGCGACTTATTATGTGCGTCCGAGCGACGGTCTCGATATCGGCGCCGGCAATGTGCTGGTCCGGATGGTCACGTCCTTCGCCACCAAGGACGACGACATCAGTCGTTTTGCCGACCTATGCAAAGAATTTTGAGTTGCCCGAAAGGCGCTCGTAATGCCGCCCCAATTTAAGTTAACTTCATACGGACGTTTGAGCTAACCTTGCGGCTGTCAGGGTTGGGAATGACAGACTGGGGACGATCTGGGGAGAGGCCTTAAACGTGCGTGTAGGCGTATTGGCCGCGTCCGCTCTGTGCCTTGCGTTGTTGACCGGATCCGGTCACGCGCAGGTTTCTGCCGCTTCTTCCGTAACATCTATTTCCGCCGCACCGCTGCATTCGCTCGGCTTCATGCCGCCTTACGAGATCGCACGAAAGGTGCGGCGCGCGGGTTTCGATCCGCTGTCGCCGCCGCTGCGCGAAGGCTCGATCTATGTGGTGCGGGCGACCGATTTCCGCGGCATCCTGATGCGCGTCGTGGTCGATGCGCGTTCCGGCGTGATCCGCGACGCCAGCCGGATCGTTCCGGGTCCGGGATCCTATGGCCAGCAGGCGGCGATGCTGCCTTACGAGCCGTTGCCCAATGAAACACCGGGACTGGCCTATGGCCGGCCGGCCGATTACGAAACGCCGCCGGTCCCGCTCGAGGACGGAGAGATGTCACCGCACGCGCCGGCGCTGCATCCGGTGACCCGCGCCAGCGTGACGGTGCTACCGCCTTTGCCGCGGCCGCGGCCTTCGGAACTGGCGGCGCGCAAACAAGACGATGCCAAACCTGACGCCAAGCCTGATGCCAAGGCTGATGTGAAGCCGGCCGCCGCCGCCGCAAACCCGCAGGCGAAGCCGGAGCCGAAAGCCGAAGTTACGGGCTCTGCGGCAGCGCCGACGGCCGCTTCGTCTTCGCCACAGCCTTCATCCGCGCCGCAGACCTCAGCTTCGCAATCGGCACCGCCCGCGACCGCATCCGTCAAACCCAGCAAGTCGCTGGCACCACCGCCGATCAACGATTAGAGCGAAATTGCCGCCGTATTACACCGCAATCATCACGTCGCTGGCTGTGGCCTTCTATTTCTTCCTGGCAACGCGGGTCGCGGCGGCGCGCGGCAAATTCGGCGTCAGCCTGCCGGCGATATCGGGCAATCCCGAATTCGAGCGCATCCATCGCGTGCACATCAACACGCTCGAATGGATGCCGACTTTTCTGGTGCCGCTCTGGCTCTGCGCGGTCTACTTCAACGACGTCATTGCCGCTGTGCTGGGCCTGGTCTGGATCGCAGGCCGGGTGCTGTATTTCATCGGCTACCGGACAGCCGTGGCGAAGCGCTTGCCTGGCTTCTTCATCCAGGCGACGGCGTGTTTCCTCCTGTTCATCGGCGCGATCGTGGGCCTTGTGATGCATCACGGGTCGGCCGGATGAGCGGAGATAGGCTGCTGCCTTGCGCGCTGGAGTCTAACGTATAAGGTCTGGATGCACATTGCGCGTTAGATAGCTGAGAAACCGTGCGATGACTGGCAGTTCGGAAAATCGCGCAAACGGCTCTCAAGCCCAGCCCGCGCACTGGCCGATCGGCCTATTGGCCGAATTGACGCACCGGTGTCCACTCGGTTGTCCCTATTGCTCCAACCCGCTCGCGCTTGATCCGCGCCACTCCGAACTCGACACCGAGGTGTGGGCGCGTGTCTTTGCTGAGGCCGCGGCGCTTGGCGTGCTGCAGGTGCACCTTTCCGGCGGCGAACCCGGCGCACGCCGCGATCTGGTTGAAATTGCCGACGCAGCCCACCGCAGCGGGCTTTACACCAACCTGATCACGTCGGCGGTTGGCATTACGCCGAACACGCTTGCGCGTCTCGCCGATGCCGGGCTCGACCACGTCCAAATTTCAATCCAGGACAGCGAACCGGAATCCGCCGACCACATCGCCGATTACCGGAATGCGTTCGCGCGGAAGAAGGCGCTCGCCGCCGAAGTCGTGGCGATAAAAATCCCGCTCACGGTCAATGTGGTCGTTCACCGCGCCAATATCGATCGCATCGGCGCGATGGTCGAACTGGCGCGGGCTCTCGGCGCCAGCCGCGTCGAGATTGCCCATGTGCAATATTACGGCTGGGCCTTGCGCAACCGTTCTGCGCTGATGCCGAACGCCCGACAAGTCGATCGTGCCGTCAAAGCGGTGAAGGAGTTGCGCGAGCGGCATCATGGCGACATCGTCATCGATGCCGTGTTGCCGGATTACTACGCGCGATACCCGAAACCCTGTGTCGGTGGTTGGGGCCGGCGCTCGCTCAATGTGACGCCGGCCGGCAAAGTGTTGCCCTGTCATGCTGCCGAAACCATCCCCGGCTTGGAATTCTGGTCGGTACGGGAGCACTCGCTGAGCGATATCTGGATGAACTCACCCGCCTTCAACGCTTTCCGTGGCACGGATTGGATGCGGGAGTCATGCCGCGCCTGCGAGCGGCGCGACATCGACTTCGGCGGTTGCCGTTGCCAGGCATTTGCGATTACCGGGGACGCTCGCGCCGCTGATCCAGTGTGCCACCTTTCGCCATGCCACGACCAAGTCGTCGCGCTGGCGGCCGTGCAAGACGACGGGCCTTACGCCTATCGGGTCAATCCCGGCGCAGCGCCCTAAGCCGACCCCCTTGAACCGCACTTTGCAGGGTATATGCTTGCCTTTACGCGCCGCCCAACAGAAGTGCGGCAGACAGCAAGGGGGAATCCATGGCTTGGACGACGCCTGTTCTTGAAGAAATCTGCATCGGCCTCGAGATCAACGGCTATCTGCCGCCGGAATTCTGATCAGCTTCGCTGACCTCTGCGAACCCCTATAAATGGGGCGCTTATCCGCCATCGTTCTCGGTGCTGCGGCCGGTGGTGGTTTTCCGCAATGGAATTGTGGGTGCGCGGTGTGCCGGCTCGCCTGGGCCGGCGATCGGCGTGTCAAACCGCGCACGCAAGCAAGCCTCGCGGTTTCAGCTGACGGCGAGCATTGGCTGTTACTGAACGCTTCGCCGGACCTGCGCGCGCAGGTGCAGGCGACCTCGTCGCTGTGGCCGCGGGGCGCGCTACGCGGCAGTCCCATTTCAGCGGTGGTCCTCACCGGCGCCGAGGTCGACCAGACGGCGGGCCTGCTGACATTGCGCGAGCGACAGGCTTTCGCCTTGTACGCCACCGCCGAAACATTGGCGGCGCTCGACGCCAACCCGATTTTCGGAGTTCTCGCCGCCGATGTGGTGACGCGAAAAGCCGCGGTGCCGGGCAAGCCGTTCGTGCTGCCTGGCGATCTCCGGGTCGAGCTATTCGCCGTTCCCGGCAAGGTCGCGCTCTATCTTGAAGGCGACAACCCGGCGCTCACCGTCGAGAGCGGCACGAATGTCGGTGTCGAGCTCGTTTACGGCACCAGGCGGATTGCTTACGTGCCGGGCGCGGCGGGTGTGACGGCAGACATGCGCGAACGCTTGGTGCGCGCCGACGTGGTCCTGTTCGACGCCACGCTTTTTGCCGACGACGAAATGATCACGAGCGGCACCGGAAGCAAAACCGGCCGGCGCATGGGTCACCTGCCGCTGGACGGGGAGGGTGGCACGATCGCCGCCCTCGCCGGCCTCAAGACGCGCCGCATCTTGACACATATCAACAATACCAATCCGATCCTGGTCGAAGGCTCCGCCGAACGGCGCAAGGTCGAACAAGCCGGATTCGAGGTGGCGGAGGACGGCATGGAGATCGTGCTGTGAATGCGCTCAGCGCCGATGAACTGGAAGCGCGGCTGCGCGACATCGGCGCGCGGCGCTATCACCGGCTTCATCCCTTCCACAAACTGCTCCATGGCGGTCAATGCACCAAGGGGCAGGTGCAGGCCTGGGCGCTCAATCGTTACTATTACCAGGCGATGATACCGCTGAAGGATGCAAGCCTGATCGCCCGTTGCCAGGATCCGTCGATACGCCGCGAATGGCGCAGCCGTCTCGTCGATCACGACGGCGAGCATCCGGGCGAAGGCGGGATCGCGCGTTGGCTCAAGCTGACCACCGGGCTCGGGCTTGAGCAGGACTATGTCGTATCCCTGCGCGGCCTGTTGCCGGCGACGCGGTTTGCCGTCGACGCTTATGTGCATTTCGTGCGCGAGAAAACGCTCCTCGAGGCGATCGCCTCCTCGCTCACGGAACTGTTCTCGCCGGCAATCATCAGCGAACGCATCGAGGGCATGCTGAAGAGCTACGACTTCGTGACGCCGGAGACGCTCGCCTATTTCTCACAACGTCCGCCGCAGGCTGAGCGCGATTCCCGCTTCGCGCTCGACCACGTCAAGCAAAACGCGCGCACGCCCGAGGCGCAGCGCAGCGTGCTCGAGGCGCTTGAATTCAAATGCGACGTTCTGTGGGCGATGCTCGATGCGCTGTATCATGCCTATGTCGCGCCCGGGCATGTTCCACCCGGCGCCTTCGAGCCTGAGGCCTAGCGACGCACGATGACCGACGCGCCGTCCCCGATTGCAGATGATGCGCGACCGCGGCTGCCGCGCGGCGTGCGGCTCACGCACAACGAACTGCAGGGCGGCTGGGTGCTGCTGGCGCCGGAGCGCGTGCTCAAGGCCGACGCCATCGCCGTCGAGATCATCAAGCGCTGCACCGGGGAAGCGACCTTCGCCGACATCGTCGACGATTTGGCAAAAGCCTTTACGGCGCCACGCGAGCGTATTCTCGCCGACGTGACTGCTCTGCTGCGCGGCCTTGCCGACAAGAAGCTGCTGGAACTGTAGGGCGCCGTTCAGCAGTGCGCTATTTCACCCGCGCGATGTAATAAGCGAGGTCCTGAATCTGCTCGTCGGTGATCGGGTTCATGACCTCGGCCATGGTCCCGTCATAGCCGTGCCGCGAATTGTCCTTGTAGCCGCGCAACGCCTTGACCAGATAGTCCTCGCGCTGGTCGGCAATATTCGGGACATTGTTCTGACCGGCGAAGCTCTCGGTGTGGCAGACATTGCAATGGTTCTGCGAGACCAGCGCGCGGGCGCGTTCGACGCGCGCGGCATCGGGCGTGTCGTCGGGCGGCTTCGGCGCCGGCAGCTTTGCAATAATGTCGGCAAAGGCGCGCAGATCGTCATCACTCAGGCCCTTGGCCATGTCGTTCATGGGGTCGGCGACGCGCATGCGCTCCCGAAACATCAGGAGCTGAACCGTCACATAGAAACTCTGCTGTGCGCCCAGCGACGGCACACCTGGGTTCTGCGATTGCCCGGTGTCGCCGTGACAGGCAAGGCACGCGGGAAGGCGCTCCTGGACCGTCTGGGCGGAAGCTGACAGCGTCGCGAAGCAGGCAAAGCCAAGTGTAACGATGAGATTGCGCAACGGCTGTCTCATGCGGGGCCCTGATAAATGAACCGAGGGCGGCATGCCGCCCTCGGTCGGTTTCTGCAGGTGCGGCTATTTGCCGGCGACTTTCTTGGCGGGACCATAGGTCAGGCGATAGACCGCGCCGTTCCAGTCGTCGGAGATGAGCATCGAGCCATCAGGCAGGTTCATCACGTCGACCGGGCGTCCCACATAATTGTTGTTCTGCAGGAAGCCGGTGATGAACGGCTCGACCGATTTCACGCTGCCGTCCTTGTTGAGCTTAACAAGCGCGATGTCACCGCCGAATTTGTTCGTCCTGTTCCACGAGCCATGGCGCGCGACGAAGATCTGATCGCGGTATTCGGCCGGGAACATCGTCCCGGTGTAGAACCGCATGCCGAGAGCCGCGGCGTGCGGGCCCATCAACGCGACCGGCGGTACGTAGTCGCTGCAGTTATGGCCCCAGCCGAACTCGATGTCGGGAATATTGCCCTGGTGGCAATACGGCTCGCCGAAGTCCAGTCCGATCTTGGTGATCCGATTGAGCTTGTCATTGGGCAGGTCCTCGGAGAACCAGTCGCGCCCATTGTCGGTGAAGTAGAGGTCCTTGGTCTTCGGACTCCAGTCAAACCCGACCGTGTTGCGGATGCCATAGGCGATGACCTCGGCGCCGCTGCCGTCGAGATTCATGCGGCGGAGCTGGCCGTGGTCCTTGTCGTGCAGCACATTGTTACCGGGCTGGCCGACCTCGAAATAAAGCTTGTTGTCGGGCCCGATCGCCAGGAACTTCCAGCCGTGCGCCTCGTCCTTCGGCAGGTTGTTGTAGATCACGACGGGCTTGGGATTCTTGTCGATCTGGTCGTTGACATGCTCGATTTTCGAGATCTGCGACAGTTCGGCGATGTAGAGCGTGCCGTCTTTGTAGGCGACGCCGTTCGGCCGGTAGAGACCCGAGACCAGGACATGGACTTGCTGCTTCCCGTCCTTGGTGGTGATGGCATAGACCTTGTCCTGCAGGCGTGAGCCGACGAACACGGTGCCGTTCTCGCTCAGTGCCATCGAGCGGGCATTGGGCATTCCGCTGGCATAGACTTCAATTTTGAAGCCGTTCGGCGCCTTGAGACTGTCGACCGGCAGCTTGTCGGCGGCCGTGGCGAGCGGCGGCGAGGGCACCGGCGCCAGCTTCATGGCCGCGGCGTTGTTGTCCGGACGGCCGATCAGCGGCGAGCCCGGCGGCAATGCCGCTGGTGCCGCGGGCGCGGAAGCTACGGGCGCGGAAGCTGCAGGCGCGGAAGCAGACGGCGCCGCCGGCGCCGCGGGCGCGGAAGCCGATGGTGCCGCGGCCGGCGGCGTTGCGGCGGGTGCCGGTGTGTTTGTTTGCTGGGCAAAGACTGTCACCGCCCATAGACAGGCGGTTCCGGCCAACAGGCCGGCCACTACATGCTTGGTCATGACTTCCTCCCGAACTGGGAACTCCGGTTCAGCCGGGCTCCCTTATCTCCAGTGTCCAACATCCGTCGGCACCGCGCAATCGCCTCCGCGCGTGATCGGCAGTGCGGGGCGCGCGGTTTCAGATCACCGCCACGCAGTCAATTTCGATGTCGAACGGGCCCGGCCACGACGGCACGTGAATGAATATGCGCGCCGGCGCTTCGCGGGGGAAATAGCGCTCGTAGACTTCGTTGAAGATGCCGAAATGCGATTGATCCGGTGTGCAATAGACATTGCATTTCAAGACGCGGTCGAGCGAAGAACCCGCCGCTTCGAGGCAGCATTTCATCTGCTCCAGCACGACCTCCGACTGGCGGGCGAACGGCACGCTCTTGATCTCGCCGGTCTGCGGATCGAACGGCGGCAGTCCCGACACATAGACGGTGTCGCCGGCCACGATCACCGGATAGATCGGACCCTTGCGGCGGCGTTCGAGATAAGTCGAAATCGGCTCGACGCGGATGGCGGTGCGTTTCATTGAGGCCTCCAGGCGGAGGCATATTATTGTTGCTGCGCGCGTCATTGTCGCGCGCGAACGGTTCGGCCGTTGCCGAACTGTCTTCGATTGATAAGTTTCCGGCGCCGGCGATAGGATGAAGGACGGTCGGCCGAGCGAAGCGTCATCTCGCGCAAATGCGGCGCAAGCCTTCTGTTTTCTCGCAATGCGCTATTCGAAGCGAAGCGTGATTTCGTCTAACGGGATTCCGGAGACCGTTGCCGTCCACGTCTCGCCAGCATTGACCGGCATGGCCAGCGTCAATGTCCCCGTCGAAACAATTTCGCCGGCGCGGAGCGGCGGATTGTGCGGATCCTTGGCCAATAGATCGACCAAACTGCGCAGCGCGTGCAGTGGGCTATCAAGGACGAGGCTGCCACCGCCGCGCTGGCTGAGCGTTCCGTTGCAGGACAGCTCAACCTGAAAAGTCTTCAATTCATCGCGCCACTCCGCCTTGCGCGGGGCAATTGCATGGCGCTTCCCAACCAACAGCGCCCCATGCACACAATGGGTAGCGACGGCATCCGCCGCTGCAAATTTCCAGTTGGGAAAGATCGACTGCACGATCTCATAACCGAAAGAGATCCATTCGATGCAGTCGAGCAGCGCATCGTCGGTCATGTCCGCCGAGGGCGCCGCTTTGAGGCCAAATATGATCTCCGGCTCGATCCGCGGCTGAACAAAATCGCTGACCGCCATAAGCTGCTTATCGGCGAGTTCGTGCGTCGTGTGGTCGGTCACGTAGCCCCAGATGGGCGACTGCACCCCATACACCTTCCACATTTCGCGGTTGGTGAAGCCGATCTTGCGGCCGGTTATTTTCTCGCCGCGTGCTGCGAAGGCGGCCCGCAGCAAAGCGGTGACTTGATAAGCCTGACCGAGACTCAATCCGGACGGACGAGACGAGAAAGTCTGGATCTGACGATGGCCGTGGAGCGACGCGAGTACCTCGTCGGCCACGGCCTTGATGTCGGGGGTCATGCGGCTAGTCCATCGAGAAAGTGCGGAGTCTAGCCCTTTATCATTCCTGCGCCTTGCGCAACTTCCTTCCAGCGGGTGATTTCGCTGCGCATGAAGCCCGCGAATTCGTCGGGGCCGGCATCGAGCGGATCGTCGCCTTGCTTGCGCAGCGTTTCCATTGCCGCCGGCGTCTGCATCGCCTTGCGGACCGCGGTCGCGAGCTTGTCGACGATCGGCCGTGGCGTGCCGGCGGGCGCCAACAGGCCGAACCAGAGACTCGTCTGCACGCCGGGCAGTCCGGATTCCGCCATCGTGGGCACATCCGGCAGCGCGGTGGCGCGCTTGCTTGTGG
>Ga0102924_1004310_pt1 | contig 14396 bp, 13 predicted proteins | sample PaiPotPPM11metaG_FD_80116 | JGI IMG/M metagenome (GOLD analysis project Ga0102924, IMG submission 80116) | Iron sulfur acid spring bacterial and archeal communities from Banff, Canada, to study Microbial Dark Matter (Phase II) - Paint Pots PPM... ... | reverse complement strand
GCCCCATTCGGCCAGCGCTGCCGCGTAGCGCAGCTGGGTTCGCTCGGCGTCTTTCTCCATCATGGCCAGCTCAGCGGTGTCCAGCCGGGCGGCGGCGGCCTGCACCCTCGGCGGCGAGACCGACAGCAGCAGGTCGCGCACCATCGCCGCCTCGTTCTGGTTCGTACCGATGAACTGGCGCATCACGCCGAGCCCGCCGGTGGATACCACCGTGCCCGACTGGGGCTGGACGTCACCGGCGACCAGCCGGAGCAGGGTGGTCTTGCCCGCGCCGTTCGGGCCGACCAGCGCCGCAGTGATTCCATCGCCGATCCGGAAGCTCACGTCGTCAAGGAGGGTCCGTCCGTCCGGCAGCACGTGGCTGACGTGCGCGACCTCAACATGCCCGGAGGATCCCACGGTCGGACACTAGATAGCGAGCCGCGTCCCCACAACGCGATTTCCTGCCGCCCTGAGACCGCTTGGCTCCCGCGGCGGCATCCCGAAGCGAATGAAACCCGGGGTTCACGTCGAAAGAGCGTGGTGAAAGCCGGGATTCATCACGTTGCGAGAGACAGGGTCCGCCGCGGGGGCGGAATGAAACGCGGCCGGTCCAGGCTGTTCCGAGCATGACCATCGAACTGGGCAGGATCGGGATCTGGCGGCACCTGTCAGGGCTCACCCCGGACCTCGTGACCGAGGTCGAGGCGCTCGGCTACGGGGCGATCTGGGTGGGCGGCTCCCCCGACGGCGACTTGGGCGGCGTCGAGAACCTGCTGGCCACGACGGACCGCATCGCGGTGGCCACCGAGATCGTCAACGTGTGGAAGGACGACGCCGCCACCGTGGCCGCCTCCTATCACCGGATCGTGGCCCGCTATCCGGGCCGGTTCCTGCTCGGCCTGGGCATCGGGCATCCCGAGGCCACGCAGGAGTACCAGCGGCCCTACGCGAAGCTGGTCAGCTACCTGGACGAACTCGACGAGCTCAAGGTCCCGGCCGACGGACGGGCGCTGGCCGCCCTCGGGCCGCGGGTCCTGCGGCTCGCCGCCGACCGATCCGCGGGCGCGCACCCGTACCTGATCACGCCGGAGCACACCCGTCAGGCCCGGCAGATCCTGGGCCCGGGACCGCTGCTCGCCCCCGAGCAGAAGGCGGTCCTGGAGACCGACCCCGAACGGGCCCGCGCCATCGGCCGGCCCGCCGTGCGCCGGCCCTATCTCGGCCTGACCAACTACGTCAGCAACCTGCGCCGGCTTGGCTGGACGGACGCCGACCTGGCCGACGGCGGCAGCGACGCGCTGATCGACGCCCTGGTCGTGCACGGCGACGCGGCGGCGCTCGCCCGGGGCGTGACCGCGAACCTGGACGCGGGCGCGGACCACGTCGCGGACCAGGTCCTCGGGCCCGATCCGCGGCCCGCGCTGCGGGTCCTGGCCGGCGCGCTCGGGCTCGGGTCGTCGTGACCCAGCCCAGCTGGCCGGCGTCCGGCATCGGCGCGCTGGCCCTGACCGACCTGCTCGGCCGCTGGCCGGCTGCGGACGGCCCGCTGTACCGGCTGCTCGCGACCCGGATCGCGCGGCTGGCCGACACCGGTGAGCTGCCCGCCGGGCTCCGGCTGCCCGCCGAACGCGACCTGGCCGCCGCCCTGTCGGTGAGCCGGAACACGGTGGCCGCCGCCTACCAGGTGCTACGCGACGAGGGGATGGCCGAGAGCCGCCAGGGGGCGGGCACCCGGATCGTCCCGCACCGCACCACCCCGGCCGCGGTGCACCGGGCCAACGGTTTCTTCGCCGGCCTGCTCTCCGAAGCCGCCGTCGAGGCGGATCTCAGCCTGGCCGCGGTGGACTGCGCGCCGTGGGTCGGGGCGGCGCTGGCCGAGCCGGAGACCCTGCTGGACCGGGCCGAACGTGACGCCCTGACCAGGACCTCCGGTTACTTCCCGCACGGACTGCCGGACCTGCGCGCCGCCATCGCCAGCCATCTGGCCGAACGCCTCACCCTGCCCGCCACCGCGGCCGAGGTGATCGTCACCACCGGCGCCCAGCAGGCCCTGGACCTGCTGATCCGGACCGAGGTCCTGCCGGGCCAGCCGGTCGCGGTGGAGGACCCCACCTACCCCGGCGTGCTGGACGCGCTGCACCGGGCGGGTGCCGCGGTGATCGGGATGCCGGATTCGGGGTCCGGCCAGGGCCTGGACCCGGACCGGCTGGAGCACGTGGTCCGCACGCACCGCCCGGCCCTGGTCTACCTGATCCCGGCCTACCAGAACCCCACCGGACTGATCATGCCGGCCGGGTCCCGGCAGCGCGTGGCCGCGATCGCGGCCGCGTACCCGGACACGCTGTTCGTCGATGACATGACGCTGGCCGAACTGCCGCTGCGCGACGGGCCGCGCATCCCGCCGCTGGCCGCGTTCGGCCCGGACCAGCCCAACCTGGTCAGCGTCGGGTCGCTGTCCAAGCTCTACTGGGGCGGCCTGCGCACCGGCTGGATCAGGGGCAGCGGCGGCCTGATCGCCCGGCTGGCCGCGGCCAAGGCCGCCGCCGACCAGGGCAGCGCCGCCTTCGGCCAGGCGATCGTGGCCGCGCTGCTGCGCGGCCAGCACGAGGACATCGTCAAGTGGCGGGGCGAATGGCTGCGGGCCCGGTACGACGCGCTGGCCGGCGCGCTGCGCGCCAGCCTGCCCGGCTGGACCTGGGCCGAGCCGGACGGCGGGCTGTGCCTGTGGGCGAGGCTGCCCGGCGAGGCCGACAGCGGCGCGTTCGCCCAGGCCGCGCTCAGGCACGGCGTCGCCGTGGTGCCGGGCCGCTTGCTGAGCGCCAGCGCCGGGGCCAGTTCCTTCGTCCGCCTGGCCTTCACCCAGCCGCCGGACGTGCTCAGGTCCGCGGTCCGCACGCTGGCCGCTATACCAGCGCCGTCCCGATGAGCCCGTTCCTGGTTACCAGGGCGGCCAGCTGCCCGGCGTCCAGCGCACCGGTCCCGGCCGGACGCGCCGGCAGCACCATGTACCGGGCCTCCGACGTCGAGTCCCAGACCGAGATCCGGACCATGTCAGGCAGTGTCACGCCGAACTCGGCCAGTACCGCGCGCGGCTCGCGGACCGTCCGCGACCGGTACGCAAAGCTCTTGTACCAGCCCGGCGACGGCCCGAGCAGCGACACCGGGTAGCACGAGCACAGCGTGCAGACGATGACGTTGTGTACCTGCCCGGTGTTGGCCACCACGTGGGTAACTCAGCCCGTCGAAGCCGGCTTGCGCCGCGGCGGCATTCCCGTCCGAGAGCAGCAGGTCACGATAGTGCGGGTCGGTCCAGGCCCGGGCGGCCATCTGAGCCCCGTTGACCGGGGAGGCGCTGGCGTACAGCCTGGTCAGGAACTCGTCGATCTCCTCGTCGCTGGCCAGTCCGGCAGCGATCAGCCGTTCCTCGAGCTGCCGGGTACGAGCGGCGGCCGGGAGCTCGTCATGTTCGGTCAAGGTAGGACTCCCACAGGTCCACGGTCACGGTGTGATCGCCGCTCCCCCACAGGTCAACGGCGCTGAAGCGGACCGCGTAGCAGGTCTCGATCCGCGGCGGGAGACCGCGCGCGCTGTCATCGGGTACCGGCCAGCGGCCCAGGGCCGCGACGACCTCCCCGGTATGCCCGCGCACGTACCTCGGCACCCGGGTGTGGTGGTCGGGGTCTCCCGCGCGGACCCGGACCCTGCTGCCCGCCGGATAACTCACGCCACGCCCTTCTCCGCGACCAGCATCTCGATCGCGCCCAGCCAGCGCTCGTAGTACGACGCGTCCAGGTAGACCTCCGGCGGCAGCCGCTCGATCGCGTCGCGCAGTTCGTCGCTGTTGAACAGGCCCCGCCGCCGCAGCGCCGCCGCCAGCGCGTACACGCGCGCCTCCCAGTCGGCCGCGAACGCAGGCTCACCATCCTCGCCGGCCGGCACCGGCCCGAACCCCGTCTGACCGCCCATGTCGTGAACCCGGCTCACGTAGGTGACCTTATCTTTTTTCCCGAACGGACCATAGTGCTTGTCCCCGGCACCGCTGCTTGCGGGCCGGGGTGTTAGGTATGGAGGCATGACAGCAAACGGTGAACTGCGCAGCGCCCAGTGGTTCGGCGCGACCGGGCGGACCGGGATGGCCCACCGGTCCTGGATGCGGAGCGAGGGGTTCACGCCGGAGGTCTTCGACGGCCGGCCGGTGATCGGCATCGCCACCACCTGGTCCGAGCTGGCGCCGTGCAACGTCCACCTGCAGCGGGTCGCCGAGTCGGTCAAGCGCGGGGTGTGGCAGGAGGGCGGGTTCCCGCTGGAGTTCCCGGCCATGGCGCTCGGCGAGACACTGCTACGGCCCACCGCCATGCTGTACCGGAACCTGCTGGCCATGGAGGCCGAGGAGCTGATGCGGGCCAACCCGCTGGACGGCGTGGTGCTGCTGTCCGGGTGCGACAAGACCACGCCCGGGCTGCTGATGGCCGCGGCCAGCGTGGACCTGCCCGCGGTGATGGTCACCGGCGGCCCGATGCTCAACGGCAAGTACCGCGGCACCGACGTGGGCTCCGGCACCGCGGTCTGGCGGTTCGAGGAGGACCTGGTGGCCGGGCGGATGACGCAGGAGGAGTGCGTCTTCGCCGAGGGCTGCATGGCGCGGTCCAACGGGCACTGCATGACGATGGGCACCGCGTCCACGATGGCGTCGATGGCCGAGGCGCTCGGCATGCAACTGCCGTACTCGGCGACCTGGCCCGCGGTGGACGCCCGCCGGTACGAGACCGCGCAGCGGGCAGGCCAGGTGATCGTCGGCCTGGTGCGGCAGGAACTGCGGCCCTCGGCCATCATGACCAGGGCGGCGTTCGAGAACGCGATCCGGGTCAACGCGGCCATCGGCGGGTCGACGAACGCGGTGATCCACCTGCTGGCCATCGCCGGACGGCTCGGGGTGCCGCTCTCCCTGGACGACTTCGACGTACTGGCCAGGGACGTCCCGACGCTGGTGAATCTGCAGCCGAACGGCCAGTACCTGATGGAGGACTTCTGCTACGCGGGCGGCCTGCCCGCGGTGATGCGGGAGCTGGCCGAGTCAGGCCTGCTGAACGCCGGGGCGATCACGGTGACCGGGTCCGGGATCGGCGCGAACGTCGCGGACGCGCCGTGCTGGAACCGCGAGGTGATCAAGACCATGGCCGAGCCGTTCCAGCCCGCCGGGACCGGGACGGCCGTGCTGCGAGGCAACCTCGCGCCGGGCGGGGCGGTGATCAAGCAGTCGGCCTCCTCCGCGCACCTGCTCAAGCACCGGGGCCAGGCCCTGGTCTTCGACTCCCCCGCGGACTACTACGCGGTGTCGAACGATCCCGAGCTCGACGTCGACGAGGACACCGTGCTGGTCATCCGGTACTGCGGCCCGCGTGGCTACCCCGGCATGCCCGAGGTCTCCAACGTGGCGCTGCCCCGCAAGCTGCTGCTGCGCGGTGTCCGCGACATGGTGCGGATCTGTGACGGCCGCATGTCCGGCACCGCCTATGGAACGGTCGTCCTGCACGTCGCCCCCGAAGCCGCGGCCGGCGGCCCGCTGGCCCTGGTCCGGACCGGCGACTGGATCACCCTGGATGTTCCGGACCGGACGCTGACTCTCGAGGTGAGCGCCGAGGAACTGGCCGAACGCCAGGCCGCATGGACCCCGCCCGCGCCGCACGCCAGCCGGGGCTGGACCCGCCTGTACTGCGAGCGCGTGCTGCAGGCCGACTCCGGCGCCGACCTGGACTTCCTGGTCGGCGCCAGCGGCCACGAGGTGCCTCGGGAGTCGCACTGACGCGATAGTGTTCACCTCTGTCCTTTTCCGGCCATTCTGTTCCGAGCACCAGGCGGGGAGTACGTGGAGAACGTTGTCCTGCTGGACGAGACCGGGTCCGCCTGCGGCACGGCGGCCAAGGCGGTCGTCCATCATGCCCAGACGCCGCTGCACCTGGCCTTCTCCGCCTACTTGTTCAACGAGGCCGGCCAGTTCCTGCTGACCAGGAGGGCCGAGTCCAAGCGCACCTGGCCGGGTGTCTGGACCAACACCTGCTGCGGGCATCCGCAGCCCGGTGAGCCGGTCGCCGACAGCGTGCGCCGCAGGTTGCGGCAGGAGCTCGGGATCGATGCGGCCGAGCTCGTGCTGGTCCTGCCCAGGTTCCGCTACCAGGCCCGGATGGACAACGGCGTGCTGGAGAACGAGGTCTGCCCGGTATACGCGGCGTACTCCGACGCGGCGCCCGCACCCCACCCGGACGAGGTCGCCGAGACCCGGTGGGTGGACTGGGATGAGTTCTGCGCCGCGGTCCGCGCCGGGCAGCAATCCATCTCCCCGTGGTGCGCCATGCAACTGGACGAGCTGGCCATGCTCGGTCCCAAGCCGCTCACCTGGACGCGTGCCGATGTGGCGGACCTGCCGCCGGCCGCCGCCCCCGTCCCGGCGGGGTTATCCACAGGCCACGATCGCAGGATCGCCAGTAACACGCAGTATCGTCCCCACGATCTCCACATGGTTTTCCACAGCGCGGGTAACCAGGCTCAGTCGTCCGCCGGCGGGCCCGGAGCGATCTTCGGGGCCAGCCCGCGGCCGAGCAATTCGAGCACATCGTCGAGCACGTCCTCGGGGACGCGGCCGCCCGCGGTCCACTCCGCCCAGCGCATGCCCACGAAGTTGCCGATGCCGGTGTAGGCGTACGCGATGACCTCAGGGTCGTAGCGCGCGTCGATGTCGCGGTCCATCTGGGCGGCCCGCACGCCGCGGGCGTACCCCCGGGCCAGGTGCTCGTAGTACTCCCGGAAGAGCATGGGGTCGACGAACTCCGACTGGCGCAGGATGCGGTCGATCCACGGCCGCGTGGACAGCATGTCGAAGTAGGCCCGGAAGGCCGCGCGTTCCCGGTTCCGCTGCCCGCCGTCGGTGTGGTCGAGCGCCTCCCTCATCGCGTGTCTGAGGTCGGTGTTGATGGCCCGGACCACGGCGGCGAAGATCTCCGCCTTGGACTCGTAGTAGGAGTAGAAGCTGCCGGTGGCCATCTTGGCCCGGGCGCAGATGTCCGCCACCGTGGTGCGGTGATAGCTGCTCTGGCCAAAAAGCTCCTCGGCCGCGGTCAGCAGCCGCTGGGCAGGCGGCCGTTCCGCCGGGCCGGATGGCGGGCGGCCGCGGCCACCCGCCATCCGGCTAGTTTCCGCTGTCATCTCGGCTAATCCCTGTTCCGTGGTGTCGGGGATGGCCGACGGGCGTCAGGAGGAGGCAGAGGGGATGCCACTCGCTGGTGCCTGCTCCTCGGATCCCGTGTAGGTGGCGATCGGCCCGGTCGCGGTCGTGTCGGTGGTCAGCACCGATCCTTGCTGGACCACGACACCATTTTGGATCGTGCCCATATAAGCGCCGGTCACGCCCAGGTGGTTGGACGAGGAGTAAGCGAACGGGGCGACCATCGGCCCCTGGGGCAGGCCGCCGTCGATGGCGTTGGTCAGGTCGGCCCGGGTCGGGTTCCGGCCCGCCTTGAACATCGCCTGCACGAACGTGTAAGCGACCGCCATGCCGTAGAAGAAGTTGCCGTCCAGCGGCGCCTTGGGCTCGTACTGGTCGTGAATCTTCTTGAACAGGGTGTACCAGCTGTCGGTGCTGCTCAGCGCGGGGAGGTACTCGTCGGTGATGATCCCGTTGGTGAGCTGGTTGCCGTTGACGGTCGCGCCGCCCTGCTTGGCGAATGCCTCGAGCAGCCCGGACAGCGTGATCGGGTCGGAGCCGACGTCGCTGACCGCCAGGGTCGGGTTGTAGCCGAGCTTCAGGCTGGTCAGCTTGAGCAGCGCGGTGAAGGCGGGAATCGAGAACGAGACGACGACCTGCGCGCCGGACGCGCGCAACGCCGCGACCGCCGGGCCGACGTTGACGTTGGTCGGGACGTAGCTCTGCTTGCTGACCACCATGGAGGCCGGGATCTCGTCGAGGAGGCCCTTGACCCCGTCCTGGCCGAACTCGTCGTTCTGGTAGAAGAAGCCGATCTTCTTACCCGCGAAATGTTGCTTGATGTACTGACCGAGGATCTTGCCCTCGCTGATGTAGTCGAGCTGCCAGCCGTACGTCTCGGGGTAGGTGCTCGGCGCGTTCCAGCATTCGCATCCGGACGCCACGAACACGTCAGGGATCTTCTCGGAGTTCAGGAAGCTCACCGCGGCCAGGTGGGTGGGCGTGCCGAGGCCGTTGAACAGCGCGTAGATGTTGTCCTGCAGCACGAGCTGGCGGACGACCGACGCCGTCTTGGTCGGGTCGTAGCCGTCGTCGAGGTACTTGTAGACGATCTTCCGCCCGTAGATGCCGCCGTTCGCGTTCACGTAGTCGAAGTACGCGGTCGACGCGGGGGCGATCTCGCTGTAGCCCGGCGCGGCGGGACCGGTGAGCGGCTGGTGGCTACCGATCGTGATGGTGGTCGGGGTGATGCCGGGCGCAGACGCGGTCAGGGCCGCGCTTGAGCTGCCCGCGCTCGAGCTCGAGCTGGAGCTCGAACTCGAGCTGGATGAGCACGCGGCCACCCCGAGCAGTGCCGAGGTCATGATGGCCGCGGCCTGCCAGCGAAGCCGTTGAGATTTCTTCATGAAGATCCTTCCTTCTCATGTTGGCTGGCCGGTGCCTGATCGGCCGAAGGAGTGACATAGGGCGTGGGCGCGGTGCGCCGGATGCGGGATTTCTGGTCCGGACCCAGGAAAGCGGAGATCAGCCGCAGCAGACCCCCCTGGATCCCTTGCGGGAAGACGAGCATGACGAGGATGAGGACGACGCCGTAGGCGGCGATGGGGATGTTGGCGCCGACGGTGCTGGACAGGCCGTGGCTGGTGGCCACGTCGGTGACGTACGTCGGCACCAGGACGATCACCAGGCTTCCCCACACCGCGCCGGGCAGGCTGCCCAGGCCGCCGATCACGGCCGCGGTCAGCAGGGCGATGGACAGCGTGAGGGTGAAGCCGCCGGGCGCGACCGTCCCGGTGATGACGGCTAGCAGGGCGCCGGCCAGCCCGGCGCAGGCGGCGCTCACGACAAAGGCGCGTACCCGCGCCGCCGCGACGTTGATGCCGTCCAGCGCGGCGGCCACGTCGTTGTCGCGGACCGCGCGCCAGTTGCGGCCGATCCTGCTCTGGGTCAGGTTGGCCAGCAGGACCAGGACGATCAGCGCCACCGCGGCGCTGACCCAGGCCTGCCATCTGGTCGGGGGGAAGTTCACGCCGAGGAACGCGGGGGTGGTAAAGATGACATTCAGGCCCTGCTCACCGCCGAAGGTTCCCGGGTAGGCCAGGGCGAGCGACGGGAGCGCGATGCCGAGCAGGAGGGTGGCGCCCGCCAGGTACGGGCCGTGCAGCCGGGCCGCGGCGATGCCCACCACGGCGCCGGCCACCGCCGTGACCGCGGCCGCGATCACCAGCACGAGGTAGAACGGCCAGTTGAGGTGGAGCAGGACCAGCGCGGCGGTGTAAGCGCCAATAGCCATGAACGCGGCGTGGCCGAGCGAGATCTGGCCGCTGAGACCGGTCAGCACGGTGATCCCGGCGACCGCCGTGACCTCGACCGCGATCTGGGCGATCTGGTAGTCGCGGAACGCGTTCAGCTTGATGGACAGGAATGCGACGATCACGGCCACGATGATGGCCACGGCGAGCCTGCGGGGTAGCGTCCGCATCGTCACACCCGCCGCATCCGCGCGCTGGCGAACAGCCCGTTAGGCCGGATCATCAGCACCGCGACCAGGATGCCGAGGGCGACCAGCGAGGTCAGGTTGGAGTTCCAGTAGCCGGCCACGTAGTTCAGCCCGATACCGAGCAGCAGCCCGCCGACCACCGCTCCTGTCGGGCTGTCCAGGCCGCCGATCACCGCCGCGGTGAAACCGAGCACGAAGATCGCGTCCATGCTGTTCGGGTACAGGAACGTGGACGGCGAGACGAGCACGCCGGCCAGTGCGCCGAGCAGCCCGGCCAGCGCCCAGCCGACGGTCAGCACCCTCGCGACCCGGATGCCCGAGAGCCGGGCGATGGTCGCGTTGAACGCCGCGGCGCGCATGCGCAGCCCGGCCGAGGTGTACCTGAACGTGGCGGCCAGGATCAAGGTGGTGGCCAGGACCGCCGCCGCGGTGAACACGTCGAAGCGGGACACGCCAAGCGGTGTGCCGCCGACTTTCAGCCCGGTAACGGAGAATGCTGCGGGGAACGACCGGTACTGCGCGCCGAAGAAGATGCCCGCCAGGCCCTCGATCAAGATGAGCAGCCCGATGGTCACGATCACCGAGTTGAGCTCCGGTCTGCCCGCGGTGGGCCGGATCACGGTCAGCTCGCTGGCCGCGCCGAGGACCAGGCCGGCCACGAGAGCGACCACGAACCCGGCCCAGTACGAGTGGGTGTGGTAAATGACTTCGATGGCCACGTACGTGGTGAGCATGGCCATGCCGCCCTGCGCGAAGTTCAGCAGCCGGGTGCCCCGCCAGATCAGCACCAGGGAGAGCGCGATCGCGGCGTAGATCATCCCGAAGACGACCCCGCTGAGTGTGAACTGGAGGAACTCGACCACTGGCATGCTCCCTGCGTGTGCCTAGAAACCGAGGTAGTGGTGGCGTAGCGCGACGTCGCTGGCCAGGGTCGCGGCGTCGGCCGAGGCGACCACCCGGCCGAGGTTGAGCACGACCCCGTGGTCGGCGATGGCGAGCGCCGCCCGCGCATTCTGCTCGACCAGCACGATGGTGAGCCCGTGCTCCCGGCTGAGGCGGACCACCAGGTCCATGACCTGCGCCATGACCCGGGGCGCCAGGCCCAGTGACGGTTCGTCGAGCAGCAGCACCCGGGGCCGGGCGAGCAGGGCGCGCGCGATGACCAGCATCTGCCGCTCGCCCCCGGACAGCGTGGAGGCCAGCTTGCGCCGACGCTCGGCCAGCGGCTTGAAGCGTTCGTACTCCTCTTCCATCGCGGCCGCGCGAGCGGACTGCTTGCCCCGCCACGACATCATCCCGACCCGCAGGTTCTCCTCCACGGTGAGCTCCGGGATCACGCCCTGGCCCTCGGGCACGTGGGCGATGCCGGCCCGGACGATCCGCTCCGGGCTCTGGCCCGCCACGTCGTGGCCGGCCAGCAGGACCCGGCCGCGGCGCGGCTTGACCATGCCGCTCACCGCGCGGAGCAGCGTCGTCTTGCCCGCGCCGTTCGCACCCAGGACCGCGGTAATGCCGGACGCGTGCGCCGTCACCGTGACCCCGTCCAGCGCGGTAACCCCGCCGTACCCCGCGACCAACCCCTCCACCGCCAGCGCGGCCGCGTGGCCGTTCGCGGCGCTGGCCGCGGTCGCCTCGGCGCTCACTGGGCTGGCCCGTCGCTGGGCGTGGCGCTGTTCCCGTCGCCGTTCCCGCCGCTTACCTCGGCGGTGCCGAGGTAAGCCGCGGTCACCGCCGGGTTGTCCTGAACCTCACGCGGCGACCCGGTGGCGATGACCTTGCCGAAGTCGAGCACCGTGAGCGAGTCGCAGACCGACATCATCAGGTCCATGTGGTGCTCGACCACCACCAGCGATCCCTCCGTGGCCAGGTCGCGGATGAGCGCGCCCAGCTCGGCGAGTTCTACCTCGCTCAGGCCGCTGGCCGGCTCGTCGAGCAGGATCAGCCCGGGCTTGGCCACCAGGGCCCGGGCCAGGGCGATCTTCTTGCGCATCCCGTAGGACAGCTCGGTGGGCCGCGCGTCTGCCGCGTCGGCGACCCCGACCCGGTCGAGCGCCTGGCGAGCCAGGTCGCGCAGCATCCGCTCGTCGCGGCCGGCTCGTGGCAGCGCGAGCAGCGAGGACCAGAATCCAGCCTTGGCCCGGCTGGTCGCCCCGATCATGACGTTCTCCAGCGCGGTCAGCCCGTTGTACAGGCCGACGCCCTGCAGCGTCCGGGCCACGCCGAGGGAGGCGAGCTGGTGCGGCCGGACCTGTTGCCGCTGGCCGCCGAAGTGCACCTCGCCGTCGTCCGGGCGGATGAAACCGCACAGGACATTCAGTAGTGTGGTCTTGCCCGCGCCGTTCGGCCCGATGACGCCCATGACGTGCCGGGGCGGGACTGAGAGTGACACGGCGTCCAGCGCGGTCAGGCCGCCGAACCGCACCGTCACGCTCCTGACCTCAAGGACTGAACCAGGATTCATCGGTCTTTGTCCTAGTTACTAGTGGCGAGATGTTACGACAATGAATCCTCATTCAAGGATGATTTCAGGGGGACGGGCAAGCCCAATACGGAGTTGGTGCCGATTCGTAGCTGAAACGCAACCCGGATCGGGCGGCGCTAGGCTGGGCCGATCACGCTGATATCGGGAGCATCCGCGAGCGGGCTGACCTACGCCGAGGCGCAAGAGCGCACCCGGCTGATCGATGTCCGCGGATACCGCGTCGGGCTTGACCTGAGCGGCGGCCAGGACACGTTCGGCTCGGTCAGCGACGTCCGGTTCGGTTGCCGGGAACCCGGCTCGGCCAGCTTCATCGAACTCAGGCCCGCCCGGCTGCGCCGGGCGGTGCTCAACGGCCGGGAGCTCGATCCGCGGACGCTGACCGGTGGCCGGCTGCCGCTGCCCGGCTTGCGGGACGCCAACCAGCTGCGGGTCGAGGCCGACATGGCCTACTCACGCGACGGCGCCGGCCTGCACCGCTTCACCGACGCCGCCGACGGGGAAACCTACCTCGCCCTGCACGCCGGGCTGGATAACGCGCAGCGGGTGTTCGCCGCCTTCGACCTGCCGGACCTCAAGGCGGCCATTACCGCCACCGCGGTCGCGCCGGACTCCTGGACCGTGCTCGGCAACGGCGTGGCCAGGCGCGCCGGGCCGGCCGGGTCGCCGGGCTGCCTCCGCTGGGAGCTGGCCGCCACGCCGCCGATCTCCAGCTACCTGTTCACCCTGGTCGCGGGCCCGTATCACAGCGTCCGCACCGAGCACCGCGGCATCCCGTTCGGCCTGCACAGCAGACGGTCAATGGCCGGGGCGCTGGACCGGGATGCAGCGGAGATCCTCGCCGTCACCCGGGCCTGCTTCGACCGGTACCTGGAGATCTTCGCCGAGCCGTATCCCTTCGATTCCTACGATCAGGCGTTCGTCCCCGAGCTCGAGGTCGGAGCGGTGGAGAACCCGGGCTGCATCACCTTCCGCGACGAGTTCTTGTTCCCGTCCGCGGTCACTCAGGCCGAGCGGCAGACCCGCGGGATGGGTCATCGCGCACGAGATGGCCCACATGTGGTTCGGTGACCTGGTCACCATGGCCTGGTGGGACGACGTCTGGCTGAGCGAGTCGTTCGCCACCTACATGGGCTTCCAGGTGTTGTCGGAGGCCACCGCCTTCACCGGTGCCTGGACCGACTTCGCGCTGTCCCGCAAGCCCCGCGGCTACGACGCCGACCAGCGAGCCTCCACCCACCCGGTCGCGCCCGGGCCGCGGGAGGTGCCCGACACCGATGCCGCGCGGTCCGCCTACGACGACATCTCCTACGCCAAGGGCGCGTCCGTGCTGCGCCAGCTGGTGGCGTGGACTGGCTGGCCGGCCTTCATCACCGGGATCAACGATTACCTGGCCCGGTACCGGTTCGCCAGCGCCACCCTGGACGACCTGCTCGACTGCCTGGCCCGCTCGTCCGGCGCCGACCTGCGCGAATGGGCGGGACGCTGGCTCCGCACTCCGGGCGTGGACACCCTGGCGATCCCGTCTTCCGGGGCCGGGATCCTCACCCACAGCGGGAGCAGGCCGCATCAGGTGTGGGTCGGAGTGTACGACCAGGTGCCCGGTGATGCGGGCGGGCTGGTCCTGCGGACCATGGTCCCGGTCAGTGTCGAGGCGGGCGCGGCCCAGGTCACGCTCCCATCGGCCGCCGCCGACCCACCGCCGGCCCTGCTGCTGCCGAACGACGGCGACTTCGGCTACGCCAAGGTCCGGCTCGACCCGCGCTCCCAGGCCGCCCTGACGTCAGGGCTCGGCCGGCTGCCCGATCCGCTCAGCCGGGCCGTGGCCTGGAACACCGCCCGCGATCTGGTCCGCGACGCGGAGCTGCCCGCGCCGGAGTATCTCGAGCTGGCGGCGCGGCACCTGCCCGCCGAGACCGAGACCGCGATCGCCGGACCGGTCCTGGACTTCGCCCGCTGGACGATCGCCGACCGGTACCTGCCCCGCCTGCGACGCGAGGCCGCACTGGGTGACCTGGCGGGCCTGTGCCGCGTGCTGCTGCGCGGGGCCGCCGGAGCCGATCCCGGCGGGATGCGGCTGGTAGCCGCGCGCGGGCTGATCGACAGCGCGTCCCGCCGGGATCGGGACCAGCGGCCCCGCGCAGCACCACGCGGCACAGGCCCGCCAGGCCGCCCAGCGTGGCCTCCCGCCTGGCCTGGGGCAGGTACCGGTCGGCAATCGTCCAGCGGGCGAAGTC
>Ga0102924_1004309_pt1 | contig 14398 bp, 16 predicted proteins | sample PaiPotPPM11metaG_FD_80116 | JGI IMG/M metagenome (GOLD analysis project Ga0102924, IMG submission 80116) | Iron sulfur acid spring bacterial and archeal communities from Banff, Canada, to study Microbial Dark Matter (Phase II) - Paint Pots PPM... ... | reverse complement strand
GCACACTCGCGGCCTACGTCGGCAGTACCGTCAGTGCTGCCGTCGTCCACAATGATGAACTCACAATCCACCGGTGCGTTCGCGACGGCAGCGCTTAAGCGCTCCAGAAGAACCGGAATATTTCCTGCTTCGTTAAGAGTCGGAATTACGAGGCCTAACTTGGGTCGGGGGAGAGTACTCATATTGAATTTCCTGTCCTAACACGAACTGAATCAGTGAAGCGCAATTGTTGGATGTATATGAACACAAAGATGTTGGTCAAATAAGAATCAGAACTGCTGTAGTTAACTTAGATAAAGACCTGAAAGCAGCTCAGGCCGTGACGGTTGAATCGACTTGTGGTTGAGGGAATTTACTAACAACGGCGTTCAAGCGAGCGACGATAGCGGCGTGTACATTGTCGGGATCACCGGCGGCAATCAAACTCAAGGGAGCAAACTTTCGCAATTCGAGGTACGAACTGCGATATTGACGCATGAAATCGATCGGGTACTCTGGTTTTCTGGCGCGAGCTTCTTCCGGAACGGCATCCAGTAGATAAGAAACGTCAGTGTTCGGCGCCAGGCTCAAAACAAATCGTGCGTACGCGCGCGCTAGCCAATGGTGCATCGGCAACGCAGCCAATTGGTCGTAGATGTAGCGATCAAAAATAATCACGCCACCGTTCGCGGCTGAGCGCTCCCTTCGAATGATCTTGCGAAGGCGAAATACGTCTGCCAGATGAAGCAACGACCTTCCAACTAAAAGAGGGAATGAGCGGCTATTTTTGTCGTTACGGTTGGCCGGCTTATCTGGGGAGCCCACCTGGCCGTCGCTCTGCAATACCTTGCGGCTGAAACCGGAACGTAGGGACGACAAAACTGCGACGTTGTCCCAAAACGTCAAGATGCGGACAGACAGGCCCTGCTGGGTAAGATACTCGCGCAGCTTTTCGATTTGGGTGCTCTTGCCTGCGCCATCGATGCCCGAAAAAGTGATCAATAGGGGGGTCAAGAAAGTAGTTCCTCAATCTAATCGAGATATTGCGTACAGACGTCTCAGTGTCCGGGACTGTTAGGTACCCGTCCGGGACTGCCGGCCGACAGCGCTGCCACGGTTCCCAAAGCTGCTCCGGCACCGGCGATAAAGCCGAAACGAATCAACCATGAACGAATTTGCCGTTGTTTCGGAGGCGCAATTGCCACCCCAGCCGGCTTCGAAGCCGCGCTTCCGCTTGTCTGGACCGCAGGCGCTACCGCCGTGCCGCTCGGCTGCGGCGGCACGTTGTTTTGAGGAGCAGGATTCTGAGGAACGGGAGCAGCCGCGGGCGGTGTGGTTGATCGGCCCGGATTTTCAGGCAGCTCAATTGGCGGCTGAGTTGAATTCTGGGCAGGCTGCCCGGTCGGCGCCTGCTGCTGTTGCTGCGCAAGAAGCGGCGCCGTGGCGCCGCTCAATAGAAAAACCAGCACACAGACCGTTGCCCGAAGAACGATCCGATTCATAACGCCTCCACCGTGGCGTGCCGTCATGCAGCCACGGGCTGGGGTTGACCAACTTTTTCCGATGCGACATCTTCTGTCTCGCTCGCCAGTTCCTGCTCGGCGGTAAAGCCGGCAGCAGCGTCGAAAACAGGGAATTTACTAAACAGCCGGTCCATCCGCGTGAGTTCAAGAAAAATCGCGGCTTCAGGAGACATCTCCCCGAGCTGTAGCGCCCCATCATTTCGGGCGACTGTTTCCATGCAGTCCAACAACCCTTCGAGACCCTCGAGATTCATCTCGCGCACGCGCGAAAAATCCACAACTACGTGCGGCGTTTCGGTCGACATCCTGCTCTTCAATTCTCGCCCGAGTCTGCTTGCCTCTTTCGCCCCGAACACTGCTGGCAGCTTGATCATGATTGCGGACTGCGTATTCATGTCACCTTCCCCTGGGTCCTGCAACTTTGTGCAGAAACTTAAGATCCACTATTCTTTCTGGTCGTTTTTATTGCTATTCCTGCGTAACAGTTGCTTCTATACAGATGCGAATTGTTAACAAACGGTTTACATTTCATGAACTATTCAGTTCGCTATCTGCAACTTGTTTAGCAACGCTGCTCCCGCTCGCGCGAAAGGCAGCGATTTTGTCGCCCGGATCAAACGGGGATCAGATATCGCAATCTCCGTCTTTCGATCCAGATGAAACATTTTCTGGTTGCTGACGATCGAGCGCCGCACATTCAACCCAAGACCAACATATGTCTCCTGCAATATCCAGGATTGTTCGACAGTGGTGCCGCAATCGATCTCGCAATCGCGTTCGATTGCGCTGCCGCCACTGATGTTGCAGCATGCGGCTATGCGCGTTCCCGCTCCCACGAACGCCGGACCATCAATCGCGCACGACTCATCCACCTCCGCGCCGGACCCGAACCATATTCCAGGACCTACCTCGGTCCCCACTGGACGCAGATCGCATTTGCCAGATAACGCGTCTTCCATCAGCCGGCGAAAATCCTGCGGCCTGCGCAACCGATTCACATATCCCCGGTAAAAGAAACGCTCTTGGTCGGAAATGAGTCCGCTCAACGTCTTTCTATACGCGCCATCCACGTCGCGCAGAAAGTTTGCGTTGACCACAGCCATATCCAAGGAACCGTCTGCCGCATACGCCTGGGTCAATGCCGCTCCGCGTTCGCCATGAAACCGTAAGAGTTCTTCAAAGTCCAGATCACTGTGTCCGCCAGTGCGAACAAGAAGAAGAGTTCCGACTCCTTGCTGCACCCAATCGGCAACCGCCCGCTCCCATGCGGAGATAAAGTCATTCGAAAGTAGCGAGCGCGTCGGCAACACTTGGGTACCAGCTGGGCCCTCGGGAATAATTGTCGTAGCTTCGACCCCCGCGTCTCCCAGTTTGTCGATAGTTCGTTCAAGCAGGCTTTTCCCCAGCACGTCGAGTTTCACGTCTGGGGCATTGCTCAGGAATCTCCGGCGTTTTCGCGCGGCATCTTTGACCGACTCCGAAGACTCGGCCTCTTTGCCGTTCGTAGTTGCCAACGTCAGGATTGCCCCGATTTTCACCTTGATCTCCCGTCCCGTCTTAAATGCACACCTGGCTCTGTCTGTTACAACCCGGTATCAAGCAGCATTACTCGCAGAAATTTGCGAAACCTCTGCAAATACTGTTCGCGGAAATTCCCGCGTCAACTCCTCGGGGTTCCAACGGACGGTAGCATCTCTGCGTGAGCGTGAACGCTGTGCCCGGCTGCTAGCTGCTTCGTTCTCTTGCAGGGTTCGTCCCAGCAATTCCCGGATTCGAAGTTTTGCTTTGTGAAGCTGGGACTTCGAATTTCCGACGGAGCAATCGAGCAGTTCGGCGATTTCCTGGTGCTCGTAGCCTTCGACTTCATGCAATAAGAAGATGGTCCGGTAGCCGTCTGGAAGTTCCTTGATAGCGCGAGCGAGTGCGATGCGGTCGACGCATCCAGTCAAGCGGTCATCGCGACTCCCGTATTCGCGGCGTACCACTTTCGCGTCCTGGTTATAAGGTTCGTCAAGCGAAACCTGTTTCAGTGCTTTTTTCCTGAAGTGCATGAGCACGGTATTCACTGCGATGCGATACAGCCAAGTGGATAGCGCTGAGTCGCCGCGGAATGTTGCCAGCTTGCGGAACACTTGCAGGAACGCGTCCTGCGTAAGGTCCTCAGCTTCGGCAGTATTGTTGGTCATGCGGAGGCACACCGAATATACTTTTGCTTTGTGCGCATGAAATAAAGATGCGAATGCGTCAGCGTCACCTATTTGGGCGCGCTTTACTAGGTCTAGGTCGGACTCGAATCGTGCGATGGTTGCGGTGTCGGTGGTCACTGGGGCTCTCCTTTCAAAACACCTGTCTTTCGTGGGTTCAGAACGATCTGGATCAGCCGTAATCACAGTTATGAAGGTAGAGTTCTTTGTTCGAATGGTCTATCCGGTGAGGTCTGTATCCATCAACAGACGTTCCTGTACCGCTTTGACCCACAAGAGGTTTCGCTTGCGAGGTGAAATTGTGCAGAACTGGCGCGGGTGCGGAACATTTTTCACGAGTTCAGAAATTTTTGCCTGTATTCCGCCGTTGTCGTAGGTCATTTACAGGTCTTTCGCAGTTATTCGTCCATATTTAAGTGCTGAACTGCCGCAATAAGCATTTTGCGGAATATCGGCGATCATCTTCTCTGCTACAGGAAAGTCCTCATGCTGGGCCGGTAGTACGTCCCACTAGTACCTCCCATAGGTGAAGTTTGTTGGTCGGGAACAGACATCTTCTCTGCTACAGGAAAGTCCTCAGGCGAATTACAGAGTTCGCAGGATTGTTGGCACCACAGGCTAGGCCTATTCTCAGCCTATGAAAGTTGCCCTCAACTTCCCTACCTTTCGAGCAGGCGCCGGCGCTCGGTAGTGCCGGCACCTGCTTCTCGCCTCATACCTTGCTGGGGTGGAAGAAGTTAAGGGAAGTAAGCCCTGAGCGAAATTCAAATTCCGCTCCGTATTTCAAAACCAATTCTTTCCGGGAGGATAATGTGGCCCTTGAATCTTTGAACGACCTTTTCGTAGAACAGCTCCGCGATTTATATGACGCGGAAAACCAACTCATAAAAGCGCTTCCTAAGATGGCGGAAGGCGCCAATTCAGTCGAGCTGCGCCAGGGCTTCGAAGAGCACCTGGAGCAGACCAAAGAACATGCGCAGCGCATCGAGACCATCTTCGAACAACTAGGCCAGAAAGCCAAAGCCAAGAAGTGCAAAGGCATGGAAGGCCTGATTAAAGAGGGTAGCGAAGCCCTGGAAGAAGATATGAGTGAAGACGTTAAAGACGCTGCCATCATTGCTGCCGCACAGCGTGTGGAGCATTACGAGATTGCGGCGTACGGAACTGTGCGGACCTTTGCTAATCTTTTGGGCGAGACTGAAGCGGCTACCTTATTGGAGCAGACGCTCGAAGAAGAGAAGGAAACCGACGACAAGCTGACCCAATTGGCTGAAGGGATTAACGTCGCTGCCGAAGAGGGAAGTGGAAGCAAGAGCAAATCATCGAAGACAACGACCACCACTCGTAAAAAGCCCGCTGCTTAAATTAAAACAGAACAAAAATAAACGGCAGCCGCATAGGCTGCCGTTTTTCTTTGTCCAAGATCCAGTCTACTCAATGCCCGCTTGCACCACATGAACGATATTGTTCCGCACCGCGTAGAGAACCAGATCGCTGACCGAATGCAGTTGCAGCTTGCGCATAATGTTGGAGCGGTGTGTCTCTGCAGTCTTTACGCTCAACCCGAGAGCCACCGCAACCTCTTTCGTGCTCTTGCCTTCCGCGAGCAATTGCACGATCTCGCGCTCGCGCGGAGTCAGCCGGTTCCGTCCCGCAGTGGGTATTGGTGCTCCAGGAGTGCCTCCCTTTAAGTATCCCTCCAGGACCATGGTTGCGACCTTTGATGTGAAGTAGGTCTTGTCACGGCGCAGCGCCTCGACAGCCGCCACCAAATCGCGCGCAGCATCGGACTTCAACAAGAAACCGCGGGCTCCGGCATTCAGCACTTCCCGGACTACCTGGTCGGAATCATGGAGTGTGAGAATCAGCACTCGCGCCTGCGGATTCGACTTCAGAATTTGCCGCGTAGCCTCAAGGCCATTAAGCCCGGGCATTCCAATATCCAGGATTACAACGTCGGGCTTTAGCTGTTGCGCCTTATCCACTGCCTCGCGCCCATCCCCGGCTTCGCCGCAGACCTGCCAGTCATGCTGAGACTGCAGCAGGGCCATCAATCCTTTTCGAACCACCTCATGATCATCCGCAACTAGAATCCGAAATGTCGCCATCTTGCACCTCTCATTGAATCCGGATAGAAACGCAGCTACTCTCGAATCGCAAAACTAAGACCCTGCACTCTCGTCGCCAAAGTCATAATATAAGTCCAAACAGGAAAGCGGATAGACGCTGGTTCGGACAAGCGTAATTTTTACTCTTAGATCCCACAATCTTTGCGCCCGGCCCCGCCGGTTTATCAATCAACAATGCTCAATCAACATTCTTTTGCGCTCGGTATATTCATGCCCGATGCTGCCAGTTCAGGTCGTTCGGTGCTGCGCTCATCCATTGATACAACTTTCACTCCGCGCGCCGGCTCAATCACCAGCGTCATGCTGGAAGCGCACCGCCCGCAAAGCCACAAGTGCATCGTCTGCCGCTCGGGTCGCTCGTCAAACGGCGCACACTTTTCGTCACTAGCGGCAACGGAGATCGAAACCACGTCAAACTGAAACAAGCGTCCTTCCGAAAACGAGTGCAGCGGTCGTTTGCAGCCTTCATTTGCGCAATATGCCAGCATTCAATTCACAACTTTTCTTGCGAATTCCTACTCCGAACGAGGAGAAACATACAGCTAAAACCCTAACTCTCCAATACAGTGTGAACTGTATTTTCGCAAGGTTCCTACCGCAGTTGAGAGTTAGATGCTCGCCTTTCCGACCCGGCTTCAATGTGCATTTGATTCCTCGAAAGCAAATTACCCAAACTCCGGGTCATCTCAACAGATATGCCGTTGCGAAACCAAGTTCAACGTACCGCAGCCCCTCTAATTACTGAAAAACCTACCCTTCCTAAGTTGCGAGAGGCCGCGGCTCGGTGCAGGGCATGTGATCTCTGGAAAAAAGGTACTCAGACCGTCTTTGGCGAAGGCGCTTCCCGTCCATCTCTTATGCTGATCGGGGAACAACCGGGTGACAAGGAGGACCTTGCCGGACATCCATTCGTGGGTCCGGCCGGACGCGTTCTCGACGAAGCTTTGGCGGCTGCAGGAATTGACCGCTCAGAGGTGTACCTGACCAACGTAGTCAAGCATTTCAACTGGGTACCCGCCGAACGTGGCAAACGCCGCATCCACAAGAAGCCCCGTTATTCGGAGATCAAAGCGTGCCGCCCATGGCTGGACGCGGAAATTGCGGTAACCCGCCCGCAGGTGATTATTTGCCTGGGTGCAACTGCGGCCCAATCACTGCTCGGCAGGGAATTCAGCGTCATGCGCGATCGAGCCAAATTCGTGCCATCCGAACTTGCACCGTACGTGATGGCCACCGTGCATCCTTCCTCAATTTTGCGGGCACCCGATGAGGCGTCGCGAAATGCGCAGAAGCAAGCGTTGATAGATGATTTGCGAATCGCGGTTGCTCAGATCAACAACCTTCGTCGCGCAGCATGTGTTCGCAAGAACGGCGTTTTCCTCCGCGAAGTCGCACGCCCAGCTTAGCCTCATTACATTTTCTTCTAAGGACCCGTACAGTCGTCATCCGATGCCTTAACGGGTTACATCGGCATACAGTCATATTTCGTATGAATTCACTGACACACAGAGCGAGGCGTCCTCCGGACGACGACGAAGGACCAAAGACTCCGCGACCCCCCGGCGCCAAAGAACCTGAGCCAGATATTCCAGAGCCGGACGAAGAAACTGGCGACTTAGCAATACCGGTTCAGGTAACGCCGTTCGAAATTAGTTCCGGGTTACGACCAGCGCTATGAGCCTAACTCGATCACTCACTCGTAAATTCATTTTTGGCGGCGCCGTAGTCGGTGGCGCTGGCCTGGGGCTTAGCGCCGGAGCCGTTGCCGGTCTTGGACTCGCCTACTGGGGTGTGCGGCAGATGCGCCGCTACAATCTCGCCGACAAAGTCGTGGCCATCACCGGAGGCTCGCGCGGTTTAGGACTGGCACTGGCACGGGCATATCTGCGTCGCGGCGCGAAAGTAGCGCTGCTGGCGCGTGATCCGGAAGCGCTCGAGCGCGCCCGCCAACTTCTCGCCGGCATGGGCACTGTTTTCGTTAGGCCGTGCGACGTTCGTGACGAGAAGCAGGTCCTGGAAGCCATAACCGACGTTCGTCAGGAACTCGGCGACGTCGACGTGCTGGTCAATAACGCGGGCACGATCACCGTCGGTCCAATGGACACCATGACCGCCGACGAATATCGCGAGGCGCTTGAGGTTTTCTTCTGGGGACCTTTGCACACCACTCTCGCCGTCCTTCCGCAAATGCGCAAGCGCGGTAGCGGCAGGATCGTAAACATTTCTTCAATCGGCGGGAAAATCAGCATCCCGCATCTTCTGCCTTACAGCGTTGGCAAGTTCGCACTTTCTGGATTCTCTGAAGGCCTTCGCGCGGAGCTCATTAAAGACAACGTGTATGTGACCAGCGTCTACCCTGGACTCATGCGCACTGGCAGCCCGCGCAATGCCGAATTCAAAGGCAAGCACCGCGCCGAGTACACCTGGTTTTTGTTGAGCGACTCCGCGCCCGGCATATCCATCAACGCCGACCGCGCGGCCCGCCAGATCGTCAACGCTTGTGAATACGGCAAGGCCGAACTGGTTCTCACGGTTCCCGCAAAAGTCGCGGTCAAGCTACATGCGCTTTTCCCCGCGGTTACCGCTGCAGTTTTTGGCGCCGTCAATCGCGCATTGCCCCAGCCCGGAGACTTAGGCCAGGGCAAGGCAAAAGGCGCACAAAGTACAACTCCAATTACTGAATCCTGGCTTTCGGCGCTCGATCAGAGGGCGGCCAAACGAAACAATCAAGTCTCGAATCCCATTCCGGTGAACACATGACCATTACTACGAATCTTGCCGAAAAGCATGGCGAGAAACCATTTTCTCGCCGTCCAGCAACCTCGAAACTCGAAACCGCGCTGACCCTCGCCGCCGGCGCGGCAATCTCAATCTACGGCGTGCTGCGCCGGGACTGGTTTGGCGCGGCATTCGCCGGCGGAGGTGGATATCTGTTGTACTCCGGCATGTCTGATCTCAGACGTCCTTATCAGGGCAGATTGCGAGTCGCGTTCACCATCGCCAAGACTCCGCAGGAAGTGTACGACTTCGTGCGTAATCCACAGAACTGGGGCCGGTCATTGCGCGAGCCAATGTTCGAACATAACGGCGACGGCCAGGTGACGCTGCGCCTTGGGAAGAAGAAGAACGGGCTGGACTTCAAATCTAGGGTTGAGCTGACCGACGAAAAGCCGGGCGAATACATTGCGTGGGCATCGGCCGACCAGAGGTTCGAACATCGAGGAGTCGTCCACTTCAAAAAGGCCCCAGGCGACCGTGGTACCGAAATCAGCGTCGCAGTCGAATATAAGGCGGCCACCGGGCCAATCACGCATTCCCTGGCATCGTTGGCCGGTTTAAATCCCGAGCAGTTGCTGCGCGAAGGCCTGCGCCAGATCAAGCAGATCATGGAAGCGGGTGAGATTCCCACTACCGTTGGGCAGCCAGTCGGAGCGCGCGGACTCAGAGGCACTGCGAAGCGCGTTCTTTACCACGAACGTCCGGCGGCAGAGATGCAACCGCAACGCCTGGCGGGCGATTGAGCCGAATAACTATTAAGGCGAATAACAGAAAGTTCAGGAGGAACTGTGAAGGCGCTTTGTTGGCAGGGAACAAATAAGGTTGAGGTCGAGCGCGTTAACGACCCTGTGATTCTGAATCCGCGTGACGGCATCGTGCGCATTACCCGCACCGCAATCTGCGGTTCGGATCTCCATCTTTACGACGGCTATATTCCGACCATGGAACCTGGTGACGTCCTCGGGCATGAGTTTATGGGTGAAGTTGTGGACACCGGCCGCGAGGTGAACCGCGTGAAAAAGGGCGACCGGGTGGTTGTGCCTTTTACTATCGCCTGCGGCCAATGCCACTTTTGCAAACACGATCTGTGGTCGGCGTGCGATAACACCAACCCAAACGCCTGGATGATGGAGAAGATGTATGGCTATTCTGGCTCGGGTCTGTTCGGATATTCGCACATGATGGGCGGATACGCCGGAGGTCAGGCGCAGTTTGTGCGGGTGCCTTTTATTGATGTCGGCGCGCTCAAAATTCCGGACGGCCTCGACGATGAGCAGGTGCTGTTTCTTTCAGATATTTTCCCCACGGGCTATATGGCTGCGGAAAATTGCGACATCAAGCCAGGAGATGTAATCGCGATCTGGGGATGCGGACCGGTGGGCCAATTCACGATCCGCAGCGCCTTCCTGCTAGGCGCCGAGCGCGTAATTGCAATCGACCGTTTCCATGAACGCCTGAAAATGGCCCGTGCCGGAGGCGCGGAAATCATCAATTACGACGAAGTGGAGGATTTGCTCGCAGAATTGAAATGGATGACCGGGGGACGCGGCCCGGATGCGTGCATCGATGCGGTAGGTCTCGAAGCCCACGGGACCGGCGTTGCCGCTGCTTACGATTACGCCAAGCAGCGAATGAAGTTGTCTTTCGATCGTCCCACTGTGCTGCGCCAGGTGATTCAGGCCTGCAAGAAGGACGGCGTGGTCTCCATCCCCGGAGTGTACGGCGGCGTGCTGGACAAAATCCCTTTCGGCGCTGCCTTCGGCAAAGGTCTCACTTTTCGGATGGGCCAGACGCAGATGCACAAGTACACGGAGAGACTGCTCAAGCACGTTCAGCAGGGCGATATCGATCCCTCGTTCGTGATCACGCACAGGTTCAGCCTGGACGACGCGCCCGAGGCGTATCGCATGTTTCGCGATAAGCGTGACCAGTGCGTGAAGGTCGTTTTGGATCCCTGGCAGGCACCAAAAGCCGCCTAAGCAGGACTCAGGCAGCACCGTCGGCATAAAGGGGATTTTGGGGGTCGGGCCGCCTCCCTTGGCCAGAGGGGTGCCCAAAGGTGCCATTTACGTCCTTTATTACCAGGTTTTTGAATCCTAATTGCCTTAGAATGCGTCTGTTATAATGAAGTCGAGGTAAAGGAGAAATATGGCCACAATAACGCCCGAAATTCAGCCCCAGGAAACAACCAAGAAAGCTCCCGTTATTCTGACCTCCAAAGCGGTCACCAAAGTAAAAGAGATCATGGGCCAGCAGAACCCGGTTCCGGCTGGGTTGCGCGTTGGCGTGGTCGGCGGAGGCTGCTCCGGCTTCTCCTATTCCATGTCCTTCGAAAACGCCCCGGGAATGATGGACAAAGTTTTCGACATGGATGGCTTGAAAGTTTACGTGGACGCCACTTCGGTGATGTACCTGAACGGCTGCATCGTCGATTATCTCGAGACCATCGAGGGCGCCGGCTTCAAGTTCGAGAATCCGAATGTGAAGAGCACCTGCGGTTGCGGATCATCGTTTAGCGTATAACGCCGGTTCGGTCAGAAATTTCGAAGTCAGAATTTAAAGGCCCTCGTGTGAGGGCCTTTGCTTTTTGCCCATTCTTTGTGAGGTCGGGAACCTCAGACCTCTGATTCTGAAGATTTGTGGAAACCTCAGACCTTTGCTTTTGCTTCTGAGATTTGTGAACCTCAGACCACGTAGGGGCGGACGCCCTCGTCCGCCCAAATCTTCGATCGCGGATTTTCATCACTTATTGCTGGTTGGGCTGTTGCGGATTCTGCGGCGGCTGAGGCTGATTCATTCCACCCTGCCCAAAGCCGAATCCCGGCTGGGTCTGCCCAGGGTTTCCCGGCTGCCCATTCTGCTGAGAATTCACCTGCGTCGAACCCTGCAGCGGTGGTTGATTCGGAGTGGTAAGCAGTCCGCCGCGATCAGTGCTCGGATCGTAGATAAATTGCCATTGGTTGTAATGGTCTTTTTTGTTGAACTCGCGAATTGTCTTGTCCTTGCTGGTGCTCGCTACTCCTACGATCGGCAATCCACCAAAACTGGGTCCGTTATTGTTGTGGGATAATCCTACCGTGCCTGTTGAATTCTGCGCTCCAAATCCATTCTGCGGTCCGTTCTGCACGGCTTGATCCGAATCGGAATTGTCGCCGTCGCCGGCTTGCTGCCCGTTTTGTGGGGCCCCAGGAATCGAGCTCGGACCGGGCCCGCCCTGCGCAACATTATTATTTAAATTCAACGCTCCCGGCGCGCCGCCTTGTAATGAGGAACTGGCATCCGGCGCTCCTGGGGACCCTGGCGCTAATCCACTGGCGGCCCCGGGGCTGAACGACGACTGCACCTCATTCATGCGCAGGTACTTGAAGTCTTTCCCGGTAATTGGGTCCTTGTAGCGCTTTCTCAGGTAGTGGATATTATTTGTGTTCTCGAGTTCCTCGATGCGTGCTGGATAGTGACCAAATTTTTTGACGTAGCGCCGGATCGAGCGTGAATACTGCACCCCACGATGAATCAATTCCTCCTCGCGGTCGCGCTTGATCTGGAAATCAATTTTCTCAATCCACGCCATCGAAGCCACCGCTAATAAAGCCACGAACAACATAAGGGTAAGCAGTATGTACCCTCGCTCGTGCCGCCGGAATTGAACGGAAGATTTCACTCGAATCGAATCAGCGGATTGAAGTCGCACGTTACCCCTGGGTCAGCGGAATGCTCTGCCGATTATTGCTCAGCACATCCAGTATCTCCACCGAAGTGGGAGAGATTCTGACCACCTTGTAACGACGGTCCACAATGTCGCCTTCTCGGGCGATAAAGACGTCTTCTCCTTGCGCCAGGAAGATGCGTCGCGTTCCACCAGTCGGAGTTGCGTAGCCGTAAAATTTCAGTTCGATCGGCGGCGGAGGCGCAGGAGGCGGAGGCCCAGTGGCGACCACGTCGGGCTGCGGCGTGACAGGCACAATCGGTTTCGGAATATCCACGAATACTCTAAAAATATTCCGTCCGGTTCCTTCATATTTTGTTTCTTCACTGATCTTCAAAAGATCGGTGCGCAAGCTCGGATCGAGCGACTGCACTTCATTCTGTCTTCTTGATGCGTTTCGGCCAGTTGTCCTCGTCGGGGCAGGAGAAGGCCGTTCTGGCGCAAGCGCAACATTCGTCGGAGAAGGTGCCGCTGCGCTCGATGACCCCAACCCCAGAAACCCGGAGAACCGGGTTGCCATCAGCACGACGGCAACGATCACCAGCGAAACCGCCGCGATCACTTTATTCCGGTTTTCTGCGCCGAGGTTCACTACACCGACCTCAAATAAGTTTCGATTCTGATCTGCAATCCCACAATCCCATTTTGCGCGCTTCCCAGCTCAACGCCATCCACCAAAAAAAATAACTTATTGCGCTCGAGCGCGTTCACAAAGCGCACCAGTTGCAGATAATCGCCAGAAAGAGTCGCCGCGATCTCGACCCGCTGCAATCCTTCAATCGGAGCATCCTTCACTGAATACCTCACGCCCGAGAGCCGCACCCCCGATTGCGAGGCCACTGTTCCCAGATTCGCTGAAATTTCGGATTCTTGGGCCGGGAATCGCTCCTGGTAAAACTCATCGATCTGCTCTTTCGCGCGTGGAAGTTTTTTGTCCAACCCGCGCCAGGGAGCATATTCCCGCGATTTCAACTGCTGCCACTCCTGCCTCAACTCCTGCTGGCGCGACTCACGCATTCCAGCCAGCGGGGTCACTAGCATTGCCACCGCAGCTGCATCCACCAACACCAGCGCAGCAATGGCGATCTTCAACCGGTTACGGGTCCGTTTCAGGTCGGGCATCAGTTCATGCCTCCGCTGCTATCACGCGTGTCTATTGTCGGAACATAGAGCGCATCAATGTCAAACTGAACCCGGTCGCCGTTACCATTGCTGTTCTCAGAATTCTCAAATCTTTCGGAGTCGATCCGGGTTTGTTTGAAGTGCTTCGAACTCTCCATCTTTCGCACCAGATCAAGCGCCTGCTCCCGCGTCTCCCCACCTACGATCAGCCGTAACTCAAGATTATTGTCGGCAGAGATGCCGGGATGAATAGAAATCACGTGCAGGTGCGCCGGCATTACCTGCTCCAGTTGCTCAAAAGCCAGCGTCCAGGAAAATGCCTTGCGCTCAAACAATTCATTGAGGAACCGCGAGCGGTCGCGCACCACTCGGTTCTGCGGCTGGTTGAGCATGGCCTGGGCCTGGTTTCTTTCCTGGTCGAATTCGGCCAGCTCGGTTTTAAGTTTCGCAAGCTGCTGGCGATCATGACCGCCCTCGATAAATCCCGACACTGCCAGGAAGACCAGCAGGGCCGTGGTCAGCGCGAGCAGGCCCAGGCCGGTCCCCCAGTAGGTCCAAAACTGGCGAGAATCCTCGTAAGGCTGAGAGGCGAGATTGATGTTGAGCCGCATATCAGGAAAGAAGCGCGCCAACTACGCCCGCCATTCTCCATTTCGGAATCGAACCCCCGCCCAGTCCAAGCTGTGAAGCCCGAACTAATTCCTTTACCTCCGCGCCCGTCTGCGCCTGCAGCGCCGGTGCCGCGCCTGCAATGTCTGAGATTCCGGCAACATAAACTGCTTCGATATTCGTTGCATACGTGTCTTGAAAGAACACCACTGACGGATACACATCTTCGGCAAGCTGCTCGCCGCTGATGGTCACGCCGCGCGCGTTTTCCAGGGTACGGAAGAGCAAAAGTTGCTGCTTGTCCAAAATTGCAATGCTGGTAGTGTGCGCATCCACCTTGATCACCAG
>Ga0102924_1004308_pt1 | contig 14402 bp, 14 predicted proteins | sample PaiPotPPM11metaG_FD_80116 | JGI IMG/M metagenome (GOLD analysis project Ga0102924, IMG submission 80116) | Iron sulfur acid spring bacterial and archeal communities from Banff, Canada, to study Microbial Dark Matter (Phase II) - Paint Pots PPM... ... | reverse complement strand
TGGCGATCGTCAAGCGCATCGTCGAACTTCACGGAGGATCCATGACCCTTCAAAGCGAGCCGGGACGCGGAAGCATCTTCACGATGCGGCTACCGGTCCTGACGGAGGGCCGGCCGTGAAAATCCTTGTCGCCGAGGTCAACCCGCTGAACCTCGAGCTGGTCAAGGACCTGCTCGAGCTGGATGGCCACACCGTCGAGGTAGCCGAAGACGGCGTGCAGGCGGTGGAGCTGGCAGGCCGGCTTCAACCAGACGTCGTGTTGATGGACATCCAGCTCCCGCGCCTCGACGGCCTGGAGGCCGCCCGGCGGCTGCAGCAAGACCCGAGAACCTGCGCCATCCCGGTGATCGCGCTGACGGCCAACGCCATGGCCGAGGACAGCAAGCGCGCCCTCGAGGCGGGATGCATTGGACACATCGCCAAGCCCATCGATACCAGCAGGCTCACCGCGCAGATCAGGGCACTGCTCGCGGAGCGCCGGCCACGGAGGGCGGCGTGAATCGCGAAGAACGACCCGGGCGCATTCTCGTGGTCGACGATGCCGAGGCAAACCGAGAGCTGATGGCCGCCTATTTGGAACGGGCCGGGCACGAGGTGCTGATGGCCGCCAGCGGTGCGGCGGCCCTCCTGGTGCTCGACCGCGAGGTGGTCGACCTGGTCCTCCTCGACATCATGATGCCCGAGATGGACGGCTACGAGGTCTGCACGCGGATGCGCCAGAATTTCGCGACCCGACTGACCCCGGTGGTTCTGGTAACGTCGCTCGACGACCGGTCCGACCGGATCCTGGGCATGGACGCCGGCGCCGACGATTTCCTCACGAAACCCGTCGACCAGACGGAGTTGCTCGCCCGCGTGCGGTCGCTGCTCCGCGTGAAACGCCTGACCGACCAGCTGGACAGTTCCGAGGCGGTCATCTTCACGCTGGCACGGGCGGTCGAAGCCAAGGATGCGTATACCGAGCAGCACACCTCGCGCGTGGCCGACTACGCGCGAGCGATTGCAGCCGCCAGCGGGTTTAACGCCGACGAACAGGCGAGCATCTACCGCTGCGGCATGGTGCACGATATCGGCAAAATTGCGATCTCCGACCTGATTCTGCTCAAGCCAGGCAAGCTCACGTCCGACGAGTTCGAGGCGATGAAGCGGCACTCGATCATCGGTGAGGAGATCTGCCGTCCGCTGCGCGCGGCGCCCCAGTTGATGCCGGCCATCCGGCATCACCACGAACACTGGAATGGGGCCGGTTACCCCGACGGCCTGAGGGGGACGGCTATCCCGCTCAGTGCACGCATCGTGGCGATCTCCGACGCCTTCGACGCCATGACCAGCGACCGGCCGTACCGACAAGCCATGCCCGTCGAGAAAGCGCGGGCCATCCTCACCGAAGGCCGCGGCGTACAGTGGGACGGCGACCTCGTCGACCGGTTCCTCGCCTTGCCGGAAAGCCAGCGCTACCACCCCACCATCCTGGTCGCGCGCAAAGCGCTGGAGGAGGGAAACGCGGCAGCATGAGCTCGAGCGCTACCGCGTCCAGGACGGTGGTCACGTTTCGGCTGGATGGGCTGCGGTGTGCGCTGCCCCTCGAGCAGGTGGAAGAGGCGGTCGCGATGCCGGCGATTACGCCGCTGCCACGGGTTTCCAAGCAGGTCCTCGGCATGATCAACCTGCACGGCCTTTCGTGTCCCGTCATCGACTTGCGAAGGGCGCTCGAACTGCCGCCGGCACCGATCTTGCCGGAGCAGCACCTTCTCATCGTGCGGATCGGCGGACGCCTGCTGGCAGCTCCGGCCGACCAGGTGGACGGCGTGCTGTCTGCGGTGCCCAAGGCGCTGCCGCTCGCGCGCCGGCAGACCAGCCTGATCCAGGGTGTGATCACCACCGAGGACGGGTCGGTCCTTCTGCTCGACTTCGATCGGGCCGTTCAACAGCTGGAGGAGGTGGCCGCGTGACGCCCACGGAGCCCGGCCTGGGCGAGCTCTGCCGGCTGGTCGAGGCGCGGCTGGGGATCCTCATCTCATCGCCCGAACGCCCCGACAACCTGGTGCGTCTCGAACGAGCCCTGAAAGAGACCGGCTGCGCGGACTGGCACAGCTTTTCGTCGAGCCTGAACAAGCAGGCGTCTGACGGTCCGGCCTGGACCGCGGCCATCCGACACCTGACGATCGGTGAAACCTATTTCTTCCGTCACAAGCCCCACTTCGATCTGCTTCGCCGGGAGATCCTTCCGGCCCTGATCGAGGAGCGAGCCCCGCTGGAGCACCCATACCTCCGTCTCTGGAGCGCGGGATGCGCTTCAGGCGAGGAGGCCTACTCGCTGGCCATACTGCTGCGCGAACTTATCCCCGACCTGCAGCGGTGGAGCGTCTTCATCCTGGCGACCGACGTCAACCAGGCGGTCCTGGCGGCGGCGCGGGCGGGCCGCTACGGTCTCTGGTCATTCCGCGACTGCGAGCCGAGCCTGCAGAGCCGGTATTTCCTGGAGGCGGACGGTCGGTTCACCGTGAAGCCGGAGATCGCGAACATGGTGGCCTTCATGCCACTCAACCTGGTCGAGGCGAGCTTTCCGAACGCGACAACCTCAGCGATGGACGTCGTCCTCTGCCGCAACGTGACGATGTATTTCGACCCCGAGATGGCCAAACAGGTCGCCAACCGGCTGTACGAGTGCCTGACACCCGGCGGGTGGTTGTTCGTCGGGCCTTCCGAACCGTCGTCCCAGGTCTTCGAACGGTTCGAGGCGGTGATGCGTCCGCAGACTCCAGCCTATCGGCGGCCCGCTTCGCAAGGCGTGGCGCTCAACCCGCGAGGCCTGGCGCTCGCCCCGATCGCCGCCGAGGACGGGCAATCCGCGTCCCATCTCCAGGTTGCCGCCGACGAATGCCTTTCGGCCGCGCGCGAGTCGGCCGACCTGGGGCGCCACGCCGATGCCCGCGACTGGTGTTGCCGGGCGCTCGACGCCGACCCGGCGAACGCCGACGCCTACTACCTGCTGGGCATGACGCACACCGAGGAGGGCAACTCCGGCCTGGCGGCCGAAGCTCTTCGCAAGGCGGTGTACCTCGACCCCAACTTCGTCCTCGCCTATCTCGCCCTGGCTAACGAGCTCGAGAAGATCGGCGACCGTGCCGGAGCGGAACGAGCCACGACCAATGCCCGGCGCCTCCTTGCCGCGCATCCGGTGGACGCTCCCCTCCGAGGGGACGACATCGCGGCGGCCGAGCTGCGGCAGATCCTCGAGCGTGGCAAGCGTTCCGCGGCTGGAGGCCGGGCGGCATGACGCGGAGCCCAGGCGAGGTCCTGCTCGAGCGCGCGCAACGCCTGGCCCGGCCACGGATGGAGGCCGTGGGGATGGCGCTCGAGACCATGCTTGGACTCCGCGTCGGCGACGAACGTTTCCTCTCGGCGCTCCGGTCGCTACGTGAGGTTGCGCCGGTGCGGCGGGTCACGCCCATACCCGGGCTGCCCGCGCCGTTCGCCGGGCTGTGCAATGTCCGCGGCGCACTGGTCCCTGTGCTCGACCTTCGGGACCTGCTGGGCGTACGCGCCCCGCGCCCAGAGCACGCACAGACAATCCTCGTCATCGAGACGGCTGGAAACCCGATGGGGATCTGGGTTGACGGGCTCGACGGCCTAGAACAGATCGACCCGACCGCGTTGCGTGCCGACCATGCCTTAAGCGGACCCTGGTTTGTGGGCCGCACGGCCGACCTTACCACCGTCATCGACCTGCCCGCCGCCCTGGTCGGGGCACGCGCCTACGCCGCCAAGCAATCACCTGAGGAGGTCTCGAAATCAACACGATGAGAATCTTCGCCCGCATCATCGCCGGCTACGTCCTGACGCTGCTGATCATGCTCGCCATCGCCGCCGTCACGTTCGTCCAGGTGGGACAGATGGAGGAGGCGAACAACAAGCTCGTGTCCGACGCGAACCCGGCGACGGCCGCCTCCTCCGACATCCTGCTGCAGGTCGTGAACGAGGAGACCGGCCTGCGGGGCTTCATTATCTCTGGACGCCTGACTGTAGGCGGCGACGAAAAATACCTCGAGCCGTACGTATCCGGCAAGGCGGCCATCCCGGGCGATATTGCCGAGATCAACCGGTTCGCGTCCGAAGCCCCGAAGCTGACCGGGCTGACGGCCACCCTTTCGCAAGAGATCCTGGCCGGCGACGCCTACAACGAGGCAGAGATCGCTCTTGTGCGCCAGGGCTTTGACGGCCAGCTCCAGGCGGTCAAGAAAGTCGGCGACGGCAAGCAGCAGGTGGACGCCATCCGCAAGACCGTCGGCAACATACAGGCCGAGATCGGCCGCACGGTTGACGGTCTCGTTACTCAGTCCCGTGGCGCCGCCTCCACAGCCCGGCTGGTGATCGGGGCGATCTTCGCCCTGGCCATCCTCCTCACCCTGGCGGCCGGCATCCTGATCGGCCGCAGCATCTCGGTCCCGCTGGGCCGGCTGACGGGGGCTGCCGACCGGATCGCTGCCGGCGAAGTGGTGGAGACGCCGCGTTTCGAACGCCGGGACGAGATCGGAACCCTTTCGGCCGCCCTGGCCCGCATGGTGCAGAGCCTTCGCGATTTCGCCGAGCGCGAGCGCCAGACAAAGGAAGAGCTCCAGACCACCATCAGCCGCTACATCGGTTTCGTCGAACAGGTCGCGAACCGGGACCTGAGCGGGACGCTCGAAGTCTCGACCAACGGCGAGCTGGGTGCGCTCGGCAAGAACCTGAACAAGATGACCGGCAACCTGCGTGAACTGGCCGGGCAGATCCGGGAGGCGACGAACAACCTCAGCTCCGGCGTCAGCGAGATCCTTGCGGCGACCAGCCAGCAGACGTCCGGCGCGGCCGAGCAGGCGGCGGCCATTCAACAGACAACGGCCACGATCAACGAGATTCGTACCACAGTCGAGCAGACCTCGCAGCGGTCGTCGCAAGTAGCCGGCCTGGCGCGCGACTCGGTCCGAGCCTCGGAGGAGGGCCAGGTATCGGTTGCCTCCACGGTCGAGAGCATGGGAAGCATCCGGACTAAAGTCCAGAGCATCGCACAGAACATCCTCGCCCTCAGCGAGCAGAGCCAGCAGATCGGCAGCATCATTGTCACCGTAAACGAGCTGGCCGAGCAGTCGAACCTGCTCGCGTTGAACGCCGCGATCGAGGCCGCGCGGGCGGGCGAGCACGGCAAGGGCTTCGCCGTCGTGGCGTCCGAAGTGCGCAACCTCGCTGAGCAGTCGAAGGCCGCAACCGCAGGGGTCCGCACCCTGCTCGGCGAAATCCAGAAGGCCACCAACGCCGCCGTGATGGTCACGGAAGAAGGCATCAAGGGCGTCGACGGCGGGGCGAAGATGGTCGACCGCGCGGGCGACGCCATTCAGGCGCTGTCAGAAGCGATCCGCCGCTCGGCCCAGGCCGCAGAACAGATCGCCGTGTCGGTGCAGCAGCAGACGGTCGGAATGGAGCAGATTGGGCAGGCCATGGTCGAGATCAACCAGGCCACCACGCAGGCGCTGGCCGGCTCACGTCAGACCCAGCAGGCCGCCGAGAACATCAGTACCCTCAGCACGCGCATGACCAAGCTGGCGGAGAGTTACGTGCTATGAGCGCCAAAAAGCGCTGGATCATCGGGGGAGCGGCGATGGGGGCCGTGATCGTCGGCGGCAGCGCGATCGTATTGCTGCTTTCGCCGAAGGCCCCAGCCCCAGCCCACACGTACCACGACCCGGCCGAGCTCACCATCGAAGTCGTGCCGTACCTCGACCAGGCACACCTGGTCGCGGTGTGGGCGCCGATGGTCTCTTACCTCAGCGAACAGACCGGCCGCCCGGTCCACCTGCAAATTGCCGACAGCTTCGAGAGCCTGCCGACCGATCTGGCAACAAACCACGCCTCACTGGCCTACGGCTCCGACATCAGCTACATCGTGGCCCATGACAACGCGGGGTATCTCCCGTTGGCGGCGGACATTCTGCCGATCGCGGGCATGATCATCGTCCGCCAGGATTCGCCGCTCCGGGACGGGGCGGACGCGAGTGCCTTGCGCGGAAAGCGGATCGCCATTCCGAGCCAGAATGCCTCCCCATACCTGTTTGCTCGCGGCTGGGCGCTTACGCACGGCGGCCTCCATCTCGACACCGACACGCAGGTCCAGACGCTCAACGGCCTTGACGCCGTCACCCGGGCGGTGCTTTCGGGATCGGCCGACGCCGGCGTCACCTTCCCCCCGTACTTCAACGCGCTGCCGCTCGCGACCCGCAGCCAGCTGCGCGTGCTGATCGAGACCGAGCACTACCCCGCGCCTCCCATCATGGTCGACCCAAACCTGGCGCCGGCTCTCACCGCCAAACTGCAGCACGCGCTGCTTGCCCTGGACACGGCCGGCCGCCGCGCGCCAGCCTTGCTGTCCCTCAGCTGGCAGGGGACCGTGTCTGAAGGCGACGCCGAGTTCAACGGCGTGCGCGCACTCGCCGTCCGGCTGGGCATTCCGTACTGAAGCCGTGGACGAAGAGGCTCTCGCGCTCGAGCTGATGGCGACCTACCGCGCCGAGGCGCGGGAACGCCTCGAGGCCGTCACGCGACTGCTGCTGGAGCTGGAGCGGGAGCCGGCCGCCCCGAGCACGCCGGAGCGGATCGAGCAGATCTACCGCGAGATCCACAGTCTCAAGGGCGCCGCTCGCTCCGTATCGCAATCCGCGATGGAGGGGGCTACCCACGCCTTCGAAGACGTGCTCTTCGCAGCGCGCGACCGCGCCTCCGCCGAGGACCTCCCGTTGCGGAGCTGGTACACCCACCTGGACCGGCTGGCCGCCCTCCTCGAGGCCGGCCCGGAGCGGAAGGCGGGGCGGGGCGAGGTTGCGGCCCCTCGGACGGCCACGGACACGACGGGGGCACCGACGGATGAGACCATCCGCGTCACGACGCGGCGCCTCGACCGGCTGATGGCGGACGTGGGCACCCTCCTCGTCTCGGAACAGGCGCAGATGCAGACGGTCCGGGAACTCTCCGAGCTGACCGGCCGATCGTGGCGAGAGAATCCCGTGGGCCAATCAACTGAGTTCGCGGCCCTGCGCGAACGGATTGAGCCCGTGGTGCAGGCATTGCGCCGGCAGCGGATCGAAGTCCGGCGCCACCTGCAGACGTTCGATGACGATATGCGGGCGCTTCGCATGACGCCCGTCCGCAGCCTGTTCTACTCGTTCGAGCGGATGGTGCGAGACCTGGCCCAAGCCTCCGGCAAGCTCGTTCGCCTCCAGGTGTCGGGCGAGGAGACCGAGCTCGACCGGGGCGTCCTCGACGGGCTTCGCGACCCACTGGTCCACCTCATTCGCAACGCCATCGACCACGGCATCGAGGGTCCTTCCGAGCGCGCCGCCGCCGCAAAACCGGAGGCGGGCACGCTGCGCTTGTCCGCCAGCCGGCGGGGGAGTCGCGTCGTGATCACGCTCGAGGACGATGGACGCGGCATCGACCTGCTTGCGATCCGTCGGCAAGCGACACGGCAGCAGCTTGGCCGCACGGCGCCGAGCGACGGCGAGCTCCTGGAATTGCTCTTCCAAAGCGGGTTCAGCACCCGCGAAGAGGTCAGCGAGGTGTCGGGGCGGGGGCTTGGACTGGCCATCGTCCGCCAGGGCCTGCAGCGGCTTCACGGAACGGCGGCGATCGAACGATCTGAGCCGGCCCGGGGGACCACGTTCCAGCTGACGGTGCCACTGACGCTGGCGACCACGCGCTGCCTTCTGCTCGCGGCATCAGGCAACATCTATGCCGTTCCCCTCGAGGCCATTCACCGAACCCTGATGGTGACCCAGGAGATGGTGGTCCGGTTGCAAGGACAGCCGGCGATCCGCTTCGAAAACCGGGCCGCGAACTTCTTCCACCTCGCCGCGCTGTTGCACGGCAGCAGCGTGGCAGCAAGCGGACGCCTCCCCATCCTGATCCTCGATGCGCCACAGGGCCGCGTGGCGCTCGCCGGCGATGAGCTGAGGGGGGAGCAGGAACTGGTCGTCAAGCAGTTGCCGGACGGGGTGCCACCCGCGCGCTGCATCGCTGGCGCGGCGACGCTGGCGTCCGGCGAGGTCATCCTCGTCCTGGACCCCGGCGAGCTCGTCGAGCGCGCGCTCGCGACGGTCGCCGCGGTCCCCGGGATCAGCTGGAACGCCGCGGCCGCGCCGGAACCCGCTCGCATGCGGATCCTGGTGGCCGACGATTCGTTGACCACGCGCACGCTGGAGCGGAACATCCTCCAAGCGGCCGGCTACGAGGTGGCGGTCGCCCCGGACGGCGCCGAGGCCTGGCGTCTTCTTCAGTCGCAACCGTTTGCGCTGCTCGTCAGCGACATCGAGATGCCGAACATGGACGGCTTCGCCTTGACCGAGCGGATCCGGGCAGACGCGAAACAGCGCTCGATTCCCATTATCCTGGTGACCGCCAGGGCGGCGCCCGAGGATCGGGTTCGCGGTCTCCAGGCGGGCGCCGATGCCTACATCGCCAAGCGCGACTTCCGGCAGTCCGAGCTGCTTGACACCGTCGACCGGCTGCTCGGTCGCACCCGCACCGAGGCGGCCTGATGGCCATCACCGTCCTGGTCGTCGACGACTCCGCGACCGTGCGGGCCTACCTGCGGAGCCTGCTCGAAGAAGATCGGGAGATCCAGGTCGTCGGCGAAGCCACGGACGGCCATCTGGCCGTAGCGGCATGCGCACTCCTCCAGCCCCAGGTCGTGACCATGGACCTGGTCATGCCCAGCAGTGGGGTTGACGCCGTTCGGCGGATCATGGAGGAGAACCCAACGCCGATCGTCGTCGTCAGCGCCCTCGCCGAGGATGAAAAGGACCTGACCGTCTACGAAGCGCTGGCGGCGGGAGCGCTGGCGGTTGTGCGACGACCGCCCTCGCACAGGCATCCAGAATTCGCGGAGCGGCATCGCGAGCTGCTCGACGCGGTCAAGACGGCGGCCGGGATCACGCTGGTACGGCGTAAGCGCACCGGCGTCACGGTCAAGTCCGCGGCTCCCCCCGAACCCGGTTCGCGCTTGCAGCTCGTCGGTATCGGGGCCTCGACGGGCGGCCCTGCCGCCATCATGAAGGTGCTCCAGGGTCTGCCCAAAGTGTTCGCGCCCTCGATCGCGATCGTGCAGCACATCACGCCCGGGTTCACGAGCGGCCTGGTGGAGTGGCTGAACGGCAGCAGCCCGCTGCCTGTACGGCTGGCGAAGGCCGGTATGCGGCTGCCCTGGCAGGGGGCCATCGTCGCACCGGACGAGAGGCACCTGACGATCCGCCACGGCACGGTCTATCTGGAACAAACGGCACCTCGCAACGGCCATCGGCCTTCGGTCGACCCGCTCTTCGAGTCCATGGCCGACTGGAAGCCGCGCGCCTGCGCCGGCGTCCTCCTGACCGGTATGGGCGAGGACGGGGCCAACGGGCTGCGTCGCCTGCGCAGCCTCGGCGGCCACACCGTCATCCAGACGGAAGAAACCTGTGTCGTCTTCGGTATGCCAGGGACGGCCTGGCGGCTGGGGGCGGCGGAGCATGCCCTATCCCCGGACGCGATTGCCCAGGCGCTGACCGGCCTGGCGGAGGCGGCATGACGGGCGGCCGCATCCTGATCGCCGAGGACAGCGCCACCCAGGCGGCCCGGGCCCGGCTGATCCTCGAGGAAGCCGGCTACGTCGTGACCGTCGCGAGAGACGGCCAGGAAGCGTGGGAGCGGCTGAACGCCGAACCGTACGATCTGATTCTGTCCGACATCAACATGCCCAGGATGAACGGCTACGATCTCTGCCGTCGTACGAAGGCCGAGTCCCGATTCAAGGCGATTCCTTTCGTGCTGCTGACGGCCCGTGAAGAGCTGGCGGCATTGATTCGCGGGTTCGAGGCGGGGGCCGACGACTTCATCACCAAGCCCTGGGTCTCCTCCATGCTGCTGGGACGTCTGGCCTCCGCCTTTCGCCATAACCAACGCGCCGGCCAGGCAGGGACGGACTTCCGCGACCAGATGATGGCGTTGCTGCTGAGCCGGACGGTCGAGCTCGAGGAAGCTCACCGGCACCTGGCCGACGAACGTGCAGCGCTGAAGGCAGCAAACGGCAGGCTCGAGGAGGCGACCCGGCACAAGTCACAGTTCCTGGCCAACATGTCGCACGAGCTCCGCACACCCATGAACGCGGTCATCGGGTTCAGCGAGATGCTCCAGCGCGAGTCCTTCGGCCCGCTGCAGCCCAAGCAGCGCCGCTATGTCGACAACATCCTTACCAGCGGGCGCCATCTGCTCACCCTGATCAACGACATCCTCGACCTGTCGAAGGTCGAGGCGGGAAAGATGGAGATCAAGCGGGAACGCATCGCTCTGGCCAGCCTGCTATCCGATACGGCCACACTCATTCGTGGGATGGCCGACAGGAAAGGCATCGCGGTCGACGTCGAGGTCCCGGGCCAGATCATCCTGCTCGGTGACGCGGCCCGGCTCAAGCAGGTGCTCTTCAACTTGCTATCGAATGCCGTCAAATTCACCCCGTCGGGCGGTCAGGTGCGGTTGACCGCGGCGGCCAGCGGCGCCTTCGCTTCGATCTCGGTGATCGACAACGGCATTGGGATCGCGCTGAAGGATCAGCTCCATCTCTTTGAGGAGTTTCACCAGGTCGACGGCACGGACAGCCGGGAGTACCAGGGAACGGGCCTCGGGCTGGCGCTAGCGCGACGGCTGGTGGAACTGCACGGGGGCACGATTGAGCTCGAGAGCGACACCGGCAAGGGAAGCCGCTTCACGTTTACCGTCCCACTGGCCAACCCTGCCGAAGCCGCCGCATGATGCAGCAGAGGAGCGCCCAGGCAAAGGCCTGGCGCTTCATTCGCTACAGAATTGGCTGCAAAATTTCCTCGAGAAGAGATTGAAACATCACTCAGGGAGAGCCGAAGGACGCTACGGCACTTGATGGAAGCCTTGCTAATTCATGGAAAGCCAAAATCGTAGCCTGAATTCAATTGCCGTCTGATTTGATGTAAACAGCGGGCCCCCGGTTCGAATCCGGCCGTCGGCTCCAGATTTTGAATACCCGATTGCCAGGTGGAGTGAATCGCCCGGTAACGCTCGGGACCCGTACCACCAGAAGTACCACCAGTTTGGAAAAACCCTCAGGCTCAGATCGCTTCCCATTCTCCGGCTTGTCGGGCTACGAAGGCTTCGTGACCATCAGCCAGACAATCACGATGATGAGGAGGCCGCTGCCGCCGCCAACGAGCTCGAACAGCAACTCTGAGCGTTGCCATCTGGGCGATGCCCGACCCTCGGTCTCAGCGACGTGGACCAGCCGGGCCAGGAGCGGGCCGACGACGGCATAGAGCAGCACGAGCACGATCGCCAGCAGGACGAGAGCTCCACGCACCCAGAACAGGGCCAGTGACCAGCGGTTGCTGCCATCCAAAACCCGGTGATCAGCAGCACGATCAGACCGGCCTTGTGAGGAATTCGTCCGGGAACTTCGCACTCCGCAGGGCGAACGGCAGGTGCGTGGGGTTCCGCATGGCGAGTCGAAGCCAGAGGCTCGAGCCCGCGCTGCTGCCGACCGCCACGATGGCGACGAGGACGTGCACGAACTTGACGACGAGGTACACACTCATGGCACCGCACCAGGTTACCGACGTGAGCCGACCGCAGCGCGCAGACTGCGGGTTCGCACGGGCTCACTACCTCAAAGCTGGCATACCGATCAGGTTGCCAGCCGGATCGACGAACCGGGCGTCACGGTTCGCAGAAGGGGAGTTGCGAGGGGTGCCGAAGCTACCCAGCACCCGGGCTGCCTGGCGCCGGGTCGTAGAGCAGTCGAGCCCACTCCTCGCCCGAGAAGTCGAGGTGCAACCCACGCAATGGCCCGATGCCCCCAACAGTGACGGGAATCTTTTGGGGCATTCGAAGGATGATGCGCCGGTCCAGGAGGATCCGGCGGCCGCTCGCATCGCCGATGTCGACCAGGGACGACTTCTGGTCTCCTCGCCGGCCCCGGCGGAGCCGCACATCACGAATGTGACCTCCGCCACAACACCGACTGTCTTCGTACGCGATAACGAGCGCATCCTGGCTTGGGTGCTCGTTCAGCCAGCGGCGGGCTTTGTCATCGAACGTCACGTCAAAGGATTCGCTCATCACCTACCCGCGGGCGAACTCCCGCCCCTACCGCTTGCCAGGGCGGCGAGACCGGCACTGCTCAAGGTCGCGTCAGGCCGCGCAGCAGCTGAGCTTGGCGACATCGCGGGTGAACGTCTGAGCAGCGAGCTTCATGCCTTCGGCCATGGTCAGGTACGGGTGGAAGGTCTCGGTGAGATCCGCGATGGTGAGGTGAAACTTGATGGCGTACACCGCGGACAGGACCACCTCGCCGGCTGACTCCGCCAGGATGTGCGCGCCGAGCAGCTGATCGGTCTTCGCATCGGCCACCAGCTTGAACAGGCCGCGGGTGTCGCGGTTAACCAGAGCGCGGGGAATGACGTCGAGGGGCATGGTCGAGACCCGGACCTCGTACCCCTCCCGACGCGCCTGCTCTTCGGTCAAACCGGCCGACGCAATCTGTGGCCGGGTGAAGGTGACCCTCGGCAGGGCGCGAAAATCGACCGTACGCGATTTCCCCCCGATCGCGTTGTCAACGGCCAGCGCGCCCTCATAGGCCGCGACATAGACAAACTGCGGCGCCGGGGTGCAATCCCCGGCAGCCCAGACTCGCGGGTTGGGCGTGCGGAGCGAGTCGTCCACCACGATCGAGCCCCGCGGGTCGAGCTGGACGCCGGCGGCATCGAGGTCCATGTCGGCGGTGTTCGCCCGCCGGCCGGTGGCGAGCAGCAGCTGATCCACCTGGACCGCCACGGCTTTCCCTTCGGCCCGCCCGCGGATGGTGATCTTGCCCCCCGAACGCTCCACGCGCTCGATCTGGGCGCCGGTGATAATGCGCAAGCCTTCGTCATCCAACACACGCGCGATCCCGGCGGACAGCTCCGGCTCCTCGAACGGTGCGATCCGCGGCAGAACCTCGAGGACCGTGACCTTGCTGCCAAGGTTCGCAAAGTACTGGCCCATCTCCAGTCCGATGGCGTTGCCGCCGATGACCGCCAGGGAGCGCGGCAGTTCTTTGAGGTCGAGGGCGGTGGTGCTGGTCAGGTAGCCGGTTTCCTCCAGGCCGGGAATCGGCGGCGCCCAGGGTGAGGCCCCGGTTGCGATCAGGAACCGCTCGGCGCGCAGCGGACGGCCGTCGACGGCGAGCTCGGCCGGGCCGGTGAAGCGGGCGTGTCCACTTATGAAGTCGAAGCCGTAGGCGTCCACCAGGTCGGCGTACTTCTCCTGCCGGAGCGCTGCGACCAGCTCATCCTTCTGCCCGACCACCGCTGCCAGGTCAGGCTTGGCGCCCCGCGTGGTGATCCCGGCGAAGCCATGGTGGCCTGCCTCGTAATGGACCTCGCTCGCCCGGAGCACGGCCTTGCTCGGCACGCAGCCGACGTTGACGCAGGTGCCTCCGATGGTGCTCGCTTCAACCATCGCCACCCGGGCTCCCAGGTCGCGGGCCCGGATGGCCGCCGCGAATGCTGCCGAGCCGGCCCCCACGATGGCCAGGTCGTAAGAATCCCCGCTGCTATTGCGAACCGGCGGCCGGGGGCTGGCTCCCTCGAGGACCTCGATCTTCCCAGGCCGGTAACCAGCGTCTCTCACCGCGCCAGCCAGGGGCGCGGTGTCTTGACTTGCGAAGGTGAAGATTGCCTCACCCCGCCGAAAGTCCGCCCGGACATCTTCGGCCCCTGCGGTTTCCAGGGCATGGGCCACGTGCCGGTTGCAGTCATCGCAAGTCATGCCCTGTACCGTCATCCGCATCCGTTGCTTCGATTCCGCTTTCATCGGCTGCTTCATTGCTCCGAATCCTCCTGAATTCCTGATTCCATGGCCGCACAACAGCCACCCGGCAATGGCGCCGGCATTTTCCCGTAGACCGCCGCGACTCGCAGCGTCCGGCGCGCTGTCACAGCCGGAGACTCCCGAGCAGGCCGCCGAGCGTCAGCCAGTAATAGATGATGTACGCCCCCGCGATCAGCAAGAGGAGCGCGCTCAGCGGTTGGACGACCGGCAGCACCCGGCGGGCGCTGCGCAGGGCGGCGTGCTTGAATACGGCCACGGCCAGCGTCAGACCGGAGATCACCAGGCCCATGCCGGCCGCATACAGAACGAACTGCACCATACCGGCCAGGAGGCCCTTGACCGCCAGGGCGCTCCCCACCACCGCCAGGAAGATGGGCAGGGTGCAGCTCAACGAGGCCAGCCCGTACGCCAGCCCATAAGCGAAATAACCAACCAGCCCCGGTTGCCGAACGCCCCCGCGCATCCGATCGGCCATCCGGTCGCCGACACTCGTATAGAGCGTCCCC
>Ga0102924_1004305_pt1 | contig 14405 bp, 12 predicted proteins | sample PaiPotPPM11metaG_FD_80116 | JGI IMG/M metagenome (GOLD analysis project Ga0102924, IMG submission 80116) | Iron sulfur acid spring bacterial and archeal communities from Banff, Canada, to study Microbial Dark Matter (Phase II) - Paint Pots PPM... ... | reverse complement strand
CGGTGGCTCTTCGGCGCGGGAGGGGGCCTCGCGGAGGGGATCGTTCGACCCGCGGCGCCTGTGATCATCGGATACGGCACCTTCGAGCTGGGACCGGCGGCGCTCTCGCTCGGCGCGCTCTGGATCCCGACCCAGCGGCTCGATCTCGCGCCAGGCGCCGTCAACGTCCAGCTCGTGGCGGGAGAGGCCCGACTCTGCGCGTTCGCGTGGACGCGCACTCAGCTCGGCGGGTGCGGCGCGTTCCTGGCGGGCGCGCTCTCGGCCGAAGGCGCCGGCTACAGCATCGTGACGCAGGCCACGCGCCCCTGGTTGGCCGTCGGCGCTCAGCTCTTCGTTGACGGCCCCCTTCCCTTTCCGCTGCTCCGGTATCGGGGCGCGGTCGAGGCCATCGTACCGGTGCACGCGGAGGCGTTCTCCGTGAACGGCGTCGGCGTCGCGTACGATACGCCCGCTTTCGGCGGCCTCCTCACGCTGTCCGTCGAAGTCCGCACTCGCGAGTGAGGACTGCGCAGATGCGTATGAACGATGCGCGCCAATTCACGAAATGTCGAAGCGCTGGCTACTGCAAGCTCGCGTAGCTCTGCGCCAGGAAGGCGAGGACCGGTGTCTTGTCGCCGCTCAGGAAGAAGTTCTGGGCAACGGTGTAGAGCGTGTCGAAGTCGTACTTCGAGTTCGCGGTGACCTTGAAGCCAGGAACGCCGCTCTTGGAGAGGGCGCTCACGTCGACCTGGACCAGGTAAGGGAGCGTGGCCTGATCGGCCGGCGTGAGAAATCGCGCGGGCATCTCGCCCGTCTTCGTCGCGAAGAGGAGCTGGCCCCGCACGGAGGCGAGCGTCTCGAAGAGCGCGAGCACATCGGACGCGCTCTGGTTTCCCACGGCGGCGATCATGGCATCGTTGTCCGCGAAGACGGCCAGATCCTCCGCGCCCGGCCAGCCGGAGGCGTCGAAGTCATTGCCGGGGCCCGCGACGTAGCTGTCCGGAGCCGACACGAGTTGCGTGCCGCCCCAGTCGCCCATAGCGGTCATGATGCACTGCTGCGTCTTGTCCGCCTCCGACTTCATGACGCGGTCGATGCCGTCGGCCATGCCCATCGTCGCGCTGTCGGACGTGAGATACGGCAACACGTACTGCGCCGCGAAGTCGAGAGCAGCCGACATCGACGCGCTGCTGGCGCCGTTGGGGTCCTTGCCCGACCAGTACAGCGTCGAGAAGGCGCCGCCGGCCATGGCGGGGACGATGTCCTCGAAGAGGATGTGCGCGGCGACCCACCCGTCGTTCAACCCGAAGCAGAGCGGGTGCGTGTATCCCGCCGCGCTGAGCCCCACCAGCCACGTCTTGAATCCGTCCACCCCCGTGGGGACTGCGTTCAGCGGGGGAGCGAGCGTGCTGAGGACGCGCAGGTTCCAGTACGCGACGTTCTGGCGCACCACCCCGAACGGCACGCCGATGAGCTTCCCGTTCTGGGTGAGGGGCTGGAGGACGGTCGGGCTGAAGCTGCTCACCCAGTCGGCCCCGCTGAGGTCTAGCCCGCCGTTCGCGAACTGGATCGCGTTCTCGCCGGGGCCGGCCTCGAAGGCCTGAGGCGGGTCACCGGCCGCGAAGCGGCTCATGATGCTCGTGTCCATCGTATCCTGCGACTGGAAGCGCACGACCTTGACGGCCACGGGATACATCTCCTCGTGGAGCGCCGCGATGCCCTGCATCGGCTCGCTCATCGAGGCCGACGCCGTGTCCATCTCCAACGTGACGCGCTGGGTCGTCGTACCCGCAGCGCCCATGCTCTCACCCCCGCATCCAGCGGTGCAGACCAGACCAACGGCCCAAAGCCCCCTGCGAATGGCGATCGACGGCATCGGAGAAGCCTCCCAAAAGGGACAACGGCCGGGGGCGATTGAGTCTAAAGGCCCGTTCTCCCTCGGGTCCACGCTGAGGAGCTCCACGAGCACACACACCGGTCGAGGCTCGTTTTTTGCCGGCAATCTGCTCAAATGAGGCGGTGAGCCGAGTCGGGCGGTTGCGGTCATTTTCTGAGTACATGGCAACCCGGCCGCATCTTCGTCTCGTTGCGCGCGCGCAGGACGCAGACGGCGACATCGAACTGTCGTTCGAGACACTCTTCGCGAGGTACTCCGGCTACGTCGCAGGCCTCGCCGCTCGACTGCTCGGCGCCGGCGACGCGGACCTCGACGACGTCGTGCAGGACGTGTTCTGGATCGCGGCGCGACGGATGAGCAAGATCCCGGACTTGATTCAGGCACGCGGCTGGCTGGCCACCGTGACGACCCGGGTCGTCCGGCGCAAGCTCTTTCGGCGGCGGTTCCGCGCCCACTTTCATGCGGGGTCGCGGCACGCGGAGGTCCCGGCGCGCGGCGCGACGGCGGAGGAGCACGCGCTGATCTCGCGTCTTTACGAGGTCCTCGATCAGTTGCCGACCGACCTTCGGCTCGCCTGGTCGCTGCGCTACCTCGAGGGGGAGCCGTTGGACGCAGTCGCCGCCGTGTGCGCCTGCAGTCTCTCTACTGCGAAGCGCCGTGTCGCCGCTGCGAAGAGCGTGATCGATGAGGTGTTCCGCGATGGCTGAGGTCAACTGGGCGCAGCTCGGTCGGAAGATCGACGGGGATTGGGGACCCGAGCGCGATCGCGCAGCGCTTCTGGCGATCGAGCGTCGACGAGCGCGACGGGGCGCGGCGATGCGCCTGGGAGCAGCGGCGGCGGCGGTCGCGCTCGTCGCGGGGGGATGGCTCGCGGCGAGGGCTCTCCGAGGGCACGCGGCGCCGGCCCCGACAGCCGTCGCTTCCGCAGGTGCGGGCTCCACGGACGGCGACGCCGTCGCGATCACGCAGCTTTCGCCGGAGACGATCCTCGAACCGATGCCCGAGCGCCGCGGGCGAGGATTCGTGCTCCGCTCCGGCGGCGCCAGGTTCATTGCACCGCACGATCCCGAGCGCCCTCTCGTCGTGGTGGCGGGCGACGTCCGGATCGAGGATGTCGGGACCACGTTCACGGTGCGATACCTGTCCGAAGAGAAGGTGGACGTCGCCGTGGAGGAGGGGCGGGTCCGCGTCCACGCGCGAGGAGGAGTGGCCGACCTGGCCGCCGGCGACGAGCAAGACTTCGCCGTTTCGTCGATCGCGCCCGTGCCGGAACCGGCGCCGCGCCGGCCGGGGAGCGAGACGGCGACGCCGTCCTGGCGCCTGCTGGCGGAGAGCGGGCGGTACGACGAGGCGCATGCGGCGCTCAAGAGGGCCGGTCCGAACGCGGTGCGGGACCAGACGGCGGACCTGCTCCTCGCGGCCGACGCGGCGAGGTTGAGCGGCCACCCCGCCGCCGCCGTTCCGTACCTCGAGCGCGTCATGCGCAGCCACGCGAGCGATCCGCGGGCGGGCCTCGCGTGCTTCACGCTGGGGAGGGTCCTCCTCGACGAGCTCGGCCGCCCGCGCGAGGCTGCCGACGCGTTCGCGCGGGCACGTGACGCGGGTGGGCCTCTCGCCGAGGACGCCCTCGCGCGAGAAGTCGAAGCGACCGCACGCGCCGGCGACACGGGGCGCAGTCGCGAGCTGGCGCGCGAGTACCAAGCGCTCTACCCGAACGGTCGGCGGGCGAAAGCCGTATCGAGATGGGGCGGGCTCGACTGACGCTTCGTATTCTCGTGGTCGGTGTTCCGTGGCTTGCCACGATCGCAGGGCGCGCCGACGCGCAGCCTCTCGACGAGAAGCCGAGAGTGTCGATCGTCATGGTGGGATGCGAGGAAACGTTGGCGCGGGAGGCGCAGCGGATTGCGGCGATCGAGCTTCGCGCCGCGCTGATCGAGGAGACCCCGGACGCCGCGACCACGCAGGTCGAGGCGTCCTGCACCGCCGAGACCGCCGCGATCCGCGTGGTCGATCCCACGACGGGGAAGTCGCTCGAGCGTTCTGTGGCGCTCTCCGCCACGCCTCCGACCGCGCGCCCTCGCTTGCTCGCGCTGGCGATCGCCGAGCTCGTGACCGCGAGCTGGTACGAGCTCGAACGCAACCCGGAGCCGAAGGCGCCTCCCGCGCTGCCGCTCGCCCCACAGCGCGCTCGCGAAGCGGCGCGGGAAGCGGTCGCTCGGCTGCCGGTCGAATTCGCGGCCGTGGCGGACGCGAACCTTCTGGCGAGCGGCGACTGGGTCGCTGGGGGCGGCGCGCGAAGCGAGGTCTGGATCGCTCCCTGGATCTTCCTTCGCGTCGACGGACTGGCGCACTACGCAGACTTGCAGCGCCCCTCCGGGACCGTCGCGCTCACCATGGGCAGCGCATCGGCGGCGCTGGGTGCCTCGTTCGGCGCGGCCTGGCTGCAGCCCAGGGTGAGCCTCGGGCTGCGCGGCGGGTACGCATGGATGAGCGGCGTGGGGGGGAGCTCGGCGACGACCGGCTACCACCAAGAGGGACCGTGGGGCGGCCCGGAGCTCGCGGCGGAAGCAGCGGCCTGGCCGCGCGCGCACGTCCATCCTGTGCTGTCGCTCTCGGCCGGGGTCCATGTCCTCGGCGTCCGCGGCACGGTCAACGAGGGGCGCGACATCCTGGTGACGGGGCTCTGGGGTGGTCTGAGCCTCGCCTTCGCGGTGCAGTGACGGGCATCCTCAGCACGAACGAGGGCAGGCGGCGGGCGAATGCCTCGCGCTCGGCTGGGCTGATCGCCCCTGCCCCCTCAATCGGCGCTCTTCGTGTTCTGGGTCGAGCCGTCGACTCCGCCGCCGGTGCCGTTGATGATGTGCGTGATCCCGCCGGAGCCGCCGAAGCGCGCGAGCGCCATGTGGTGCATGGATACTCCCGCGGCGGACGGCGACTCGAGCCCGTTGTCGGCCGTGACGTTGTTCGAGAACACGCAGTACACGCCGAGCCCCTGCGCGTCGTGGGTGGTGACGGCGTCGGCCACCTTGTACGAGGCGTATCCGTTCACGCCGTTGTGCTGCCAGTCGGCCTGCGACGGGGGGTCGTAGGGCATCTCCGATTGATAGAAGTACGTCGTCCCGCCGTTTCCGTTCCACAGCGTCTGGTACTCCTGGAAATGCTCGACGAAGAGGCCGTACGCCGTGACTCGGTTGCCGTTCACGATGAGGCCGTTCGCGCTCTTGTTGCCGGTCCAGCCGACGCCTGCGCCGTGGTCGGCGCGCCACAGCCAGCTGTTGTCGATGAAGACGTCGTTGCTGTTGATGGTGAAGCAGCTCGCGGCGATCCCCGGATTGGCACCGCCGACGCGGCAGTGCACGTCGAAGAGCGCCGTCGGGTTCGCGGTGTGATCCTTCGCGCTGCCTGACTCCCCTGCCTGGAGCATCGTCGGCGCGTTCGCCCCGCCCGCTTCGAGGATCACGCCCGCGACGGTCACGCCGTCGACGTCGGAGATGGCAATCGCGGGCGCCGCCGTGTCGTTGATGAGGGTCGCCAGACCGAGGCCGAAAACGATCGCGCCCGGCTGCGATATCTGCAGGCTCGCCTCGAGGTGGTAGATGCCGGGCGTGAGGAGCAAGTGCTTGCCCTGCGACAACGCCGCGTTCATCGAGCTCGCGTTGTCGGTGCCCGGGCGCGCCAGGTAGAACTGATCGATCGGGATGTACGGACCGGGTGCCGCCCCGCTGCCCCAGCTCGACCCCTGGCTCATCAGCTTGAGCCCGGGCACCATCACGTAGTAGTTCCCGCTGCCGTCGACGAAGAGAAACGGCTTCTCGCGAACGCGCGGCGTGGTCGCGATCACCGAGTAGGAGTTCGACGGCCACATGCTGACGGGGGGTTGACCGTCGCCGATGAAGACCATGTTGTACGAGCCGCTCTGCCAGCTCGTCACGTCGGTGTTCCGCGTCATGAACTGCTGCTGCGGACCCGAGTTGAGCCCCATGTCGACCTTGGAGTCGGCGATGAAGCCGCCGCTGGCCCAGCACGTCGAGCAGCCGTCCCAGAGGTTCATCGGGCCTTTGACGTGCGCGCGGCGAATCCCCGTACCCTGGGACACGGACCACACGGCCGTGTTCGAGTCCTGCGTCGGGACGACGGCGTAGTTCTCGGCGCCGCGCCAGAAGTTGAGCGTCGCGTTGCCCCCGAACCAGGCGGCCGTCGCCCGCACCGTGCCCGTGATGGTGACGTCGTCCGGAGATTGCCCGAGACCGAGGACCTGCATGTAAAAGCCGATGTCGACATTCAGACTGTACTGCCCCGGCTTGAAGAAATACGCATATCGGTTCGAGCTGAACTCGTCGCCCTGCTGCGTGCCGAACACTGCGTCGATGCGACTCTGGATATCGGTCATCGACGGGTCGAAGATGAGGACGTTCGGGCCGAAATCCGGGGCCATCCCCGCCGGCGCGCCCGACGGGGGCCATGCCCACGCCGCGGCATCGGCGCCCGCGTCGGCAATCCCGGAGCCGGAATCCGGGTTCCCCGGACCGCCCGAGGAGCTCCCGCTTCCCGAGCCGGATCCTGCGTCGGCGCTCGTCCCCCCGCTGGACGAACCGGACGAGGAGCCGGCGCCCGAGCCGGAGCCCGAACCAGAGCTGGAGCCGGAGCCGGAATCGGCCGCGCCCATCCAGTTCCCCGAACCGGCGTCAGACGAACAAGCCGCCACCGCTGCTGTGACGGAGAACAGAACCGCGGCGCCTATCGGAGAGTGCGCATACGGTGAATGTTTGGAGCTACACGACTCCTCGCCTGCGGCCATGATGTACGCCCGAGCAAGACTCCTGCCGCGAGGTCGGTGGGCAAAAATCACGAGTCGTCGTGGGCCGTTCTTTGATCGACACCGTTTCAGCGCGCACGCGACGACATCCTGGCTACGCAAACCTCGGCTGTACGGGCTGGTGTGTGCGGGACGAGTTGACCAGGGCGCCGCCCCGAATCACCCGGACCCGAATCACCCGGAAGCGGTGATGCTTCGGTGATCGGACGCGGCCGATCGTTCCACCAAGGGCTGGCCGGGCGTGGATCGAAGTCCGGAGACTGCGGGCCGGGCTGTCCGGCCCTGAGCGGGCCTGGAGCGTTACTGCACGCCCGGCACCGTCTTGATCCAGTCGAGGATGCACTGCTGGTCGCTCGGCGAGAGCGGCGCCTTCGTATAGGGCATCTGCGGACCGCACACGGGCGTCGGCTGGAGCTTGTTGTAGAGCAGGCTGTTCTCGGGATTTTTCGGGTCGATGATCACCGGCAGGGGCGGCGAGACCTTCCCGCAGAAAGTCCCTTGGGCCGGCGCGTTCACGAGCTGATGGCCGTCGCCCAGCGCGGAGGCGGTGAGATCGAGATTCGCCTGCGCGGGGCTACCAGGCGCCGATATGTGGCACCCCGAGAGCGCGCAGCTTTGCGTCATGACGGTGACCCCGCAGGGGCCCGCGGGCGGCGGGTCGGCGGCGTTCGACGAGCAGCCAAAAAGCGCGGCTGTAGCCAAGAACCAAGAGCCAGCGAGGCGCAGCACACCCCGCTGCGGCCGCGCGACGCCGCGCCGCCAGAAACCGTGAGATCGTAGGTAGGGCATCACGGTCGTTTGTGGAACAGGGGTCCCCTTCGCGATCACTTCGCAGAGACATTCTTCGAGCCAGCCATGGCGCATCAGCGCCTTCGGCGAAGAAAATCGAGTCGCAATCCCCGGCGAAGAAAATCGAGGCCGCAATCCCTCGTCAGGGGAATGATCGCGTCGGGAACTCGTTCTGGTACTTCGTCTTGTACGCGTCGTGGCACTGCTTGCACGATGCCTTGATGCCGGCGACGTCCTTCGCGGCCGCTGCTTTCGAGCCGGCCGCCGACATGGAAGCCCACTGGGGATAGTCGCCGGGCGGAGGCTTGCCGGTGACGACGTCGAAGCTCGACTTCAGCTTGTCGAAGTCCTGCCCCGCAAGAGGGGCACCCATGTTGGGCTTCATCCATTTGCCGAGCGGCGTCTTCGGCTCGCCCGCGACTGCCATACCGGCGACGAGAGCGATGGCGACTGCCAGGACCGCCACCGCGTGGTTCCGAGCGTTGAGCTTGGCCTTCATAGCGTGTTTAGTGGATGGCGAGGGCGAACGCGATCCTTGAAAAGTCCGGTACTCGACCGCCGCCGTGTCGTTTCCGTCGGTGTCACGGCCCTTGACAATGCGCGGCTTTCGAGTCGAGTCGGCACAAAGAGCGTCGAAGGCGAACGAAGTCTCTAGCGCAGCATGCGCAACGCCGGGGCCGGGCACGCTACATCGGTCGGACGTCCGTTACCGTGATGTGCCAGATCTGAGAATGATACGGTTGGCTCGCGCGCGTTCGCACGTTCATCGCAGCAATCGAGCTCCCATCGTAGCTGAGGGGAATGGTGACCCCTGGAAGCTGGCGCGCGCCCAAACCACGGGCAGCGCAAGTTTGACTTTGGAATCCTGGGCCGCAGTCGTCAATCGACATGCAGTCCTGATCAGCTGCGCGGTATTCGATGTTCCCCCGGCCGGGGACCTGGATGTCGTGCGAATACGATATCAGATACGTCGTGTCTGTCTCGTAAGTCGTACCGGTCTTCGGACTGGATGGGAAGGCGAAGTCTCTAGCCGTAGATCCTTGCTCCGAACAGCACGGGCATGTCCACCGCGCCGCGCGCGTTGCCGTTGCTCACCTCGCTCCAGAACACGCGTTCTTGTTCGACGACAGCAAGAGGGCCGGCTGCGTGAGCACCCCAGCGCTGTATGCGCTCCCCGTCGTCGTCACCGGCTGCAGCGTCGTTCCGCTCACGGCCGGACGCCCGTACGCGGAGGCCATCGCCTCGTTGGCGTAGATGCGCCTGGTCGTCAAGAGATCGCCGAAGTGGCCACCCCAGACGATGTCCTTCAAGCACAGCTGGGAGCTTTGATAGAGGGTGTCCTTCAGCGCGGCGTGGGCGCTTGCACCAGCGTGTTCCTGATCTTCACCAGCTCCTACGGATCCTCTGCGCTCGATTTCACGCTCACCTACGCCAACGGCTCGAGCTCGACACGCCCAACCACACGCTAACTGGCGTGCAGCTCACGCCGACGGCCGGCAAGGCACTGAGCAGCATCCGGGTAGGCAAACCCGACGCGATGCCCGTCCTCTTGTTCTGGGGTGCAACCGGCGTCGCCAGCAGCTTGGTCGACGCCGGAGAGTCCGCCGTGGACGCGTCCTCCGTGGATGCAGCCGCAGACGTCGGCGCAACGTCCGACGCGACCCCACCGACCGCGGATGGCGGGAGCGGACAGAGCTCGCTGCCCTCCGCATCGCCGATGGTACGCGGACTGGCTGGCGTAGGGCGAGCAACGGAGGGGACGTCGTCGATTCGGGACCGAGACGAAGCGGGAGCTTGTCTTGGAAACGCGGCGCCTTGTGACTGCGGGATACCGCGGGAGGCGAGCGTCACCTCCCGCGGTGTCTCCGTACCTGTGCTCCCGCCCCCCGCGGGAGCTACGTCTCACGTTTGCTCTAGGAACGCGACGATGTTCGCGATCTCGGTCGCCGTGAAGCCGATCTGGAACCGCTGATTGTAGAAGTTGACCACGTCGGTCAGCGTCTTCGCCTGCCCGTTGTGGAAGTACGGCGCTCGAGAACCGAGGCCGCGGAGCTGCGGAACCTTGAACTTCCCGATATCCGCGTACTTCCCCGTTCGCAGCCCGAGGCCGGGATCGGTCGTCGTGAGCTGGTTGCTGTCGCTGTTGCGACGGAAGGTGTACTTCGGGAAGTCGGTGATATTGCCGGCCAGGGGGTTGTCGCCGAGGAACGGGCTGGCCGTTCCGATATTGAAGAAGCGAGCCACCGAGTGATTGCCCACGTCCGGGTTGTTGTGGCAGGTCGTGCAGAAGCCGTGCACGACCGTCTGCCCGAGAACGTCGTTCAACCCCGGGACGCCGGTGATGTTGATGGGCTTCGTGTAGAAGGTGTTCTCGCCGTCGCCGATGTTGCCACGCGCGGCCGTCAGGTTCGCGGGCGGCGTCGAGCCGAGGTCCTGCGACTCCCACGGATCGAACGGCGTGAACGAGATGTTGCGGAAGCCCGACGCGAAGGAGTCGTTGACGCCCGGCGAGAAGGGCGGGAACGAGCCCTGATCGGCCCCCGGGCTGCCCTGCGTCAGGACGAGCGCGAGATTCTGCGGGCCGCCGCGCGCTGCGTCGCAGGGAGTGCCATCTGCGGCCGAGATGGTGCAGCCGGCGACGTTCAAAGCGCCCACGACGCTCCCGCTGCTCTGCGCGGCGAAGAGCGCGAGCTGGAAGTCCGCGATCGACGCTTGGGTGGAGCTGTCGATCGGCGTCGGCCGCTGCGCATGCCCCATGGTCGCGTCGTTGGCCTGGCTCATGAGCGCGTCCCGAACGGCGGGCCGCCCCTCGCTCTCGCGCCCGTCCCACATGACGAGGGTGTTGAACGCGACGTTGACGGACGGTAGAGGCCGACGGAAAAGCGACAGCTCGGTGGCGCTCGCAAAGTAGTAGGGATCCTGCACCGCCGCCAGATTGAAGTCCGCCCCGCTCGGGACTCCGATCCCGACGCGGATCGTCCCGTGGTTGAGGAGCATGCTGAACGAAATCTTGCGCGACGCGAGCGACGAGGTGTTCGAGTAGAAGCCGGTCGGTGCGTTCGAGCCGTCGTTGGTCGTGAAAAGGGGATCGGTTCCGTTGGTCGCGTTGAAGATGCTCTGGATGCGGGCGACGGAGATGCCCATCGCGTTCTCGAGCTTGTGGCAGCTGTTGCAAGTGCGACCGTTGGCTCCCAGGTTCTGAAAGAAGGGATTGTTCAGATCGATCCCTCTTTCTGCGTTCGTCGAGAAGACGGAGACCTGCCCGAAATCGTCGGGGTTCGTGATCGTTGAAGAAAGCTCGTTGGCCGATTGGCCGATCGCTTCAGGGCCGACCGCCGCACTACATCCGGCGCCGGCAGTCGTGATGCAAACGGCGCCCAACATCCATCCATGATTTCGCATGAGGTCCTCCGAATTCCGTGCAGACTCGTTAGTATTCAGATCAGTCTGTTTCTCGGATGTTCCCCCCGGAAACGCCCGCCACGACGGCTTCGCGCAGTACGACTCGGTGGGCGCCCGCCATGGTTCGCCCCGCTGCTCCCAAGGACGAAATGATTTGGTCGGATTGAGACGGAGAAGTGACCAATTTTGGTTGAAATATTCCGAGAGCACCTTTGCGCTGTCGACAGAATTGGAATCGATGTTCGTCTGCGGCTGTCCTCGGGCGCCAGGCCTCAGGGCGTATTCGGATGTGCTCCGCGGAACGAGCGGTCGCAGCTATTTGGTGAAAAATGCGCTCGCGGCGTACTCGCAAAAAAGATCCTTGGGTGCGCATGGAAAGATATGGTCTGGTTGCTTGACGACGTTGCATTGGGATAGCGAGTTGATCGAGGTATGCGCCATCGCCTGATCTCCTGGGGGGCCCGTGACATCGAGCGTGGAGCGGAGCAGACGGGAATGGAACCCTAGCAAACGCATTTCGTAAGCAGGCGATGCTGCTCGCCTTTCGTCGCTAGGGTTCGAGAATCCCTCTCGTTTCTCCCGGTCCGGCTGCCTCGCCAGTCCACTGCGGTCCCCGCCAATCGATCCGGTTCTTGGAGACGCTTTTGGGTGCGCCAGGCGAAGCCTGGGTGAGGAGGAAGCGATGTAGAGGTCTGACAGAGCGGAAACCTCACGCTGGAACCCCGCGGGTTCAAACCCCGCCCGGCCAAGGTGGGCCACCAGCCGGAAGCGAGTCTTGCGGGGACGTCGGCAACGGCGGCCGCGAAGCGTAGACAGCGAGCGTGCAGGCCGTGTGATTGAGCCACGAAATGTCTGACATCGCGAGGGCCGACGTCGTCCAAAAGGCGGAAGGCAACATCGCGGCGCCGACGAGTAGGGCAAGCCCGAATGGCCTGGCGCAGCGACCTCGCCGGGGTCTGAGAGCACGGCATGTACGGAAGGGTTCCCCAGGAACCTGGGAGATCCCGACGCCTCCTCGGCGAAGCTGCCGGGGAACCTCCGAGCAGAGCGCAAGCGAGCGAAGCGGGGGCGCCGGGAAGTCGGAGCGTCGCAGTAGGAGCGAGGACGCGGGGGAACCGACCCGAGGGACCCCACCGAGCAAAGGGCGGCGCCGGGTCACGGAACCGTTGGAGGGAAAGATGACGGAGACATCGAGCTCCACCATTGTCTCAACGCGACTCGAACGGATAGCGAAGCTGGCGAGAGAAGCGCCCGACATGGCGTTCACGACGCTCGCCCACCACATCGACATCGCCTGGCTCTACGAGGCGTATCGGCGTACGCGCAAGGACGGAGCGACGGGCGTAGACCGACAGACCGCGGAAGAGTACGCGGCGAATCTGGAGGGCAACCTCCGCTCGCTGCTCGACCGCGCGAAGTCGGGCACGTACCGCGCGCCCCCCGTGCGGCGGGTCCACATCCCGAAGGGGAGCGGGGCAGAAACACGGCCCATCGGCATCCCAACCTTCGAGGACAAGGTCCTGCAGCGCGCGATCGCCATGGCGCTCGAGGCCGTCTACGAGCAGGACTTTCTGGACTGCTCGTACGGCTTTCGGCCCTGGCGTTCCGCGCATCAAGCGCTGCAAGCCCTGTGGGTACAGACGACGAGAATAGCGGGCGGGTGGGTCCTGGAGGTCGACATACGGAAATTCTTCGACACCCTGGACCATGGGCACTTGAGGGAGATTCTCCGCCGCAGGGTGCTCGACGGAGTGCTGCTGCGACTCATCGGCAAGTGGCTCCATGCGGGCGTGCTCGAGGACGGGAGCATCACGTACCCGGACTCGGGGAGCCCGCAGGGCGGGGTGATTTCGCCGCTGCTGGCGAACATCTACCTGCACGAGGTGCTCGACACGTGGTTTGAGCGAGAGGTCAAACCGCGCTTGTCGGGGAGAGCCACGCTCGTCCGCTACGCGGACGATGCGGTGCTCTTGTTTGGGCGCGAGCAGGATGCGCACAAGGTGATGGCCGTCTTGCCGAAGCGATTCGGCAAGTACGGGCTGACCCTGCATCCCGAGAAGACCCGGCTCATCGAATTCCGTCGACCCGACCGACGCGCGCCGCCTTCGGACGGCAGCGCGACGGGAGGGCCTCGGACCTTCGACCTGCTAGGCTTCACGCACTTCTGGGGCAAGTCCCGCTCCGGCAAATGGCTCGTGAAGCGCTCGACAGCCAACGACCGCTTCCGACGAGCGCTCGCACGCGTCGTCGAATGGTGCCGCAAGCACCGCCACGACGAACTTGGCATGCAGCAGCAGGGTCTTGCCCAGAAGCTACGGGGTCACTTCGGGTACTTCGGAGTCACCGGGAACTTCGGAGCCCTCGAACGCTTCCGGTACGAGGTCCTCTCTGCTTGGCGCAAGTGGCTCCAGCGCCGCTCGCAACGGGCGCATATCAGTTGGGACCGCATGAACGCGCTTCTGAAGCGCTACCCGCTTCCGCCGCCGCACATCATGCGACCACCCCAACTTCGAGCAGCGAACCCGTGACCCGAAGAGCCGGATGCGTTAATTGCGCACGTCCGGATCTGGGAGGGCCCCCGGAGCAGTCGGCCGGGGGCTACTCGACAGACGCGGCCCGCTTGGGACTACCCCTACCGTGTCAACCCGCTTAGGTGAGTCTCGACCTCTCGATCTGGAGCGCGGACGACGACGAGGACGAGTAGGGGGAACGTGGACGCAGCCGATGTACGTAAGGTGCTCCTCGAACTGATGAAGGGGATGTCGGCCTCGAACGGCGGCTCCTTTGCCCGCTTTGAAGTGCTGAAACACGCCGCGATCCGACTCGCGTGGGCGAGGACGAGTCAGCACGTCGAGCGCGTCGGCGTCGAGGATCGCTTCGCCCCGCCGCCCCGTGACGTGCCTCGCGCCCTCGGCGAGGGTGCGCGCGGGGCCTTCCCGGAGACCTGATCGCGTGAGAGCATCGACGGATGCAGTTCAGCACGACGTTCGACAGCACCAACGAGCAACTCTCGCACATGCTCGCGACCATCCGCACGGGGAAGACGCAGCTTCCCGACTTCCAGCGCGGATGGGTCTGGGACGACGAGCACATCCGCTGCCTGCTCGCGAGCATCTCGCGGTCGTTCCCGGTGGGCGCCGTGATGATGTTCCTGACCCTCCCCGCGAACGTCGAACCCGAGCGACTGATCCTCGACAGGCAGCAGCGCCTGACGTCTCTGTTTCAGGCCCTCTGCTCAGGTGAGCCCGTCGCGACCAACGACCCGCGCGGAAAGGCGATGGGGAAGCCCGCTCGTGTCCAGGCCCAGCCGGTTGCCGACGCGACCGAGGACTTCGAGGACGAAGCCGACGACGAGGTCGCGGCGTAGGGGCAAGCGTTGGCTGCCCGCCGCCTCTCGGTCGTAAACGTTCGGTGAGGGGCGTCCTGACAGCGGTTTCGGTGCCGCGGTAGGCTCGGGAAGCTGGGGAAATCTGCGAGTAGGTGGCGCCGCGCGAGTGCCGACGCGCGTCGTCAGTCCCGCCG
>Ga0102924_1004304_pt1 | contig 14405 bp, 10 predicted proteins | sample PaiPotPPM11metaG_FD_80116 | JGI IMG/M metagenome (GOLD analysis project Ga0102924, IMG submission 80116) | Iron sulfur acid spring bacterial and archeal communities from Banff, Canada, to study Microbial Dark Matter (Phase II) - Paint Pots PPM... ... | reverse complement strand
TCATCAACCTGTTTATCTGGCCATCAGCAAGTAGCTCAAATGGAGAAACGACTAGCACGACGCTTCAGGGCTATCATGTGTTTTCTTGGACTCAATCAGGTATGACCTATTGGGCCGTCTCCGATCTGAACCCCAGTGAGTTTCAGGAATTTGTACACCTAGTGCAACATCAGACATAGCTAGAATTACCTCATCTTTTAGAAATCCCCCTTTTTCGGGAATATTTCTTTGGTTGAAGCAGTATAGTGGGTGAAGGCACGAGAAAGAGAATATTCCTCCTGTGACTACTCAGGAGAAGTTGTATCGATGTGCTCTTCATCCAGGAAAGCAGTCTCTCTGCAAAGAACAGAAAATGCATGAAGATAGCATGTTAACATGTTAGGTTAGACGGAGGTACATATGTCAAAAGTAATACACATTGAAGGAAGCCGACCTGCAGCTGTCACAGCTCAGGGAAATGAACTCCTAAGGAGGAGTTGCTTTGCAACTGCTTGGGGTCTTCTCATCGTAGGCCTAGTCATGATTGTGATGTGTTTTTTGACTCCAGTAGGGGTCATTCTAACAATCATAGAGGTTATACTGGGAGCTGCCAACCTCGCTGCAGCAGCAATGATGTTTCAGGCATGTATGAGGAAGCACACACCATTTGGTGTGACCTTGCTTGCAGGCGATCTCGGCCTCGGGGGCACCTTTTTCTACCTCGGTACGTCAATGCCAGCCTTTCACCAAGGCATGGCTTCCTTGCAGGTTGCAGTTATTCAGTTGATTGCGGTCCTACTAGGCCTGTTCCTTAATGGCACTGCATTAGCCATAGCTGGGGCATCGGAGGGAGTTCGACGGGCTGGTAGAATCAATGGTGCAGCAGGCTTACGCGATAGCGTCATCTTGATCGTAGGGACCATCTTGCTTGCCATTTCACTTTCACAACTCGCAGGAAATGCGCTCAAGCCCACTCAGTGGAACTGGTTCAGCTACTTGTCTATCACTGTACCTGGTATGGTGATACTCACTATCCGAGAATGCGTCAAACAAGTGACTGAGAATTGGGCTGGGTTCAAACGTGTAGTCGGCTTAGTGGGAACTGAAGTCCTACTCATTGCCGGCCTTACAGTCATGCTCTTTGGTAGCTATAGCAACCTTACTCTAGGCACAAACGGCTATATGGTTCACATCAAAGGAAATCCAACTGGCCTCGCTTTATGGACAATAGCGGTGCTCTTCCTAGTCTTAGTACGCGGTCCCTTGAAGTTGGCCTTTCTGCAACGAAGCCGACGGGTCAGTCGTGAGGTGATTAGTCAGTTCCTCTATGTGGCAGCACTGATTGCATTCATTTATGGGGAGCGATCTATAGTGAGTGGTATGGCACCGAAAATCATTATTGGTAATGCCGCTCCTGAAGTTCTGCTAATTTTGCTCGGTGGTCTGTTGCTAGTGGTCGTAGGTCGAGTCATCGGCCGAGGCCGAGTCGTTGCCCAATAGGAGGACGAGGGCGAGAAATGTGTGATATAAAGAAACAGTCTGACATCCAATTCTCGCCGCAAAGAGAAACGTCCTATCGGAATGATGCGTGTAAAGAGGAGCAACTCATCCTACATCTCGTATTGTATGGCAGTAGGCGTTCCGCTGTTCAAGCACAAGGAGGATCAATGAGCAACCCATCACACATTTCCCCACATTCCATTTCGCCATCTGATGATGTTCCCATGGCAGGATCGACGACTCTCAGCTCTGCTTCAGGTGCGTCGCGCAAGAAAGAAGATGTGGATTACGTTTTTTATGAACTGACGCGCAGCATTTGTCCACACTGCCGCCGTGTGATCGACGCGCAGATTCTCTTGCGTGAGAACAAGGTGTATATGCGGAAGCGCTGCCCTGAGCACGGCAACTTCGAGGGGCTCGTGTATGGCGATGCCAAGGCATACACCGCGAACGCTCGCTTCAATAAGCCCGGCACCATACCGCTGGCATTTTCCACCGAGATCCAGCATGGCTGTCCGCACGACTGCGGCCTCTGCCCCGATCACCAGCAGCACGCCTGTCTTGGCATTATTGAGGTGAATAGCGCATGTAACATGGAATGCCCGTTGTGCTTTGCCAATGCTGGCGCAGGCTTCAATCTCACTCTGGAGGAGGTCGAAGGCATCCTGGATCACCTGGTAGAAACCGAAGGAAATCCAGAAGTGGTTCAGTTCTCAGGCGGCGAGCCGTCAATCCATGCACACATTATTGAGATGATAAAAGCGGCTAAAAATCGCAACATTCGACATGTGATGCTCAATACCAATGGCAAGCGCATTGCTGAAGATGATGCATTCCTGGAGCAGTTGAGCGAGTTGCGCCCGTCGATTTATTTCCAGTTCGACGGTTTTGACACCGAGACCTATCGTCTCTTACGCGGTGAGCCGGAGATCTTGCCGCAGAAGCTGCGTGCGCTGGACCGTCTGGCTTCGATCGGGGTGGCCGTGGTGCTGGTACCGGCCATCGACCGTCTGGTGAATCTGCACGAGGTTGGCAAGATTGTCTCATTCGCTATCAAGCACCCGGCTGTGCACGGCATCAACTTCCAGCCTGCGTTCTCCTCTGGGCGCTATGGCGAGCACGATCCGATGCTTCGCGTGACGATCCCCGATATCCTCAAGGCTCTGGAAGAACAGACGAACGGCCAGTTTCTGGTCTCAGACTTTGTACCGGTGCCGTGCTGTTTCCCTACCTGTAACTCGGTCACATATGCACTGATCGATGGTGAGACTGTCCTGCCCCTTCCGCGTGTGCTCAATGTTGAGGATTATCTGGACTATGTGACCAACCGTGCCGTACCAGACCTCTCCGCAGAGATTCAAACTGTGCTGGAAAACTTGTGGTCTTCCTCTGCCGTCCCTGGCTCCGAGAAGAACGCGCAGCAGTTTGCTCTCTCGTGCGCGGCATGCGGCCTACCCGATGGTGGCCTGGACCTGAGTGCCTTCGCCAAAAATACCTTGATGATCATGCTGCAGGATTTCATGGATCCCTGGACCTTCAACCAGAAGAATCTGATGAAGTGCTGCAAGGAAATCCTGCTCCCCGATGGCAAACAGATCCCATTCTGTGCCTATAACAACGTTGGGTACCGTGAACAGGCGCGTGTGCAACTCCAGGAGCGTGAGCGCAAGCGCAACCAAGCAAAGCGGAAGGGTGTGCCCTATGTCCCCGAGCTACTGACCTTTACCTTCGATCACGCACAGCACACACACGCTCACGGGCTCGTCGAGGCTATGCCTGCTGCGAAAGGAACGGAGAATGAACAGCGGGCGTGATGCGATCGGCAGGGCCGACGCTACGGAACTGAAGGCGTGTTGTGCCCATACCTACCAGAGCGATTGGGCGCAGCTCATCCTAGGAGATGCTTTTCATCCAGGTGGGAAAAAATTAACCGAATACCTTGGCACTGCCATCAACCTGGGACCGGGCCAGTCTGTGCTCGATGTAGCCTCGGGCCAGGGCACGAGCGCTATCTGGTTGGCACAGCGCTTCGGGTGCACAGTCCTGGGTGTGGAGTATGGCCGTGAGGCGGTGAACAATGCGACGCAAGCAGCCGCTGCCGCCGGAGTTGCACACCTTGTCTACTTTCAGCAGGGTGATGCCGAGTACCTGCCAGTACGTGATAGCATCTTTGACGCGGTGATCTGCGAGTGTGCCTTTTGCACTTTTCCGAACAAAGCAGTTGCGGCAGCCGAGTTGACGCGCGTGCTCAAACTTGGCGGACGAGTAGGGCTCAGCGATTTGACACGCACGGGTGAGGTGCCAGAGGAACTGCAAAGCCTGCTGGCATGGATTGCCTGCCTCGCCGATGCGCAACCCATTGAAGACTACGCACGCTATCTCTCGGATGCGGGCCTCGTGATGAACCTGACGGAACCGCATGATGAGGCACTGGCCGACATGGTACGAGAGATTCAGGGCAAGCTCCTGGGAGCAGAGCTGCTCGTCAAGCTCAAAAAGATTGAGCTTCCGAGTACCCTCGACTTCGAGCAGGCCAAAGCTTTGGCGAAGTCGGCAGCAGAGGCCGTACAGGCACATCGCTTCGGATATGCCGTGATTACCGGGACGAAATGAGATGAGGAAGGGAGATGTTCGATGACTCGTATGGACTACGACATAACTGTCATTGGGGGGGGATCGGGCGGATTGACGGCTGCGAGGATTGCATCCTCTCTCGGTGCCCGTGTATTGTTGATTGATAAAGAGCGCCTGGGAGGTGACTGTTTGTACACTGGCTGCGTCCCAAGCAAAAGCCTGATTCATGTAGCCCAGGTGGTACAACAAGCTAGAGATACCACCGACTTGGGAGTGACACCCACCCATATAGACATTGACATGGCAAAAGTTGCCGCGTACATCCAGAGGGTCATCGAACGTGTCCATGAAGCAGAACATGTCTATACTGATGACGTCACCGTCAAATTTGGCCACGTCACCTTCAAGTCGCCGAGAACACTCGTGTTGAATAATGAAGAGATCACAAGCCGAGCAGTCTTGATAGCTATAGGCTCACATCCCACTGTTCCCAATGTAGAAGGATTGGCAGAGGTTGGCTACCTGACAAATGAGGACGTCTTTGAATTGACAAACTTGCCTGCTTCGATCATTGTTGTTGGTGGGGGACCTATCGGAGTTGAACTAGGGCAAGCCCTGGCACGACTGGGAGTACAGATCACGCTTCTGCAGGGGCCTGAGCGTATTTTACCACGCGAAGATCCAGAAGTATCATCAACTATTGCCAGAGTTCTCCGATCCGAAGGTATTAACATTGTCACCAATACACGCTTGGTCCAAGCAAGCTACAATGGTAACAAGAAAATGGTTACAGCCAAACAGGGCACTCAACTGGTCAGATATGAGGCTGATGAGATCCTGCTTGCTGTGGGCCGCCTGCCCAATATCGAAGGTTTGAACTTAGAGGCTGCCGGAATTGCCTATGATGCAAAGGGGATCAAAGTTGATGACTATCTGCAGACATCGACAGCTCATATCTTCGCCATAGGAGATGTGATTGGTAAGTATCTCTTTACTCATGTGGCAGCGTACCAAGCTGGAGTCGCTGTTCGGAATGCCCTGCTTCCAGTGGGAAAGAAAAAGGTTGACTACCGTGTGGTCCCATGGTGTACCTTTACTGATCCGGAAGCGGCACGTGTCGGCCTCACTCCCATAGAAGCAGAAAGACAGCACCAGCAGGTACGGGTAGTCACCTTCCCATGGGCGGATATTGACCGCGCACAGACTGAGAATGCTACCACGGGGTTTATCAAACTAGTCCTGGAAGGGAAGAAGGATAAGATTGTCGGGGTACATATGGTGGGCAAGCGTGCTGGAGAACTGCTAGGCGAAATTGCTCTAGCGATGCAACATCACCTGACGCTCTCAGATATTCTCGCGACCATTCACACCTATCCAACATTTCATACTGGTCTTCAGCAAGCGATCTTTGAGGCCTATCTCTCAGGGTCGCAAGCACAGACCAATCGGAGGATTGTCAAGACTGTGTTACGCCTACGACGGTAATAGAGATACTCCTCTATAGCAAGTACCCTGTCAGTGCTCTTGTCTCCTCAGAACGAGGAGACAAGAGCACTGACAGAAATGAGCTATCGAAAAGCCTTTCAGGGCAATGATAACGCTTGATCAATGTCCTTGAGGAGATCTTCAATATCCTCCAGGCCAACAGAGAGGCGGAGCAGCGTATCATTAATTCCCCGGGCTTCGCGAATTTCGCGGGGGATAGAACTATGAGTCATACTCGCTGGATGGCAGAGTAATGACTCAATCGCGCCCAGGCTCTCGCCGAATGTAATCACCTGCAAACGGCGTACAATCGCATCGATATCTGCCAGCTGTCCCTTGATTTGAAAGGAAACCATACCTCCGAAACCACTCAACTGGCGTTTCGCAAGCTCATAATCGGGGTGGCTAGCAAGGCCGGGATAATATACGCGCTCTACACGTGCATGCTCTGTCAGAAATTTTGCGACCGTGTACGCATTCTCTTGGTGTTGGCGCATGCGGATTGGCAACGTTTTAATGCCACGCAATGTAAGCCAGGCATCGAATGGCCCAGGAACTGCCCCCGCTGCGTTCTGGTGAAATTTAAGGTCCTGGTACAACTCTTCATTGTTTGTAACAACTGCGCCACCAATTACATCGCTGTGCCCATTGATATACTTCGTCGTGCTGTGCGATACAATATCTGCGCCAAGATCGAGTGGTTGAAGGAAGTAGGGACTGACGAATGTATTGTCAACAACAAGCAGAATATTATGTTGGTGCGCTAGTTCTGCAATTGCACGAATATCTACCAGGCGTAGTAATGGATTTGTGAGTGCCTCTAGCCAGATGAGGCGCGTGTTAGGGCGAATAGCTCGTTCATAATCAGCTATACTGTTTGTCGTCACATAGCTGCTCTGGATATTATAACGGCTTATAACTCGCTCAAAGAGTCGGTAGGTACCTCCGTAGAGATCATCACAAGAGATCAAGTGATCTCCAGACTGCAACAAGCTCAACACCGTTTGCTCGGCAGCAAGGCCAGAGGAGAAAGCCAGTCCATATTGGCCGCCTTCCAATGAAGCAATACAAGTTTCCAGCGCACTACGCGTCGGATTCCCTGTACGAGCATACTCATATCCTTTATGTTCACCGAGACCGGACTGGGCGAAGGTTGATGTCTGATAAACAGGGGTCACCACTGCACCCGTTGAAGGATCAGGTGCTTGACCTGCATGAATGGCTTTTGTCGAAAATTTCACAAGTTACTCCTTGGCCAAAATGATTGTCTTTATAAGAAATTATAAACTTAGTTGATCAAAAAAGTCAACAAATTATTGGCAAATCCAGTACCTTTTCTTTATTCCGAAGTTTGGACAAAGTCTAGTCTGAAAGGCTGTTTGAAAAGGTCTCTCCAACTGGCCTGAGAAGCCAGATAATTTCTACAAATGAGCACTTTTCAAACAGCCTCTGAGAGGAGAATATCCTCTAATAAGGCAAGGGTGGGCTTGTTGTAGATGAGAGATTCCCCATAGTCTGCTGCATCAAGAATTGAATGACTTGTCGAAAATCACCAGTTTGTTGATAGATAGCTATTTGGTGGTCTGCACCAGTCAAAGGCTCCTGATTGAGCTTGGCAGAGAGCTGTTGAAGCTGTTCTCTGCTACCAAGATCATCGAGGACATCTTCAACAAAAGCTAGAAGCTCGCCGATGGCGTCGCACATACTGATAGAGCGTGCATTTGAGAAATCGATCAAGGTGGCGGCCATGCCATCACGAGCTGCCCGCCACTTGTTTTCCTCAATATACTCTCGTGGTAAAATAGCCACACTTTTTCCCCGGTGATGCAACCAAAAGAGCTTGGCGATAAGAGCTTGGCAGAGAGCAGCGATCGACAATGTATCTTCGAGTGTCAACGGCATATCACAAATGCGAATCTCAATGGTGTTGTATATCAAATGTGGACGAATGTCCCACCAGATATCCCGGCATCCCTTGATAAGGCCGACAGCTGTCAAGCTGTCCAGGTAGCGCTCAAGATCTGCCCAAGAGGAGTAAATAGCGGGTATACCTTGGCGGTAGAAAGCCCGGGCACGCAGGATGGGTCGATACGCTTTAAAGCCAGTGAGGCGGCCTTCGAAGAAAGGAGAGTTGGCAGAGAGAGCTAGTAAATGCGGGAGCCACGTTCGTGCTTGATTAATCAAGGCTATCATGGTTTCTTGATCCTGAATACCGATGTGAACGTGTAAACCGAAATAAACATTAGATCGACCAACTTCTCTTTGTTCGTTTTCAATAGCATAATAACGTTCATTTTCGGTGATTAATTGATCCTGCCAGGCTGATGTTGGGTGTAGACCGGCACTCAGTAAGGCAACGCTATCATCTTGGACAAGGTGAGCCAATGAGGCACGCTGTGTATACACTTCGTCGCCCAGCGTTGAGATATTCTGATGGATCCCTGTTATCAGTTCGACCATTGATTGAAAACACTCAGCTTTGATGTGATTTCCGAAGCAGGATATGCCTTTTTCCAGCAGAGGATGAATATATGGACGAAGTTGGTAGCTCTCGCTATCGATAAGTTGAAATTCTTCTTCGAGACCTAGTGGGAAATACATGTCCATGACTTTTCTCTTACCTATGTTATTGATCAAATTTAGCTCATATCGTGTATGGTATCACGTAGGATCAATGACAACAAGATGGGATGGCTATGAAATGATAACCAGACTTCATTTTAACATTTGGTTATAAGTTATAGAATAGCAGAAGCTTGAGCACTTTTCCAGGAGAAAGCAGGGACAGTTGGGTTATTATCGTACCATTTGCTCACATGTTATGATATGCTAGCATTGACATCATCACATGGAGGACAACACTAATGAGCGAATATCAACGTTATGAATTTATGACTAGTGATCGACCACTGACACGGGAGCAACTCGATGCTGTTAACAACCTTTCCAGTCACATAGAAGCATCTTCCACCCATGCCGTCATCGAATATCATTGGGGTGACTTCAAGCACGATCCCATCAAAGTGCTCCACAAATTCTTCGATGGCTTCCTTTATTGGGCCAACTGGGGGGCACCAGAATTGGCATTACGCTTCCCGCATGGGACCTTACCAGTCGACCTCATCGATCTCATCAATGGCTACGATTTCGATGATTTCGTCACCTTCACCCAACATCCAGATTATGATATCCTCGATATCCACTTTGGCGAACTGGAGGCGCCTGACGAATGGACTGAATATGATTTGGGATCGCTCATTGCCATTCGCGATGAATTGATGGAGGGTGATCTACGGGCCCTGTATATCGCCTGGTTGGCCAGTATGCGCATGCTAGGGAGCTATGATGAAGAAGAGGAGGGTGAAATCATCAGTGTGCCAGCAGTTCCGCCTGCTCTTGCAACGCTGACGGCGGCACAGCAGGCACTAGCAGAATTGTTGCAACTGCCACAAGAACTGCTCGACGCGGCAGCTCGCCATAGCAAGGCAGCCATATCATCAACTGACGACGATTTTGTGGCATGGATCGAGCTACTACCACAAGATCGCCGCAACGATTATCTTGTGCGGTTAGCACACAATGAGGCAGGTCTGAGCCGCCGACTGGTAAAGGAGTTGCGCGAATTAGGCAAGGGTAAGACGAGAGCAACGCCATCGACGGGTGAGCATGTTACCTACGCCACGCTGCTCGCTGAAAGCAAGGCCGTTAAGGCCAAACTGGAACGCGAGAAGCGCGAGCAGGAGCAATTGGCCCGTCAGCGTCATCTGCAAGATATCCATGATCGCCAGGAGGATTATTGGCATCAAGTCGATCAGGCAGTTGCACGCAAGTCGAGCACAGGCTACGACGAAGCTGCTCGATTATTGAGCGAGCTGCGTGACGTCGCGGATCAGTTTAAAGAGACCGAGCAGTTTCAAGCACATTTCCGCACCTGGATCCAGCCTCATCTGCGCCGTCCCGCCTTCGTCAAGCGCTTGCAGGATCGCAAGTTCGCTTTACCAGAAGCTTGACACTTCCCGCCTTAAAAGGGCGGGGGAGTTCTGTAAGGTTTGATATTAGACGTTTTGTTGTGGACCATGCTGCTAGAGGTATGAGCGGATGTCTGGCTTCTCAAGAGGGAAGATGCGATAATCAAGTGTCAGGCACTTTCTGCCAAAGAGCCAGACATCATGACGGGCGACCAGAGTAGCCGTCGCAGACCAACATTCCAGATCAGGAGGTATCCCTGGTGTGCCAACTGCCCATACGCGAATCGTCTCCTGCATTGGGAGTCGAATGGGCAGGAAACGGTTGACGAAGTAGACACCTTCGTCCCTGATAACGTTGGATAAAGGAAAGGTTGTCAGCAAGATATCCTCTCTGGACATCGACTCGACTCTGAGGATGCACGTGATATTGCCACCAGGTACTGGAAATGCAATATTCATGCATTTCCCTGCACTCCTTGTATGGGTGCCATAGGCTGCCACGTACATGGCTTTCCCTGTCTTCTTATATGTACGCACCCATGCTCTGACCGCCGTTCGTCCATCCACCGCGTCGTTAATCGGGAGAATGCGACTCTCCAGAGGGTCTTTCTCGCTCTCAGTAGCAAGTGGGAAGTTCAGTTGACCGATGCGCGAGCTAAAAAACTGGTAAATGCGTCCTGCAAGTCGGAAGCCGAACTTCCACTGAGCACGCACGGATAAGCTGAATTGCTCCGTTTGCTTGTAGAAAGAGTAGATAGCCGGGTGAAGCTCTTCAGGAAGGAAGTGCACAGATCGAAATTCGGAGAGGTCATCGATCAGACCGTGTGGAGGATCACCACCATCGTGCACAGCATTGATGCGCTCGAAGAAATCTGGACCAATTCGTCCGCGACCAGCGAGCTTGCTGAAGGCAATATCCCGCGAGTGTCTGTGTCCTCTTGCGCCAGCCTGCTTGAAGTGTCTGCGTGTCGCCTGTTCTGTGAGAGCAACCCGCTGCTCTCCATGTCCTTGTGTGCCATTCATTGTGGGTTCTGCCCTCTGACTCAAGTTCTCATTCTTTGTCAGGAGGTTTATCCTTTCCCGTGCAAATGTGTCCCGTTGTTGCACATACTGCGTCAGAGCACGTTGGAGGAAGATGAGCAGGGCGCCAGCTACTGCGCCCACCGCGGTCGTAATCCATCCTACATAGAGCAGGCTCATCACAGAAACAAAGAGAAAGAGTTGGAGATTCAGCAAGACAAACCCCGGGTGCTGGACGAGAGAGCCCACTTCACTGGCAGATGACAGAACAAACACTAATATCCACATGAGAGGATGTACGATAATGCCATTGAATACTCCGACGAATATACTCCGACGTATCGTCGCACGCTTGGGTCTCACGACGAACAGCCACCAACTGGGCAAACCTGCCTGCAGACCAGCCAAGGACGCACACGCCAGATAGATGCTTGTAGCTCTCCAGTCGCTGAAAAAAAGCTGGTTCGACAAGAATGCGAGCGAGAGGACAGCGGCGATTTCTGAGGCCAGGACGATGCCAATGCCAATCAGCAGCCAGATTGCTTTGGGAAGCGGTACAGACGACTCCTTGGGTTGCAAAGAGGGCATAATGTGCTCCTTTCTATTCTTGAGCGGAAAATACGCTATTTCTCCTTTTTTATTTCTTCACAGGGAAGGTTGCATGTGCCTGTTATCCTCATCTTGTTCTTGGGGAGGTTGCGTTGTCTTTCTGTCATCCCCGAACAATGGGCCAAGAATAGCGGCCAGCCGGGCCAGTGTCTGCGACATGGGCGGAAGCCAGAGAATGGGCTGGATCAGTTTGAGCATATCGCGCAGAAACGCGAGAAAGAGCCGGGTCCTCCATGCTTCACGACTCTGATCAATGAGCCAGAAGAGTACCATCCCCAGATGAGCAGCATAGAGCACGGTCGCCAGATCCTCGCACTGTGGTGCCTTTGGTGCATCTTTCGCACCCTGAATGATCCCCAGGTAGGTCCTTCTGGCCTGACGACGAATATCCAGCGTGTTCTCGCTAAAGACTCCTGCTTGCGAGCGAGGATTGAGAGCTGTGCCAAAAAGGGCGCCCAGTGCTTCACGATGGGGTGCCATCAATTCAAGCTGTTTGGTGATAGCCATGTGAAAACGCTTGGGCAGGGAGATGGGAGGAAGATCGTGTGCATAATCATCTCAAGAGAAAAGCGAGTAATATGATACCTCAACTGCAGAGGTCACCAGCCGAGAGCGTTCCGAAGCGCAAGCGGTTCCCATGGACCCTGGGAATCATTGTGAGTCTTGGGTTGATGGCTATTCTTGCCTTTGTCATTATTGCGCTTCTGATCTTGCAGAGCCAAGGAATTACTCAAGGCATCAATACCTTGACGATTATTTCTATCATCGTTGGTTTCGTGATGAGCGTCCTGGGTCTGCTGATCTCTTTTCTCCAATGGCACCATCCTCAGCCGACAGATCAGTCTGAACCATCCCTGCACGCTCTCCCTCAAACACTCATCTTCAACCATCTCGAACGCTCTCGCCCTCCAGATTCCCCAACTGATTCACAAGAGCAGCACGTCGAAAACAACGCGGATCTCCTTCTATCCCCGGTCCCCAGAGGCCGTCATATTGATTGGGGAGAAGCTCCTCACACCGAACTGTTGTACGGGCGCGAGAGGGAACTGATCGAACTGAAACAGTGGCTGGTGGATGCCCACTGTCGCACAGTAGCGATTTTCGGGATGGGAGGTATTGGTAAGACGAGCTTGGCTGCTACATTGGTCGACCAAGTGCATGAGCACTATGATTGCATCTTTTGGCGCTCACTCCTCAATGCGCCACCTCTCAAACGCATCCTGCAGGAGTGCATCCAATTTGTCTCTGATCAGCAACAAACAGTCCTGCCAGAAGAGGTAGACAGTCAAATCTCCCTGCTGATCGAGTCCTTGCGAACACGTCGCTGCCTGCTGGTGTTGGACAATGTCGAGTCGATTTTGCAAGGGGGAAGTCAGGCTGGTCACTATCGGGAGGGATACGAAGGATATGGCAAGTTGCTGCAGCGCATAGGAGAAAGCAGGCACCAGAGTTGTCTTCTCATCACGAGCCGAGAAAAGCCCAAGGAAGTGGCCCTGCTGGAAGGGGAAACCGCAGCCATTCGGTCCTACCACCTGGGAGGCTTACCCCCTCTGGCTGGGCGGGAAATTCTCAACGACAAAGGCTTAGAGGGCACAGCGCACAACTGGGAGGTACTCATTACCCACTATGGGGGAAATCCATTGGCTTTGAAGCTGGTGGCACAGGCTATTCGTGAGGTCTTTGGCGGCGATATCACCGCCTTTCTCAAAAATGGCGAGGTGCTCTTTAATGATGTGCGTGATGTCTTAGACCAACAGATGAAGCGGTTGTCACCATTCGAAGAGGAAATCGTCTACTGGTTAGCCATTGAGCGTGAAGCTATTGGGTTAGACGACTTGCAAGAGAATATCACCCACCCTGTGTCGAAAGGAGAGTTCCAAAAGGCACTCCAGTCCCTACGGCGACGACATCTGATCGAAACGAGTAAGACAGGTTTTGTCCTCCAAAATGTGATTATGGAATACATGACCGATCGCTTCGTGGACAGAGTGTGCGAGGAGATCCAGACTGAGACGCTGGTGCTCTTTGAGCGGCATGCCTTGCTCAAGGCACAGGCCAAAGAGTATATCCGAGAGAGTCAACGCCACCTCATTCTGTTGCCGCTTCTGCAACGACTCCTCGCCATCTTCGGCAAAGAGGCTCTTGAGCAGCGGTTCCAAAGTCTCCTTGCAACTCTACACACACAACAAGACGATGACCCCAATTATGCCACAGGCAATGTGCTGAATCTGTTGATTCAGATGGGATGTGCGCTACGCGGCTACGATTTCTCGCATCTGGTGGTGTGGCAAGCTTACCTCCAAGGAGTAGCACTCCCTGATGTCAATTTTGCATATACTGATCTTGGAACATCAGTATTTACCAATACATTCGGGAGTATTATTTGTATAGCGTTCAACTCGCATGAAGACCTGCTGGCGGCGGGAACGAAGACTGGTGAGATTCGGTTCTGGCATGTAAATGGCCTTCCACTGCCAACCTCTCGGGGACACACCAATTCGGTCAACTCAATGGCCTTCAGTCCTGATGGAAAGATCCTTGCCAGTGGGAGCGATGACCAGACGATACGCTTGTGGAAGGTCAGCAGTGGTCAGTGCCTCACCATCCTGCAAGGCCATACCAGCGTGGTCGACTCAGTGGCCTTCAGTCCTGATGGGAAGATCCTTGCCAGTGAGAGTGATGACCAGACGATATGCTTGTGGGAAGTCCGCAGTGGTCAGTGCCTCACCATCCTGCAAGGTCATAACTATCGGGTCAAGTCGGTAGCCTTCAGTCCTGATGGGAAGATCCTTGCCAGTGGGAGTGGCGACCAGACGGTACGCTTGTGGGAGGTCAGCAGTAACCAGTGTTTCACCATCCTGCAAGGCCATAACCATCGGGTCAAGTCGGTAGCCTTCAGTCCTGATGGGAAGATCCTTGCCAGTGGGGGTGGCGACCAGACGGTACGCTTGTGGGAGGTCAGCAGTAACCAGTGTTTCACCATCCTGCAAGGCCATAGCGGTCGAATCAAGTCGGTAGCCTTTAGTCCTGATGGGAAGATCCTTGCCAGTGGGAGTGGTGACCTGACGGTACGCTTGTGGGAGGTCAGCAGTAACCACTGTCTCACCATCCTGCAAGGCCATACCAGCGTAGTCAGGTCGGTGGCCTTTAGAGGCTGTGTGCAAAGGCCTGGGAAGCCACTTTGCATTGTTGAGTTTCAGTTGACTTCCCAGGCCAACTGAAGCTCAAGCTTAACGGAAACGTATATCGCTTGCTGCCAAAAGCGCTGAG
>Ga0102924_1004300_pt1 | contig 14409 bp, 5 predicted proteins | sample PaiPotPPM11metaG_FD_80116 | JGI IMG/M metagenome (GOLD analysis project Ga0102924, IMG submission 80116) | Iron sulfur acid spring bacterial and archeal communities from Banff, Canada, to study Microbial Dark Matter (Phase II) - Paint Pots PPM... ... | reverse complement strand
TACGGTCGGGCCGTCTCAGCCGCGACCGTGCAGCAGGCCATGCGCGCCCTGGCCGGCCTGTCGCGCTACGAGTCCCTGCCTTTCAGCCTCTTCCCGCTGCATGCGGCGTAGCCGACAGTAGTCAGCAGTCAGCTATTAGCTTGGTCGGGCGCGAGCGAGCCGAGTAAGGCATGGAACCACAGCACACGCGCGCAGATCTGCGTTACCGCCGATGGTCGTCCCAAGAACTGGTAGCTGATAACTGATTGCTGACAGCTGACAGCTGACAACTATTGGCTACAATTGGCCGCGCGCACCTGTAGCTCAGCGGATAGAGCACCAGTCTTCGGAACTGGGTGTCGGGGGTTCGAATCCCTCCAGGTGCGCCATTCCCTTTTTCCGCAGAAACAAGCCAAAAATCAGAGGCGGGGGTTGCAAAGCGGGGCCTGATTCCGAGGACGCGAGAGCGTAATTTGGTGCAAAAGTGGTGCAGAACGAGTCCCAGTGAAGCACGACTGGATGCCGGTCGCTGTCGCCCAGGGCCCGCCACTGCTGTGCATCGGTATTTTCCCGATTGCGAGCGGAACATCCTTCGCCGGGGTGTGATACCGAGTGCCGTGATGTGCGTGCCGGCGGAGTCGAGGGTGCAAAAGAAGCAACGATGCGAATCGGGAAACTGGGTGTCGCACCCACGATGCAATCGTCATCAACGTCGACAAGCAGCAAGTGCCGTATTTTTCTCGAGAAGAACCGACGATCTGCTCCGCGAGTGAGGATTCCGGGATGCGTCTCGCCCGGGGTATTGTGACGCCCACCAGTTCGGGGATCCCAACGAGGTCCAGCCCGAAGCCTGCTCAAAGCGTATTCGCAGACGTCCACGGACATCCGTTCTCGGCCTATACAAGGCGAACCCGGTCTCTAAGCACCCCCGGCGTTCGGTGTTGTGCATGGAGCCTTGCACCGGCTTTTGCCCCACGAACTATCCCTAAACGGCACACAGCAACCCTGGTTTGACGGTATACCTGGTCCGGCATAATCTGAAACTGGCGCAGAGTCCGTGCTATGCTCAAAGAGGCCCGCTGTGGTCGACGTTTCCCAATCCGCTGAATCCGTTGCCGAGTCTGGCCTGAAGTCGACGGTTCTTACCTTTCTGATCGCCGACTTGCGGGGCTATACACGCTTTACGGACGAGCACGGCGACGAGGCGGCAGGGAAGCTTGTCACGCGTTTTGCCAGCGTCACAGAGAAAGTGGTGGGAGCTCGAGAAGGGCAGGTCATTGAGCTTCGGGGTGATGAAGCGCTGGCCGTCTTTTCCTCAGCCCGTCAGGCGCTCCGTGCTGCTGTCGATCTCCAACAGGAATTCGCCCGGGCAACGAAAGCCGATCCCTCCTTGCCTCTGAAGGTGGGCATCGGCATCGACGCTGGAGAGGCCATGCCGATCAAAGGGGGCTACCGGGGAGCGGCCCTGAACCTGGCGGCCCGCCTCTGCTCCCTGGCGGGCCCAGGTGAGACCTTCGCCAGTGAGGGGGTGGTCCATCTCGGCCGGAGGATGGAGGGGCTGGCCTTCGTCGACCGGGGTGACGTTCGGATCAAAGGTTTGTCGGATCCCGTCCGGGTGATTCAGGTGGCTCCGGAAGGGGAGCTGCCAGAGGAGCCGCCACCCCTCCAGCCTCTCCTCGTCACTCCTCCGACGAACCTTCCGGATGAGCCAACTCCATTTGTCGGCCGAGAGCCGCGGATCGCCGCGATCTCCGAGCTCTTGCAGCGGCCCAAGGTCCGGCTCGTCACCTTGACCGGACCCGGAGGAGCGGGTAAAACCCGCCTCGCCGTGCAGGTCGGGGCGACCCTCCTTCACCGGTTCCGAGACAGTGTTTTCTTCATATCGCTCGGGTCCATCCGCGATCCAGCGCTCGTTGGCGCCGCGATCGCGGAGACGCTGGGGGTGAAGGAGGAAGACGGTAAGCCGCTGCTCGCTACGCTCAAAAGGCGTCTTCATGACAGGCAGCTCGTACTGATCCTGAATAACTTCGAGCACGTACTCGATGTGAGCTCGCTGGTGGCATCCCTGCTCGACGCCTGTACCGAGCTACGCTTCCTGGTGACGAGCCGTATCTCGCTTCGCCTTGCTCGAGAGCACGAATATGCCGTGCCGCCACTCTCCATGCCCGATCTCCAGAATCTCCCACCGCTCCAGACGCTCCTGCAGTACGAGGCGCTGGCGCTCTTCGTGAGCCGGGCGCAGGCAGCCAAAGCCGGCTTCGCCCTGACCGACGGGAATGCGAGGGCAGTGGCCGAGATCTGCTACCGCTTGGATGGTTTACCACTGGCGATCGAGCTGGCTGCCGCCCGCATCCGACTCTTTCCACCGCAGGCACTCGCCGCCCGACTGACCCGCCGCCTGCAGGTCTTGGCCGGAGGACCACGTGACCGGCCCGCCCGGCAGCAGACCCTACGAGGTGCGGTTGACTGGAGCTACGACTTGTTAGGCGAGCGGGAGCGGACGCTCTTCGCGCGACTGGCGGTCTTTGCCGGGGGATGCACCCTTGAAGCGGCGGAAGCCATCTGCAACGCCGGTCGTGAGCTTGGACCCGACGTGCTGGACGGCATGGCCTCGCTCGTCGAGCACAGCCTGGTCCAACAGATCGGGGAAGCTGTGCCGCGATTGCGGATGCTGGAGACGATTCGGGAGTATGCCGCAGAGCGGCTGGCCGAGAGCGGAGCCGCCGATGACGTGGGCCGGCGGCACGCGGCATACTTCCTCGAGCTGGCAGAGGAAGCGGAGCCGGAACTGGAAGGACCCGACCAGGAGGTCTGGCTTGACCGGCTGGACGCAGAACGCGACAATCTGCGCGCTGCGCTGGCCTGGCTCCTCGAGCGAGGCGAGATCGATCTGGCATATCGGCTGGCCGGGGCGCTGCGTGGGTTCTGGATGCTGCGATCCCACAGCGCCGATGCCCGCGAGCGGTTGGAGGCAGTTCCGGCGGCGGGCAGCGCTGTGTCGCCGTCAGCGCGCGCCAAGGTTCTGCTCGGAGCGTCTCGGTTCGCCCCGGGTGTTGAACAGCGGACTGAGATCCTTGGGGAAGCTCTGGCCTTGTGTCGAGCTACGGGCGACCGGCGTGGCTGCGCCCGAGCACTGCTCAGACTGTCGGGCGCGGCTCGCGCGGGTGGGGACTTTGCGCTGGGGGATAAACATGCCGAGGAGAGCCTGGCTCTCTCCCGCGGGCTGGGGGACAGGCGCCTCGTGGCCCACGCGCTCCAGACACTGGGGTGGACGAGATACTATCGGACCGAATTCGAGGAAGCAGCGCCACTGTTCGAGGAGAGCCTTCGCATCGCGCACGACCTGGGTGACAGGCACCTCATCGCGGCCGGGCTCTATCCTCTGGCGTGGATCGCCGCGCTTCGCGGCACACACGAGGAAGCGGCCAGGCTGGCGGAGGAGTTTCTGGCTATTCGGCGCCAAATGGGCGATCGGGAGGGCGTGTCCAGCGCGCTCGTCACGCTGGGATACGTGGCCCTGAGGCAGGGAGACGTCGACCGGGCAGAGGCGCTCGAGCGCGAGAGTCTCCGGGAAAACCTGGCTCTTGGATATACGCTCAGCGAGAACGACAACTTCAGGACGCTTGAAGCCATGGCGGCGGTGGCAGCACGGAAAGGGGAGCCACGTCGCGCAGCTCGCCTCTGGGGCATAGCGGAAGCGATACGTTCGGCGGTCCATGAGCCGCTCGAGCCGATCACGCTCGCCTGCTTCGGAGAGGACATCGATGCGGCACGCGCACAGCTCGGCGGAGCGGCATGGGAGGCGGCTCTGCAGGAGGGGCGGGCCATGACACTGGAGGGGGCAGTGGCCTATGCTCTGGACGGCGATGCGAGTAGCGGGTCCGTGGGTTGACCATGCCTGAAGAGCGAGATACCACCGTGACCGAGACCGTGCGCTCTCGAGAAGCAACTCTCGAGGTGGGCGAAGTCCACACCTTCCTCATTGCCGACGTCCGTGGTTATACCCGCTTTACCGTCGAGCACGGTGACGAAGCGGCAGCGCGACTGGCAGGGAGGTTTGCAGCGCTGGCTCGGGAGGGTGTAGCAGCTCGGGGCGGAGCGGTCATCGAGCTACGCGGCGACGAGGCGCTGGCCGTCTTCTCCTCTGCCCGCCAGGCCCTGCGAGCAGCAGTCGAGCTCCAGGCCCGCTTCAGGCAGGAGACAGAGGCGGATCGCGCGCTGCCCTTGGAAGCAGGGATTGGACTGGACGCCGGTGAGGCCATCCCGGTGGAGGGTGGGTTCCGAGGAGGGGCGCTCAACCTTGCGGCGCGACTATGCAGCCTGGCAGGGCCGGGCGAGGTGCTGGCAAGCGAGGGAGTGGTGCACCTTGCACGGAAGATGGAAGGCCTGGAGTTCGCCGAGCGAGGATCGGTGGACTTGAAGGGGTTCGCCGACCGCGTCCGAGTGGTCGAGGTACGACCCTCACTCCCCGGTACTCGCAGTGCAGAAGAAGAGACGGATTCGCTTCTCCCACTCACGAGGGTGGGGGTGGAACGGCCGCTGCCGATTGGTGGATTCCTTGGGGCGCTGCCGGCGGGAGTGCTGGTCGCCCGTGAGGAGGAGCTGGCGCTGATCGCGGCTGCGGTCGACGCCGTGTTAGACGGATCAGGCCGGCTGGTGCTGCTGGCCGGTGAACCCGGTGTGGGCAAGACGAGATTGGCGCAAGAGATAACCCTCGTCCTCCGCAACCGCGGCTTCCTGATTGCCGCCGGCCGCTGCTATGAGCCTCGCCGGTCGGTGCCGTTCTATCCCTTCCTGGATGCCCTCGCTGCGCTGTATGTCGACTGTCCCAGCGCTCTCCGCTCCCAGCTGCCACGCCGCTGGCCCTATCTCGCCCGGTTGCTCCCCGATACGGAGCTCACCGCACCTGTCGCCTCCTCCGAAGAGATGGAGGAGCAGGAGCGCCTCTTCCGGGCGGTGACCGGCTTCATCCAGGCCATCGCCGAGGCGGCTCCGATCGCACTGCTCTTCGACGACCTGCACTGGGCAGATAGCGCCAGTCTTGAGCTGCTCCAGCACCTGGCGCGGCATACCCGTGGCGATCGTGTGTTCCTGCTTGGGACCTATCGCGACGTCGAGGTGGGACGGCAGCACCCGCTGGAAGGGGTGTTGCGCGAGCTGACCCGTGAGCGGCTGGTGGAGGAAGTTCCAGTTAGGCGACTTGCCCAGGAGGGCACGGCGGCCCTGACCGCGGCAACCTTCGGCGAGTCGGAGATCTCGAATGAGTTTGCGGAGCTGCTGCAGCGCCATACCGAGGGCAATCCCTTCTTCGTGCAAGAGGTACTGCGGGCGCTGGTGGAGCGGGGCGACATCTATCGCGAGAACGGTCGCTGGGAGCGACGAGAGATCGAGGAGCTCGAAGTTCCCAAGAGCGTGCGAAGCGCTATTGGGGAGCGACTCTCGCGGCTGGACGAGGGGGCGCAGGAGATCCTCTATGAGGCGAGTGTGCTGGGACAGAGCTTTGGCTTCGACGACTTGCGGCTGATGAGCGACCGAACCGAGCAAGCAGTCGAGCAGGCGCTCGAAGCGGCGACGGTGGCCGGCCTGATCCGGGAGACGGGACGAGACGCTTTCGCCTTCAACCATGCGCTGACCCAGCAGGCGCTCTATGCCGAGCTGTCTGGGCGGCGTAGACGGCGCCTGCACCTAGCAGCTGGCGAGGCGCTGGATCAGCGGTTGCGGTCTCGTAGGGGCAGCCCCGGGTACCCCGCCGCAGGCTTGGGTGTGCTGCCCGGGGCACGAGCGGCGGAGCTGGCGTGGCACTTTCTGGAGGGAGACGATCCGGAACGGGCGCTGCCATACGCGCTGCTGGCTGGAGACCAGGCGGAAGCGGTATTTGCGCATGAGGGAGCAGAGCGGCAGTACCGCACGGCTCTGGAGCTCGCACGAGAGCTGGAGGACGGGTCTCGGGAAGCCGAAGCGTTGGAGAAGCTTGGCGTGGTGCTGAGCATCACAGGACGCTACGACCAGGCGCTTGAGGTGCTCGAGGAGGCAGCTCACCACTACAACGTCTCAGGTGACCAGGCGAGCGAGGGCAGAGTGATAGCCGAGATCGGGCGCGCGTACAGGCACGGGCGAAAGCAGCAAGAGGGAATCGCACGGCTCGAGGCTGCGCTGGAGGCGCTCGAGGGAACAGAACACCTGCAAACCCTTGCAAGGCTCTGGTCTGAGGTGGCGGCCCTCTACTTTTGGGCCGGCCGGTACGACGACGAACTGGCGGCTGCCCAGAAGGCTTCGGACCTGGCCAGAACCATTGGCGATGATCGAATCCTTGCCTGGGCCGAGACGCGTCGCGCAACTGCGCTGACCAATTTGGGTCACCGCGACGAAGGGCTGGCGGTGTATGAAGGAGCGATTCCCGTCGCGGAGTCGGCCGGTGATATTGATACCCTCTCCACACTGCTCAATAACCTCGGCTTCGCCTATTTCCTGGCAGGTGATTTCAGCCGCAGCAGGGCTTACCGCGACCGGGCGTTGGAGCTTGCCCGCACGCTGGGTGATCCGGACCGTATCGCGTTCCAATCAACCATGGTCTGCCAGGAGCTGTATGCCGTGGGACGGTGGCAGGAGGCCCGTCAGCATGCGGAGCGAGCGGTAGACTCGACCCGCACTATGGGCCCGACTCGGGCAGCTGCCTATGCGCTGGCTTTTCTGGGCTGGGTGCTCCTGGCGCAGGGTGAATGGGAGCCTGCCACGGAGGTTCTGGAGGAGAGCCTGGACATGGCGGAGGCGAGAGAGGACCTTCAGGCGCGGGTGACGGCGCAGATCAGGCTGGCAGAGCTGGATCTGCTGGAAGGACGGGCGGAAGGAGCGCTGGCCCGGCTGCAGCCGCTGCTTGATCGTCTGGGACCCGAGGCGCAGTATACCACCGTGCTGCTTCCGACCGTGGCATGGGCGCATCTGGAGGCCGGGGACAGGGTTCGCGCAGAAGAGATCGCAGCGCAGGCTGTCGGCCTGGCCAGAGCCAGATCCAATCACTGGATCCTGGTGGATGGGCTGTGTATTCAAGGCATGCTGAGGGCACAGCAGACACGCTGGAGCGAGGCAGAGCAGGCGTTTGAAGAAGCCGTCTCCCTGGCACACGGCATGCCTTACCCCTACGCCGAGGCGCGCGCCCTCCAGGAATGGGGCATGATGTACCTGCAGCAGGGAGCACGCAGACTCGGGCGAGGGCGGCTGGAACAGGCGCTGGCCCTCTTCCGGCAGCTGGGCGCACGCTGGTACATCGAGCGCACGGAGCAGGCGCTTGCAAACCTGGACTGATTGGAGCTGTGAGCTGTGAGACACTTCCAGCTGGGTACCCGCGCCAGCGGGTGGCCCCGACCGCGAGACCTCATAGTTCATTGCATGCTCAGCGGGCACCCAGAGGGTACCCGGGAGCTCCTTTCCGACCCGTGGAAGCTCATAGCTCGTTGGTACTTTGCAAGCATCAAGGCGGTGGCAAGTCGGAGGGTAGGGTAGCGCCCATGCCCGAAGAGCGAAGACTCGTCACCGTGCTCTTTGCCGATGTGACCGGCTCGACCGCGCTCGGCGAGGAGCTTGACCCGGAAGACGTTCGTGCCCTGATGGGCCGGTATTACGAGCACGCTCGCCGGGTAGTCGAGTCCCACGGCGGCACGCTGGAGAAGTTCATCGGGGATGCTGTGATGGCAGTGTTCGGCCTGCCGCACGCTCATGGGGATGATGCCGAGCGGGCAGTCGCTGCTGCCTTTGGCCTCCAGAAGGCAGTGGAGGACGACTCAGTGCTCAAGGAGATGACGCTCCGGATCGGCGTCAACACTGGGGAGGTGGTAGCGACCAGTGACAAGTCCAGCGGAGATTTCCTGGTAACCGGCGATGCAGTGAATGTAGCGGCCCGTCTACAGCAGTGCGCCAGCCCCGGGGAGGTCCTGGTCAGCCAGCGCACCTACGCTGCCACTCAGGCGGCCTTCCTCTATGGCGACGCCAGGGCGGTCGAGGTCAAGGGAAAGCGAGATCCGGTGACGGTCGTCCCGGTGATGGACGTACGGCCGATCCGGCAGGTGCGCCGCCCACCGCTGGTGGGGCGGAAGCGCGAGCTGGCGCAGCTTGCGCTCCTGCAATCCTGGGCCCTGGAGGAGCAGCGGCCGCAGCTGGTCTCGATGGTGGCACCGGCCGGAACCGGCAAGACGCGATTGCTGGAGGAGTTCCTGGCACGGCTCGACCCGCAGGAAGGCTGGCAAGTGGCAACCGGGCGCTGTCTCCCCTACGGTCAGACGCTCACCTACTGGCCGCTGCGCGGGCTGCTAGAGAATTTGGTGGGCGCCATCTCTGCCGAGGCCGTGGAAGCCGCGATCCTGCGGGGAGGGTACGAGCCGGCGGATGCGCGTCGATTGGCAGGCCTGGTGCTGGCCACCCTCGGCGCCGAAGGCGCGGGGCAGTGGGAGGGGACGCCCGAGCGAGAGAGCATCTTCAACGCCTGGCGCCTGCTGGTCGAGACCCTGGCCCATACTGCTCCTCGCATTGTCGCGTTCGAGGATCTCCACTGGGCCGGCGACAGCCTGCTCGACCTCGTCGAGCACATCATGCATCCCCGGACTCGGGCACCGCTCCTCATGGTAGCCACGAGTCGGCCGGAGCTGCTGGATCGCCGTCCCACCTGGGGTAGCGGCGGGCGGCACAGCTTCACCGCGCTCGCGCTGGAACCGCTCAACGGGGCGCAGACGGCACAGTTGGTCGAGCGGCTCGGCCCGGAGCTCCCGGCGGGAATCCGCCAGCGGATCGTGGAACGGTCAGGTGGCAATCCTTTCTTCGCCACGGAATTGGTACGTGGGTTGACGGAGCAAGGGGTCGCTCTGCACGAGCGTGCGGAGACCGTCCCGGACACCGTTCACGCAGCGGTGCTGGCCAGACTCGACGGGCTGGCTCCCGGCGAGCGAGCGGTCGTGCAGGCCGCAGCGGTTGCCGGGAGGGCCTTCCGCCCGTCAACGCTCCAAGCCGTGCTGGAGGGTGCGGACGGACAAGAGCTCGATGCGGCCCTGGAGGGGCTGCTGGCGCGCGATCTCATCGTTCCGGAGGAGGGAGGAGTGTTTACCTTTCGCCACATCCTCATCCGGGACGTCGCGTATGGAACGCTGTCTCGGGCGGAGCGCATCCGGATGCATGCCGCCGTCGCCGCCTGGCTGGAGGACTTTGCCGCCGATCGCCTCGACGAGTTCGCCGAGCTGATTGCCTATCACTACCGCGAAACGGTGACGCTCGCTCGCCGGTCTGCCGTGCCGCTGCCACTCCCCATCGATCCTGCCAGAGCAGTCTATTTCCTGGAGCGGGCTGGAGAACTTGCCAGTCGGTCTGGCGCATGGACCGAGGCCCGCCACTATCTGCAGAGCGCCATCGACATTGCACCGGAGGACGAGCATGCACGACTGTACGAAAGGCTCGGGGATTGTCTCCCGCTCGGCGACTTTGCCGCCGACGCCTACCGGAAGGCGCTAGAGCGCTGGCGAGCTGAGGAACCAAAGTATCCGCTGGTGGGCGCTCGCCTCCTGCGCAAGATCCTGATCGCGTATCTGCGATGGCAGTCGTCGGTGGGCACACCAGCACGCCATGGTGAGTTGGTCGAGATGCGTGCAGAAGCACATCGGCTGGCCCGGGAATCGGGTGATGAGGACGAGATCTGGCGCGTCCGTGTCGCCGATCTCTTCTGGTGGGAGCGCGGCATCGCTCCCGAGGATGCGGAGCAGAGTCGAGCGGTTGGTCTCGCCGCGGCCGCGTACTTCGAGGAGCGGGAGAACTGGGTGGCCTTCAGCGAGGCGCTGGATGGGTATGCCGCTCTCTCGCTAAAGATCGGCGCGCACCGGGATGCGATCCACGGCGTGGAGCGGCGGCTCCGGGCTCCCGAGCTCCCATCGCTCGAACGTGGCGACATCGTCGGGATGCTGACCCGGGCGCACCTCCAGCTCGGCGAGTACGACCGGTCCATCGAGGTGATCCGTGATGCACTCGGCAGGATTCGACCGGGCGAACCAATCGCCCATCTCGCTTACGGCACCTCGATGGCTGCGGCCGCGGCTTGCCTCGGCGGCTGCTGGGCCGAGCTCGACGAGCTCATCGGTCCGCTCACGGAAGCATGGGAACAACACCAACAGCAGGAGCCCGATGCATTCGTTGCGATGCGCGGCTACTTTGCGATGCTCCATCTGGCCTGTGCGCGCGATGACCGGGCAAGCGCAGATGCGGCGGCCTCCGTTCTCGAAAGGATCGTCGTCCCACCTGGGAGAGGCGGTTCGCGCGCCTTGTTCGACGCCTATCGCGAGGACGACCCACGCAAGCTCGATCTTGATCTTGCGCCGGACACCTCAAGGGCGACGCCACATATCCTGACGCTGGCGCTCATGTTCCTGGCTGAGCGCGGCACACGAGCACGAGCCAACCTCGTTGATGCCGCTACAGCGCTTGCACGCGCTCAGAAGATCGACATGCTGATCCGGTCTGTCGAGATCACCCGGGCGCTGGCTGCCGAAGATCCTGAGCGTCTTGCACAGGCCATTGATGCCGCAGAGCAGCACGGCCTGATTCCCCATGCCACCCGCATGCGGATCGTCCTCGCTCAGCTGACGAACGACCCAACACCGCTGAAACTGGCTCGACCGGTACTGGAGCGGCTAGGGGATCGCCAGTTCCTGCGGCGTCTGGAAGAAGTCGCAGCAGCCTGCCGAGCATGAGGCAGGTAGACCGTTGAGGTTTGTCCAAAGGCGGCGTAAGGTAGAACCAGATTCGAGCCGGTTACGTGGGAGTGTGATGGACGCGAAGGAGACCCTGGCGGCCACCGAGACAGATACGGACGCGGGGCCGCCGACCGAGGTGCGCACCTTCCTCATCGCGGATATGCGCGGCTACACCCGCTTTACGCTGGAACACGGGGACGAGGCAGCTGCCCGGCTCGCGACCAGGTTTGCGAACGTTTCGCGTGACATCGTCGTTGGGCGGGGCGGCCAGGTCATCGAGCTGCGGGGAGACGAAGCCCTGGCGGTCTTCCCTTCCGCTCGACAGGCGCTGTGGGCCGCTGTAGAGCTTCAAGAGCGCGTTACCGGCGGGTCCACTGACCATGCAGGCCTTCCGTTGCCCATGGGAATCGGGCTGGATGCGGGTGAGGCGATTGCCGTCGAAGGCGGCTACCGGGGAGCAGCGCTCAACCTGGCCGCCCGCCTGTGCGCCTTAGCAGGAGCGGGTGAGACCCTGGCCAGTGAGGGGATGATCCACCTGGCTCGCAAGGTCGAGGGGCTCGCGTATGCAGAGCGCGGGATGGTGCAGCTCAAGGGGTTCGCAGATCCGGTGAGGGTAATCGAGATCGCTCGCAGCCCAGCTGCTCAGCATGACGCTCTCCGTGGCTCGGAACCAGACCCGCTGCTCTCAGCGGGCCCCCGGACGGCGCTGGAGCAGGCGGGCCAGCATCTCCCCATCGGCAGCTTCCTCGGTGCCCTGCCGGTCGGTCCATTGGTGGCACGCGAGGATGAGCTGGCTCGCATCCTGGCGGCGGTCGAGGCGGTAGCACGAGGAGAGGGCCGGCTCCTGCTGCTGACCGGTGAGCCAGGAATCGGCAAGACCCGACTCGCCCAGGAAGCGACGCTGGCCCTCCGCAATCGAGGCTTCCTGGTGGCAGCAGGGCGCTGCTACGAGCCGCAGCAGACGTTGCCGTTCTACCCCTTTCTCGACGCTCTTGAGGCACTCTTTGATGCCGCTCCGGCAGATATCCGCGATTCCGCCGCGCGGCAGTGGCCGTATCTTGGGCAGCTCCTCCCCGACCGCGTCGGCATCCATCCTATCGCCTCGGCGCAACACCAGGACGACCAGCAGCGCCTGTTCCGCGCGGTCACGGACTTTCTGCGCGCAATCGCCAGGACGATTCCTGTAGCAGCTCTGGTGGACGATCTCCATTGGTCGGATGCCGCAAGCCTCGATCTGCTCCAACATCTGGCCCGTCACACCAGAAGCGATCGGGTCTTCCTGCTCGGCACCTATCGCGACATGGAGGTTGGACGTCAGCACCCGCTGGAACGAGCGCTTCTGGATCTCGAGCGCGAGGGACTGGTGGACCGGGCGGTGCTCCACCGGCTGGATGGGCGCGGCACGGCGGACCTGATCGCGGAAACGATGGGAGAGGCGCGGATCTCCGACGCCTTCGCCCAGCTCGTCCACGGGCGAACCGAGGGCAACCCCTTCTTCGTCCAGCAAGTCCTTCGCGTCATGGTTGAGCAGGGCGACGTGTTCCGAGAGGGATCGCACTGGGAGCGACGCGAGATCGAGAAGATCGCAGTGCCGCAGAGCGTCCGCGCAGTCATCGGCCAACGGCTCTCCCGTCTGGCAGAGCGCACCCAGGAGATCTTGCGGGAGGCGAGCGTGCTGGGCCGGCGGTTTTCCTTCGACCAGCTCCAGAGAATGGCTGCACGATCTGAGGATGAGTTCGACGAGGCGCTAGAAGAAGCTACCTCCGCGGCGCTGATTCAGGAGGAAGGCAGAGAAGGCTACGCCTTCGATCACGCCTTGACCCAGCAGACGCTGTATGGAGAGCTCTCGGCCCGCAGGAAGCGGAGACTCCATCTGGCCGCGGGCGAGGCCCTCGAGGGGCTATCAGAGGTGGAACGAGACCGTCGCGCCAGCGAGCTGGCCTGGCACTTCCTCCAGGGCGACGATCCGGAGCGGGCGCTGCCGTACACCTTGCTGGCGGGAGATCAAGCCGAGGCCGTCTACGCGCACAGAGAGGCCGAGTGGCACTACCGCACTGCCCTCGAGCTCGCTCGGGAAATCGGCGGCACGCTCCGCGAGGGAGAAGCGCTGGAGAACCTCGGCCAGGTGCTGCGAACCACTGCGCGCTATGACGAGGCGCTGGCGGCGCTGGAACAGGCCGCGGAGATGTCCCGCATAGCCCGCGATACCGATGCCGAGTGCCGGCTTACGGCCCGCATCGGGTGGGTGCATGCGGTCAGAGTCACCCCGCAGGAGGGCGTCGTTCGGCTCGAGGCAACGCGGGAAGGGGTCGCGGACGGCGAGGCTTCTCCCGGGTTGGCAGCGCTCCATGCAGCTCTCGCCCACCTGTACTTCGTCACCGGCCGCTACCCTGAGACGCTCGACTCTGCACAGCGAGCAGCGGACCTTGCCCGGACGGTGAGCGACGAATGCGTCCTCGCCCAGGCGGAGGGGAGGCGGGCTGTGGCGCTCACCATGCTCGGGCGAAGCGAGGAGGCCATTCCCGTGCTGGAGGAGGTCATCCCGCTCGCCGAGAAGGTGGGGGACCTGGACACGCTGTGCCGAGCGCTCAACAATCTCGGCGACAAGTACCTCTTCCGGGGAGAGTTCACCAAGGTTCGTCCCTACTATGAGCAGGGAGAAGCCGTCGCCAGGCGCCTGGGGGACCCCGATCAACTGGCGTTCCTGACGGCGAAAGTTGGTGTCATTGCCCACTGCATGGGCGAGTGGAGGGAGGCCCAGACGCTGGCGGAGCGAGCCCGTAGCCTCGCCCGCTCCGCAACATCTCTCTGGGGTGCCATCGCCCCATTCGTCTTCTCCGGCGATCTCTACACGTCCATGGGGCGGCTGGAGGAGGCAATCGGCTACCTCGAGGAGGCAAGGACCATCGCGGAACGCAGTCACGATCTCCAGTACCTGCCGTTCGTCCAGCGCCTCCTCGGTGAGTGCGACCTCCTGCAGGGTCACCCAGAGGTCGCCATCTCGCGCCTGTGGCCCCTGCTCGACCGCCCCGATCTGCCTGCCGACACTTCCGGCGAGCTTGCCACCCTGGCGGAAGGATACCTCGGCACGGGCGACCTGGACCGCGCGCTCGCGATGACGCAGCGAGCCATGGCTCTGGCGCACGACCATGGCAATCGATGGCAACTGGTGAGCATTCTGCGAGTGTGTGGCCTGGTACTGGCGTATCAGGATCGTCAGGAGGAAGCGGTGCAGTGCTTCGACCAGGCGGTCTCGCTGGCCAGGAGCATGCCCTATCCCTACGGGGTTGCCCGAGCGCACTATGAGAGTGGGTGCCTGCTTGCCCGGCAGGGCAAGTCGGAGCAGGCCAGCCGACAGCTGGAGGAGGCCCTTGCCATCCTTCGGCGCCTTGGTGCCCAACTCTACGTCAAGCGAACCGAGCAGGCGCTGGCGAACCCTGGGACACAAGAATGACCCGGTGACGTATGTATCCGCCCGTTCGGTACGCGCTCAGCGGCTCGGTTCACGTTGCCTACCAGGTTACGGGGAACGGCCCCGTTGACATGGTCTGGACACCCGGCACAGCCTCTCATCTGTACCTCGACTGGGACTGGCCTCCGAAGGCTCGTTTCATCGAGGCGCTGGGCTCCTTCTGCCGGCTCATTCGCTTCGACAAGCGAGGCACCGGGCTGTCGGACCGCCCGACCACGGCTGCAACGCTCGAGG